>Ga0315900_10002275_pt1 | contig 29698 bp, 25 predicted proteins | sample LakEriMetagenome_FD_203521 | JGI IMG/M metagenome (GOLD analysis project Ga0315900, IMG submission 203521) | Freshwater fungal communities from buoy surface, Lake Erie, Ohio, United States - Buoy 12 MA114 | ecosystem: Environmental > Aquatic > Freshwater > Lake > Lake biofilm | place: USA: Lake...
GGACGCCATGGACGTCCATGGTTACATCGCCTACCTGGGCGGCATCATTCAGAGGATGGCCGAGGAGGGCCATGGCGAGGAGGGGACGCCGGAGGACTGAGCCGGAGGTTCACTGCTTTTGCGGCGCGTCCAGGGTCAGATAGGTGCGACCTCTGGGCTCGCCGTTCAGCGGATTGAAGGACTCGATGCGCATCTCCTTGAGGAGTGTGGCGCCGTCCACCTTCTGGATCTTGGTGACCTGGAAGCGTTTCACCATCTTGCTGACCGTGTTGTAGGCCTCCATCTTGCCGATGCCGCCGCTGGCCTTCTCCACCCAGAGGTCAACCGTGTAATAGGGGCCGCGGGTGTCCGGGGAGGTGACCCGAATCAGCCAGCATTTGACCCGGGCGGCCCCCAGACGTGCGTTGGCATCCAGCATCTTCACGGTCTTCCAATACATGAAGCGCAGGGAAAGGTCCTCATAGTTCAAATCCATGCCGCGCACCGGGTCCGCCGCGTTTCCAAGCGGCACCGGGGTGCTGCCGCCGGATTTCACCTGCCAGAGAGTGGCCGGAGTGGTCGTCAGGTCGAGGTGGACGATTTCGGGCGGCTGGTTCTTGAACCGGAACCGCATGACGCTGCCGGTCAGGGTCAGCTCCATGGGCTCGGTCTTGCCGCTGGCATCGTCACGCAGCACCCCCGCCATCCTGTGGTTTTGCAGGGCGTAACTGCGCCTGACCAGCACCAGCACCTGTTCGGCGGTGAGTTCAGGGGCTTCCTCGGCATTGAGCAACGGGGCGCCAAGGGAGGTGAGAGCGGATGCTAGCAGATGACGGCGGTTCATGAGAATGGTGTGTCCCTAGGACAGGAATCAGACGTTTTCCATTCAACTCTGGTGCCGGCCGGATGCCAAAGAAATCTGTGGCAATGCCGCCCCACCCCGGTTAGTTCCCCTCCGACGGGCTCCTTGTGACGCCGGTCACGCCCCCCGTAATGCAAGGCATGTCATCCCTACAGGCACTCCGCGACGCCCTTGAGCAGTCGCCTAACAACCTATCTCTGCTGCTTCTCTTCGGCCATGCCAGCCTTGAGCAGCTGCATCTGGAGGACGCGAGGGAAAGCTTTGAGCGTGTGCTTGAACTGGACCCCGGTCACAGCGACGCTCAGCTTGGAATGGCAAAGATCCTTTTTCTCCAGGGGGAGATATCCGGCGCCGCAGTGCGGGCGGAGCGCGTGCTGCAGATGCACCCCCAGGACGCCCAGGCTCACCTTCTGCTCAGCCGGGTTTACCTCGCCGAGAACGACCGATCCAAGGCCCTGGAACACTTTGAACGCGCCGCGCAGATTGACGCGACCCTTAGCGACCCCGCCCTGGAAAAGGAGCTTGGCCTGACCCTGAGGGACGCCCGCCGGGCCTCGCCGGTTCCCGCGCCCGAAGCCCCGCCTGCCGAAGCTTTTGAAGAAGGCGAGCCCCAGCCTGAGTTTGCGGACGACCCCTTTGATGAACCGCCTTTTGACTGGCGTCCGGAAACCTTCTATCCGCCGGGTGACCCGGCCCGCTTTGGCGTCACCTTTGCGGACGTCGGCGGCATGGAGGAGCTGAAGGAGGAGATCCGTCTGAAGATCAGCTACCCGCTCCAGTATCCCGACCTCTACAAGGCCTATGGCAGGCGCACCGGCGGCGGCATTCTGATCTACGGACCGCCCGGCTGCGGCAAAACGCTGATGCTGCGCGCCGTCGCCGGCGAAGTGCCCTGCAACTACCTTTCCGTGGGCCTTCATGAGATCTTTGATCCTTACATCGGCAGCACCGAACGAAATTTGCATCAAATCTTCGAGACTGCCCGGGCGAACGCCCCTTGCGTGCTGGTCTTTGACGACCTGGACTCCCTGGCCCAGGACCGCCGTCATGTGCGCGAAAGCCAGCTTCGCAACCTGGTGAACCAGTTCCTGCATGAACTGGACGGCATGCGGGGGGAGAACAACCGCGTGCTGGTGATCGGCGCCACCAACCAGCCCTGGGCGCTCGACCCCGCCTTCAGGCGCCCGGGTCGCTTTGACCAGGCCGTCTTCGTGCCTCCGCCGGATGATGCCGCCCGCGAGCTGATCATCCAGCTGCTCGCCAGGGACAAGCCCATCTCCAACCTCGATGCCAAGGCACTGGTCGCAGCCACGCCGGGCTTCTCGGGCGCCGACCTCAAGTTCGTTTTCGACAGGGCCGCTGAAATGACCCTGTCCGCAGCCATTCACAGCGGCCATCCCGCCCCGGTGAACATGGAGACCCTGCTGGCCGTCGCACGCAGCCACACGCCCAGCACCCATGCCTGGTTCGAAGGCGCTCGCGAACATGCCCAGCATGCGGCTCCGGACACCTACGCCCACGAGGTGCGCAAATTCCTTTCGCTGGGGGCGCCCACTCCTCCTCAGCAGCGGGAGCCCTGACCTGTCATGGCCTGGGCCTTCCTCCTCCTTGCCGGACTCCTTGAGATCGGCTGGGCCGTCGGCCTGAAATATTCCGAGGGCTTCACACGCCCGGGGATTACCCTGCTCACCGTGCTGACCATGATCGCCAGCTTTCTGCTGCTGGCCCAGGCCCTCAAAACCATCCCTGTAGGAACAGGGTATGCCGTCTGGACGGGCATTGGCGCCGCAGGCACCGCCATCGTGGGCATGCTGCTGCTGGGCGAACCCCGCGAGGCCGGCAGGCTGGCCTGCATTGTCCTCATCCTGGCGGGCGTCACCGGCTTGAAGATTCTTGGTTAGGCAAAGGCCGGCCCGGCGCCGCCAGTCGCACCGGGCCTCTGAGCAACCGGGCATCGACCTTCACGCCGCCCTGCGTCACCCGGGTCCTTCCTTCATCCTGCAACTCCGCCGCCGCCTGCCGAACGGCAGGCATCAGTTCACGCCAGCCCTGCGGGGAAAGTGACATGGCGACTTCCGAAGGGCAGGTCGACTTCCCCGCCCCGCGCATCGTGGTCAGCCTCAGGATTTCCGAATGAACCGGCCCGGCATTCATCGAGGACGGCGTAATTCGAACAAATCCCTGGTTCGGCAGTACCAGTGCGGGACCTGCATTCTGCCGATCGGAGCGTAGGCACCCGGCCGCACCAGCCAGGTCTCAGGGTCCAGGATGTCGTCGCGGACATGCACGCGCAGGACCTCGCCAATGATGAGACGGTTGTCGCCAATCTCCAGGATGCTGTGGCTGCGGCATTCCAGGCTGGCCGGGGCTTCGAGGATGCGTGGCGGCCTGACGGAGGTGGAAGGCAGCGCCGTCAGTCCTGCATGCAGCAACTCGTTCTCACCTGGCGCCAGGCTCGCCGCGCACAGGTTCATCCTTTCCGCCAGATCCTCGTCCACCAGGTTCACGACAAACTCATGGGTCAGCCGGATGTTCCGGGCCGTGTCCTTCGGCACGCCGGGGGCGCGGTCCCCGGGACAAAGGCCGACAATCGGCGGGCTGTCACCAAGCACATTGAAAAAGCTGAACGGCGCGGCATTGACGCGGCCCTCGTGATCCACCGTGGTCGTCAGGGCGATGGGACGCGGGGTGACAAGTCCGGAAAGGATCATGTAGGCATCGTCACGAAGGGGGCCGGTGAGGTCGAGTTCCATGCCCATGGCCATAGTGGAACGGGAATGGATTTCAAGCCGCGCTCCGCCTTGCCGTTTGCATCGTCCCTGGCATACCTGTGGTCATGCCCGAGGAAACCCCCACGATTGAAACCCGCGAGGAAGTCATGTTTTTCGACACCGACATCGGTGGCGTCGTGCATAACATCGCCTACCTGCGAATGATCGAAACCGCCCGGACACGCCTCGCTGCAAAGCTGGGGATGCAGCTGCGTGAGATGGCGTCAACCCAGGTTTACCCTGTCGTCGTGCGCACTGAGATCGACTACCGAAAGCCGGCGACACTGGGTGATGAACTGGTCATCTCCGGAAGGCTCGAGCGGGTCGAGAGGGTGCGTTTCTGGGTGGCCTTTGAAATCCGACGGGCCGGCGAGGATCTGGTGCTGATCACCTGCCGGCAGTCCCTGGCCCTGGTTCAGATGCCCCAGGGCAGACCACTGCGCCTTCCTGAAGACTGGCCGGAAAAATACGCTCATCTGTTTCTGAAGCCCGCTTGATTCCATGAAACGCCGCCTTCTCGCGCTTGTCAGTCTTGCCGTCCTGATCGGCATGCTGGCCTGGTGGGGGCTGCCCTGGTGCATCGAACTGCCGGCCAGCCTCATGGCCCCCCAGACTCCGTCCGTCACCTACCTGGCACGCGATGGCTCGCCCCTGCGGCAGTTGCTCACCCCCAAGGGTGATAGAACCCAGGCGCTGATTCCTCTGACTGAGATTCCCGATGACCTGATCAAGGCCACCCTGGCGGCCGAGGACAGGCGTTTCTGGAGCCATGGCGGCGTCGATCTTCTCGCGGTGGCCAGGGCGTTTCGGGTCAACCTGCAATCGGGCCGCGTGGTTTCCGGCGCCTCGACAATTCATCAGCAGCTGGTCAAGGTCGCCTCAGAAGACACTGGACGCCGCACCCCGGGAGTGAAGATCCGTGAGGCGCTGCAGGCTCGACGACTCGCCATGTCCTGGCCGCGTGAACGCATCCTGGCCGAGTATCTCAGCCGTGTCTCCTATGGCAATCTGCTGACCGGGTGCGCCGCTGCAGCCTCCGGTTACTTCAACAAGCCGATCAAGGACCTGACCCTCGCCGAGGCCGCCTTGCTGGCCGCCCTTCCCCAGTCTCCGTCACGGCTGAATCCTTTCCGCGACAAGGATGCAGTCCGTCCTCGCCAGGAGCGGATCCTCGCCGCGATGAAGCGCCTTGGATGGATCACCGGCGAACGGATGCAGACCGCGCTGGCTGAACCACAAGTGTTGCAACGCTTTACCGGTGGTTTTGAGGCGCCTCATGCGGTCGGCATGATGCAACAAGGGCGTGACACGGCGTCGGCCCGGGTTCGAACCACGATTGACGCAGCCCTGCAGCGACAGGTCGAGCGCATCATCTCCGGTCACCTGTCCGGCCTCCGGGACAGGCATGTGACGCAGGCGGCCGCCGTGGTCATCGACAACGCTGGTGGTGACATCCTGGCACTGGCCGGTTCACGGGATTTTTTTTCCGAGGATGGCGGACAGATCAACGGCGCCTGGGTGCCGCATTCGCCAGGTTCCGCGATCAAGCCCTTCACCTACCAGCTTGCCTTCGAGCGCGGCTTCCATCCCGCCAGCATCCTTGGTGACCTGCCGGTCGAGTATTCATCAGCCTCGGGAACCTACCGTCCGGAAAACTATGCGCATCGCTTCTACGGCCCCATCACCTGCCGCGAAGCCCTGGGCAACAGCCTGAACATCGCTGCCGTCCGCCTGCTGGCCGACCTCGGAGGGGCCGAACCCCTTTTGCAGAGGCTGCGTGACGTGGGGCTGGGCACACTCACCGAGACACCCGAGCACTACGGCCTCGGCCTGACCATCGGCAACGCCCCTGTGCGTCTGATTGAACTTGCCAACGCCTATGCCTGTCTCGCCAGACTCGGCGCCTGGCTTCCCTGGAGGCTTTCCGCTGATCTGCAGCCGGCCAGGCCACGCCAGCTTTTGAGCAGGGAGGCCTGTTATCTCTGCGCGGACATTCTTTCGGACAACCAGGCGCGCAGCCTGACTTTCGGCCAGAACTCCGCGCTGCGGCTGCCGTTTCGGGCGGCGGTGAAGACGGGAACGAGCCAGTCCTACCGTGACAACTGGACTTTAGGTTATACCCCGCGCTTCACGGTCGCCGTTTGGACGGGAAACTTCGACAACACCCCCATGCAGGAGGTTTCAGGCGTGACCGGCGCGGCGCCCATCTGGCGCGACATATTTCTGCACCTTCACGAGCACCAGAGGCCCGAATGGTTTGAGGAGCCCGGGGGCATCGTTCACGCGCGCATCGATCCGCGCAACGGACGCCTGCTGGCGGCACGCTCACCGGCGGTGCGGCTCAGCCGGGAGGAGTTGTTCATGAAAGGCTGCCAGCCTGCAGCCGCAGGCAGCCTGGATTATGATGAACGTGGCCGGGCGCTTCTGCCATCCGAGTTTGATCGATGGGTCCGCAGCGCGGAGAACAGGTTTGGCGACCTTGTCGTCTGCAGGTCGTCCGCAGATTCTGACGTCCGCTGGACGATTGCACATCCGGTGCCCGGCACGGTCATCCTGCTCGACCCCGAGCTGCCGGGCGGCGGTCGCAGGCTGATGCTGGAGACCCGGCCGATGCTGCAAAGCCTGGAATGGAGGTGCGGCAGCCTGGAGGTGAGGAAGGATGGCATCCTGCCTTATGTCATGCTCAGCCCCGGGCGGCATGACTTCACGGTGACTGACGCCCGGTCAGGCGAGGTGCGGCGAACCCATGTCATTGTTCACGACGACCCGCCGTGATTTCCGATCAGGCCGGCTGCCGCTTCTCCTCGGCCACCTGCTCCAGGATGCGCAGCGTTTCGCGGACGTTGGTCTCGATGTCGAGCGGTTTGCTGACGGGCACGGGGCGGGCCCGGGGACGAGCGCGCCAGGATCGCACCGCCTTCTCCAGGCCGGCCAGGTCCGAGGGATCCTCAAGCACATGGCCGTTGACGCCTTCATCAACGAGTTCACAGGCGCCGTTGCTGCGGCTGGTGATCACCGGAACTCCTGCCGCCAGGGCCTCGGCGATGACGTTCGCGCAGGGCTCGTAAATCGGCAGGAAAGTCATGAGATCGGCGGCGGCGAAGGTGTGCTCCACCTCGCGCATGGGACCGGCCAGCACCACGTTGGAAGGCACCCTGCCGGACAGCCTGCCCTTGCCGGCCACCAGCAGCTTCACCTGCGGCTCGGCCTGCTCCCATTGACGCATGAGCCGAAGCAGGAAGGCCAGCCCCTTGCGCTCCCAGCCTGACCCAACAAAAAGCAGTACAAAATCATCATCCGTGAAGCCGAACCTTGCGCGGGTGGCTGCACGGTCCCCCTGCTGGAAACGGGCCACGTTCACGCCGTTGCGCACCAGGTGGATGCGCTCGGCGGGAAAGGGAAAGCGAGCCGTGATCTCGCGTCCGACCATCTCCGAGTTCACGATGATCCGGCGGGTGTTCGCAGGGTCAAATGTCCGGGCCTCCAGCGCCTTCATGTTGGTGTGAAAGGCTCCCAGGCCAACAAAGGGACGCCGCCACCACGAGGCGAACCTGCGGCGCTGCTCCAGCCAGACGGCATGCACGCCGTCGCCTGCACGGTAGACATCCTGCCTGACGGTCCTCTCCAGGCTGAAGACGAGGTCGTGGCGTTCAACCGCGAGCATCCGGCCGACGTTTTCGGCAAACACCACCGGCTTCAGCGATCGTCCGCCCCTGACCGGCACCTGGTGCAGCGTGACGCCGCGCGGTTCACCCTCCCATTTTTCAGCGTAAAGGTGCACCTCATGGCCGGACTCCACCAGCCCTCCGAGCAGACGCTGCACATAAAGCTCCGCCCCGCCCACGGCGGAAAACTGGCGGCGGATCAGGGCGAGCTTCATGTCGGGCGGGATGGGGCTGGCAGGAGGTCAGGCCTGGTCAGCCGCCTCCCTGGCCGCAGGTCCGTTGGTCTTCATCGGCCGGATCTGTCGCATGAGGCGGTGCAGGACGCCGTTCACAAAGGCGCCGGACTCGTTGCCGCCCAGGCTCTTGGCGACCTCGATGGCCTCGTTGAGGATCACCGGCGCGGGAACGTCGGGCACGTTCATGAGTTCATGGACGGCGACACGCAGGATGTTGCGGTCAACGCCTGCAAGACGCTCCAGGCGGAAATTTTCCACGACTGGCGAGATGACGGCGTCGATCTCCCGCTGGTGGGCCAGCACGCCGCGGATCAGCTCCTCGGCATAGGCGCGCACCTGAGGCTTGGCGGTATGGATCGTCCAGAAGGCGGACTGCTCCTCGGCGGTGTGCTCACCATGGAGTTCGTGGGCGAAAAGAAACTGTGCGGCGGCCTCTCGCCCTTCACGACGTTTTCCCATGGTCAGGCTTCCTCCAGGGCTGGGGTTCCGGCGAAGCTCGCCCGCATCTTGCGGAACAGGCTGATCATGTTCACCGCCGTCTGCGCGGCCTCGGTGCCGCGGTTGATGGTGACGCCCAGGCAGCGCTCCTCGGCCTGCTCCTCGCTGCTCACCAGCAGGACTTCATGCACGACCGGGATGACATGGCGCACGGCCATCTGCTGGAGGGCGTCGGTCACGGAGGCGCCGACCAGGTCGGCGTGCTCGGTGGAGCCCCGGATGATGACTCCGAAGGCGATGAGGACGTCCGGACGGGTGTTCTTCAGGACCAGCTCCGAGCAGACGGGGATCTCAAAGGCGCCAGGGACGCGGTAGACGGTCAGCGCGGCGTTGGGCGCCAGCATTTCCAGCTCCTCGCGGGCGGCGTCCAGCAGGCCCTGGACAAATTGATGGTTATAAAGACTCGCCACGACGGCGATCGACACGGGCTCCTGGACGGGCCTCGGGCGGGTGGGTGCGTGCTGGGACATGTGTGGGGGGGATTCTTGTTCGGGTTTCGTCACCGGTCGTCGGATCGATCCGCAGGCGGGCCGGGTGACGGCTGGCGGCTCAGAGCCGGTGGCCGAGCTTCTTTTTCTTGGTTTCGAGATACTTTTGGTTGTGCGGATTCGGCGCGGAGATGACCGGCACCTGTTCGATGATCTCCAGGTTGTGCCCGTCGAGGCCGACGATCTTGCGCGGGTTGTTGGTGATGAGGCGGATTTTCCGCACGCCGAGGTCGCTGATGATCTGGGCTCCGATGCCGTAGTCGCGCAGATCCATGGGGAAGCCGAGCTTCAGGTTGGCCTCGACGGTGTCCAGTCCCTGCTCCTGGAGCTTGTAGGCCTGGATTTTGCCGTGCAGGCCGATGCCACGGCCTTCATGGCCTCGCATGTAGATGATCACACCGGAGCCTGCGTCGGCCACCATGCGCATGGCGGCATGCAGCTGGCTGCCGCAGTCGCAGCGGCGGGATGTGAAGATGTCACCGGTCAGGCATTCGCTGTGCACACGCACCAGGGTGGGCTTTTTGCCGTCGATCCTCCCCATCACGAGGGCCACATGATGCACACCGTCCAGGCTGCTGCGGTAAAGATGGAGCTTGAAGTCGCCAAAGTCGGTCGGCATCTCCACCACCTCCAGCTTCTCCACCAGTTTCTCGCTGCGGCGGCGGTATTCGATCAGGTCGGCGATTGAGCAGATCTTCAGCTTGTGCTTCCTGGCAAACTTCCGGAGGTCCGGCATGCGGGCCATGGTGCCGTCCGGATTCATGATCTCGATGAGCACCCCGGCCTCACGCAGCCCGGCCAGACGGCTGAGGTCGACGGCGGCCTCGGTGTGCCCGGCACGGCGCAGGACTCCTCCCGGCTTGGCAACCAACGGGTTGATATGGCCTGGCTGCACGAAATCTGACGCCGTGCTTTTGGCGCTGGAGAGCAGTTGGATCGTTCTGGCACGGTCTGCGGCGCTGATGCCGGTGCTGATCCCCTCGGCGGCATCCACGGTCACGGTGAAATCCGTGCGGAAAGCCTCCCGGTTTTCGGGCACCATGCTTTCCAGGTTGAGCTGCTGGGCGATCTGCAGGCTCACCGGCACGCAAAGCATGCCGCCGCCCTCCCGGACCATGAAATTGACCATGGCCGGGGTGATCTTCTCCGCCGCGCAGATGAGGTCCCCCTCGTTTTCCCGGTCTTCATCGTCCGTCACGATCACCATGCGCCCGGCCCGGATGTCCGCGATGACGGCTTCCACGGGATCACAAACATGGCTTTTTTTGGCTGGCATGGGGCTGGGGGGATGGAAAAGAACCGGGCCGGGGCGGAAGCAACGGACACGCCCAGGCTTACGGGGCGGCGATGTTAGAGGTAAAAGAAGGCATTTCCAGCGGGATGTGCATTTTCAGAGAAGCCGACAGACCGCCGCCCCGTGCCTTTTTGTCCCTGGCAAAACGCCTGAAGGACGGCTAGATGCCTGCCCTGCATGTCCCCAATCAACCTTCTCATCGTCTCGATCCTGGCCGGCCACGTCAGCGGCGCGACCCCGTTTGGCTACCTTGCCGGGAAGCTTCGGGGGGTCGACATCCGCCAGCATGGCAGCGGCAACATCGGCGCCACGAATGCCATCCGGGTCCTGGGCAAGGGAATCGGCATACCTGTCTTCATCCTCGATTTTCTGAAGGGCTGGCTGCCTGTCTGGCTGGCGAAAGGCTGGCTCATGGAGACGCCTGGGGCTGAAGGCCTGGTCTCCCTGGGGGCCGTGCTGACCGGCCTGGCTGCGGTGCTCGGTCACATGTTCACCTTCTGGCTGGGCTTCAAGGGGGGCAAGGGCGTGGCCACGACCGGCGGTGTTCTCCTCGGCATCGCCCCGCTGGCCATGCTGGGAGGTCTGGGCGTCTGGCTGCTGTTTTTCTTCACCTTCAGGTTTGTCTCCCTGGCCTCCATCATGTCCGGCGTCGGGGTCGTCGCCACCCTGCTGATCCAGATGAGCCGCACGGGTTCCTGGGACGGGGTGATGCTTGGCTTTGGCCTGCTGGTCATGATTCTCGTGATCGTCCGTCATCGTTCAAACATCGGCCGCATCCTGGCAGGCACCGAACCGAAGGCCGGCAGGAAGAAGTAATCCCTGCGCCATCATCGGCGGGCAGTTTCCGTTTGCAGAGCCCTGGCCTGGAAGGCATGAAACTATCCCGCCATGACCGATGCTGAAATCCAATCCGCCATTCTCGACATGGGCCGCCGTGCCCGTGCCGCCGCTCATGAACTGGTCAAGCTTGGCACGGAGCAGAAAAACGCCATCCTGCTGGCCATGGCCGACGAACTGGACGCCCGGCAGGCGCTGATCCTGGAGGCCAACGCGAAGGATCTCGCCGCCGCCGTCGAGAAGGGCCTGTCGAAGGCCATGATCGACCGCCTGACCCTGGATGCCAAGCGTTTGAAGGCCGTCTCGGACGCCGTTCGTGAAGTCGCCGCCCTGCCCGACCCCGTTGGCGAGGTGCTCAGCGCCTGGACACGCCCGAACGGCCTGCAGATTACCAAAAAGCGCGTTCCCATCGGCGTCATCGGCATCATTTTTGAATCCCGCCCGAACGTCACCACCGACGCCGCCAGCCTCTGCTTCAAGACGGGCAATGCGACCCTGCTGCGTGGCGGCAGCGAGGCAATCCATTCCAATGTGGAGCTTGCCGCCGCCCTCCAGGCCGGTGGTGAAAAGGCCGGGCTTCCCAAGGACAGCATCCAGCTCATTCCCTTCACCGATCGGGCCAGCGTCGAGCACATGGCGCGGATGGACCAGTACCTTGACCTCATCATTCCTCGTGGCGGCAAGGGCCTGATTGAAAAGGTGGTCGCCACCGCCCGGATGCCGGTTATCAAGCACTATGACGGCGTCTGTCACGTCTACGTCAGCCCGGCCGCCGACCAGGACATGGCCGTCAGGGTCATCCTTAACTCCAAGACCCAGAAACCCGGTGTCTGCAACGCCCTGGAGACCGTGCTGGTGAATCGGGACATCGCCGCTGAATTTTATCCGAAGCTGGCTGCGGCGCTTGTCGCGGCAGGTGTCGAAATGCGCGGAGATGCCGCCGCCCTACCCCATCTTGGAGCCTCCGCCAAACCGGCCATGGAGGAGGATTGGAAGACTGAGTATCTCGATCTCATCCTTTCCATCAAGACCGTAGCCTCGCTCTCCGAGGCCATTGAACACATCAATCACCACGGCTCCCACCACACGGACAGCATCATCACCCGCGATCGTGCCGAGGCGGAACGCTTCATGCATGAGGTGGACAGCGCCGTGGTGCTGCACAACGCCAGCACGCGCTTCAATGACGGAGGCGAGTTCGGCTTTGGCGCTGAGATCGGCATCAGCACGGACAAGCTTCATGCCCGCGGCCCCATGGGCCTCGCCGAGCTCTGCAGCTACAAGTATCTCGTCGACGGGGAGGGGCAGGTGCGCTGAAGCCGATGGAACTTGAATGGATCAACGAAGCCCTGCCGCTGCTGCGCTGCCCGGACACGCATCAACCGCTGCGCTGGGCCACGCCGGAAGACCTGCGGAAACTGGGACATCCTCCGGCTGAGAAGGCGCTGGTCCGCGAGGACGGCAGTCGTTTGTTCGCCATCGACGACGGCATCCCGATCCTGCTGCCCGAGGAGTGAGAAGCACCCACGGCATCAGCCTCGGCTCACCATTTCATCCAGGTTCAGCAGCAGGTTCGCGATCATCGTCCAGGCGGCCAGGTCCACGACATTGACCCGGTCGTCCGGCCTGGATTCCCCGTAACGCACGGCCTGCATGGCGGCGTCCGGACGGGCCTTGAAGGCGGCCAGGTGCTGGTCGAGCGTGGTTCGGATGATCTCCGCCTCCTGGGCGCTGGGACGTCGGCTGGTGACGGCACGAAAAGCTTCCGTGATGCGGCTGTCGGTGGTGCCGGGTGTCATCAGCAGCTTCTGGGCAAAGTTGCGCGCCGCCTCGAAGTACTGAACGTCGTTCATCAGGTTGAGCGCCTGCAGCGGTGTGTTGCTGCGCTCGCGGCGCAGGCAGTAGGACTCACGGTTGGGGGCGTCAAAGGTGGTCATCGAGGGCGGCGGAGCCGTGCGTTTCCAGAAGGTGTAGAGGCTGCGACGGTAGAGGGATTCGCCGTGATCCTGGATGTAGTTGCGCGTGTTGCTGCCGCCGAAACCCACAGGCTCCCAGATGTTCTCGGGCTGGTAGGGCTTCACCCCCTTGCCGCCGATTCTGGGACTCAGCAGTCCGCCGAAGAAGAGGGCGCTGTCACGCACCACCTCGGCATCCAGCCGGTGGCGCGGCCCGCGGGCAAGCAGCCGGTTCTCAGGATCAAGCTGCGCCGAAGACCCGACAAACTGTGCGTCCTGGCGGTAGGCGTGCGAGGTCACCAGCAGCTTCACCAGCGCCTTCATGTCCCAGCCGCCCTCCCTGAAGGTCACGGCCAGCCAGTCGAGCAGCTCCGGGTGGCTGGGCGGCTCGCCCTGGGAGCCGAAGTCATTGCTTGTCTTCACCAGGCCGGTGCCGAAGAACTGCTGCCAGAACCGGTTCACCTGCACCCGCGCGGTCAGCGGATGCTCCGGAGAAAGCAGCCAGTCCGCCAGGTCGAGGCGGGTCGGGTTCTCCTTCTTCAAGGGTGGGAACACCGCCGGGGTGCCACGGGCTACCTTTTCGCCCGGCTTGTCGTATTGCCCGCGAGTCATCACAAAGCTTTCCCTGGGCTGTGGGAGGTCGGCCATGACAAAGGTGGCCGGAATCACGTCTTCCAAGGCTTTCCTGCGGCCCTCAAGAGCAAGCTTTTCTGCACGAATTCCCTGGGTGACCTCCCTGGCGCCCTGATACTGCGTTTCAAACCACCAGTCCTTCAGCCGCTTCACCTCGGCTTCGGGCCATTCCGCCTGCTTCTTGCCCCGCACCAGCGTCTGCAGGTCGTTCGGCAGCCCTTCGACGCGACGGCCCTGATTTTTCTCGACCCAGACCTTCCAGGACCATTGCGGGTCCAGGGACGGGTCGACCCGCGAGCTCACCGCCAGCCTGTCCCAGAGGACGGTGCCGTCAAACTGCGTGAAGGCATAACCGGTCACCTTCATGCCTGGCTTCAGGCCGAGCTTCTCCACCGGGAACTCCAGGTTCACCCACTTGCCGGCCTCCGGCAGGGCGCCCATCGTCACACGCTCGGGTGTACGAACTTTACCGAATGGGATGGCACCCTCCTGCCCCCAGACGGCGCGGTGATTCCAGCCGCCGACGTGAAACTGAAGCATCACGGCCTTGGGAGGATCCTGGGGATCAATGTGGCACTGGACGCTGATCCTGCCGTTTGCCGGCACCTCAAAACTGGCGCCTCCGGAGAAGAAGTCCTGGGCAACCCCCCTGGCCTTTCGCTTCAGGGCCGTGCTGCCGCTGAACACCGGGCCCTTGTCCTTGCTGACAAAGGTGGTTGGCGCACCGCTGGCCTGGGGGCTCGATCCTGCCGGGAACGCGTCGTCAAACCACACCACCTCGCTCTTCTGCACGGGCGGCGGAGGAGTGATCAGGGCCGGATCTTCATATTTTAGACTGGCGATGGCTTCACGGAGCTTCCTCTCCGCCGCGGAGATCTGCTGGTCGAGCGCGGCCAGCTCCTGCTTCTGCTCCGGCGTGGACAGTCGCAGGACTGGCGGGGTGAGCAGGATGTTGCCGTCCATCGCGGGATCGGCGGCGCTGTTGAAGAAGGCGTAGAGCGAATAGAATTCCTTCTGCGTGATGGGGTCATACTTGTGGTCGTGACAGACCGCACATCCCGCCGTCAGCCCCATCCAGGTCGCCACCGTGGTGTCGGTGCGGTCGACGGCGTAACGAAAAATGAATTCTTCATTGATGCTGCCCCCCTCGCTGGTGGTGACATTGCATCGGTTGAAGCCGGAGGCGATCTGCTGTTCAACGGTCGCCCCGGGCAGAAGGTCTCCGGCGAGCTGCCAGCGGGTGAACTTGTCAAAGGGCAGGTTGTCATTGAAGGCCTTCACCACCCAGTCCCGGTAGGGCCACATGCTGCGTTCGTTGTCGAGATGCAGCCCGTGGGTGTCGGCGTAACGCGCGACATCCAGCCAGAGGCGGCCCATGTGCTCGCCATGGCGTTCGGACTTCTGCAGCCTGTCCACCAGCCTGTCGTAGGCGTCCGGGCTTGAATCGGCGAGAAAGGCATCCACTTCAGCGGTTGTTGGTGGCAACCCTGTCAAGTCCAGGGTCAGACGACGGATCAAGGTCTCCTTGGAGGCCTCAGGCGCGGGCCTCCAGCCTTCTTGCTCAAGCCTTGCCTGGATGAAGGCGTCCAAAGGGTTTTTCACGAGTCCGCCCGACACCTTGGGCGGGGCTGTTTTCACCGGTTTTTCAAAAGCCCAGTGCTTCTTGTATTCGGCCCCCTGGCGGATCCACTGCTTCAGGGTCGCGAGCTGCTTCGCGGTGATCTTCTTGTGCGATTCAGGCGGCGGCATCACCTCGTCCCCATCCTGGCTGAGAATGCGCTGGATGATCGAGCTTGCCTCCGGTGATCCGGGTTTGACGGCCTGAACGCCGTCCTTCGTCTCAAACGCGCCCTCCGCCACGTCCAGGCGCAGGCCGGCCTTGCGTTTTTTGGCGTCAAAGCCATGGCAGGCAAAGCAGTTGTCGCTCAGGATCGGCCGGATGTCCCGGTTGAAATCCAGCCGCGTCTCCGCAAGGAGGACACAGGGGAGCAGGGAGAGTAGGAGCGTGAAGATTCGTTCCATGAATGCAGGTCGGTTAACGGGCGGCGCATGGACGGTCTTGCCGGCCCGCCACCTTTGAGCCTTCATCCTTGGAAAGTTTGCCAAAGCTTCAGCCTGACTTCATCAAGACCCTGGATTGACAAATCTCATCACAGGATCACAGGCTCAGGAACATCCCCCATGCCCGCCTGGATCACCCGCCTCGTCTTCGCCTGCCTTCTGACCGGCTTCATCTTCTGGTTCCACCAGTCCAGGTCGACCAGGCCGCTGCGTGTGGACATCGCCCGCAAGGAGGGGCGGCTGATCGTCGGCAACGGCACCGAGCCGGCCACAATGGACCCGTCGATCGCCACCGGCGTCCCGGAGCATCACCTTTTCGACGCCCTTTTTGAAGGCCTGGTCGCCACCACGGTCGAGGATCCCGACGCCAACGGACCTGGCATGGCAACCCGTTGGGACACGGAGGATTTTGTCACCTGGATCTTCCACCTTCGCCCCGAGGCCAAATGGAGCGATGGCACGCCGCTGACCGCCCATGACTTTGTCTGGTCCTTCCAGCGCATTCTCTCCCCCGCCCTGGCCTCTGAATATGCGGAGATGCTCTATCCGCTGCGGGGCGCGCGGGAGTTCAACGAGGGCAAGACCCGGGATTTCAGCGCCGTCGGCGCCCAGGCCCTCGATGACCACACGCTGAAGCTGATCCTCAACGGCCCGGCACCCTACCTGCCATCCATGCTCAAGCACTACTCATGGCATCCCGTGCCCCGGCATGTAATCGAGAAGTTTGGCGGCATGACGGACCGTGACACCCGATGGACCCGGGCTGGCAACCTTGTCGGCAACGGCCCCTACAAGCTCAAGGAATGGCGCTTCACCCATTCCATCACCGTGGAGAAAAACCCCCACCACTGGGATGCCGGAAAAGTCAGGATCAATGAGATCGTGTTTCTGCCCATCGTCAGCGACGCGACGGAGGAACGTGCCTTCCGCGACGGTCAGATCCACAAGACCGAATCCATGCCTCTATCCCAGGTGCCGGAGTACCGGGAGAAACACCCGGAGTTCTTTCATGAACACTCCCTGCTCAGCACCTACTTCTACCGGATCAACGTGACCCGGCCCCCGTTGAACAACAAGCTGGTTCGCAAGGCCCTGGCCCTGGCCATCGACCGAGAGGGGCTCATCCGCAACGTCCTGCGCGCCGGCCAGAAGCCCACGACCGGTTTCACCCCTCCCGGGGCCGGGCAGGGCTACATGCCGCCAGACGTGCTCGGCTTCCGGCCCGCCGAGGCCCGGAGGTTGCTCGCCGAGGCGGGCTTCCCCGATGGAAAGGGTTTTCCAAAGTTCGAAATCCTCATCAACACCCTTGAGGCCCATCGAACCATCGGCGAGGCCATCCAGGAGATGTGGAAAAAGCACCTGAACATCCAGGTGGCGGTGCTTAACCAGGACTGGGGCGTTTACCTCGACTCCCAGAAGAAGCTGCAGTACGACGTCTGCCGCGCGGGATGGGTGGGCGACTACCTGGATCCTTTCACGTTCCTGAGCATCTGGCAGACCGGCGACGGCAACAATCAGACCGGCTGGAGCAATGTTCGTTATGACGGGCTCATGCAGGCGTCGCTGCGGGAGCGTGACACGGCCAGGCGCCTCGCGCTGCTCAAGGAGGCGGAGTCCATTCTTCTCGACGAACTGCCGGTCCTTCCCGTCTACTGGTATGTGCGCAACCAGCTCATCCGGCCGGAGTTGAAGGGCTACAAGCCCTCGCTGCTTGAGCACATCTGTTACAAGGCCCTTTATTTCGCCGACTGAGCCGCCTGCTCACTCCAGCCTGAACACGCCGTCTTTCAGCAACTGCTCCAGCGCCCTGCGATACGGGCTCGGCATGGGAAGCTCGGCAAGCTCCTCAGGCGGGACGAAACGCTGCAGGGGCCGCGGCCGCACCTTGGCCGGCATCTCATGCACCCACAGGGTCACCTTGTAGCGGGTGATCCCATAGCTTGTCTTCATCAGCACCGCCGGCGGCCGGTCGAGCCACTCATCGGGCAGAGTCGGCAGCTTCCACATTCCTGTGCGGCGGCTGCCCGTCTCCTGCTCCAGCAGGACTCCCCCGGCCTTTCGCAGGAAGAACACCCTTTCGGTGACGGCTGTCACCCCGGGCCGGGCCGACTTCACGGGCAGTTTTTCCGGATTTTTGGTTCGGCAATGCCTGCGCACCGGACAGTCACCGCAGGCCGGGCGTGCCGGCCGGCAGACCGTCTGGCCAAGCTCCATGAGGGCTGAGTTGAAGGCGCGCGGGTCATCGCTGGCGCGGACAAGCTCCGTGGCGCGTTCCCACAGGCGGCTGCTGCCCGCCGTTCCGTCCACCGGCGTGGAGTCATCATCCAGCCTTGACAGCACCCGGGCGACATTGCCGTCAACGACAGGCTCGGCCAGGCCAAAGGCAAAGCTGGCGATCGCGCCCGACGTGTAAGGCCCGATGCCGGGCAACGTGCGGATCATCGCCGGGTCACGTGGAAACTCTCCCGCATGTTCGTTCATCACGACCTGTGCCAGCCTCTGCAGGTTGCGGGCCCGTCGGTAATAACCGAGCCCCTGCCAGGCGCTCAGCACCTCAGCCTCCTCAGCCCGGGCGAGCTCGGCAAAGCCGGGAAACCTTTCCATCCAGCGGCTGTAAAAGCCGCGATCCAGAACGGTCGCGATCTGTGTCTGCTGCAGCATGACCTCCGAGACCAGGATCGCATACGGATCCAGGGTGCGGCGCCAGGGATAGTCACGACCCTGGGATCGAAACCAGGTCACCAGATCACGGACAAGCGCGGCCACGTTCCGGAAGAATGGCTCAACGGGCTGAAACGGCGCTGCCTTTGAGCAGTTTTTCGAGGTTTTCGTCGGGGGTCACCCCCTTTTTGATCGCCTGCTCATATTCGGCGCGTGCTTTCTCCCACTGGGGAGGGTCCCAGGTGGCGTAAAGCACGGCCAGGTTGAAGTGCGCCTCCCCATAGGTGGGATCAATGGCAAGCGCCGTCTTGAACTCCCGCTCGGCCCTGTCCATGTCGCCCTGCTTGGTGGCGATGATGCCGAGGTAATGCCGGCCTCTGGCGTTCTTGGGATTGATCGACAGGCCTTTTTCAAACGTGGTTGTGGCGTCCGTCCAGAATTCCTGTTTGAAGTAGGTGACGCCAAGGTGGAAGGCGGCGGTTTCATTCTTCGGTTCAATGGCCAGGCATTTTTTCAGGGCCGCCTCGGCCTCGGCGTATTTCTGCTCGCGTTCACGGGCGTAGCCCAGGCCGACAAGTGCCGTGGTGTTTTTGGGCTCGGCACGCAGCGCATCTTCATAGAAGGCGGCTGCATCACCGAACTTGCGGGAGGCGAAGGCCTCACTGGCCTTTTCCAGAAGGGCCGTCACCGGATTCATCGTGTTCTCCGCAGGCTTCGAGACGCGTGCGATCAGCGTGCCCTGGATGCCGTCGGAGCCCAGAAGCTCGCGCACGGAGGGGTCTGTGAACAGTTTCTCCTCCTCCGGCGTCAGGCTCAGGCGCCCCTTCTTCAGCTCCTCCACCTGCTCCAGCAGCTTGCTGGACACTCCCTCCATCTTCTTGAGTTCGGCAATCACCAGGTCCTTGGCCTGCTGCTGGCGGTACTGGCTGCGCAGCTGACGCATGATGATCTCGCGCAGCATCGTGTTCTCCCTGGCCATCTCAGGCGTCATGACCCCGGGCTTCGCCTCCTGGAGCTGCTTCAGCCGCAGGGTCAGGTCGGCCACCTGGGTCTGATAGGCGCTGCTCTGCTGACGCAGGGTGGCGATCTCACCCTGCAATGAGGTGACCTGGGTGCGCAGGCTGGCGATCTCCTGGTCCTTGCGGGCGGAATCTGATTTGAGGGTGACAATCTGCTGCTGCGCAACGTCCAGGTCCTTCTTCAGCCTTTCGTTCTCGGCGAGAAGCTTCTTCATCTCCTCAACCTTGGGGGGCAACGCCTTGGCACGCAACGCCTCAAGCTCCGTCTTCATGCCGAGCACCTGGGCGCTTAGGGCGTCGCGTTCCTTGGCGGTCGTCTCCGCCTTCCGGCTCTTTTCCGCAAGTTCCGCAACCTTTGCATCGCGGTCCTTGATGGCCGCGTCGCGCTCGGCCAGGATTTTGTTGCGCTCCATCTCCACGGTGTTGATGCGCTCCGCGGCCTCGGCCAGCTTCTGTGATGCTTCCTTCGCGGCCGTCTCGGCGGCGGACTGCCTCTGCACGGCCTTTTTGTATTCAACCTCGATGGCGATCTTCTCCTTGGTCAGTTCGTCGAGCTGCTTTTGTGTCGCCCGTCCGGCAGCCACCTCCATCTTCATTGCGGAAATGGCCTCGCTCTTGGTCTGGATGTCGGACTCAAGCTTCTGCTGCTTTTCACGTGAGGTTGTGATCTCACCCGAGGCCCACTGATACCACTGCTGCCACTTCACCAGGTCGCCCTGCATGATGCTGTTCTGGCTTTCCAGCGCCGTCATGCGCTGACGATAAGAGGATTCCCACTGGCTCAGGACATCGGCCAGGCTGGGCATGGAACCCGCCGCCATCGCGGAGGACGGACTCGCGGCGGTTGCAGGCTGAGCCGTCTGGCCGGGAGCTGGAACCGGCATCGCCCCGCCGGGCATTGTCAGCCCGAACACGCCAGGAAGGCCTGCCGCAGATGCGGGCAGCGTGGTCGCAGGAATCGCTGCACCGGCCTGGGCCGGCTGGGCAAGCCTCGCCTGCACCCGGGCAATCGCCTGATCCGTCAGCGCGCGACGGTTTCCGAGCATGCCCGGCTGCCAGTCAGGGTTGCTCTTCGCCAGGTTTTCAAAGATCTGCTTCATCTGCTGGTAGATCGACAGAGCCCCCTGGAAATTACCCTCCTGCTCCATGATCTCGGCATCCTTCTTCAGGACGAAGCCACGAAAAAACTGATCGGCGGCGTCATCAGTGCCGATGACCTGCGCGGGCGCGACGACCGGCTGCATGAACGCAGCGACTGCCAGGAGGGCGGGGGGGAGGAATTTCATGGGGGGCGCGAAATTAACGGGAAGCGCCCGTTTTGTAAACCATCCAGTGATCGCCCTTGGAAGAACCGGAATCCCCGACCCATCTCTCCGCCTATACAGGGGGCCGGGCACGGCACCCCGGCTTTCAAATTCACCGGGTGAAAGCCGTTCGGAGCCGTTGGCACCCCGCAGCGCAACCGCTGATCCGACGCTGAGGCTGCTTGGCAGGCTTTAAACGAAGGTGTTCAGCCTTCCACACTTTGCTTTGACCTCATCCCCTCCGCCGGTCTAAAATTGTTTCCGCCATGGATTCCCTTCCTAAAATTTACGACAAACAACCCTGCGCCATCGAGCTTGAAGCCGGTGACCATTGGTGGTGCTCCTGCGGCCTGAGCGGTCACCAACCCATGTGTGACGGCTCCCACAAAGGCACCGGCCTCGGTCCGAAAAAGTTCACCCTGACCGAGAAAAAAAAGGTCTGGCTCTGCAACTGCAAGCACAGCAAGAATCCCCCCTTCTGCGACGGTTCACACAAGGGTCTGGCCTGACAGGCCTCATTCCCGAAGACTCTGAAGCCACTCATCCAGGCGGCTGCGGAACTCCTCGGGGCCGGACTCGGGAAAGTGGTCGATCAGCCACTGGACATCCTCACGCGCGGACGCCTTGTCGCCCTGGCGCTGATGGATCTGCGCTCGGGTCAGACGCTCGACGTTGGCATCCGGATCAATGGCGACGGTGAGGTCAAGATAGGCCAGCGAGGTGTCGGAGGAATTCTTTTCATCAAGGGTGATGCCGAGCAGGTTGCGCAGCATGCGCAGGATGATGTCACGCTTTTGGGCGGGCTGAAGCTGCTCCTCGCTGATGTGGCCTGAATCGGAGAGGTCGAGGGCCGCCTCCGTGATGGTCAATTCCCTGCCCTGGTTGAAGACGTCAATGAGCTGAAGCTCACCCTCCGGTCCGTCCTTCCAACCGACCATGAACCGCCCAGGCAGGGGCACCCCGAAAACATCGGCGACGCCCAGCCGCCTGGCCAGTTCAACATAAAGCACCGAAAGGGTGATGGGCAGGCCTTCGCGGTCATCAAGCAGGGCGCTCATGTAGCTGTTCGACTTGTTTGCATAGTCGTGCCTGCTGCCGTGAAATCCGGACTCCTCAAAAAGGTAGCGGTTGATCCGACTGACCGCCGCCTTCGTGCCCTTTTTCACCTCAGGATCCGTCTTCAGCTCGTCCACCATGCGCTGAAACTGCTGCAGATAATGCGGCACATCCACCTCGGCGTTGTCATGCCGGGCAACCAAAAGCGTGGCACGCATGAGGTCCGCCCTGTCATCCGGCCGGGCGAGTTCGGCGATGAGCTCGCGCGTGACGGCGCGCCGGTGCAGGTCGCGCTCCAGTTCCTTGAGCAGGGCGCCCTGCCTTTCCAGCTCCCGGCGGCGATCGAGCAGAAGCCGGCGTGAGGCGGCCGGGTCTTCGAGAAGCCTGTCGAGAGACTCCTCCCGGTTCATCTTCTCCGTGGCAAAGCCGTCCAGGGTGGTCTGGATGGCCGCCGTCAGCTTTGGCGGAAGAGGCTTCTCCTGAAGGTCGGCGCCGATGCGGAAGCCGCGAAACTCGGCTGCGGGGCTGCGGAATCGGCAGAGGCCGGCCTGCCCGCCGCGAAGGCCCGTGTCCTCATGCACCAGCACCTTCTTTGCATTGACCCAGGCGGTGATCTTTTCGCCCTCCACCCGGACCCTCAGATGATTCCAGGTGCCGGGACGGTAGGCATCGGAGTCGAACTCGCCCAGCACCGTCCAGGAATACACATCCGGCCCTTCAAACCGGGTCAGACGCAGTCTGCCATTGGAGGGGTAGAATCCATAGTGATGATTTTCGTCCTGGGCGCAGAACATCAGCCCCGCTGCGCCGCTTTCATCCTCAAGCCGGACGCTTGCAGCGACCTCAAACGCCGGTTCCGGAACGGACGTCTTCGACAAGCAAAGGGTGCGGCCTCCAAAACCAGCGCCAGCGCCCTCGGACTTGACGACGCCCGAACGCTGTGTCCAGCGACCCTCCAGCGCCGGCTGCCAGAGCCGAGGATTGAGGACACCGATGGTGAGCCAGCGGGCCATGGGCACGGGATTGGGCGTCTTCATGAGGCGTTTGAGCTCGTTCACCGGCATGGCGAAGCCCAGGTTGTCCGTGACAGCGGACTTCATGGTGAGCAGGCCCAGCACCTGTCCCTGACGGTCGAGCAGCGGGCCGCCGCTGTTGCCGCGTTCAATGGGCATGGCAAGCCGGATCATCGGGATCTCGTTGACGACATCAGGGAAGGCAGAAACCACGCCATCCACGATGCTGAAGGCCAGGCCTTCGGGATTGCCCATGGCGGAAACAGGCTGGCCCTGCAGAATCTTGTCACTGTCGGCAAGCACCAGCGGCTTCAGGCCTTTGGCGTTCACCCGCAGCAGGGCCAGGTCCCAGTGGGAGTCGGTGGCGGTGATCTCCGTGACCTCATGCTTCGTTCCGTCGCTCATCTCAACCTCCAGCCTTCGTGCCTCGCCGATGACATGAAGATTGGTGGCGATCAGACCGTCTTCGGCAACCACGAAGCCCGTGCCGAGGCCGTCCAACCCCTCCCTTCCCGCCTGCAGCACCTTGACGACCGAGGGCTTCACCTCGCGGGCGATGCTTTCCACGCTCTTGGCCGCCTGCCTGGAAACGGCGGGCCTGGCGGAGGGTCCGGGAGATTTTCCCGGCGCTGAACAAGCAGCCGCCAGCACGGCGAGGAAGAACAGAGGTGCGCGCATGATCAATGGCAAGACTACGCAGGAAACGCGCTGCAAGGAAGGATGTTCTCAAGAGCTTTGATCCGGCTGACAACGGCTGCATTTTGCCCCGCATCCTGCACCTGACGGCATTCCCATGGTTGAGAACCGCCGGGGTCTGGCTTAGCAGAAGGCTCTCATGCAAAGCTCAGCGACCCCGCCCTGGGAGGCGAAGAAGAAAAAAGCGTCACGCGGCCTGCTGCGCAAGCTGGTGCTCTGGAGCCTGGTCTTGGGCGTTCTTGCACTGGTGATCTCCGGCATGCAGCCCAGGCCCATCCCGGTGGAGACGGCGGAGATTGTCCGCGGCCCTCTCACCGTGCACGTCGTGGAGGAAGGAAGAACCCGGATCCGCAACCGTTACATTGTCGCCGCGCCGGTGATGGGCGGCATGCGCCGCGTCAGCCTGAAGGCGGGCGATGAAGTCAAGTCAGGGGAAACCGTCCTGACGGTCATCGAACCCGCTCTCCCCCCCCTGCTCGACGCCCGCGCCCAGGCCCAGGCTGAGGCTCGCGTCCAGGCGGCGGAGGCAGGAAGGCTGCGTGCCCAGGAGAGTCTGGAGATGGCGCGAACAAACGCCCGCTTTGCCAGGGCCAACTGGGACCGTGTCAACAAGACCAGCGAAGCCGGGAGCATTTCGGTCAACGACCGGGACAACATCGAAAGGGAGTCCCGGATGCGCGAACAAGAAATGAGGGCAAACGAGTTCGCGGTCAAGGTGGCCGAGTATGAGCTCGCCCTGGCCAGGGCCGCCCTGCTGTCCCTGACCAGCCCGGCCGAAGGGGCGGCTGCGGTCGAGATCAAGTCGCCGGTCAGCGGCCGCATCCTGAAGGTCATGCAGGAAAGCGCCATGATGGTGAGCGCGGGCACGCCCCTGGTCGAAATCGGTGATCCTGCCGACCTGGAGATCGAGGCCGAGATCCTCTCTCGCGACGCTGTCGGCGTCCGTCCAGGGGCGGAGGTGCTGGTCGAGCAATGGGGAGGTGACGAAACCCTCAAGGCAAGGGTGCGCAGAATCGAGCCTGCCGCGTTCACCAAGGTCTCGGCCCTCGGAGTCGAGGAGCAGCGGGTCATCGTGCTTTGTGACCTGGACAGGACCGAGTCCGCCTCGAGCCTGGGAGACCGTTACCGTGTCGAGGTCAGGATCGCCGTCTGGCAGGACAGGGACGTCCTGCTGGTGCCGGGCGGCGCCCTTTTCCGCGAAGGCGGCGAGTGGCTGGCCTTTCTTCTGCGCGATGGCAGAGCGGTCAAGACAACGCTTCAGCTCGGCCGCAGCGATGGGCGGCAGAGCCAGGTTCTTGGCGGGCTGAAGGCAGGTGACAGCGTGCTCATGCACCCTCCGGACAACGTGAAGGACGGTGTCGAGGTCGTCCGGAGGGTCATTGAATCGTCCGGCACTGTTTCGAAATGATGTCCGAAAGAGCCGTGACGGCGACTTCGCTTATAAACCGTCAACTCACCCCACAGCCCTGCCCCATGCTCAGCCTCCTCACCGCCGCCACCTTCGCCGCCTGTCTCCTGTCCGCCGCCGCCGCCGACTGGAAAATCACCACCTTCGCCGGCACCGGTGAAAAGGGCGGAGCTGGTGATGGCGGCCCGGCCGTCAAGGCGCAGATCGACAATCCCTTCGGCCTGACGCGCGGCCCCGACAGGGCGCTTTATTTTTGTGAATACACCGGCCAGCGCATCCGCAAGGTCACGCCCGACGGAATCATTCACACCGTTGCGGGCACGGGACAGAAGGGATATGGCGGCGACGGGGGTGCGGCCCTGCAGGCGACTTTCAACCTGCCTCACGAACTGAGGTTTGACGCGGCGGGCGACCTTTACGTTGTCGACATGACCAATCATGCCGTCCGCAAGATCGACATGAAGTCAGGCGTCATCACGACCATTGCCGGAAACGGCAAACCTGGTTACGCCGGTGACGGCGGGCCCGCCCGTGAGTCCCAGCTCAAGCAGCCGCACAGCATCCAGTTCGGCCCGGACGGCTCTCTCTACATCTGCGACATCGGCAATCATGTCATCCGCCGCGTTGACATGAAGTCGGGCGTCATCAGCACCTTTGCCGGAGTCGGCAGGCCGGGGCCGACGCCCGACGGCTCCCCCATCACGGGAACGCCGTTGAACGGACCTCGCTCCCTCGATTTCGACAAGGCCGGAAACCTCTGGCTCTGCACTCGTGAAGGCAACCAGGTCTTCAAGTTCGACCTCGCCGCCGGCAGGATTCAGCACATCGCCGGCAACGGCAAAAAAGTCCTGACTGGCAATGGCGGCCCTGCCAAAGAGGCGACGCTGAGCGGCCCCAAGGGCATCGCGATTGACGGCGAGGGCAACGCCTGGCTTGCCGACTGTGAAAGCCACACCATTCGCATGGTCGAGGCCGCGACCGGTCAAATCCACCTCATCGCCGGCAACGGTCAGAAGGGCAACGGCGGCGACGGCGACCCTCTGAAGTGCGAGATGGCCCGCCCGCACGGTGTCTACGCCGATGCTGACGGCGGCATTTACATCGGCGACAGCGAGTCGCACAAGGTCCGCGTGCTGAGGAAGTGAGCGGTCGGTGAAGTCTCATGAAAAAGCCGCCCGGGGAGCAGCGTCCCGCGCGGCTTTTTCTTCAGAAGGATCCGGATGATCCAGTCACTGTCCGATGCAGAACAGCTTGTCCTGGGTGCGGATGAAAAGGGCGCCCCCGGCCACGGCGATGCTGCTGCGGCAGCTTGCGGCGTCACCGTTCGGCTTGCTGCCGTTGCCCATCGGGTTCATCGACAGGAGTTCGAAACTGTCGCCGCCCGCCTTCACGACATAAACATCTCCCCAGAAGTTGGTCATGTAGATCTTGCCGTCGGCCGCCGTCGGGCTGCTCTCAAACTTGGCCTTGCTGCCGGTCTCGCCAGTCCAGATCACCTTGCCGGTCTTTGGCTCCACGCGGCTGACCGTGCGGCGGTTGCTGTCCAGCACATAAAAGCTGCCCTCGTAATAGGCTGGTGTGGAGACGTCGGTGGTGACCTCCTTGGGCTCGCTGGTCCAAAGCGGCTTCACATCCCTGCCCAGGGCATCCAGGGACATCGCAAAGACCGGCGAATTTTTCGGCGCGCAAACCAGGGCGACTCCGTCGCCGACAACCGGGGAGGGCACGAGACGGAAAAACTTGTTATACCCCTCTCCAAGAGGGTTCCATGTCACCAGGCGCGCCTGCTCGGCACCCGTTCCGGCGTCATGCAGGGTGAGGGTGTCGCCGCCGGAGATCAGCATGACGCGCCTGCCGGCATGGTCGCAGAAGACGGGCGTGGAGAAGGATTCCAGCGACTCCACCTGGGAATGCGTCGGGCGGATGTGCTTCCACAGGTCCTTGCCGGTCGCGGGGTTGAGGGCGAGAACGTAGCTGCTCATGTCCTTGCCCGGGGTGCCCTTGTCGAAGCCCTGGAAAACAAAGGTTTCGTTACGCTGGAGCACCTGGATGTAGAGCTTGCCGCCGTCCAGCACGGGGCTGCTGCCATAGGTCCACTGGGTGGCGAAAGCACCATGGGTCTCCTTGAAGTCGCGGCGCCATTGCAGGTTGCCGCTGAGGTCAAAGCTGGCCGCCACGGCATCGGCAAACAGAAAGACGACTCGCTCACCGTCGGTGACGGGCGAGGGGCTGGCGAGGTTGCTTTTGTTGTCCCACTGCAGACCGCCCTCGGAGACCACCTTGCGCCAGAGTTCCTTTCCCGTCTTCGCGTCGTAGCACAGGCCGACAAGCTGCTGCTTTTCCACAATCGGCGCGGTCAGGAAGATCTTGTCACCCCAGACAACGGGAACGGAGGCGGAGATGGATGGCACGTCCGCCGACCACCTGACGCCCTCAGTGCGGCTGAACTTCGCCGGCAGGTTCTTTTCCGAACTGGAACCGTCCTGGTTGGGTCCGCGCCAGTTCGGCCAGTTTTCAGCGTGAACCAGGGAGGCGGCAAGGACAAGGAGTGCGGAGGAAGGAAGGAGTTTCATGGGAGAATGACCAAGAAACTGATAACGGAAAAGCCTGTCTAGATGTTTCGCGGCACAATTGACGCTCCCAGGCCCCCAAGGATCGTCACTTGACACCTCGCGCCCCCTGCCGTCTCACTCCCGTTCCTTCAACCTTGCTCCCATGATCTCCTTTCAGAAGCTCTTTGGCAAAAAAGACGTGTTTTTTGACCTGCTTGCCGCCAGCGCCACCCAGGCCCGCGTCAGCGTCCAGGCCCTCCACAAGCTGCTTTCCGCACCCGCCTCCGCCGCCCAGAACCTCGACGCCTTCTCCGCCTCCCGCCGTGAGGACAAGAAGGTCACCCAGCAGATCGACGAGGCGCTGTGCAAGACCTTCGTCACCGAGCTGGAGCGCGAGGACATCGAGGCCCTCGCCACCTCCCTCTACAAGATTCCCAAGACCGCCGAGAAGATCGCCGAGCGCATCATGATCGCCCGCGACCGGATCAAGGACGTCGATTTCAGCCGTCAGATCAAGCTGATGGACGCCGCCTCCGACATCGTCGTCACGATGATCTCAGAACTGAAGAAGCTGCACCTTGAGCGGGTGAAAGTGCTGAACGACCAGCTTCAGAAGGTTGAGGGGGATGCTGACAAGCTGATTCTCGAATGCCTGCGCGACCTTTATTCGGGACCCACGGACCCCGTGACCGTGGTGGTCCTGAAGGACCTCTACGATCTCATCGAAAAGGTGGTGGACCGCTGCCGCGACGCCGGCAACGTCGTCGCTCACATCGTCCTCAAAAACTCCTGATCCAGCACGCTCATGACCCTTGTCCTGACCGTTGTCCTGGTCGCGTTGATTTTTGAGTACATCAACGGCTTTCACGACACCGCGAACTCCATCGCCACCGTTGTTTCCACCAAGGTGCTGACCCCGCGCCAGGCCATCGTTCTGGCCGCGGTGACCAACCTCATCGGCGCCCTCTTTGGCACGGCTGTTGCCAAGACCATCTCCTCCGGCCTGGTGGACAGCCAGTTCGTCAACACCACCACCATCATCTGCGCGTTGTCCGGCGGCATCGTCTGGAACCTGATCACCTGGTGGTTTGGCATGCCCTCCAGTTCGAGCCACGCCCTCGTCGGCGGCCTCGTCGGCTCAACCCTCGCCACTGCCGGCGGCAACTGGGGCGCTCTGATCTGGTCCAAGGCTCCCGAGGCGGGCAAGCACTGGTACGAGGGCGGCGGCATCCTCTACAAGGTCGTGCTGCCCATGTTCAGCTCGCCCATCGCCGGTTTCGTCATCGGCCTGCTGGTCATGGGGTTGCTGCAAACCCTTTGTTATTCCATGCGTCCGCTGATCGTCAGCCGCACCTTCGGCAAGCTGCAGGTCTTCAGCGCCGGCTTCATGGGCTTCAGCCACGGTCAGAACGACGCCCAGAAGACCATGGGCATCATCGCCCTCGCCCTGCTCGCAGGCACCAAGGCGGGTGACCTCAACGACATCCCGGACTGGCTCAGCTTCCTGCGCATCGAGTCCCTGGGTGAAAAAAGCGACCACATACCGGTGTGGATCAAGGTGGTTTGCGCCCTGACCATGGCCGCAGGCACCGCCGCAGGAGGCTGGCGCATCATCAAGACCCTCGGCCACAAGATGGTGAAGCTGCAGCCGGTGCACGGCTTCGCTGCCGAAACCACCGCCGCCACAGTCCTGTTTGTCGCGGCCAAGCTCGGCATGCCGGTCTCCACCACCCACGCCATCACCACCAGCATCATGGGGGTCGGCGCCGCCAAGCGTTGGAACGCCATCCAGTGGAGCGTCGTTGAGCGCATCATCTGGGCCTGGGTGCTCACCATCCCGGCCACGGGTCTGCTCGGCTTTCTGTTCTACAAGCTGTTTGGCGCCTGAGTGCCTCCCGGTTCCTGGTATGCCGGTTGAACCAGAAGCAAGTTCTGGCGTCCCCTCGCGGGTCCATGAAGCATTCAGCCCATGTCCCTGAAGCTTGTCACCGAACTCACCGACACCGACCGCAGACTGCTGAACCGCGCCATCGACGGCTTTGTGCCTCACAAGGTCTTCGACGCCCACACCCACCTGTTTCACAGCCGTCACTTCGCCGAGGGAAGGCGTCCATCGTTCCTCGACGAAAACCGCGGCTACGGCCTCGAGGATTTCCAGGAGGCGATGCGCCTCTGGATGCCGGGTCGTGAGGTTGAGGGTCTCTTTTTTGGTTATCCCAGCGCCGGCAATGACCGCGCCGGGGAAAACGCCTGGGTCCAGTCGCAAATCGACACGGGCACAAGCTCCCGCGCCCTCGTGCTTGCGGCTCCATCGGATGACCCGGCCGAGGTGCGCAGGCTGCTCGGCTCGGGTGTGTTCGTGGGCATCAAGCCCTACCGGCTCTATGCCGACGTGCCGGACACGCGCGAGGCGCCGGTTGAATCCTTTGCTCCGGAGTGGATGTGGGAGGCCTGTCATGACCACAACGGCATCATGATGCTGCACATCATGCTGGCCGACGGCATCACCGACCCGCGCAACATCGAGGCCCTGCGCCGGCTCTGCCGACGTTACCCGCGCTGCCAGCTGGTGCTGGCCCATGTGGCGCGCTCCTTCAACTACCGCCACGCCCGCGAGGGCCTGCATCACCTTGTCGACCTCGACAACGCCGTCGTGGACACCTCGGCGGTGACCCAGGCCGGCGCCTTCCGCGCCGCCATCGAGATCCTT
>Ga0315900_10002276_pt1 | contig 29695 bp, 22 predicted proteins | sample LakEriMetagenome_FD_203521 | JGI IMG/M metagenome (GOLD analysis project Ga0315900, IMG submission 203521) | Freshwater fungal communities from buoy surface, Lake Erie, Ohio, United States - Buoy 12 MA114 | ecosystem: Environmental > Aquatic > Freshwater > Lake > Lake biofilm | place: USA: Lake...
CATGGAGGAGCGTATGTTAACAACCTGACCCAATATCACTGGGATTTTTTGGCAGAGATGGCGGAGCGCACAAGGGTTCGTTGGATAGTTCCGGATTATCCCTTGGCTCCGGCTGCGACGTATCGGGAGGTCTACGCGTTTATAACGGCTTTATATGGTCAACTACTAGAACGAACGGATGCTCATCATTTGTTGTTGATGGGTGATTCGGCCGGTGGTGGATTGGCATTGGGTTTTGCTCAATACCTTCGAGAACAGGGTTTAGCGCAGCCCTCGCAGCTCATTTTACTCTCACCTTGGCTGGATTTGAGTGTTAGTCACCATGAAATCATGGATTTGGACAAGAAAGATCCCTTGTTGAGTGTAGCCGCCCTTCGGTGGTGCGGGTTAGCCTATGCGGGGGAACAGGATTTACGGCATTACCAATTAAGTCCAGTATATGGAGACTTAACAGGACTGGGCAGGATCGCTGTATTTATTGGTACGCACGATCTTTTATTAGCGGATTGCCGGTATTTGCATCAGCGAATGGAGGAGCAGGGGGTAGATTTTCGATACTATAAGTACCCCAAGATGGTACACGATTGGATGTTAATTACTTGGTTAAAAGAAGCAAAACGAGCTCTTGAGCAGATAGCACACCTTATCAATGGGTAGCTTGTCCAAAAGTAAGTAGGTTGTGATCGGGATCCAATACCGCAAATTCCCATTGTCCCCAAGGCTTTTGCTGGAGCGGAGAATTGGGGTGAATCGTTACTTTGTGCTCAAGTAGATCTTGGTACAGTTGCTGGATATTTAGGGTTCGGATGTACACTTGTCCGTAATTGGTAGCTGGATCCAGGTCTTTGTATTGGAAAAAATGCAGTTCTACCTGTTCTTTTTTCACCAGTACGTAATCGCCATAATCCGCGAGTAGCTCAAAACCGAGTTGCTGAATGTAAAAATCCAGGGTCTGAGCTTTTTGCCGCATCGGCAGTTTGGGGCAAGCTTGTTGGAGCATCTAGTTGAAGGTAGTTGGTGGTGATGGCAGAATTACGTTTTTGATCGACAAAAATACGCTTAAGTGGCGTTTTCGTACTTTGTTTCTTGTTGGCTGAATTCCTTTTTTTCCGTATTTCTGTTGGTCGACAGACTTTATGACTATTTTTTACCAGATAGAAGCTTTGCTGTATCCGATCTTTCTTTTATTAGTGAAAATAATTATCTTTGCCCAGGCAGGTACGTTAATGGGGAAATCAAGGTTAGTGACAAGGAGCACCTGCTAACACCTTTTACACGCACCTACAACCTATTATCTAATATGAAGTCAAGTAGTTTGCTTGCTCCAGCGTTGACTCCACATCATTCTTTGAAGACGCTGGTGGAGAACCGAACTGTTTACAACCTGGAATATTGTGAGCTTAATTTATTTGAAACCTACCAGGCCTCCAGTTTAGTTCCTTTGAAGTTTAATGACTTGGTGGTGACCAGTATGTTACGAGGCAAGAAGGTCATGCATTTATTTGACCAGGAAGGGTTTAATTATGTGCCTGGGGAGTCGGTCATTGTTCCAGCGAATGTGTTGATGGAAATTGATTTTCCGGAGGCGGAATTGGATAATCCGACGCAATGTTTGGCTTTGGCGATTGATCACCACAAAATAGCAGAGACACTGGCGTTTTTAAATGAAAAATACCCAAAAGAAGGAGATAAAAATTTTTGGGCTTTGGACCAGGAGAATTTCTTTTTTCAGAACAATCAGGAGATGAACACCTTGTTGCAGCGGGTGATTGGTATTTGTCAAGGGACGGATATTTTCAAAGATACATTGGCAGATTTGGCTTTACAGGAGCTTTTGGTGAAGATTATTCAGACCCAGAACGCGACGGTGGCGCAGCAGGTTGCTAGCAGTAAGAATCCTTATTTGCACCATATTTTGCAGCAGATTCACTTAAAAATCCAGGATAAGGTAAAGATTAATGATTTGGCTAGGGAGGCTGGAATGAGTATTTCGTCGCTTTACCGGTTATTTAAAACCGAGCTAGGTATGAGTCCGATTGAATACATTATTTTAGAAAAGATAAAATTAGCCAAGCAGCACCTTCGTGATAAGCACATTTATGTGAAAAATGTTGCTTTTGAAGTGGGTTTTGATGATTCCAACTACTTTAATCGCTTGTTTAAGAAATACGAGGGCATCACTCCCAAGCAATACCAAGATATCAGTAACCGAGATTAATCAGCGAATCGCAGCGCTTCCAGGTGCTCGGCTTCTGCTTCTGTGTACAAGCGAGATTGAGTAATAAAACGGACACCCAGCGGGATCTCTACTGAAAAACTGGCACCTCTTCCCGGTGTGACATGGATATGCAACTTGGTGTGTTGCCAGTATTCAAACTGGTCTTTGCTCATCCAAAAGTCGCAGCCTTCGATGGTGCCGATACAAACGTCGCTGCTACCGACGCGGAATTCCCCTTTTGGGAAGCACATGGGTTGGGAGCCATCACAGCAGCCACCGCTTTGGTGGAACATTAATTCTCCATATTTTGCTTTAAGGGTATTTACAACCTCTGCTGCTTCCGGGCTAATAGTGACGCGTTTTGTTTTTTCCATATCGAAGTAAATATTGGTGAAAGGATAAAAAAACCGACAACGACCGTAATCGTTGTCGGTTGAGCTTTTTTTAACAAAAAAACTAGAAGAAGCCGAGCTTGTTTTTGTTGTACGAAACCAGCATGTTCTTGGTTTGGCGATAGTGGTCGAGCATCATCTTGTGGTTTTCTCGTCCAAATCCAGATTTTTTGTAACCACCGAAAGGTGCGTGTGCGGGGTAAGCGTGGTAGTTATTCACCCAAACACGGCCAGCTTTGATGGCACGCGGTACTTCGTACAATTCATGTGCGTCGCGAGACCAAACACCGGCGCCCAGTCCGAACATAGTATCGTTCGCGATTTCAATAGCCTCTTCCGTTGTTTTGAAAGTGGTGACGCAGGTAACGGGTCCAAAAATTTCCTCTTGGAAGATGCGCATTTTATTGTGTCCTTTGAAGATAGTGGGCTGGATGTAGTAGCCATTTGCCAGATCGCCCTCCAAATGTTGGACATCGCCACCGCAGAGCACTTCTGCACCTTCTTCTTTTCCGATTTTGAGGTAGGATTGAATTTTTTCGTACTGGTCTTGGGAGGCTTGTGCGCCCATCATGGTATCCATGCTTAAAGGATGTCCCATTTTGATGGCTTTTGTCCGGGCAATTACCCGCTCCATGAACTGATTGTAGATGGATTCGTGCACCAGGATCCTTGAGGGACAAGTGCAAACTTCCCCTTGGTTCAGCGCGAAAAGTACGGCACCCTCGATGGCTTTATCAAAGAATTCGTCATCTGCAGCTGCCACAGAAGGGAAGAAAATATTTGGGGATTTCCCACCTAATTCCATTGTTGAAGGGATGATATTCTCCGCGGCGTATTGCATAATTAAGCGGCCAGTAGTGGTTTCACCGGTGAATGCCACTTTAGCGATTCGAGGAGAAGTAGCCAGAGGTTTACCGGCTTCGATCCCAAACCCATTTACCACGTTTAGAACGCCTGCGGGAACCACTTCCTGAATGAGTTCCATTAGGACCATAATGGAAGTGGGCGTTTGCTCTGCTGCTTTTACCACGGTACAGTTACCAGCTGCGAGTGCCGGAGCGATTTTCCAAGTGGCCATCAGGAGCGGGAAGTTCCAAGGAATGATTTGTCCAACGACCCCGAGAGGTTCATGGAGTTGAATACTTACGGTGTGTTCATCGTGCTCAGAAATAGAACCTTCATCTGCGCGGATGACCCCTGCAAAGTAGCGGAAGTGGTCCACGCAAAGGGGTAAGTCGGCGTAGGTTGTTTCGCGAATTGCCTTACCGTTGTCAATGGATTCCACTTCAGCCAGGTATGGAAGATTGGCTTCAATGATGTCAGCAATTTGATTCAAAACTTTGGCGCGGAAGGTAGGGGAGCTCTTGCCCCAGGTTTCAAAGGCGGCATGTGCTGCATCCAATGCTAGATCGATGTCCTCTTTAGTCGAGCGGGCTACTTTTGAGATATGAGCCCCATCGATTGGAGAATGGTTATCGAAGTATTCTCCTTTTACTGGAGGAACAAATTTTCCACCAATGAAATTATCGTAGTGGGATTTGAAGGTAACTGTTCTTTTTGACATAAGTGAATAGGTGTTTTATTGGTAGCAAAGTTGGGATGAGCCAAAAAATGAGAGTAGTACTATTAGGGCAATTAATAGCACGATTTATTCAATTGTCAAATTTCTTTGTTCGATGCCTTGTATATCCAAATTATATTCTGTTTTTTGGTTTATTTATATTTTATAAATTGAATTGATAGCAGGTTTATCGGTTAGTGGCAGGTGGAAAACCAGTTCCTGTGGGTGTAGTGATTAATTTGTTTGCATCTTGCAATAGGATGTTTGAATACCGATTACTATTTCAGGCAGAGAAGTCTTTTCTTTGTAGTTGAAAAAAGAAGCTATTTTGCGGTGTTGATTCAGGTGTAATTAGTGTAACTGCTGTTCATTTGGCTTTTTCAACGATAAACTCGATTTGTATGTTAGTGGATCAATTTAACAGGGTGCATGATTACCTGCGCATATCGTTGACAGATCGGTGTGATCTGCGCTGTTTTTACTGTATGCCGGAGGAGCATTATTCGTTCACACCCTCTCCCCAACTTATGCAGGCAGAGGAGGCAGAGGCGCTTGCCAAGATTTTTGTTTTGGAAGGGGTTCGAAAAATTCGATTGACAGGTGGAGAGCCCTTAGTTAGGAAGGATTTTACCTCTATTTTAGAGCGCTTGGGTAATTTGGGGGTGCAATTGACCCTTACTACCAATGGAACTCGTTTAGGAGCAATCGCTGAACAAGTTCGCAGCGCGGGGATCCGGTCACTTAATATCAGTTTAGACACACTTGATCGGAACCGGTTTCAAATGATCACCCGTCGGGATTTACACACTCAGGTGATGGAGAGTATCGATCGTATGCTGGAGTTGGGAATTGGGGTTAAAGTGAACGTAGTCGTAATGCGGGGAATTAACGAGCAGGAGGTGGTTGATTTTATTCGTTGGACAAAAGATACACCGGTCCATGTTCGGTTCATAGAATTTATGCCTTTTGAGGGTAACCGATGGAATCAGGAAAAAGTAGTCTCTTTAAAAGAAATCATTGCCCGGGCGCAGGAGGAGTTTGACCTGGTTCCTTTGGAGCGGGAGAAGCACGAAACCGCCAAAAAATTCATCGTCCCTGGGCATCAAGGAACCTTTGCCGTTATTAGCACTATGACAGCCCCTTTTTGTGGGGATTGTAACCGAATTCGGTTGACTGCAGACGGCAAGTTAAAGAATTGTTTATTTTCGACTACAGAAACCGATTTATTAACGGCTTTTCGACAAGGCTTGGATATTCGGCCGCTTATTTATGAAAATATTCGATCCAAAAAGGCGGCACTTGGGGGGCAGTTTACGGCCGATTTAGATCGGGTGGAGGTAGAACAGTTAGAAAACCGGAGTATGATTCGGATTGGAGGATAACGTTATGAAAAAGGAGTTGGAAGTATTTATTTCCGTAGAAAGGGCAAAGGCCTTAATAAAACAATACACACCTTGTTTGCCACCTCAAGTTCGGTCCTTGGGCAAGGCAGTCGGATATCGGCTGGCAAATCCAGTGTATTCTGATTGGAATGTACCTGCTTTTTGGCAATCCAGTATGGATGGATTTGCATTTGCCTGGGAGGCTGAACGAACGGTTTATCAACTTATTGGAGAGGTTCCGGCGGGCAGTAATCAACCCACAACGGTGGGTTTAGGAGAGGCAGTGCGCATTTTTACGGGCGCTCCACTGCCGGAAGGGACAGACACCGTGGTGATGCAGGAGAAATCAGAGGTGGAAGGTTCTTGCCTTCGGCTGATGGATTCGGAGCAGGTAAAAGGAATCAATGTTCGTGCTCCTGGTTCGGATATTGCTGCGGGGAGTTTGGCATTGGACCGTGGGGAGCGGTTGTCTCCTGGAGCAATTGGTTTCCTGGCGGGTATGGGGAAGACGGAAGTGGAGGTTTACCCTCGTCCGAAGGCTACCATTTTGGTTACGGGAAATGAGCTGCAGGTTCCGGGACAGCCCCTATTGTACGGGCAGGTATATGAATCCAACTCGGTTGCTTTGCAGGCTGCTTTAGTTCAATTGGGCATTGAGGACATTTGGGTGGAATGGGTAAAGGATGATAAGGAACAGCTTCAAAAGGCTATAGAACGGGCCTTGGAGCGATCGGATCTTCTGTTGGTGACAGGAGGTGTGAGTGTAGGGGCTTATGATTTTACAGTAGAGGCGGCAAAAGGAGCTGGAGTGGAGTTGGTTTTTCATAAAATAAAACAAAAGCCAGGCAAGCCCTTGCTTTTTGGCCGGCGGGATGCCCGGTTGTTTTTTGGATTGCCTGGCAATCCGGCGTCTGTTTTGACCTGTTTTTATGAGTATGTGTTTCCAGCGATTGGGCAGATGCAGGGGCTTTGGCACAGTTTATCGGTCAGGAGTGCCCCATTGGCGGTTGGTTTTAAAAAGAAACCGGGTTTGACCCAGTTTATGAAAGCGCGATTGGATGGGGAGGCTGTACAACTTACGGTTGCGCAGGCTTCGTACCAGTTAGCAGGTTTTGCGACGGCCAACTGCCTTGCAGTATTTCCGGAATCGGTGGAGGAGGTAAAGGCAGGGGAGTTGGTGGAAATTCATTTATTGCCGAACGATTTAGGAGGTTGATGGAGGCTTATCATTATATTCTTTTTGGGGTAGTGGCCTTTTTGTTTGCAGCGGTGGGCCACGGTGGAGCGAGTGGTTATCTTGCACTGATGGCGCTTTTAGGATTTGCTCCAGAGGAGATGCGGCCTACTGCATTGGCATTGAATTTGTTGGTGTCTGCCACATCTTTTTGGCTGTTTTATCGGGCTGGTCATTTCAGGTGGTCGCTTTTTTGGCCCTTTGCAGTAGCTTCGATACCTTTTTCTTTTTTGGGGGGATGGTTGATGGTTGACACAGTTGTCTACAGGAAATTACTGGGTGTCTTCTTGTTCCTTCCCGTAGTCCGATTTTTTATTGAGCATGACAAGGACCAATTCTCCCATCGTTCTTCCAGCCTTTATGGCTCCCTTGGTATCGGTTCTGGAATAGGATTTTTGTCAGGTTTAATTGGGATTGGGGGAGGCGTTTTATTGTCGCCCATTTTGCTCCTGTTGCGATGGGCGGATCAAAAACAGACTGCTGCGGTCAGCGCATTGTTTATATTTGTGAATTCTGCAGCGGGGTTAGCGGGACAATGGAGTAAAGGAATAGTCCTCCCACCAGCCATGGGTGGACTGGTTTTAACTGCCTTTGCTGGCGGACTGTTGGGTGGCTGGTTGGGAGCGGGTACTTTTTCGCAGCGAGTTTTGAAATATATTTTAGCAATTGTGTTGTTGTTGGCCTCGGTCAAACTTTTATTTACTTAATTGAGTATGGTCATCAAAGTGCTTTTTTTTGGACAGTTATTAGATATAGTAGGTACCGACCATTTGATCTTGGATCAGGTAGGAGACACTGCTCAGCTTAGGCAAATATTACTGGAGCGCTACCCGGCTTTGGCGTCTATTCCATTCACGATGGCGTTGGATCACCGCTTTGTTGCTGAGGAGCAAGTATTTTTGTCCGACAGCACAGTTGCGTGTATGCCTCCTTTTTCTGGCGGATAAAATGAATTGGGCATCAACTCGTTATCATCGGCAGGAACTACTGCCCGGATTTGGATCGGAGGGGCAAAAACGGCTCTCTGAGGCGAAGGTATTGGTGATTGGAGCGGGGGGGCTAGGATGTCCTGCCCTTCAATACTTAGCTGCGGCAGGTATTGGGCATTTGGGTATTGCGGATCCGGATGTAGTGAGTATCTCCAATTTACATAGGCAAGTATTGTACTCAGAGCAGGATATAGGCCAACCGAAGGTAGAGGTTGCCAAAAGGCGATTATTGCAGCTAAACAGCTCGATTGAAGTCCGAACCTGGCAGGCAGTGTTTGACCCAACGCATTGCCTTCAATTTATAAATGATTATGATGTGGTGCTGGATGCCACAGACCGATTTGCAAGTCGGTACTGGATCAGCGATGCTTGTTTTTTAATCAAAAAGCCGTTGGTATTTGGGGCTGTTTCCCGATTTGAAGGGCAGGTAGCAGTATTTAAGGAATTAAGTTATCGGGATCTATTTCCCATTCAACCTATGGAAGGGACGGTACAGGATTGTGCTTCGGCTGGAGTTTTGGGGGTATTGCCTGGGATGATAGGTGTTCTTCAAGCAACCGAAGTCCTCAAAATTATCACAGGGATTGGGGTGCCACTATACGATCAGCTGCTTCATTATCAAGCACTTTCCCAGTCCTTTTACACGATAAAACTGCAGGCAAACCCAGTGGCGGCAGCACATCGACCGACCAATTTGGAGGCTTATCAAACCATGGAGTATGAAGCTATCTGTGACTCCTCTGTTCCATTGGTGTCGGTGGAAGTTTGGCGCGAGGCTCCGCAGGACTACTGTTTAATCGATGTTCGAGAAATGGACGAGCAGCCACGGTTGGATGGCTTATTGGCTCAGGTTTTTCCTAAAAGTCGATGGGCTGAGGGTTGGGAAAATGAATCTGAGAAGAAACTGTTGTTTGTATGCCAATCGGGCATTCGAAGCAATCAAGTCGCGGCTCTGGTCCGGCAAAAAAATCCAGGTTTACGGGTGTTTTCCCTGGAAGGTGGTGTACAAGCTATGATTAAGCACAATTTATTATAAGTAGGATGGAACAGAAAAGACGAAAAAATATTTTTGTAGAAGGGGCTATTTCACCTGTTTTTGTGGCAGAGTCGCTAGCCAGCCACCAGTCGAAGACCGGCATTGGAGGCCACAGTATGTTTTTGGGACAGGTTCGGGCCGATGTGGTCAATGGGCAGCAGGTAGAGGCCATTGAATATACCAGTTACCAGGAGCTTGCCTTGGAGCGAATGGCTGAAATTCGAGAAATGATTTTTGCGAAATACCCCTTAGAGTGTATGCATGTTTACCATAGCTTGGGGCGGGTGCCTGTTGGCGGTATTTGTTTGTTTGTATTTGTTTCCGCTGCACACCGTCGGCCCGCCATGGAGGCTTGTTCGGAGTTGGTGGAGCGGATTAAGGATTCGCTTCCGATTTGGGGAAAAGAGTGTTTTGAGCAAGGCGATTACCAGTGGAAGGTAAATATAGTCTAATGGCGCTGAGTGTATCCACATCACTAAAAACGACTTTTTATCAAAAAATAAGCAATGGTTAATATCACCCACAAGTCTACCACTTTACGAATTGCCGTCGCGGGGGCGGTTGTCCGGGTTTCCCGGCCTTCTACAATTACTGCGATTCTTGAACGAAGTGTTCCAAAAGGCGACGTTTTGGAATGCAGCCGGGTGGCGGGTTTATTTGCCTGTAAAAAGACCCATGAAATGATCCCAGATTGCCACCCGCTTCCGGTAGAGTACACTTCTATTACCCATGATATCAAAGATTTAGAGATCCATATTCGGGTAGAAGTTCACACTGTTTACAAAACCGGAGTAGAGGTAGAAGCCATGCATGGTGCTTCAGTGGTGGCCTTAACCCTGTACGATATGCTTAAGCCCATTGATCCGGATATTGAAATCGTACAGATTCGGCTACAAGAGAAACGGGGAGGGAAGTCGGATGTTAAATATGCCTACCCTGCTTCCCTTCGTACAGCGGTGGTGACTTGCAGTGATACCTTGTCTGCCGGAATAGGGGCGGATTTGAGTGGAGATGTAGTGCAGGCGCAGTTAGAGCGGCATGGCTTATCGTCCATTCGCCGCGTATTGGTATCTGATCAGGAGGAGCGTATCCGTTCCGCTGTTCAAGAATTGATTCAAGACGGATACCTGTTGGTGGTATTGACGGGTGGGACTGGTTTGTCGGGTCGGGATGTTACTCCGGAGGCGATTTCGCCCTTAATTGATCGGTTGGTTCCGGGCATTATGGAGGCTGCTCGGGGGTATGGACAAGCGCGGACGCCGTATGCGATGTTGAGCAGGGGGATAGCCGGTTTTTCGGGTAATACGTTACTAGTAGCGCTTCCAGGTTCGCCGAGAGGCGCTGAGGAGAGTATGCAAGCTATTTTTCCGTATGTTTTGCATGTTTTTCGGGTGAAGGAAGGGGTTCGGCATGAATAATATTGGGCTGCGATCTTGGAAAATTGATTGGACAAAATTAAAATAGCGAGATAAGGACGACTTTTAAACGGTAAATACTTGAATTGAAATAGAATTTGTTTGATTTTTTTAATGGAAGGGCAATAATATTCCATTATTTTTGTCGGTCAATACACTGTTTTTCTGTCTTTTGTGGTTGTCTGGGAAAGCGAATGCGTTTTATTTGAAATTAGAAAAGTAGTAGCTTAATGGTGTTTTGATCATTTTCTTTATTTGCAAAACTGAATTCTCCAATTATGGCAATATTCAAATTAAACGTAAATGGTAAGTCAAGGGAGGTGGATGTAGATCCTTCTACTCCTTTATTATGGGTGTTACGTGATCATTTACAACTGGTTGGTACAAAGTATGGTTGTGGAATTGCGCAGTGTGGAGCTTGTACGGTGCACTTGGATGGCTATGCTGCACGGTCTTGCCAAACGCCCGTTTCCTCTGTCGGCAAACAAGCGGTTACTACAATTGAAGGTTTATCGGAGGAAGGGGATCATCCCGTTCAGCAAGCCTGGTTGGAGCATGATGTGCCGCAATGTGGATATTGTCAGGCCGGTCAAATCATGTCAGCGGTTGCGCTGCTAAAGGCGATTCCTAACCCGAGTGACGAACAGATAGAATCCATTATGAGCGGCAACATTTGCCGGTGTGGCACATATACTCGGATTAAAGCTGCCATAAAAAGTGCTGCGGAAAAAAGTAAGTAGTAACGGGTCGATTAATAAAGGATATTTTTTGTTTAAAACGGGTGCAGTTGAAGTGCCCGCCCAGGGTTTTTGGGCCAATAAATAGAATGATCATGACAACGATAAAAACAAGTTACGGCAGGCGTTCCTTTTTAAAAACTTCTGCACTTGCTGGAGGTGGGATGATGTTGGGTTTTAGCTGGCTTGCCGGATGCAAGCCGACTGCTGGAATGAAGGCCAGTGAATTGCCTAAAGAATGGTTTGAAATCAATGGTTTTTTGAAAATAGCGCCGGACGGGCAGGTCACTATCATGTCGCCTAATCCAGAGATTGGTCAAAATGTTAAAACCTCCATGCCTATGTTGGTGGCGGAGGAATTAGATATTGACTGGAAACAAGTAGTGGTAGAGCAGGCACCGCTGAATACCAGTATTTTTAAGCGGCAGCTTGCGGGAGGAAGTCAGTCTATTCGTGCCAGTTGGCAGTCGTTGCGGATGGCGGGTGCAACTGCTCGCCAGATGCTTCGGGAGGCGGCCGCACAGGCTTGGCAGGTCCCCTTGTCTGAAGTCACTGCGAAGCAGGGTGTTCTTCAGCATGTGGCTTCTGGGAAAAAGGCCAGCTACGGGGAAATGGCATCTGCAGCTGCAAAATTGGAGGTTCCAAAAGAGGTTCAGCTCAAAAACAGCCAGGATTTTACCATTATTGGAACTTCCAAAAAAAACGTGGACGGCCCGAAAATTGTAACTGGAAAGCCCCTTTACGGATTGGATATCTACAAGGAGGGTATGCTGATTGCCATGATCGTGCATCCTCCTGCTTTTGGAATGAAATTTAAATCCATGGATGCTACTTCGGCCAAACAAATGCCTGGTATTGTCGATGTATTTACCTTTAAAACATACGAAGAGGGCTACTCAAAAAGTGCTTTTGATAATACTGCTTTTAATGAATTGGTCGTCGTGGTGGGTAAAAGTACTTGGGAGGTGATGAATGCCAAAAAGGCGGTTCGTGTAGAGTGGGAACCCATTTCAGACAGCACAGAGGAAATGGATTTATTTGGCAGGAAAATGACCGTCAGGACACCAGCGGGCTTGGAAAGTTCGGAGACTCATCAAGCCAAAATGGCTGAGATGGGCTCAATGCCAGGTAAAGTAGTGCGGCGAGATGGAAATCCGGAAGAGGTATTTGCCAATGCCGCCCGAATACTGGAGCGTAACTATTCAGCTCCTTTTTTGGCACACAATACCATGGAACCGATGAATTTCTTTGCCAATGTTACAGCTGACAGGGCTGAATTGGTAGGACCTATTCAAACGCCAGAGTTTTTAGAGAAAAGTGCCGCAGCGCGGTTGGGGTTACCGCTGGAGAAGGTAGATATTCAAATGACCCGTATGGGTGGAGGATTTGGTAGGCGCTTATATGGCCACTTTTTGGTGGAGGCAGCGGTTATTTCCCAGCGCATGAAGGCACCAGTTAAATTGGTGTACACCCGAGAAGATGACATGACGTTTGGTACCTACCGGCCCAGCTACTATGCAACCTATCGGGCGGCATTGGATGCCAACAACCGGTTAATTGGTTTTCATGTCCGAGCTGGTGGTGTGCCGGAGAGCCCCCTGGCTGCCAACCGCTTTCCGGCAGGAGCGATCGATCATTATTTAGCAGAGGAGTGGACAATTGAGTCGAATATCACGGTGGGTGCCTTCAGGGCTCCCCGCTCTAATTTTATCGCGGCCGCTGAGCAATCCTTTTTGGATGAGCTAGCAGAAGCGATGGGGAAAGACCCAATCACTTTGCGTCTTGAGTTGTTAGAAAGGGCTAAAAAGAATCCAGTGGGTGAAAACAATGATTACGACGCCGCTCGGTATGCGGGTGTTTTGGAATTAGTTAGGGAAAAGTCGGGCTGGGATAAAGGTATTGTCCCCCAAGGCCGTGGAGTAGCAGCCTACTTCTGCCACAACTCGTATGTGGCAAATGTGGTTGACCTGGAAGTAAAAGAAGGGCAACCCATTGTACATAAGGTATATTGTGCCGTTGATTGTGGTATTGTGGTGAATCCGGATGCGGCCATCAACCTATCTGAAGGTGGTTTGGTAGATGGTATTGGTCATGCTTTGTACAGCTCCCTTACCTTTAAGGATGGAGTGCCTCAGCAACGTAATTTCGATCAATATCGACTAATTCGACACGGAGAGGCCCCGAAGTCAATCGAAGTTCACTTTGTAAAAAATGACACGGATCCTACCGGGCTTGGGGAGCCACCCTTTCCTCCGGTTTTTGGTGCAGTGGCTAACGCCTTGTACAAAGCCACTGGTAAGCGGTATTACCATCAGCCTTTTTTCCCGGCAATTGGATAATATAGTTGAACGTTATTTTAAAACTGGATTGTTTTAGTTTTCAAAAGCATTAATAGACAAAACAGTCATACAACAAGAACGTGAGCGAGTTAGAGGCGATTATTACTGCTTATGATGCCTTAAAAAGCCAAGGGGTTCCAGCCGTGCTAGCCACAGTGGTTCATGTGGAGGGTTCTGCATTTCGGCAATCCGGCGCTAGGATGTTAATCAGCGCGGAGGGTCGAATGACGGGCGCTATCAGTGGTGGTTGTTTGGAAGGTGACGCTTTAAAAAAAGCCCTGCTAGCGCTTCATCAGGGAGAAAATAAACTGGTTACGTATGACACCAGCGATGAGGAAGACGCTGTTATTGGTGCTCAACTGGGCTGTAATGGAGTTATTCAGGTGTTGTTTGAGCCAATTGAATATAATAGTTCAACCAATCCGGTAGAGTTGTTAAAGATGGCAGTACGCTCCTCGGAGTCTGTAGTGTTAGTGGTTCGTTTTCGTCTGTCCAAAAAAGGAAACCAGGCAGGTACACAATTTTTAGTTGCTAAGGAGCATCAATTCTTGTGTGGGAAGCCAGAACAACGGCTCGTGGAGGCTATTTTAGCAGGTGTTGGGAAAGCTCTTGCGGTTCAGCGGGACTATTTTGAAACTTGTTTTTGGGAAAATCAGGAGGAGCAAGTGTTCTACAACCTACTCATTCCACCCCCGATGCTTGTTTTAATAGGTGCCGGCAACGACGCTCAGCGGATTGCCGAGATGGCAGGCCTATTAGGATGGCGGGTGACTGTAATGGATGGGAGGCCTACTCATGCCAATGCTCAACGTTTTGCTGGAGGATGCCAAATAATCGTGGGTAAACCCGAGCGAGTAGTGGAGCGGCTTCCACGTGGTCCACGCACAGCGGTGGTGCTTATGACTCATAATTACCCCTATGATTTGGCAGTGCTTCGGAGTTTGCTTCCGCAGCTGGATTGCTTGCCTTATTTGGGAATAATGGGCCCCAAAAAACGGTTTGAACGGATGGTAAAGGAGCTGGAAGAAGAGGGAGTGAAGCTCAGTGCAGCACAGCTAAATCGAATTTATGCCCCTTGTGGCTTAGCGCTTGGTGCTGAGCAGGCGGCAGAAATTGGTTTATCGATTCTTTCCGAGGTGATGGCTTGCTTTAATTCGGCAAATGCAGGATTTTTAAGGGAAAAACAGGGGCCGATACACGATCGGGGTTCGGCTATTTTTCAGATCAGTCGTGTTTCATGAGGAACAAAACGGGTGTGCTAATATTGGCTGCAGGGAGTTCCAGTAGAATGGGACGGCCGAAACAGTTGTTGCCCTACCGGGGCAAACCGCTGCTTCAACATACCCTTGATTTGGTGTCTGAGCTGCTTGTTTGTGGTTCGGTTTTGGTATTGGGAGCCTCCAATGAGGCCATATCTACTGTGATTGATCCGGGAACAACCCGGATTGTGGTGAATCCTGACTGGGCATCTGGTATGGCAAGTAGCCTTGTTTACGGCCTTCAAAAGAGCCTTGAATATTGTCCGGAAATGGATCAATTGCTCATCTTATTGTCCGATCAGCCGTATATCAACCGCTCACTTTTAGTCAAATTGTTCGACACACATCACAGCGAGCGACCCTTGATCACAGCGAGCCAGTATGGACAAACCAATGGTGTTCCGGCACTATTCTCCAAGTTATTATTTGAGGAATTGCTGGGATTGGAAGGGGACCGGGGCGCTAACAGATTGATTAAGAAGTATAGTGGGCAGTGTGTTCCTGTTCCATTTGAGCTTGGGGCGGTGGATATTGACACCCCGGAGGAATACGCGGGCCTGCTTGAACAGCCGGACATTTACCCATATTTTGGGAGTGATAAGCACTAAGCTCCCTTGTTAAAGAGGGGAAACGTAGCGCTTATCCCATTCTCGTCAAACTTAAGACACCAATGTAGAGGAATCTTCCAACTCAAATTTTGATACGGGCGTATGGAGCATCGGGATTGCTTCAAAACGATATCCTCTTTTACTAAAATGCTCTAGAATTAATGGTAAAGCGTAACGCAGACGAGGTTCTGCCTTGATACTATCATGGAGTACTATTACAGAGCCTCTTCCAGCGGAATCAACCACATTTTTAAGGCATTGTTCGGGTGACAGGTCTTGGTCAAAGTCGCCGCTCAGTACATCCCACATTACAATTTGGTAGTGGCGAAGGAGGAATTGGCGTTGGGAGGGAGTTATTCTACCGTAAGGAGGGCGGAAAAGCGGGCTTTTTACCAAGTGCGCACAACGGCGAATATTATTGAAATAGGGAATGTTCTCTGTTTCCCAACCATTCAGGTGGGAGAACGTATGGTTTCCAATGGAGTGACCTTCATTGAGAAGCCTTTGAAATAAGTCAGGGTGTTTTTCCACATTATTTCCTACGCAGAAAAAAGTGGCACGGGCGTTATAAGATTTAAGGGTGTCTAGTACCCAAGGTGTTACCTCAGGAATAGGTCCGTCGTCAAACGTTAGATAGAGTACGGGCTCCGTTGTTGGAAGTTTCCAAGTAAGGGCTGGCATGAATGCCTGGATCAATTTGGGAGTTTTAACTAGGTACATAGCTTGGAAAATGTGACAAAAACCGCTACTTTTGCAGTTCTTTTTGGTAAGACCGCTTATTTTTAGGAATGGTTGGTTCGAGCTGTGTATTTAATTGTTAAATATTTGGTAACGTGGTTAGAGTTCGATTTGCGCCTTCTCCGACAGGCACTTTGCACATTGGTGGTGTTCGCACTGCTTTATACAACTACCTTTTGGCTCGCCAGACTGGCGGTCAGTTTATTCTTCGAATAGAAGACACGGATCAGACCCGATTTGTTCCCGGAGCGGAGGAATATATTATTGAAGCCTTGCGTTGGGTAGGTCTTGTGCCCGATGAAGGAGTGGGGTTTGGTGGGGAATATGGACCGTACCGTCAAAGTGACCGGAAAGCCATTTACTACCAATATGCGATGGAATTGTTGGAGCGTGGTCATGCCTATTATGCTTTTGACACACCTGAGGAGCTTGAAACGAAACGTGCTGAAATAGAGAATTTTACCTACAATTGTCATACCCGTAATGGTCTTCGAAACAGTCTAGCTCTTTCGGAAGCGGAGGTGAAGGCGCTTTTGGAACAAGGTGTGCCAGCTGTCATTCGTTTGAAGATTGAACCGGGTCAACGCATTGTAATTCAGGATTTAATCCGTGGTGAGGTACAGTTTCAGTCTGACTTATTAGATGATAAGGTGTTGTTGAAGGCGGATGGAATGCCGACCTACCACTTGGCCAATATTGTAGATGATCATTTGATGAAAATCAGCCATGTGATCCGTGGTGAGGAGTGGTTATCTTCGACGGCGCACCACGTGCTGTTGTACCGTGGTTTGGGCTGGGAAGATACAATGCCGGTTTTTGCGCACTTACCCTTGATTTTAAAGCCTGTGGGTGATGGGAAGTTAAGCAAGCGAGACGGTGCCAAATTTGGTTTCCCTGTTTTCCCATTGAGCTGGGACTCGGAGAAGGAAGAAGAGCGGGCCATGGGATTCCGGGAGGCAGGCTTTTTGCCGGAGGCGGTTGTTAATTTTTTGGCGTTGTTAGGGTGGCATCCGGAAGATGATCAGGAGATCTTTAGTATGGAGCAATTAATTCAGGCTTTTTCGTTGGAAAAAATCAACAAGGGAGGAGCTCGATTTGATTATGAAAAGGCTAAATGGTTTAACCAAAAGTATATTCAGTCGACGGATAATAAGACGTTGGCTCAGCTAATGTGGCCCTATGTGAAGGCCCATGAATACGATGTATGTGAAGAGTACCTTGAGCAAGTGGCAGCTTTAATGAAAGAGCGGGTAACGTTCATTCAAGATTTTGTGGATCAAGGTCAGTATTTATTTGAGACCGTGGCAACGTATGATATGGAGGCCCTTTCCAAAAAGTGGAAATCTACTCTTGCGCCTGTGTTTGAGCGTTGGATAGCAGCCTATGAAGCTGCGCAAGAGGGTACTTCAATAGAGCAGGAAGAGGTATTTAAAGCCTTTGTTGCTGAGCAAGGGGTAAAGCCTGGGGAGATGCTTCCCTTGTTGCGGTTGGCATTGGCTGGAACGATGAAGGGGCCTGGTGTTTTTGAACTAGCGGCTACTTTAGGCAAAGAAGAAACCCTTCTAAGGCTAAATAATTTCTTGAAATTTTGTCTTACTGTAGAAACGGCCTAATCTTTGCAGAGGAAAACCCCATCTGTAACATCGATATTTAATCCACTTTCCATAGACAACGATACCCGTCCTTTCCCCCTTTGAATCAACATCGGGTACAAATGTAATGGCTTATGCAAAACCGGTTATTTTCCCCATTTCGCCTGACAGCTATCAGCTGGATGTTTGGTTGGATTTTTTCACCTGTTCAAGCGCAGCAAAATGCGTTTGTTTTTTTACCTCCAGGACCTGCCAATCCAAACTCTCATATCGCCGTTGATGCAAACTGTTTAGGGAAAATTTCCAGTGCTCCCCCAACCGTGACTTCTGCGGTTGGTGCAACCATAACGCTTAGTCAGTTTTCACCAGATAATAACTTCAACTATACGGATGAGTGGATTTTGGGGTCAACTGTGCCCGTGCTTTGGGATGTAGCAGATAATATGGGGCATTCTTTTCAGTTTTCATATGTTGCTGTGATGGTTGATGTTACGCCACCCGTATTTGATGTGGCATCGACCCCCTCCATTTTATTTGTCAATTCCATCGTACAGGTGCCCCCTTTGGGTGCTATTCCGGTGATGGACAATTGTGAAACGCCCATTACGACTACTTTTAGTCAGACCACTCCTCCACCCATTTGCTCATCGGGTACCTTTATAAGAACCTGGGTAGCGACTGATTCCTCCGGAAACGCTGCTACTTACACCCAGACCATCACTGTATTTAGGGACTCACTTTTGCCAACACTGACGGTTTTGCCTCAAAATGGATCTGCTCCTTGTGAAGAGCTGCCTGGTGCGTACACGAATTGGTTGGCACAGCAGATGGCTGTATTCAAAGCAGTGGATGCGTCAGGGATTCAATCCTACAGCAACAATGCGCCTCCCGCGCTGGCGGACTGTCCGGTGCCCGTCACTGTTACGTTCACGGCAACCGATAATTGTGGTTTTTTTCGAAGCACTACGGCCGTTTTTTCAAGTTCGGATACCAATCCTCCCACCGTATTGCAAGCCCCCAAAGACACCTTTGCATTTTGTGATCAATATACTGTCCGATTATCGTCTTTTATACAATCCAAAGCAAATGCGCAGATTGCAGAGGCTTGTTCGCCCTTTGTCGTCTGGACTATGGAGATTGGGGGGATTCAATACGATTCTGTGCAATTATTTACAATATTGGCAGATTCATTAGCGGTAAATGCTTGTCGGACGGTTCAGGTAGGCAATCAGGTGTTGTCCAATGTCAGGGCCTATCTTGATGTTGATTTTTATGCAACCGATGCCTGCGGTAATGAGGCGTATGTTGGACAAGGCCGATTTGCGGTGTTGGACACCCTTTCCCCTGTTGTTGGCACGGTAGGCACGGTAACCGAAGAGTGTGGGGCTGGAAATGACCAGTCAAATTTGGTGAATTGGATCAATCAGCACGGCAATAACACGGTAGCAGATGCTTGTTCCCCTACCAGCTGGATTAATTTTTCATACATTAGTTCTGATGGACAGTCGGGTACTGGTAGTTTTAATTCGGGGCCTTATCCAACTATACCCCAGAACGATTGTGCCTGGTTTGTGGATGTTACCTTTCGGGCTGCAGACCAATGTGGGAATATTGGGGAGAATGTATCTCGTTTTCAGTTGATTGATACAACTGCGCCGATGATCATTGGATTTGCAGACACCACTACTATTTATTGTCCAACTCCTATTCCCAGTTCTTTTTCGGCTACGGTAACGGACAATTGCAGTCAGGGTCTTGTAGCAACCTATACCACCCAGTTTGCCGATACGATTTGTTCTGGCAATTACAGTTTGAGGGTTTTTTGGACTGCTATGGATGCTTGTGGGAATGTAGGAAGCCGTACACAGGTTTTTTTGATACGAGATACGGTTGCTCCGCAGTTTACGCTCGTGCCGGCTAATTTCACCGTAGGTTGTGACAGTTTTCAGCTCTTACCCTTGCCAGTGATTGGTTCTGAGGTACAAGCCACTGATATCTGTGGTGTATTACAAGGTATCAACTACATTGCATTTAATAATCGGAGCCCTGATCCTACGGTTTGTGGCCATTATAATTTTGAAATAACGAGGCGGTACACGGCGACGGATCAGTGCGGTAATACCCGGGTTGCAATCCAGTTGATCTCTGTTCGGGATCTAACCCCCCCGACAGCTGCAATTGCATTGGCCGACACCTTGATTCCTTGCCAGAATTTACCATTAGTAGCAGCGATTCCTCCGGCGGAGGACAATTGTAGTCCGATTCTAACTACTCCGGTAGAATTTAGCCGTGCCATTTTGGATGGCAGTTGTGGCAGCAACTACACTATTGTGGTGACATGGGAGGCAAGGGATGTTTGCGGAAATAAAGGATATTACAGTAGGAATTACCAGGTGGTGGATACGATTGCACCGATGATTAGCGGGGTTCCGGAGGATATTACGGTTTCCTGTGAAAGTATTCCAGCGCCTTATTCTTCTTCCTTGTTCACGTTAACGGATAATTGCGATGCGGCACCGGTGGTTAGTTTTTTAGAAACGGAGGTTCGCAATCCAGATTTAAGCTCTTGTGAGCACTGGGCAGATTATCAGCTGAAGCGAGAATGGACCGTTACAGACGAATGTGGAAATAACAGGACCTATACGCAGTTGGTACAAATAAATGACACCCAAGCTCCCGGCATTACCACCCGGGATACGGTAGTTCTATCCAATTCTCCTGGTATTTGCGGAGCTCTAATATCCATTCCTGCCCCTTTGTCTGCGGTAGATGGCTGCTCTGTGTTACCGGTGCTTGCTGTTATTCGGGACACCATGCCGATTACTGGCCCACCCTCAAGTGATGCCGTTTGTGATACTGTTTATTTGAGCTTATCGGCGCCCAATCTCACGCCAGCCCAACCAATTTCGGGTATAGCAGTGTTAACGGTTTCTTTGGACAACGCGGATGCGGAGGGAATGGAAGAATTTTTTCGGGTTTATGGTGAGCAGGGATATTTAATTGGACAAACGGCACCTAGTCCTGCGCAGTGTGGAAATAGTGTGACTAATTTTTCGTTACCTGCCAGTATTGTGAACGAATGGCTTTCTGATGGGACCATCCAATTGGTACTTGCTCCTAATGGTACAGGGCCGGCGGCGATCAACCCAATCTGTCCAGGTCGTCGGGTTCGAGCAGAAGTTGCTTACGAATATTTGGATCCACAAGTTCCCTTATCCATTACCTTCTCCGTGGATGGAGGCCCTAAAGTCTCATACCCATCAGTGCAACCTACTCAATTGTCAATTGGATATCATACCATAGTGTACGAGGCGTCGGATTGTTCTGGAAATACTCAGACCAGCAGTTCAGTGGTTCGGATTGACGATGTGGAGGCACCCTCGATCCAATTGCCTGCGCAGCCTGTGATCGCTTATACCTCTTCGACCGATTGTATTTCGAACTGGACGGTTCCTTTGCTACCCATTGTGGAGAATTGTAATCTGTCTGGTTATTTGGCAAAAAGCTCTGAGTTGACGAACGTCCGATTTGAGTCCAATGCAAATGCGGGCATGGTACCACAGCTCACTACTTTAACAATTTCTGGGTTGGTCCCGAATGCGTTTGCGAGTGGTACCTTGCGAATTCGCCATAGGGGGGACAACAGCGATCTTGGAGAATTTTTTAGGGTATTGGATGAGCAAAATAATTTTATAGGCTTAACCACGATTGGAACGGCCATAAATGCTTGTACGAATTTTCATGAATCAGTCCTTACAGTTAGTGCGGCACAGTTAAATGCCTGGGCTGCTAATGGGAGTGCCCAGATAAAGTTAGTCCCCAATACCGATGCGATTAACTATACTGACTTTATTCAGCCTTGTGGTACATTGAATTCTCAAAATTATGATGGGATTAGCGTGGTGCAGGCAATTTTGGAATACCATTATGCTGAATTGCAATATGAAATAAAAAATAGCCAGCAAGTAATTGTCCAGGCTGGACAGGTAGTTGGCCAACAAACCCAGGCTCAGCTTCCCGCAGGTACCTATACGGTTTCCTTCTCGACGCTCGACCAGATGGGCAATACCACAGAAGAGACGCTTGCTTTGGTAGTTAGAGACACCGTTAAGCCGGTGGCTATTTGTCAGAATCGAACCATTTTTGTATCATTCACGGGATCTGGTCCTTACGTATTAACACCGGACTTTGTTAACAACGGGAGCAATGACAATTGTTCTGGGACTAACTTAAGCTTTGGGCTTTCTCAGACCTTGTTTACCTGCAATGCTGCTGGACAGATTATTCCAGTTACGCTAACTGTTACGGACAGTTCGGGAAATTCCCGGTCATGTGTGGCACAAGTTCGAGTAGAAACAGAGAACATCAGTACGTCCGCTTCTGCTAATATTTGTGAAGGTGGCACGGCGCAGTTATTTGCCAATCCACCTGGGAATCCGATAAATTATACATTTTCTTGGAGTGGCCCCATGTTTTCTTCCTTTGAGCAATCGCCGATTCTGGTCAATGCGCAGTTGTTTCAGGAAGGTACTTATACCGTGACGGTGACGGGGCCTACGGGTTGTACCGCAGTGGGTTCTACCCAGTTACAGCTGATTGGTTTGCCTGTGCAACCTGTTTTGTCTGGTGCCCCTGCATTGGTTTGTCTTGGCCAATCATACACGTTGACAACGGCCGCGTATGCTGGTACTAGTGTTAGTTATCAGTGGTATGTGAATGGGATTGATTCACTTATTGCGACGACAATTCAGCCTAATTTAGCAATCAATAATCCTGCAGCTGGCCAATATAATTATTTTGTTCGGGTGGTGGATTTAGATTGTGCTTCGGCTTTGTCTGCACCCCTTTTTGTACGGGTACAGGCTCCGGTTGCTGCTGTAGTAAATGCGGCTGCAGTGAGTCCTTGTGAAGGGGATCCCGTAGTCTTGGGTACTCCGATTCAAGGTCCTGGAATTACGTATTTATGGACTGGGCCGGGTTATGGCAGTTTATTGCAGTATCCAGTTCCATTTTCGGCTCAGTTGACTAATTCAGGGACTTATACGCTTGTTATTTCAGCGAATGGTTGTCCAGGTATCCCAGCAACGGTGAATGTAGTTGTCCGGGACCGTCCGGAGGCGCCCATTATTTTGGGAGAGAGCAACGTGTGTGTGGGGTCATCTGTAGTGTTGACGGCTCAGCCGCCCATTGGAAACCCCTTTTTATGGATCAGTCCAGATGCGGATACTTTACAGGTAAATGGGACAAATGCGTTGACCTTGGGAACGGTTGCATTGGCAGATTCTGGCTTTTGGAAAGTCATTTCGGTTTTAAATGGATGTGCATCCCCTGTGTCTCTCCCGCATTTAGTGTCTATTCAGGATTACCCAATTGCAGTAGCCAATGCGAACACACCTTTGTGTCAGGGAGGCGTATTGTATTTAGAAGCTGATGTAAACAATCCAAATGTGACTTATAGCTGGTCGGGCCCTAATAATTTCATGGCTTTTACGGCGGCTCCTACGCACAGTGTTCCCGCCACTGGTAATTATACGGTGACGGTTTCTACTCCGTTTGGATGTCAGGGAATATCCACCGTTGCTGTGAATGTGGTACCTTCTCCTGTGATTACTTCTGTAACAAGCAATGCACCTAGTTGTGTGGATGGAACCTCTTCCATTCAACTGTTTCACACCCTTGTTAGCAACAACGGTCCGTTCTCCTATACATGGACTTTTCCGAACGGTACGATATCAACGGATACGTTTCCAGTTATTCCAAGCGCCACCTCAGCGATCAATGGTAATTATACCTTGATTGTTCGGGATGCTTTTGGCTGTGTATCGGCGCCGCTGACAACTACTATTAATGTCCAGGATCGCCCCGTGATGCCCATAATCAGCCAACCGGTCACAATGTGTGAGGGCCCTGGTGTGGTGTTGTTGATCCAGAATGCCCAGAATTACTTAAACGGCAATTTTGTGTTTATCTGGGAGACTCCTCAAGGACAGCAAGTAACGGTAGAGCCCTCCTTGTCGCTTCCCGCGACGACCATTAATAATGAAGGGAACTATTCGGTGCAGGTATTAAGGGGTGATTGTTTGTCGAATGCTTCTGCTCCGGTTTTCCTAGATATTATTCCCAAGCCTGCTCCTCCAGTGGTGCAGGTAAACTCTCCTGTTTGTGAAGGGGCTACCTTGCAGTTTGTGTCCACGGTGCCTCCTGGTGTGGTGGTGGATACCTGGACTTGGGAAGGACCTGCCAGTTTTGCAAATACTGCTGGGAATACAGCGAACCCGACTCGTTCCCCTGTGGAGTTGAGTTATGCAGGTGTTTACACGGTTCGGGTAACGGCCAATGGATGTATTTCGGAGCCAACGGAGCCAATAGTGGTGCAGGTAAAGCCAAGGCCATTAACGCCAGTAGCTTTATCGGATGGAAATGTATGTCGGGATCAGGCAGATACATTGGTTTTGCGGGTGGCATCGGGTTCTCAAACCCCGTTGGCAACCTACCAATGGATCAATAATTTCACACAATTGCCCTTGGATGTGCCAAGTCTATCGCCTACTTATACCATTTCAGACCTTTCTAGCTTAGCGGTTGGTCAGAATCCATTTCGGGTAGTTGCCATTTTGGATGGTTGCGTATCCTTCCCTTCGTTTATTGTGAGTGTTGTGATGGATACGATCCCAAATGTGCAGGCGGTTACGGCACAAGATTATACAGCTTGCGACAACTTGGGTGTGGCTTATTTGGGTGCATCCTTTACTTCAATTGGGGTAGGGAGATGGACGCAGGTTGGAGGACCTTCCACTACGGTGCTTGATCCAAGTAGCACTGGCACTCAGGCAGGGCCTGTTTCTGCCGGCAACACTTACAGTTATGAGTGGTCGTTGAGTAATGGAGCCTGTAAAAACTTCAGCAGAGACACGTTGAATATTTTGGTGGTGAGTCCAGAGCCGGCCATCGCTATGGCGGATGTTGATACCTGTTTTGCGACTGGGGTACAGCTTCGTGCCACTCAAGGAACTTTTTTTCAGGGTTCCTGGAGTCAGCCAGCATCCCAAGCGCAGATACAGCCTCCTATTGTCATTGCGGATCCAACCAGTCCGACTACCATGGTCACCGGTTTGCCTGCGGGAGCCTCCAATTTTTACTATTTCATATGGACCGTCAACTCCCTTGCTTGTGATATTGATCGGGATACGGTGGTGGTTCGTGTTATTGGAACCAAGCCGAACGCTGGTCCTAATAGAGCAGTTTGTACGGATGATGACTGTGTGAATTTACAAGCATCTCCTTTGCTTCCATCCGAGACGGGGCTATGGAAAAGTTTGCAGTCCAATATCAGCTTCACTGCTGCAGGTAGTTCGGCTACCGAAGCCTGCGGTCTCTTTCCTGGTGAGAATACCTTTATTTGGGAAACCAACGGAGGCCTTTGTGGAAATCTTTCCAGGGACACGGTTGTATTGACATACGAGCAGACACCCGTGGCATTGCCGGATACGGTACAAGTTGATTTTGGCACCCCGATAGACTTTAATATTCTGACGAATGATTTGGTTCCTAACTCCTATTCGGTAAATGTAATTTCAAGACCCTCCTCCGGGATACTCACTAATAACGGGGCTGGTAATTTCAATTATTTGCCGGATGTGACTTATACAGGAATTGAGGAAATGATCTACCGAATCTGTAACCTGAACTGTACTGATACGGTGGTTGCGAGTCAGTGTGATGTATCCAATGTAGTTTTTGAAATTGGGGGTGCAACTGACTGTGAAATTCCTTCTTTAATTACTCCCAATGGGGATAATGTGAACGATGTGTTTTTTATACCCTGTTTAAATTGTGCCGATTGTTTATTGGATAATGAGTTGACGATTTTCAATCAATGGGGTGATCATGTCTTTCACGCCAAGCCTTATCAGCAGAATTGGAAAGGGACCTATAATGGGGAGGATTTGCCGGTAGGAAGCTACTATTATGTGCTGAAATATGTTTCATCTGGATCGGTTCAAACCAGAACGGGTTTTATTATAGTTCAGCGGTAACCATTTTTTGTATCATTCATGCGTGCGGTTGGGTCAAATTAGGCCTTGCTCTCGCGTTAAAAATAGGCTTTATTCAATTATGAAGCAGCTTCAGAAGAGCCTTTGGTTTGTCTTACTTTTGGGAGCACAAGTTCTGTGGGCCCAGCAGGAGCCGATGCAAACCCAGTTTATGTTCAACAAATTGAGCTACAATCCTGGGTATGCGGGGAGCTTTGAATCTCCGACCTTGACGGTGTTAAATCGGCACCAGTGGGTGGGGATTGAAGGGGCCCCTAATAACCAGGTTTTTTCCTTTACGCAACCTTTGTTGAGCAATCACTTTGGATTGGGCTTAAATCTCACTCGTCAGTCGATTACCATTAATCGAAGCATTTCGGCGGAGCTTTCTTATGCGTATCAGATGGCCTTACCCAGGGGATATCTCGGCATTGGGCTTATGGTGAGTATGCGGCAGTTCCGCCAGAATTGGATGGATGATCGGATTATTACTTCTCAGCCGACGAGTGTAGATAATGGGGTTCCGGATGGGATTCAGGGTAAGTTGGTTCCAAATTTTGGTTTTGGAGTTTTTTATACTGGGCCTCGGTGGTACGCTGGAGCTAGTGTTCCAAGGCTGGTGGCAAACAATATCGATTTTTCTCAAAAAGAAGGGATTCTCTCCAGGGAGGTGCAGCAGCTCAACCTGATGACGGGTGTCGCCTTTGATGTTTCGGATGGCGTCACGCTCACTCCCCAAATGCTCTTCCGGTATGTCTTCAACGCTCCTCCTGATTTGGATGTGAATGTAATGGCCTCTATTCAAGAGAAGTTTCACACTGGTTTCACCTACCGGGTTGGGGGAGATACCAATAATTTGGGAGAAAGTGTGGATATTATGGCGGGTGTTCAGGCGACTTCCAATTTGATGGTTCTCTTATCGTACGATATTGGATTGACTCGTCTGCGTCGTTTCCACAACGGTAGTATTGAGGCCACGGCGCGCTGGTGGTTTAACCCACCTGAAGGCAATCAGGTGGTTAACCCCAATCGGCCATTTTAAAAAAGGGTTACCAATAAAAAGTCCCGGATTCGATTTAGAGTCCGGGACTTTTTGTTGACAAGTATACTGTGTAGTTACTCCTCGTTTTTCCACTTGATATTGCAGCCTCCAGAAGGCCGTTGTACCTCTAAAGGAGGCGCTCCACTTAGGACTGCCTCGAGCGCAGCTCTAAGATCAGATCCGGTGGAGGGAACAGGATTGCGTTTAGGGCGGCTTTCATCTAATTGTCCGCGGTAAAAAAGCTGCAAATTGGCATCAAACACATAAAAATCAGGAGTACAAGCAGCGTCATAGGCTTTTGCAACTTCCTGCGTAGCATCAAACAAATAGGGGAAATCATACCCAACTGTTTTGGCGTGTGGCCCCATCAGTTCAGGGGCATCCTCTGGATGGGAAATAGGGTCGTTGCTGTTGATACCGATGAATTGTACGCCTTTGGGTCCATATTCCTTGGAAATCCGCACAATTTCAGGGTTGATATAGAGTACATAAGGGCAGTGGTTGCACAGAAACATTAGGACCGTCGCTTTTGCTGCAGGTAATTTACTGAGTTGGAGCAACTGCCCTGTCCCAGGGTCGGGCAAGGTAAAATCGGGAGCTTTGGTTCCCAATGGAATCATTTTTGATTCAGTATAAGCCATTGATCCTAGGTTTATCGGTTATATTGTTGTTCGTAATACGATTGGTAAGCCCCAGAAACGACATTTTTTAACCATTCTGGGTTATTTAGGTACCACGTTGCTGTGCGGCGAAGACCCTCCTCAAATCGCATGGAAGGTCCCCAGCCCAGGTCGTTGCGCAGCTTGGAGGCATCGATTGCATACCTGCGATCATGCCCGGGGCGGTCTTTTACGAATGTAATTAGGGTTCTGGAGGTTCCCGGAGCTCTGTTTAAGAGTTCGTCCATGGTGTCACAAAGCAAGTGAACCAAATCGATGTTTTTCCATTCGTTGTTCCCCCCAATATTATACGTTTCACCTTCCACTCCATGGTGTAACACCACATCAATAGCAGCTGCATGGTCTTCTACCCAGAGCCAGTCACGGGTATATTGACCATCACCATAGACCGGCAGTGGTTTCATTTCCCGAATATTATGAATCATTAATGGAATTAATTTTTCAGGGAAATGATAGGGGCCATAGTTATTGCTGCAGTTGGAGAGTACTACCGGGAGGTGGTAGGTATGCCAGTACGCTCGTACGAAATGGTCGCTGGAAGCCTTGGAGGCGGAGTAAGGGGATCGAGGATCGTAGGGAGTTTCCTCTGTGAAATAGCCCGTTTCTCCAAGGGAGCCGTACACTTCATCGGTACTTACGTGGTAGAAGCGTTTACCTTCCATCTGATCCTTCCAAGCATTCCTGGCGGCATTAAGTAAGGTAGCTGTACCCAGTACATTGGTCCGCACAAAAGCTAACGGATCGGTGATAGAGCGGTCCACATGGCTTTCTGCTGCCAAGTGCACAACGGCATCGAACTGGTATTGTTGGAAAAGCTTATCTAGGAAAGCGGCATCCAGGATATCTCCTTTTTCAAAGAAATAATTGGAGGAGGTTTCGATATCCCTCAAATTTTCCAGGTTCCCAGCATAGGTTAAGGCATCCAGGTTAATAATTCTGGATGCAGGATATTTAGTTACTAACAGGCGGACTACATGAGAGCCGATAAAGCCGGCACCACCAGTCACCAGGATAGATTGAAAGGTCCTACTATTCATGAGCTAAAAACTAAGGGACTTTTACCGCTTTTTTAAAGTATTCATAGGTCAACTCCAGTCCTTTGGCACGGTCGTACTTTGGTTCCCAGCCCAGGATCTCCCTGGCTTTGGTAATGTCTGGTCTGCGTTGTTTAGGGTCATCTTGCGGCAGTGGGCGGAAATCAACAAAGGCCTTTGGGTTATTTACCAATTTCATTATTTCATCGGCAAATTGAAGCATGGTAATTTCAGAGGGGTTGCCTATATTGACCGGTAAGTGGTAATCACTTAGCAACAATCTGTAAATTCCTTCCACTAAATCATCCACATAACAGAAAGAACGGGTCTGGGTACCATCTCCAAATACGGTCAATCCTTCTCCCCGGATAGCTTGACTAAAGAAGGCGGGCAATACACGGCCATCATTCACGCGCATGCGAGGCCCATAAGTGTTGAAGATACGAATAATCCGCGTTTCTACCTGGTGGTAATTGTGATAGGCCATTGTAATGGCTTCAAGGTACCGTTTGGCCTCATCATATACTCCCCTTGGACCAACTGGATTGACATTTCCCCAATATTCCTCTGTCTGTGGGTGCACCAATGGGTCTCCGTATACTTCTGAGGTGGAGGCAACCAAAATACGGGCTCCTTTTTCTTTTGCCAGGCCAAGGCAATTATGGGTACCCATGGCACCCACTTTCAGGGTTTGGATGGGCATTTGCAAATAATCTATTGGGCTGGCTGGGGAGGCAAAGTGCAGGATATAATCCAGCTTTCCCGGAATATGGATGAACTTTGTCACATCATGGTGGTAGTACTCAAAGTCCTTTTCCTTAAACAGGTGTTCAATATTGGCTAAATCTCCCGTCAGCAGGTTATCCATAGCAATTACCTGATACCCTTCCCGGAGCATACGCTCACACAAATGAGAACCGATGAAACCGGCCCCGCCGGTGATTAGTACGCGTTTCTTTGACATAATTCAATTAAAATCTGCTGGCGATTGCCAGTAAAAACGCAAAGATAGGGGAATAATGGGGAATGGTTAATGGTTAATGGTTCGGAACTTCTCAAAAAAGTAGACAACAGGACATGTTTTAAAAGTCGTACTACTACTTTTAAAACTGAACGTACAGGTCCTTTATTCGAAGAAGATTCAGGAAATCCGAGAAGCTTGAAATTGTTAAGCTGTCCTTGGAGGCCGACTCATCCGTTGAGTCCATTGCTCAGCAGAATAGTTTACATACGAACAGCATTTACAGGTGGCGTAAGGCATTTTTGTTACATGCTTATAATGCGTTTCCAGTCAATGGGAATAAGGTATTGAGTGAGGAGCAGAAAGAAATTGAGAAGCTAAAACGAGTGAATGCTGAACTGGAGTTGGAGTAAGAAAACCTAAAAAAACCATTGGGAATCTTCTG
>Ga0315900_10002278_pt1 | contig 29690 bp, 29 predicted proteins | sample LakEriMetagenome_FD_203521 | JGI IMG/M metagenome (GOLD analysis project Ga0315900, IMG submission 203521) | Freshwater fungal communities from buoy surface, Lake Erie, Ohio, United States - Buoy 12 MA114 | ecosystem: Environmental > Aquatic > Freshwater > Lake > Lake biofilm | place: USA: Lake...
TCTTCTCGCCCTTCACAGCGGCAAGCGCCAACTTCGCCTTGAAGGCAGGGCTGTGGTTCCGGCGGGGTCGTCTCGTCATGGTGTCTCCTGTTCACGGCTTCATGCCGCTCTCAGGCAGAAAATACACTTATCCCAGTTGTTCAGATTCCCCGAGCCAAGTCTTCCGTTCGACACCCGGGAAAGCCAGGACGTGGCTTTCCCGCGTACTACAGGTCAGCCTCAAGCCGCGCGAATTTCGCGGAGGAAGCTGTCCACCTGCTTCTTCAAGGCCGCGCCATCCTTGCTGAGCGTACCAGCCGCAGAAAGCAGCGATGTCGCAGCAGTACCAGTGACATTCGCGGCCTGGCTGACCTGGGTGATATTGCCGGCCACTTCCGTAGTACCCACCGCAGCCTGCTGCACATTGCGCGCAATTTCCTGCGTTGCGGCGCCCTGTTCCTCAACCGCCGAAGCAATGGCCGTTGAGCTTTGGCTGAGCTGATCGATGGTCTCCGCAATATGCGTGATCACTTGTGCGGAACGCTCAGTCGCTTCCTGCATTGCTTTAATTTGGGATGCGATTTCATCTGTTGCTTTGGTCGTTTGGGAGGCCAGAGCCTTCACCTCAGAAGCCACTACCGCAAAGCCCTTACCGGCTTCACCTGCGCGTGCGGCTTCAATCGTGGCGTTCAGCGCCAGCAGATTGGTCTGCCCGGCGATGTCATTAATGATACGCACGACATCGCCAATGCGCTGCGCCGCTTCGGTCAGGCCCTGCACCTCCTGTGTGCTGCTACGCGCCTGGCCTACCGCCTCGTTGGTCATTCGGCTGGCTTCTGCCACTTGCTGGGCGATTTCACGAATGGAAGCAGAAAGCTCCTCGGTCGCTGAGGCAACCGTCTGCACATTCGCCGTCACTTGTTCCGACGCAGCCGCCACCGCTGTGGATTGGCCCGAGGTTTCTTCAGCCGTGCGAGCCATATCCTCAGCCGTTCCCTGCAAGCGGGACGATGCTTGAGTGACATTGCCCACGACCTCACCGATGCTTTGCTCGAACTTGTCGGCAAGCGCATTCATGGCGATGCGGCGTTCTTCGGCTGCGCGTTGCTTTTGCGTTTCCTGCGCCTTACGGAGTTCTTCGGCTTCCATCATGCCATTGCGGAAAACCTCTAGTGCCTCAGCCATTGTGCCAATTTCATCGCGCTTGTCACGGCCAGGGATTGCAGTTGAAAGATCACCGCGGGACAGGGCGCGCATCGCTTCTGTCATACCCGTGATGGGGCGCGTGATGCCGCGTGCAAGGACAAAGCCAACAATCAAGGCCGCCATCAGCATTACCAATGCGAAGGCAGAACCGTAGGTCAGGATCTTCCATGCCTCTCCCGCATTCGCTTGATTGAGTGTAGCAAGATCACGCTGCAGCACATCCTCAACTGTCTTCATAAGGTCGATACGATCTGTGGTTGCCTTGAACCAATCGCGCGCATTCACGCCACTCAGCGGCCTTTCTGCGCCCGCTTCAACCGCAATCCGGCGCAGGCGTTCGGCTTCGATGATAACGGGACCAGTCAAGGTTTGCTGTGCTGCATTGCGCTGCGCTTCGGTGGCATAGGATTGGAAGGAAGATAGATAAGCCGCCTGCTCCGCAAGGATTGTCAGCAGCGTGCGATACTGCGCCGGCGTGAATTGGCCTGAAGCAAAGCCAGCCGAACCGGTGGCGCGTTCCTGGCCAGCACGTTCCTTCGCCGCCAAGAAATTGAAATAGGCAAGAAGATTGGCAGTCACTGCCGGCGAATCGGAAACTTTCACCGATTCCTGTGGCACCGCCAGCAGATTCGTGATGAGGGAGGTGTAGAAGCGAAAAGACTCTGGGCCAACAATCCGCAACCCCGTGACATCGGCGCGCTTGCCTTCAAGCTCGCTTAGGCCGGCTAGGCCCTTTTCCACGCTTTGCCGAAGCTCGGCACTGTAATCTGAAAGAGACAAACCGCGTAGCGTATCGCGTACAATGGCGATCTGGCCATCCGTATCGCGACGCTGTGCCTGAAGCTCTGTACCCATCTGCTGCCCACGACTGCCGATGAACAGCGCTGACATGCCGCGTTCCTTTTGCAGTTCATGCACCAGGTCACTGATGCGAGAGCTGAAATGGCTGAGCGCCTGAAGCTGATGGGCCTGTCGTACCGTCTGAAGCTGTTGGGAGATAACGAGGCCACTCATCACCAGCACTGCCATGATTGGTAGGGCAATGGCCAGAGCTAGCCGGGTAGCGATCTTTGCCTGTGATTGTCTATTAGCCATGGGACGAGAACCTCTTTGCAGCTTTCAGGAACGAGGATCATGCCTAAAATAAAATCATGAAAATAGAATTAGAGGGAAGCAAAACTCTTTTGCACAATAATTTGGCGTTAGTTACTGAGTGATTGAAGCGTAACGTCATTACGCAAAGCCAACAGCCGGCTAGGCACACTAAAGAACGGCACCTGCTTCGCCTTAAGGGAGGATGTTTGCCAAAATTCCCTACCACTGCCCATAATCCAAATACGTGCATAACGGACCCTGATTTGCGCTTGCCATTTCGTCTCGCGCAGTTTCGGTACGTTGGCGCAAAACTGCCCGCGCTCGGCACGGGAAATGCCAAAAGGTGGGTTCGACCTCATGCTTGAAAATGCTTCGATACAAAAAGGTAAGTCAGTTACCACCGATGTTGATGCCATCATCATCGGTGCCGGCATCTCCGGCATGTATCAGCTAATCCGGCTGCGTGCGCTTGGCATGAAGCTTTGCGTATTTGAAGCTGGTTCCGATCTGGGTGGAACGTGGTATTGGAACCGCTACCCTGGTGCACGCTTTGATTCCGAAAGCTGGTCTTATGGCTATTCGTTTTCCCAGGAATTGCTTCAGGAATGGGAATGGCCGGAACATTTCGCGGCACAGCCGGATACATTGCGCTATCGGAATTTTGTTGCTGAGAAATTCGATCTACGCAAGCACATCACCTTCAATAGCCGCGTCAAGGCAGCGCACTTCGATGACGAGAAAAATATTTGGACCGTGATACTTGAAAGCGGCGAGACCTGGCGCGCGCCCCTTCTGATTACGGGGCTGGGGCCGCTTTCCGCGCCTACCTTGCCCAATATTCAAGGGCGAGAGTCGTTTGCAGGCCAATCCTTCCATACGGCCCGCTGGCCGCATGATCCGATGGATTTCAATGGCAAGCGCGTCGGCATCATTGGCACGGGCGCCACCGCCATTCAGATCATCCAAACCATCGCCAAGGATGTCGGCCATCTGACAGTGTTTCAGCGAACACCGAATTGGGCCGCGCCCCTGCATAACCGCAAGGTCACTCCAGAAGAACAGGTGAAGATCAAGGCGAGCTATCCGGAAATCTTTGCCCGCTGCCGCGAAACCGCAACCTGTTTCATTCACCAAACCGATCCGCGCAGGGCGTTGGAGGTTTCCGCCGAAGAACGCGAAGCCTTTTGGGCAAAGCTTTATGCCGAACCCGGCGTTGGCATATGGGTTGGTAATTTTGCCGATGTGCTGACCACTAAGGAAGCCAATGCGCTGACAAGCGAGTTCATGGCACGCAAAATTCGCCAAAGGGTGAAGGACCCAGCGGTTACGGAAAAACTCATTCCGAAAAATCACGGCTTCGGCACCAGGCGGCTTCCATTGGAGAGCGGCTATTACGAAGTTTATAACCAGCCCAATGTGCGTTTGGTGGACATCAATGAAACGCCGATCGAGCGTATTACCCCCGAAGGCATCAAGACCAACGCTGAAGAGCTTGCCTTCGATATCCTGATCTTCTCGACTGGCTTTGACGGCGTGACGGGTCCCTATGACCGCATTGATATCCGCGGCCCTGGCGGGCGCAGCCTGAAGCAGGAATGGATCAGCACGCCAAGGACTTTTCTGGGCGTGATGGCCGAAGGTTTCCCCAATATGCTGATGGTGCTCGGCCCCCACACCGCACGTGGCAATATCCCACGCAATATCGAAGAAATTGTTGATTGGATAACAGCTCTTGTCATTCATATGCGCGATCACGGCCTGAAGCGCGTGGAGCCAAAGCCTGAAGCAGTTCAGGGGTGGGCTGAAAAAGTGGAAGAAGCTGTGGCCGGGCTGCTGTTTGCTGAGGTCAATTCATGGCAAACTGGCGTAAATCGCAATGTCGAAGGGCGCGATATTCGCTGCACCCTTGGCTATTATGGCGGTGCCGTGGAATATCGCCGCATCGCCGATGAGGTGGCCGCCGGCTGCTATCGAGAATTTGATTTTGCCTGAGGCACTGTAAAAAACGGAGGAAAAAATGCAGAAAGAAATCACCGCTTCACGCCGTTCCTTGCTGGCTTTTGGTGCCGGCATCACCGTATTGGCACCCAAGATCACCGGCGCACAGGAAGCCAATTGGCCCAATCGTACCGTGCGCATCATTGCGGCTTTCCCGGCAGGTAGCGGCACGGATAGCCTCGCGCGATTCTACGGAGAACTTCTGGGCCGCGTCTTGGGGCAGAATTTCATCATTGAAAATATCGCCGGTGCCAATGGCGCCCTTGGCGCGCGCGCTGCGGCGCGGGCTGCACCCGATGGCTACACAATCTTTTTCGGCTCAGTTTCCACTCATGCTGCCAATCCGAATCTGATGCGCGAGCCGGGCTATGACCCGCTGCGCGACTTTGCGCCGCTTTCCATGATCAGCATCAACCCGCTTGGGGTGCTGGTGCGCGCCGATTTTCCGGCGCGCGATTTGCAAGGCTTCATCGCCCATGCGCGTGCCAATCCTGGCGCGCTGAATTATGGCATCGGCAATGCGGGCGGGCTTGCTGGCACGCATCTTCTCAGCCAGGCGGCTGGCTTCAAAGCGGAGCAAATTTCCTATCGCGGCACGCCGCAGGCCATGGCGGATTTGCTGGGTGGCCGGCTGCATTTCTTGATCACGGATCTTGGGCCAGCGGTGGAACATTTGCGCGCCGGCACCATCCGCGCCCTTGCGGTTACCACAGCGCGGCGCGTTGAAACCTTGCCGGATGTACCAACAGTCGCCGAATCTGGCTTGCCTGGCTTTGATTTCGCTTCCTGGAACGGTTCCTGGATGCCTGCGCGCACACCACCCGCCATCATTGCGCGGCTGAATCGCGAAATCCAGACCATCGGGCAAAGCGATGAGGCCAGGCGCCATATCGGCGCGCTTGGCATTGTTTCGACCACCAGCACCCCAGAGGCGCTTGGCGAATTCAACCGCCGTGAATTGGACCTTTGGGCGCGCATCGCGGCAGAGGCAAATGTCGCGAAGGAATAGTGAGCGTGGCGGCCGGTCATTCCGGGCTTGGCAAGCGCGGCCCGGTCGCGTAACCCGCAGCCCATGGGCGCCATATCGGCGCAAGGAGAAGAGGGGCAGTTATGGCTGACATCATCATTGATATTGGTGGCGAAATTTTCGAGGCGTTTTTTGAAGATGCTGCGGCGCCCAAGACCTGCGCGCGTTTCCGCGCCCTGCTGCCCTATCAGGACCGCATCATCCATGTGCGCTGGTCCGGCGAGGCCTGCTGGATTCCTATGGGTGAACGCGAACTCTCCATCCCCTGGGAAAACGCCACCAGCTACCCAGCACCGGGTCAGATCATCGTCCATCCCGGTTCCATGAGTGAGACTGAGATCCTGGTTGCCTATGGCCCCACCTGCTTTGCCAGCAAGGCGGGCCAATTGGCGGGCAATCATTTCTTGACCATTCGGGAAGGGATTGACCGCCTGGCCAAGACGGGCCGTGCGGTGCTGTGGGAAGGGGCGAAGCCCATCACCTTCCGCGCCGCATAACGCGGGCTGCAATGCCAACCTGCGCGGGGCTATCAGCCTCGCGCAGCCCAAACCCTCACTAAAGACTTTGAAATTACAGCGGTTTCAAATTGATCGCTGCCGGCTTGCCGCGTTCCTCGGCGATGTCGAAGGATATCTTCTGATTTTCCTTGAGCCCTTGCATACCCGCCTTCTGCACGGCGGTGATATGGACAAACACATCCTTGCCGCCACCATCGGGCAGAATGAAGCCAAAACCTTTGGTTGCGTTGAACCATTTGACAGTGCCATTCGGCATGACGCGAGCCCCTTTTCTTATGGCGGCGGAAGTCCCGCCGCGTTTTTCCGGTTTTCCCGGACGGGCCCGATAGAGGTCGAAAGCACAACCACTCGGCAAGGCACGGCACGAAAACCCCGCCGAAATCAGACAATTTTCGCCCCTGCCGCGTCAAGCTTTTTGCGCAATGGGGGTGACTATTCCGCTTTCATCCCGGCACGTGCCGCCAAATCCGACAGCAAGGCGCGCTGCTGCGCCAGGAAATCAGCAAAATCCTGTAGTCCAAGGAAGGCCGCCTCAGCCCCTTGGGCCGCCAGCAGCCTGATCACCTCGGGCTGCGCAAGGCTTTGCCGTACGGCGTCAGCAAGCCGCGCCATGATCGGCTGAGGGACGCCGGTTGGGGCATAAAGCCCGATCCATTCCGAAAGGGCGAAGCCAGGCAAATCTGCGGCTTCCGCCACGGTTGGCACATGCGGCAGGATGGGCGTGCGGGTTTCTGCGGAAACCGCAAGCGCGCGCAAGCGATTGCCCTGCACCAGGCCAAGCGAAGACGGCATGGTGGCGAAATTGAACAGCGTATCACCCGTCAGCACTGCCATGGCCCCGGGCGCGCCGCCACGATAGGCCACATGCTGCGCGTCAATCCCGCTGCGCAGGATGAAATGCAGCCCCGCAAAATGGGAAGCGGACCCTAGCCCAGCCACAGAATAATGGGGCTTGTCGGTGCGCGCACGCAGCATGGTGATCATGTCGCGCAGATTGGTCGGGCCATCCATCGGCACCACAAGCAAAAGCGGCATGATGGAAAGCCGCGCCACAGGCGCGAAATCACGCAGGTAATCAAAGGAAAGATTGGCGTGCAGCTTATGGCGCACCGCAAAAGCTGAAGCATCCGCCATCAGCGTATACCCAGCCGGACGTGCCGCCGCGGCGATTTGCCCTCCATAAACGCCACCGGGTCGGTTTTCCACCACCACCTGCCGGCCCAGGATTTGCGACATGGGTCCCGCCACCACGCGGGCAGAGGTATCCGCACCACCCCCTGGGGCGAAAACTACAATCAGCCTGATTTGTCGGTTTGGAAAATCGTCTTGCGCAGCGGCGGGGCTAAGCAGACCGCAAACAAGCAATAAGCCAATGATCAATCGTGCCATCGCCTTTAACCCTTCGCCAACCACGCCCGAATCTCCGCATTATGCTCGCCCAAATCCGGCGCGCGGCGCTGTATCCGCGCAGGTGTGGCTTCCAACCGCAAGGGTGAAGCCAGATGCTGGATTGGGCCCCGTTCGGGGTCTACAAAGGTGCTGACCAGACCGCGCGCCTGGCCTTGCGGATGGGCCAAGGCCTCATCATAGGAAAGCACCGGTTCGGATGGGATGCCTGCCTTGCCAAGTGCCGCCAGCCATTCGGCGCTCGGGCGCCTTGCCAGAATTTCCTGCAAAATCGTAATCAGCGCGTTGTTGTTCGCGACCCGGTCCGCATTGGTCTTGAAGCGCGGATCGCTCGCCAATTCCGGCCGGCCGATAATGCCGCATAGCGCCTGCCAGAATTTCTCCTTGGAAGCGCCAAGCGTGATATAGCCATCAGCGGTCTGAAACACGCGATAGGGTGCTGATCCGCGATGCAATTGCCCAAGCCGCGAAGGGCGCGTGCCATGGGCGAAAACATGCGCCGCTTCATAAACGCCAAGCGCCACACCGGCTTCGAACAGGGATTGATCAATGCGCTGGCCCTGCCCGGTTTTTTCGCGCGCCTGCAAGGCCGCCATCACCGAAAGTGCTGAAAACATCCCCGCCGTGACATCGGTAATCGCGATCGGCAGGCGATACGGTTCGCCATCCGGCGGCCCATTGCCGGCCATCAGGCCCGACATGCCCTGCGCCATCATATCCAAGCCACCATGATCCGCCCAAGGTCCGGTTTGGCCAAAACCTGAAATCGCGCACCAGATCAGGCGCGGATTGGCGGCGCTTAAAGCCTCCCACCCCAAACCCAGGCGCGCCAGCGTACCGGGGCGGAAATTTTCCACCAGCACATCAGCGCGGAGCGCCAATTGCCGGACCAGTTCAATATCCGCGGGCTGTTTCAAATCCGCGGTGATGCTGCGCTTGTTGCGGTTCCAAACGGCGAAGGGCTGGCTGCGCCCATCCACAAAGGGCGGCATGCGCCGCGCATCATCGCCGCCATCGGGGCGTTCCACCTTGATGACATCCGCACCCAGATCACCCAACAACATGGTGCAATAGGGGCCGGAGAGAAAATTCGTGAGGTCCAGAACAATCAGCCCATCCAGCGCAGCGGTCACGATGTTTTCTCTCCTTGATGTTCAGCCGCAGTCGCCACGCGCCGGCGCCGTATTTCCGAGGCAGTGATGCCTCCCTGACCCCAATTATCCGGGTCAAGTTCTTCGATCAGCACAACAACATCCTCGGCGCGCTTGTCGAGCGTTTCCACCAGCAACTCCGTGATTCCGGCGATGATTTTGGCCTTCTTCTCCGGTGATGTCGCTGGCTCTCTTCGTGCGAGCGTGATCGTGACCAAAGGCATAGGATATGGCTCCAGGACGCCTGGTTAGATGGCATCGCAAGATCGAACCCTCAGCAGTCGGCGAAAGCCTGTCAACCAGCGCAAGCTGGTTGGGCCTGCGTGGCATATGCGTAGCGGAAACAGCGGCTTCCAGCCCGAAGCGTGGCCGCAATCGCCGGCAAACTCATTCAGAAACAGCAAACGCCAACTTGAACAAATACAGAACAAACGCCTCTTATTCCCAATCATCCCATCCCGCGATAGCGCTTGGTGAGCGCTGGTGCGCAGGATCAGGGGAGAAGGCAGCATGCCAAAGAAAAAATCGGCGATTGATCACCTGAATAGCGGACGCGTGCCGCATATCGTTCATATGATTCCGCGCGGCGCGCCAGGCTATGCGGAAGCGAAGGGCGGCGCCATGGTTGTCTCCAGCCCGGCCGAGGTGGATGCCCTCATCCGGAAGCTGAAACTGGGCGAAGTCATCACGCTTGATGATCTCCGCGCTGCACTCGCGCGCCGCCATCAGGTAGCGGTGGCTTGCCCGGTCTCGACCGCCATTTTCGCCAACATGTCAGCCCGCGCTGCGGAGGAGCGCCGCGCGCTGGGTGTGCCGGTGCAAGAACTCACGCCCTGGTGGCGCGTGCTGCGCAAGGGCGGCTTTCTCAACCCCAAGCTGCCTGGCGGCGTTGAAAGACAGGCCGCGCTGCTGCTGGCAGAGGGCATCCGCGCCTCGCCGCTCGGAAAGCAGTTGGCTGTCTATGAGTACGAAGCGCGCAGACCTGACCGTCTAATAGAGAATGACTGATCGCCAGAAGGAAGAAGGGCGCCAACCGATTGGAACTTGACCGCGCTTCGCTTGGCGGGTTTGAACAGCCTATGGCCGATTCACCCTCCCTTATCCCCGCGCTTGCCAGCCTGCTTGGCCCCGCCGGACTGCTGACCGACCCCACCGATCTGGCCCCCGCTTTGGCGGATTGGCGGAGCCTGTATCAGGGCCGCGCCATGGCGCTGCTCCGCCCTGCCAATACGGCCGAGTTGGCCGAAGCGGTGAGGCTTTGCAGCGCCGCCGGCATCGCGATTGTGCCGCAGGGGGGCAATACCTCCATGGTCGGTGGCGCAACGCCCGATGCTTCCGGACGCGCCGTGATTGTCTCACTCGCGCGCATGAACCGCATTCGTGATCTTGACCCGGTGGATATGACCATGACGGCTGAGGCGGGTGTGGTGGTGAAAACCGCGCAGGAAGCCGCAGCTGCTGCCGGTTGCCTTTTCCCGCTCAGTTTCGGTGGCGAAGGCACGGCCATGATTGGCGGCGTGCTTTCCACCAATGCCGGCGGCAACAACACCGTGCGTTACGGCAATGCGCGGGAATTGATGCTGGGGCTTGAAGTGGTGCTGCCCGATGGCAGCATCTGGCATGGCCTGAGGCGGCTCCGCAAAGACAATACCGGCTATGCGTTGCGCCATGTTTTTGTGGGTGCGGAAGGCACACTTGGCATCATCACCGCCGCTGTCTTGAAGCTTTTCGCCCGCCCCCGCGCCAATGAGGTGATTTTCGCCGCTGTGCGTGATGCCGAAGCAGCCCTTGGCCTGTTCCGCCGCTTTCGGGACAATGATGAAAGCGCCATTCGCGCCTTTGAATACATGTCAGGCGATGGCGTTGACCTGACGGTGCAGCTGATCCCTGGCGTCACCCTGCCGGTTGGGGAACGCGCGGCCCATTACGTGCTGATTGACTTGGCCTCCACCCGGCCTGATGCGGATTTGCGGGGCCTCGCGGAACTTGTGCTGGCACCGGCAATGGAAGCAGGCGAGGTGCTGGATGCCGTGCTCGCGGAAAGCGAAGCGCAGCGCGCCGCCATTTGGCGCATTCGCGAAGAACATACGGAAGCGCAGCGCAAGGCCGGCGCTTCGGTCAAGAATGATGTCTCCGTCCCCGTCTCCCGCGTGCCGGAATTGATCGAACGTGCCTCGGCGGCCTGCCGCAAGCTGATCCCGGGCATTCGCCCCATGCCTTTCGGTCATATGGGTGATGGCAATATTCATGTGAATCTGGTGCAGCCCGAAGGCGCTGAACCGGCGGCTTTCCTCGCCCGCAGCCACGACATCATGGATTGCGTGAATGAGGTGGTGCGGGATTTGGACGGGTCCTTCAGCGCGGAACACGGCATTGGCCAGCTCAAGACCGATATGATGGAAGAATGGCGCGGGGGGGCGGAGCTTGCCGTGATGCGGCAGATCAAGGCGGCGCTGGACCCGAAGGGGCTCATGAATCCCGGCAAGGTGCTGCCCTGAGGATGATGCCGCTTTCGGCATGGGCGCCAAGCAGGTAGGGTGGCGCGGCCGATGACCCTGCTCGACCGCTATTTGTTCCGCCAGCTTGCGCTGGCCCTGCTTGCCGTGACGGTGGGGCTGGCGGCGCTTGTCTGGCTGACGCAATCGCTCCGCTTCATTGAATTGGTGCTGGATCGCGGGTTGTCGCTTGCGGTATTTTTCGAATTGACCAGCCTGTTATTGCCTTCCTTCTTTTCGGTCATTCTGCCGATCACGACCTTTATCGTGATGCTGTTCGTGCATTTGCGCCTGGCGGGCGACCGCGAATTGGTGGTGATGCGTGCGGCGGGGCTTTCAAATTGGCAGATCGCTCGCCCTGCGTTGGTGCTAGGGCTTTTGGTTGTGGCCGTGATGGCCTTTCTGAATTTCTGGCTGGTGCCGCTCAGCCACACAGCCTTCAGGCAATGGCAGTTTGAAATCCGCAATCAATTGGTGGGTGTGCTGTTGCAGGAAGGGGTTTTTTCCACCCTTGGCAATGATCTGACCGTCTATGCCCGCAAGCGCGACCCTGATGGCACGCTGCGTGGGATTCTGGTGCATGACCAGCGCGAAGCCGGCGGGGCAGTGACCATTCTGGCGCAATCCGGGCGCATCGGGCAGGGGCCGGAAGGCCCGCGCGTGACGCTTTACGATGGTGTGCGCCAGCAGATGGAACGCGGTGCATCGGGCGCGCCACAACGCCTCACTGTGTTGAGCTTTTCCGAAAACAGCGTTGATCTGGCGCGCGTGGCGCGGAACGAGGAGACCCGCAGCCGAGACAGCAGGGAACGCTCCATTGCCGAATTGCTGGACCCTGATCCCGCCGAAGGGCTGCGCCCGCGCGAAATCAGGCGCTTCCAGGCAGAGGCGCATCAACGCATGGCAAGCCCGCTGACGGCGCTTTCCTTTGCTCTGGTTGGGCTGGCGGTGGCGCTGACCGGACAATTTCGCCGTAATGGCGGCGGCGTTGGTGTGGTGCTTGGCATTGGCATTATGGTGGCGCTGCTGGCGCTTGGCTTGACCATCAGCAATGCCGCAGCCAGGCGCGATGGGCTGATCTGGCTGATCTGGCTGCACGCCACCCTGCCTGGGGTGATTTCCGCCTGGTGGCTTGCCGGCGCACCCGGCCTACCGCGCAAAGCCCCGCCGCGTGAGGCGCTATCATGACGCTGCCCATCACGCTCATGACCTATGTGGCGCGGCGCTTCGCGGGCATGGCGCTGCTGATGGTGGCCGCGCTTTCTGCGCTGGTGGCGTTGTTTGACCTGATCGAATTGCTGCGCCGCGCGGCCACGCGGCCAGAGGCGAATTTTGCCTTGGTAGCGCAGATTGCCGCACTGCGCGTGCCCTATGTGGCCATGCAGATCCTGCCCTTTGCCGTGCTTCTTGGGGGTATCATCGCCTTCTGGCGGCTGACGCGGTTTTCCGAATTGGTGGTGGCGCGCGCCGCAGGTATTTCCGCCTGGGGCTTTCTGGCCGGTCCGGTGCTGGTCGCGCTGCTGCTCGGGCTTGGCGCCAGCATGGCGCTATCGCCGTTATCTTCTGCCATGTTGGCGCGTGCCGAGCGGCTGGATCAACTCTATTTGCGCAATGTTGGCGGCATCACAGCGCTGGCTGGTGGCAGGCTTTGGCTGCGTCAGGCCGATGATGGCCTGCAACCCCAGGGCGTTGCGATCATTTCTGGCCGCCCGATCGCGACGCGGGATGCGCGCCCGGGCGATGCGCTCCGCCTTGCCGAGGTAACGATCTGGCGCCTTTCTGCCGAAGACCGCCCGTTAGCGCGCATTGAGGCCGCCTCGGCCATCCTGCTGCCAGGGGGGTGGCGCTTTGAAGGCGCCATGGTCTTCGGCGCTGACCGTGTGGCCGGGGCGCCGCAGAGCCTTGATTTCCCAACTGAATTGACGCCAGAACGGATCGAGAATTCCTTCGCAAGCCCCGATACGCTTAGCCTTTGGGCTTTGCCGGAATTCATCAAAATACTGGAAGATGCAGGCTTTTCCGCAATTCGCCATCGGCTGCATTTCCAGTCCCTGTTGGCACTACCCTTACTCGCCATTGCCATGGCACTGCTGGCTGCCGGGTTTTCCATGCGCTCTTCGCGCCGTGGTGGCGTGGCGCGGATGATTGCTGGAGGCGTGAGTGCCGGTTTCGCGCTTTTCGTGCTGGACAAGATCACCGGTGAATTCGGTGAAGCCGGCACACTTCCCGTGGTATTGGCTGCCTGGGCGCCCGGCGGCGCCGGATTTCTTCTGGCAGCCGCGCTGCTTCTACATCTTGAGGATGGTTAGAATGTTGCGCCGGGCAGGGAGGCTTTTTTTGTTTGCCATGTTTGCCTCAGCGCCGAGTGTTGCGCTGGCGCAGGCCCCGATGCTGCCACCGATTGCCGCTTCGCCAAGGATTGCGCCAGTCTTGCCGACCCAACAGCCTGCCGCAGCGCCAGAAACGCCCGTTGTTGCAACGCAAGACGCGCCCGTCACCTTTACGGCCGATGAAGTCCAATATGATCAGAACGCCGCTTTGGTGGTGGCGCGTGGACGGGTGGAAGCCTTCCAGGGCGGGCGCATCCTGCGTGCCGATGAACTAACCTACAACCGCAATACAGGTGTGGCGACCGCCCGCGGCAACGTCCAACTGATTGAGGCAGATGGTCAGGTGATGTTCGCGGAAAGCGCTGAACTTTCCAATCAGATGCGCGATGGCGTCCTGGAAGGGTTACGCGGCCATCTGCTGCAAAATGGACGCATCGCCGCCACGGGAGCGCGGCGGACGGATGGTTCGATCTTTGACCTTTCGCGCGTTCTTTATACGGTTTGCGAACCCTGCAAGAATGATCCGCTCGCACCGCCGATCTGGCAATTACGTGCCCGTACGGCAACATTGGATCGTGCAGAACAGCAGGTGCGCTATCGCGGTGCTTCATTGGATATGGCTGGCGTGCCTGTGATGTGGCTGCCCTATTTCCAACATCCTGATGGGTCCGCCGCGCGGCAATCGGGCTTTCTGAGCCCAAGCTTTGGCTTCACCAAATACCTAGGCGGTTTCATTGAAACGCCCTATTACTGGGCGATTGATGAAAGCCAGGAATTGGTCCTGCGCCCCATCATCGCCACGAGTGTCGCGCCCAATCTGGGTGTGGATTATCGCCGACGCCTCAATAATGGTGAGATTGAGGTACTGAGTTCCATTGGCCATCTTAATGGCAAGGACGGCACGGAAGAAGGCGTTGCGGGCCATGTCTTTGCGAAGGGTCGCTTTTCGCTTGATGAAGCCTGGCGCGCGGGGTTTGATGTGAATCGCGCCAGTTCGGAGCAATATCTCCGCATCTACCGCTACGGTGCGCAGCGCATTTTGCCGACAACGCTTTACACCGAAGGTTTCTGGGGCAGCGAAGGATTTGCACGCTTTGACGCCCGCGCGTATCAGGGTCTTCGCCGCAGCGATGATATTGATCGTATTCCGCTAGTGCTTCCAAATATTTACGCCGATTGGGAATCGCCAGAAGACTCGCTCGGCGGGCGCCTAACGGTTGATACCTGGAATTTTGCCGTATTCCGCGGTTCAGGTACCAGTACGCGGAGGGCTTCATCGCGCATCGGCTATGCCCTGCCGCGCATGGATGATCTAGGCGGTATTTGGACGCTCCGCGCGCAAAGTGATTTGGCCGCTTATGATTTTGAGGATATCACCCTTGCGCCCAATTACGCGACCGGCAGCCCCAATGGGCAAAGTGCTGCCGCGAATATCCGCGCGGCGTTGGATTGGCGCATGCCTTTCCTCCGCGACGGCGGCGATTGGGGCAGCCAGGTGATCGAACCGCGCATCCAGCTGGTGACCGGTCCCATGACCGGCAGCCAGTATCGCATCCCGAATGAAGACAGCATCGTCTTTGACTTCACCGATGCCAATCTGTTTTCGCTCAATCGCTTCACGGGCCGCGATCGGCAGGAAGGCGGCACGCGCGCTGATATGGCGTTGCGCGGCGCCTGGTTCCTGCCGGAGGATCGGCAGCTTGAAGCCGTTGTTGGGCGATCCTTCCGCGTTCAGGAAGATGGCGGTCCCTTCTATCCTTATAGCGGTCTTGAAAATCGGGCTTCCGATTGGGTCAGCCGGCTCACCTTCCGCCCAAGCTCTTGGATTGATCTGACCGGCCGCGCCCGGCGGGGCGGGGAGAGCTTTGCCGCGCGCGCCTATGATGTTAGCGCCACGCTACGGCCAACCAATGATACGTCCTTCAGCCTTGGCTATCTGCAAGCCCCACCCATGCCCTACCTGAATCCTGTGGCGCAGCGCGAAGAAATCTATCTGGGCGCTTCGCAGCGCCTTGGCTTTTGGCGCGTGACCGCCTTCGGTCGGCAGGATATAGAACTCAACCGTCCGGTCGCCTTCGGGCTTTCGGCAATGTATGAGGATGAGTGTTTTATTTTCGAAACCCGCTTCATCAAGCGCTATGCTGAAGACCCAACAACGCAGAACCTCTACCCCGCGTCTACGATGCTTCTTTTCCGCCTTGGGTTTAAAACCATCGGCGATTTCGGATTGCGGGCTTTATGAGCTATTGGGACACACCGCCCGCCATCGGCGGCAAGATGCAGGAGGCGTTGATGCGCGCCGTGATGTTGTCGCGAAAGCCATATCTCATGCTGGTTCTGCTGGCCGCCATGCTGGCGTTGGCTGTACCGATAACTGCTGCCAAGGCACAACCTGCGGGCGGCAGCGTGAACAGCATTGTCGCCGTGGTGAATGGCGATGTCATTACGCGCAGCGAAATCGAAAGCCGCCGGCGCCTGCTGGCGCTTTCCGCCGGCATGGCGGGCGATACGGGTGCACAAAGCGGGGATCAAATCCTGCGCCTGCTGGTTGATGAGCGGTTGCGTATTCAGGAACTCAGCCGCCGACGCATTCCGGTGACCGATCAGGATATCGCGAGTTCTGTCGCCAATATTGAAAGCCGCAATGGCCTGCCCCAGGGCGGTGTGGTGCAGAATCTACGCCGCGCAGGGATCGAGCCGCGCGTGCTTTATGATCAGATCCGCGCGCAAATCGGCTGGGCACGGCTATTGCGTGGCATGCTGGGGGAACAGGCGAATATTCCAGAAGCTGAGGTGAATGAATTTCTGGCCGCCCAACGCGCCCGGCTTGGTGAACCGGAATTCCTGGTCTCCGAAATTTTCATCCCCGTGGAAAATCCTGGCCAGGAAGCGCAGGTGCGCCGCTTCGTAACCGATGTCATTCAGCGCCTGCGCCAGGGCGTTCCCTTCCCCATGGTAGCGGCGCAATTCAGCCAATCTCAGACCGCTGTGCAAGGTGGCGCGATGGATTGGATGACGGCTGATCGCTTTGACCCGGAGGTCGCCAAGATCCTGCGCCAAATGCCTGAGGGCGCCATCAGCAATCCCATCCGAGTCCCGGGGGGCTTTGAGATTGTGCTGTTGCGGGATAAGCGCGTTTCAGGGCGCGATATGGCAACCATGATGACCATGCGCCAGGTGTTTCTGCCCTTTGAAGGCCAGGTGAATCCGCAAGCGCCAACAGCGCAGCAATTGGCACAATTGCAACGCGCCCAGGCGCTTTCCGAACAGGCCCGCAGTTGTGACGCGATGGATGCCGCCGCGCGCGGTAGCCCGCGCCCGTCTGATCCTGGCCCAGTGCGGCTAGACAATATCAACCCGCCCGAATTGCGCGATCTGCTCGGCAACCTGCCTATTGGGCGCGCGACACAGCCGATCATTTCAGTGGATGGCGCCCTGATTTTTATGGTGTGCTCGCGCGAAACCCGCAATCTGGCGGAAGCCAATCCGCAACAGGCGCGGGATATACTACTGCGCGATCGGATTGAATTGCTCTCCCGCCAATTGCAGCGCGATTTGCGCCGCCGCGCCCAAATCGAAATTCGTACCAATAGCGCTGCGCGTCCGGGCTAAAGGCGTGACCAAGCCAGTATTGCCAAGCCTTGGCGATACCATCGCGCGGCATGGGCTCAATGCGCGCAAGGCCCTTGGTCAGCATTTCCTGCTTGATCCCGTGATTTGCGCGCGCATTGCTGCCTTGGCGGGCGATCTTGCGGGCCGGCATGTGCTGGAAGTGGGGCCAGGGCCAGGCGGGCTGACGCGCGCTTTGCTTGATACTGCCGCCGCATCAGTCCTGGCGGTGGAATTGGATGCGCGCGCCGTGGTCGCACTGCAGGAATTGGTCGCGGCCTATCCCTCGCGGCTTCGCGTGCGGGAAGCCGATGCGCTGGGCGTTGACCCGGCCGAGGCTTTGCCCGCGCCGCGGCGCATCATCGCCAACTTGCCCTATAATGTCGCGAGCCCACTTCTGGTGCGCTGGTTGCGCAGTGCTGCGGCGCTGGAGGGCATGACGCTGATGTTCCAGCTTGAAGTGGCGGAACGCATCACGGCGGCCCCCGCCACTTCCGCTTATGGGCGGCTGGCTGTACTCGCCCAATGGCGCTGCCGCTGCGATTTGCTGCTGCGCCTGCCGCCCGGTGCCTTCAGCCCGCTGCCCAAGGTCTGGTCTGCGGTGGTGGGTTTTGTGCCCCATGCGGAAGACCCGCCGCCCGCGTTATTCGCTGCCATGGAAAAACTCACTGCCGCCGCCTTTGGGCAAAGGCGCAAAATGCTGCGTGGCGCCTTGAAGGCGCTTGGTGGTGCCGAAGCGCTCTTGGAACAAGCGGGCATCGCCGGGGATCGGCGGGGGGAAACCCTGACCGTTGTGGAATTCGATCGGCTGGCGCGCGGCTTGGCCAGCCGGGGTTAAACCCAGCGCCTGACGCGCCCGCGATAAGCCTCATAAGCCGCGCCAAAACGCGTGCTGAGGTAGCTTTCCTCCTTCACCACCACCAGCCGATCCAGCGCCAAATGGCAGGCGAGCAAGGCAAGCCAGCCCCAAAGATCACCCCAGCGCAGGGCAAAGCCCAGCACCACCACCAGAAAGCCAAGGTAGATCGGGTTGCGGCTGAAGCGGAAAGGCCCCGCCGTCACCAGGGCGGCGTCGGGCCGATCCGGCCTTGGGTCATTGCCCGCCTGCACCAGGGTCAAGAGCGACCAGCCGATCAGGCCAATCCCCAGAAACAGCACCAGCATGCCGTAATTCGGCAAGGGCGGGCCGAGCATGACCGGAAAGAAAAGATGCGCAAACCAGGCTACCGCCAGCACACCCCCCACCAGCACAGGGGGCGGCAGGCGCACACCGGGGCCATGATCTGTGCTGGTCATGCTTTTTCCTCCGGCAGCTTCATCCAGGGGGGCGGATGCGGGGTCAGGCGCGCACTGCCCGCCATCAGCGCCCCCTTATCGAGCCATTCCAGCCGCAAGAGCGCCAAACCTTGCGCACCCTGGCTGGAGCGCATCTCCCCTGCCTCAGTGCCATCCGCCGTCAGAATGGGGGTGCCGCGCTCAGGCGCGGGTCCATCAATCGCGACCGGCACCAGCCGGCGCTTCAGCAGGCCGCGATAGCGCGTCCGCGCGGTCAATTCCTGGCCCATATAGCAGCCCTTGGTCCAGGAAATGCCGTGCAGCTCATCAAATCCGCCTTCCAGCAGCACGGATTTTTCGGCTTCCATATCCTTGGACCCATCGGGCAGGCCAAGGGCAAGGCGATGCGCGGCATACTCCGCCTGACTGGCATTGGAGGGCAGGCCAGTGCCCGCCAGCACCCGCCAGCCCGCTTCCGGCAGGCGCGGATCGCGCGCGGCCAGCCCTTCAGGCGCGGCGCCTTCCCCCCAGGCGGCATGCACCCGCCAATCGGCCGAGGCATCGCGCAGCGCCACCTTGGCGCGTAGCTTGAAGCGGCTCAGGCGCGTGATCAGCATGGCAAGCTGCGCCGCTTCCACATCCAGCAGCAGCGCATCATTCGTTGCGATGACAAAGAAATCAGCAAGCCACTTGCCCTGCGGCGTCAGCAGCGCGGCCCAGACCGCCTGATCCACCCGTGCCTTGGTCACATCATTGGAAACCAACCCCTGCAGGAAGGCGACACGGTCCTCCCCCGAGATTTCCAAAACGGCACGGTCCGGCAGTAGCGCGAGTTTCATGCTCTAAACCTGTGTCGGCAGGGGCGCGGCTGCAACCTCCCCCTCGCGCGCGGGAAGTGGTAAGGGCGCCGGGTGCGTATTCTTTTCATCTCCTCCACCCGCATTGGCGATGCGGTGCTGTCCACGGGCCTGCTGGACCACCTGATGCGGGCACATCCGGAAGCGCGCTTCACCATTGTCTGCGGGCGGGTGGCGGAGGGCGTGTTTCGCCGCATGCCGCAGCTTGAACGGCTGATAAGCGTGGAAAAGCGCCGCTATTCGCTGCATTGGCTGGAAATCTGGAGCGCCCTGGCCTTCACGCGCTGGGATTTGGTGGTGGATTTGCGGGCATCGGCCATCGTCTGGCTGCTCTGGGCGCGGGAACGCCGGGTGATCCAGGGCGGGCGGCGGCCCGGCCATCGGCTGACGCATCTGGCCGCACTTTTGGGCGTGACCCCCCCGCCGCTGCCGGTGATCTGGACCGCGCCGGAAGATAACGCCCGCGCTGCCGCGCTACTGCCGGAAGGACGGCCTTGGCTGGTGCTGGGGCCGACGGCGAATTGGCATCGCAAGGTCTGGCCTGCGGAACGCTTCGTCGAAGTCGCCCTCAGCCTCACCGCGCCGGGTGGCGCCATGCCCGGAGCCGGGATTGCCATTCTGGGCGGGCCGGGGGATCAGGAACACAGCATGGCGACCCCGGTTCTGACCGCCTTGCCCCAGGCACTCGACCTGGTGGGCAAGCTTGACCTGCCTGAAGTGGCAGCGGTGCTCGCGCGCGCCGCGATATTCATCGGCAATGATTCCGGCCTGATGCATTTGGCCGCCGCGGCTGGCGCGCCAACGCTTGGCCTGTTTGGCCCGACCCCTTCGGATGAATATGGCCCGGCCGGCCCCAAGGCACGGGCCGTGCTGGCCGATGGCCCACCCGGCCAAGGCACGATGGAAGATTTGCCTGTAGCGCGCGTTCTGGAAGCCGCCGAGGCCCTGCTTGGCCAAGCCGCGCGGGTGCCGGCGTGACCCCAAAACTCTCCATCCTGATCGTCGCGCGGAATGAGGAAGCGCGGCTGCCCGATTGCCTGGCCTCGGCCGCTTTCGCCGATGAGATTGTGGTCGTGCTGGACCGCACCACCGATGCCAGCGCCGCACTTGCCCACGCAGCGGGTGCCAAGGTGCTGGAAGGTGCTTGGGAGTTGGAAGGCGATCGGCGCAATGCCGGGATCGCCGCCTGCACTGGCGATTGGATTCTGGAACTTGATGCGGATGAACGCGTGGATGGCGCTTTGGCCGCTGAAATCCGCCGCGTGATCGGAACGAGCAGCTTCGCCTGGCATCAGGTTCCCGTTGATAACTATGTGGGTGATCGGCTGCTGCGGCATGGTTGGGCGGGGAGTTTCGGCACCACCTCAGTCCCGCGGCTGTTTCAGCGCGGCGCGAAACGCTGGCGCGCGCAGCGTGTGCATCCGGGGCTGGATTGGGTGGGCGAGCAAGGCCCGCCGATCAAAACGGGCGCGCTGGTGCATCTGGTGGATCGCGATATTTCGGACATGCTGCGGCGGTTGGATAAGTATTCCTCGGCCAAGGCGGCTGATCTGATCGCATCCGGCGATATCGGCACGCTGCGCGCGAACCTGCGCCGTTTTATCAGCCGTGCCTTCAAATCCTATGTGTCTCGCAAAGGGTATCGCGAAGGGGCTTGGGGTGTGCTGCTGGCGTTTTGCACCGGCGCTTTTCCCTTGCTGTCTTATCTGAAGGCGCGGTTGGAGCCGGAACGCCATGGTGGGCGCAAGCCATGAGGATTGCGCAGGTGATGGCCGGCGCACCCATCGGCGGGGCAGAGGCTTTTTTTGAGCGCGCCACGATTGCCCTGCATCACGCGGGTGATGTCGTGCTGCCCATCATTCGGCGTGATGCGGGGCGTGCTGCGCGGTTGCGCGAAGCGGGTTTGCAGCCGGTGGAATTGGCCTTTGGTGGCGCGCTTGATTTGTTCACCAAGCCGCGCATGCGCCGCGCCTTGCAGGATTTCAAACCCGATCTGGTCATGGCCTGGATGCAGCGCGCCGCGCGCTTCACCCCGCAAGGGCCTTGGGTCTTGGTCGGGCGTTTCGGCGGCTATTATGATGTGAAGTATTTCCGCCATTGCGATCATCTGGTGGCGAATACGCATGATCTGGTGCGCATGGTCACCGCCGCACCCTGGCCGGCAGCGCGCGTGCATTATTTGCCGAATTTCGTTGAGGATTTCGCGGGCAGCGCACCCGCCGATTTGCCCGCCGCCAGCAGCGCGCCGCGGCTTTTGGCCATGGGGCGGCTGCATCCGAATAAGGGTTTTGATGTGCTGCTGCGCGCACTCGCGCTGCTGCCGCGCGGGCATGTCTATCTGGCCGGCGCCGGGCCGGAAGAAGCCGCCTTGCGCGCCTTGGTAGCTGAGCTTGGCATCACGGAGCGTGTGAGTTTTCTCGGCTGGCGGCGGGATATTGGTGCGCTTTTGGCGGCGGCGGATATGTTCATTTGCTCATCACGCCAGGAACCGCTCGGCAATATTGTGCTGGAAGCCTGGTCTGCGACGAAGCCGGTGATTGCCGCAGCCGCGCAAGGCCCGAGCGAATTGATCACCAATGGCAAGGATGGCGTACTGGTACCGCGCGAAGATGCGGCGGCGCTTGCGGCTGCCATCGCGGAACTGGCTGATGACCCCGAACGTGTCGCTGCCCTTGCCACGGCGGGCCGTGCACATTTCGCCGCAGCCTTTGCCGAAGCGCCGGTGATAGCGCATTGGCGCCGTTTGCTCGCGGACCTCAAGCCCGCAGGAAGGGCGTAGCGCGATGTGCGGCATAGCCGGGCTGGCGCTCCGCGCGGGCGTTTCACCTTCTGCCACGGTGCTGGAAGCGCTGACGCGCGCGTTGGCGCATCGCGGGCCGGATGGCGCGGGGCATCATCTTTCGGGCAATGTCGCTCTCGCCCAAGCCCGCCTTGCAATCATTGATCTTGCGACAGGCGATCAACCGTTCTTCGCCGGCGCTGCCGCCTTGGTCGCGAATGGCGAGATCTATAATTACCGCGAATTGCGCGCGGATCATTCGCTGCCCGCCGCCACCGCTTCGGATTGCGAACCGCCCTTGCATTTGTATCGCCGCGATGGCGCAGGCTTCGCTGAGCTTCTGCGCGGCATGTATGCCATTGCGATTCATGACCGCGCCGCGCGGCAAGTGCTGCTGGCGCGCGACCCTTTCGGCATCAAGCCGCTTTACCTCGCCGAGACCGCCGATGGCATCGCCTTTGCGTCCGAACCGCAGGCACTGGTCGCTGCTGGGTTGGTCACGCCGCAACTGCATCGCCCTGCCTTGCATGAATTGCTGCAATTGCAATTCACCAGCGGGCCAGAGACGATCTTCCAAGGCATCAGCCGCGTCCTGCCTGGTGAGACCATCACCATCGCCGATGGCCGCATCATCGCCCGCGCGCGCCGCGCTGCCCTGCCGGCGGAAGGGCCGGAAGCTATCTCGGAAGAAGCGGCACTCGCACGGCTGGATGCCGCGCTGATGGAAAGCGTTGACCTGCATCAGCGAAGCGACGTGCCTTATGGCATGTTCCTCTCGGGCGGGACGGATTCCGCCGCCGTGCTGGCCGCCATGGCGCGCATCAATACCGCGCCCGTCTTGGCCTTCACGGCCGGCTTTGATGTGGCCGGTGCGGCGGATGAACGCGAAGCCGCCGCCACCGCGGCACGTGCTGCGGGCGCGCGGCATGTCCGCGTTGACATCACCCGCGATATGGTTTGGCGCCACTTGCCGGAGATCATTGCCTGCATGGATGATCCCGCCGCTGATTACGCCATCATCCCCACCTGGTTCCTCGCCCGCGCGGCGCGGCAGGAGGTGAAGGTGGTGCTTTCCGGCGAAGGGGGCGATGAATTATTCGGCGGCTATGGCCGCTACCGCGCCGCGATGCGCCCCTGGTGGCTGGGTGGCAAGACCATGCGCGGCCATGGCGCTTTTGATCGGCTGGATGTGCTGCGCGAATCGCTGACCGGCTGGCGCGATGGCATTGCCGCCGCCGAAGCCGCCGCCGCGCTACCGGGGCGATCCCGCTTGCAAGTGGCGCAAGCAACTGACTGTGCCGATTGGTTGGCGCATGATCTGTTGATCAAGCTTGATCGCTGCCTGATGGCGCATGGCGTTGAAGGCCGCACGCCCTTTCTTGATCCCGGCATGGCTGCCGCTGCCTTTCGACTGCCGGATAAGCTCAAGATTCGTGATGGGCGGGGCAAGTATCTGCTCCGCCAATGGCTCGCGAAGAATTTTCCAGCCAGCGAGCCCTTCCGCGCCAAGCAGGGTTTTACCGTGCCGGTTGGCGCCTGGATTGCCGATGTCGCGGACAAGCTGGCGCCTTTGGTTGCGCGCCAGCCGGGCGTTGCGGAGATTGCCAAGGCTGATCGCATCCTGCCGCTGTTTCGTGCGGCTGCCGGCAAGCGGGAGGGCTTCGCCGCCTGGCATTTGCTGTTCTATGCGCTCTGGCATCGGCGCCATATCCAAGGTGCGGCGCCCGCGGGCGACGTGTTTGAAACCCTTTCCCAGCAGTGACGACAGGAAAACCCATGGCGAAACGCGGCGCATCGCGGCAGGCTCTTCGTATCGCGACCTGGAACATCAATAGTGTGCGGCTGCGCTTACCTCTGCTGCAAAATCTGGTGACTGATCTGGCCCCCGATGTGATCTGCCTGCAGGAAACCAAATGCCCGGATGAGGTGTTTCCCCATGAAGGAATCGCCGCACTTGGCTTCACGCATCGGCTGGTGCGCGGCATGAAAGGCTATAATGGTGTCGCGGTGTTATCACGCCTGCCAATCACGCTGCGCGAGGATGATCCCGATTGGTGCGCCAAGGGAGATTGCCGGCATCTGGGTGTAATGCTTGATGCGCCGGGCGGCCCGGTTGAAGTGCATAATTTCTACGTGCCCGCCGGCGGCGATATTCCGGATCGTGAAGCCAACCCGAAATTCGGCCATAAGCTCGATTTCGTCGCCGAAGCCACGCGCTGGTTCGCGGGCCGAGGCGCGCGGCGCGCGGTGCTGGTCGGCGATTTGAACATCGCGCCGCTTGAGCATGATGTCTGGTCCCACAAGCAATTATTGGATGTGGTGTCGCATACACCCATTGAGGTTGAACGGCTTTTGGGCTGGCAGAAGGCGGCGGGCTGGCATGATGCTTTGCGCCATTTCGTGCCCGCAGATCAGAAGCTTTACACGTGGTGGTCCTATCGCGCGCGGGATTGGCGCGCGGCGGATCGTGGCCGGCGGCTTGATCATGTTTGGGTCAGTGATGATCTGGCGGGCGGCCTCAAGCGCCATCTGGTGCTGAAGGATGCGCGGGATTGGCCGCAAGCGTCTGACCATGTGCCCGTGCTGGTGGAACTTCAGCCATGAAACGCCGTTTTTTCCTGCTGGCCCTGCTGCCGGCTGCCTGCGCCCAGCCGAACCAAGCCCCGCCCGTGACCGCCGCGCTCCCAGCGGAGGAGCCGGAGCAGGTTTTCGCCCCCGGCCCCATCGCCTGGGATAGGCTGAACGAAGACCAGAAGCGCCGCGCCCGGGACGCAATGCGACGGCTTGGCTATGACACCTCAAGTGAGGAGGCAGTCCTACGCCAATGGAACGCGCTGCCGCCGGCCAAGCAGCGCTTCGCCATCCGCCGCCCGCCGCCGCCCCCGCCACCACCAAGGCCGAGCACGGCATCACGCCCCGCACCGCGCCCCGCATCACGCCCGGCCACCGCTTCACCGCGGCCACCCGCGCCACCGCGCTAAAGGGCGCCCAGGGGGGCGAATAATGCTTGTAACAGGCCACGAAAATGGGCTTTTGCTGCGCCGCACATGCTTGACAGTGGCAGCCCCCCCCCGTAAAGCCCCGACGCCTTCTGGCGCGATACGCCTGGGGAGCAAAAGGTGACTAATCAGCCGGACCTTCATGAACGGTTAAGGCAAGCACGGGCTCGCGAAGGGCTTGAAATTGGCCCGAACGGCCAAAAAGGCTTGCCAACAGGGCCATGGGGGATCGGGCTGCGCGCAGGGGTTGAGGTTGTCTCGGCCCTTGTGGTTGGGATTGGCATCGGGTGGGTACTCGATCGCTGGCTCGGCACTTGGCCTTGGCTCTTCCTGGTGTTTTTCGTCATGGGCAGCGTCGCCGGGGTGTTGAATGTTTATCGCCTTTTCAACCCGCGTCGCCGTTAGCGCGTGACATGATCTGAGAGACGAGGGGTTTGCCGGTGGCAAAGGAAGGCAAAACGATTGACGCGCTGAGTCAGTTCGAATTGACGCCCTTTTTGGGCTTCTTCGGACAGTCCATCGGCTTCAGCCAGTCCAATGCATTCATGCTATTGGCCCTTGGTCTGATCACGCTGTTCGTTATGGCGGCCGCTGCGCGCGGCGCGATGATCCCGGGGCGGCTGCAATCGCTCGGCGAAGCCAGTTACGAATTCATCCAAGGCATGGTGACTGAACAGATCGGCAGTGAAGGGAAAAAGTATTTCCCCTTCGTCTTCGCCATTTTCATGTTCGTGCTGTTTGGCAACCTGCTTGGCATGCTGCCTTATTCCTTCACCTTCACCTCTCACATCGCGGTCACCCTTACGCTGGCCTTGATTGTGTTCGTGACCGTGACGGTCATCGCGCTGATGCGCCATGGCATGCACTTCTTTAGTTACTTCTTCCCGGAAGGTGCGCCCGTTTGGCTTGCGCCGATCATCATCCCGGTTGAAGTGATTTCCTATTTCTCCCGCGTTGTCAGCCTTTCCGTCCGCCTATTCGCGAATATGGTGGCGGGGCACGTGATGCTGAAGGTGTTTGCCACCTTCGTCGTCCTGCTAGGTAGCCTTGGCGCGGTTGGCCCCTTCGTGGCGGTGTTACCCCTTAGTGTGAACATCGCTCTTGTAGGGTTTGAGTTCCTGGTGGCTTTCCTCCAGGCCTATGTGTTCGCCATCTTGACGAGCATCTATCTCCACGACGCGGTGCATCTGCACTGACGAACGCTGGGTGTTTTTCGGAAATCTGTTGAAGTCAAACGGAAGGAATGTGTCATGGAAGTTGCTGCTGCGAAGGCCCTTGGTGCCGGTATCGCCGTTATTGCGCTGTTCGGCGTGGGTCTCGGGATTGGCAATATCTTCTCCGCGCTGATCACCAGCGTTGCCCGCAACCCGTCCGCCCGTGATGCCGTGTTCCCGATCGGGATTCTGGGCTTCGCGCTGACGGAAGCTGTGGCGCTTTTCGCGCTGCTCATCGCCTTCCTGATTCTCTTCGCTTGATGGCTGCGGCCCCGCACCTTTGGGGCGGGGCAGGTTGGTCCGGGGTGGGGCTTGTTGAAGCTTCTCCCCCACCTGACTGCTATCTTGGCCGCGAAGAGGGTTAGCCTATGCGCCGTATAATGCTTGCGACGATGCTGAGCACCTTGATGCCAGCATTAGCTTGGGCAGCGAGTTCCGCCGGTGGCCCACCGGTGGAAGGTATGCCGCAGCTTGCCTTTGGCCACCCGGTGCAAGGCCCGCTGCTGATCGGCCAGATTGTCTGGCAGGTCATTATCTTCTTCGCCTTGTTCCTGCTGCTTGCCTATGTTGCGCTGCCTCGTCTTGGGGCGGTGATTGACAATCGCCGCCAGCGCATTGAAGCTGATTTGGAAGCCGCGCGCGCTGCAATGCAGTCAGCCGATGCCGCCATCGCCGCGCAGCGAGAAGCGACCCAGGCCGCCCGTTCCGAAGCACAAGGTGCCGTGACTGCCGCCATGCAAGCGGCCCAGCAGGAAATGGATGCTAAATTGGCAGCGCTGAATGCCGCGCTTGCCAAGCAGGTTGCCGATGCGGAAGCGCGCATCGATCAAAGCCGCAAGGCGGCTCTTGGTGCGGTTCAGCAAGTGGCATCGGATACGGTGGGCGCGCTGCTGACGAAGCTTGGTGCCTCTGCTGATGCCGGCCAGGTGCAAGCGGCGGTTCGCAGCGAAGCCGCTGCCAGGGGGATTGCCTAATGGAAAGCCATTCATCTTTCTTGGCCGATCCCAAATTCTGGGTGGCAGTTTCCTTTGTGCTTTTCTTTGTCCTGCTTGGCAGCAAGCTTTGGAAGGCGGGAACTGGCGCGCTCGATTCCCGTGCGGATGGCATTCGCAAGCGGATTGATGAGGCAAATAAGCTCCGCCTTGAAGCCGAAGCGAAGCTGAAAGAAGCCGAAGCCACCCGGGCAGAAGCCGTGAAGGAAGCGGCTGAATTGCTCGCACGCGCCAAGACACAAGCGGCGAGCATCGCGTCCGCTGCGGCGGCAGAGGCGGAGGCTTCTGCCGAACGGCGCAAGCAGCTTGCCATGCAGCGTATCGCTGCGGCAGAAGCAAGCGCGATTGCCGAAGTGCGCAATACCGCGGCCGATATCGCCGCCGCCGCCACACGGGCGGTATTGGCGGAAACCATGGATGCCGCCGCGGATGGCGCCTTGATTGATCGCAGCGTGGCTGATCTGCCCCGGGCGCTCCGCGTCGCCTGAAAGCCAGACTAAATCGCCTAGGCCCCCTTCCCATGGAAGCGGGGCCTTTTTCATGCCCGCGTGAATCCTCTTTTTCTGCCGCTGCAAAAATAGTAATCTCCCGAACATTCTATTGATGGGAGAAGCTTCATGCTGCGCCGCCTGATCCTTGCCGCCGCTTTGCTGGCCGGTTCCGCCTTGTCTGCCCAGGCCAATAACTTCCGCTGGGCCAATGATGGCGATGTAAATTCCATGGATCCCTATACCCGGCAGGAAACCTTCCTGCTCGCCTTCGGGTCCAATTTCTATGAGCCGCTGGTGCGGCGTGATCATGAAGGCAAGGTGGAAGCCGCGCTTGCCGAACGCTGGGAACAGCCGCAGCCGAATGTTTGGCGCTTTCATCTGCGCCGCGGCGTGAAGTTCTCGGATGGCACGCCTTTCACCGCTGATGATGTTGTCTTCAGCGTGCAGCGCGCGCGCTCACCTGGTTCGAATGTGCAAGGTGTGCTCGCTTCCGTGAAGGAAGTGCGCAAGATTGATAATCACACGGTGGATTTCGAAACCCATGTGCCTAATCCGATCCTGCTGCAAGAAATCACCAATTGGGGCATGTTCAGCCGCGCCTGGGCGGAGAGGAACAACGCCACACGTCCTGCGGATTTGACAACGCGGCAGGAAAACTTTGCCACACGCAATGCCATGGGCACAGGGCCTTTCATTTTGGTGTCGCGTGAACCGGACCGGCGCACGGTGGTCGCGCCCAATCCGAATTGGTGGGACAAGCCCGTTCATAATCTGACGCGCGCCGAATTGAACATCATTTCCAATGACGCAACGCGTGTGGCGGCACTGCTCTCGGGAGAGATGGATTTTGTCTATACCGTGCCGCCGCAGGATGTGGACCGGATTTCGCGGGCGCCAGGTGTGCGGATCATCCAGGGCCCGGAATTGCGGACCATCTATCTTGGACTGGATCAGATGCGCCCGCAGCTTCTGAAATCCGATGTGCAGGGCAGGAATCCCTTCCAGGATGTGCGCGTGCGCCGCGCCATGCAATTGGCGATAGACACCACCGCCATCCAGCGCAGCGTGATGCGCGGCCAATCCCGCCCGACCAATCTGATCTATGGCCCGGGCGTGAATGGCTTCCGTGAAGAAGATGATCAGCGCCCGCGCGTTGACTTGAACGAAGCACGCCGCCTGCTGACCGAAGCGGGCTACCCCAATGGCTTTGGCGTGACGCTGGATTGCCCGAATGACCGCTATGTGAATGATGAGGCGATCTGCACCGCCGTTGTTGCCATGCTGGCGCGCATCAATATCCGTGTCACACTGAATGCGCAGACCAGGGCGCGCTTCTTCGCCGAGGTGAATGCACCGGGCTACAATACCAGCTTCTATCTGCTGGGTTGGACGCCGGCGACATCGGATGCCCATAACGCGCTGTTCAACCTGGCCGGCACGCGTGATGGCACGCGTGGCATTTTCAACAATGGCGGCTATTCCAACCCGCGCCTGGATGAACTGATCAGCCGGATTGCGGTGGAAACCAACCAGACTGCGCGCCAGGGGCTGATCACGGAAGCGGGCCGGGTCATTCAGAATGATGTCGGCTATATTCCGCTGCATCAGCAGCAGATTGTCTGGGCCGTGCGTCAGGGCTGGAATGTAGTGCAGACGGCGGATAACTACATTCAGCTCCGCTTTGTGCGTCAGGGGCAGTAAGGCCCACTCCAGAACCAATCCGCCCGGTAGAGATGCCGGGCGGGTTTCACGGGCGCTGATGCGGAGTTCGCCTGACAGCGTCCCTCGACTAAACTGGGCCCGGATTATGGCAGTCTCAGACAGTTTCGTGGTGACCAGACCGCGTGCCAGCCTATTTTTTGGCCCCGTAACATAAGGCTCAAACGTGCAAGGCTCTGACGACGACGAGAAAAAGCAAGGTAGCAAGACGCAAGCCGCCTTTACTTGAACGCACCAGCGACTTGTCGGATGCCAGCCGCGGCGGCGGGCTGATGGCGTGTTCCCGGCAGCAATTCTATATAATCTGTCGGAACTTCCAGGCGTATGGGGCAAAGAGCGCGCCATCGCCATGTCCAGTCTGATGCCGGCCACAAAGCGGAATGGTGTTGATCCGGGAGCGAGGCTTGCTGACGCTCTGGCCTGGTATACAGCGACAATCAGGATGCGATGAGCGCGACAATCAGGATGAGATTGCGCGGCTGGATTTTGGGATGATTGTCGCTATTTTTGGTTTTTGCAATGCCTGATTGACGCTGGGGCTGAAGTTGA
>Ga0315900_10002279_pt1 | contig 29671 bp, 17 predicted proteins | sample LakEriMetagenome_FD_203521 | JGI IMG/M metagenome (GOLD analysis project Ga0315900, IMG submission 203521) | Freshwater fungal communities from buoy surface, Lake Erie, Ohio, United States - Buoy 12 MA114 | ecosystem: Environmental > Aquatic > Freshwater > Lake > Lake biofilm | place: USA: Lake...
CCGGAGTTGATGAACAAAACAAAATACCGCAACGCTTACACACAAGAAGCGCATAAGATCAAGCGACGTGCTATCTGGTCCAGCTATGGAACCAGCTCGATCGTCTGGTTGTTGCTGGTTGTAGTGCTGTACTAAATATCGAGAACTTCCAGCCCTATCAACTACCGAGGGGCTGCTTGCTTATAACGGTATTCATCGCAGTCTCTTGTCTCATTTATCCGCATAATCTCCTTGGCATCGCCTTCGCTGAAGACGCCCAAAAGTCTGCTGATAGCCGATGCCGGTAACGGGCGCCGCGCATCGAGGGTTAGATGATGCCTTGAATGTCCGATCCGAAGCTCCGCGTGTTCCAGTTGCCAAGGTACGAGTCGCTTAATTGGGGCTGACCAACGGCTAACTGCTTCCGACAGGAACCGACCTTTGGGCGTTATCTTGTTGTTTTATTACCCTTTACGAAGTTTTCAGAAACGCCAAATGAAACACATTCGGGGCCATATACGATGTGGATAAGTTTTAAAAAAGAGCTTTTTTGAGAATTTTTTGAGGGGCGCTTTCGGGTTGTTTTGAGCGCCTTGGGATGGCTTAGAAGCCCCTGATCTATTCGCCCGGAATGCCTGCAGCATGGGAAGCTTGGGAAGAGATGAGTCAAAAATGAGTGAATTATGAGGCCATTTTGAGCCCATAATGAGCAAACTTTGAGTCGATCCGGACGATCGAGGGGGCAAATTGGCGGCTGGTAAGGTATTAACGGCCGGGACAGGATGAATGGCCTTATTATCGACTACATGTACATTACCACAGCTAAGGTGCTCTTACTCTGGGTAAAAATAGGCCCAAAACGGGGACAAAAGAGGGTTGTTTTGGGCCCAATGTACGAAAGAGTCTTGGCGCTCATGTGAAATAATCATTGGCAACAGAGCAAGAGAATTTGGAAAAATCAGCGCTGTGGTTTAAGATTGTTATACGATGAACCATACAGCAGGAAATGTGGCGTTTAATGCACAATTTGAGACTGGGAGTGGTTGCAAATGGTTTATGGCACCTCGTGAGACTAAATGTTCGAAAATTACTCAGGCTATGATTCTGAGTATAGAGAAAAACGGGCATGGCGAAAAGGGAAAGCAAACTAGACCTATACGACAGTATATGGGATATAGGAGAAAAAAAGCTAGACCGATAATCAAGTTAGCACTCACCCTAAATAGACAACGACAGTGATAAAAGTAACGGAAAGACAAAAAATGAAGACACCAGCAGCACAAATGGCACATTTGGTTTTGCCAGACTCACAAGCCAACCCTCTGCAAACCCCAAAGAGCCATTTTTTGCCAACGTACAAGTAAAAACGATTAATATATGAGACTCAGCGACTTATATCCAATAATTTCAAAAGCATTAATCTACAAGTCAGAGTTAGATTATATATCTCGTTGCACTTTAGATTATCCGAAAATTGAAACAGGGGGTGATTTGTTTGGATTCTGGACACATTCAGGTTATCCAGTTATTCAATATGTTATTGGGCCTGGACCCAACGCTAATCACCAATCAACTTTCTTTAATCAAGATGGTAATTATCTTTCAGAAATAGGAAACAAACTTAGAGAGACACATGGATTACAGCATATTGGTGAATGGCACAGCCATCACCAATTAGGATTAGCAGAACCAAGCGGACACGATATATCAACAGTTTGTAAAGCAATTGCCCAATACAACTTATCTAATTTCTTTTTGGTAATAACAAACGTAAGAGACAACTCTTCATCAGTAAATGGATTTATGTTCAATAGCCAAAAAGGAAGAGATTTCGATTACGCTGGCTGGGTAATATTAGAAAGTCATAGCCCAATAAGACAAGATTTTGATTTGAAGTATCAAGATTTGGTATATCAGCCGAATACAAAATTATCGTCCTTACTTGACCTATCAAAAGCAACATTAAACAATCTAGAATTTTTCAAACCGGAGTACTCAAGCGAATATTGGCTCTCTGAGAAATCTAATCATTTAGTTCTCAAAAGAATAATTGAAGCATTAGGTAGATTTGTTGTAAATGTCCAGGTATTTCAGAGAAATGATGACAAATCTATCTATCTGGAATTCCAGAAAGATAACAAAGAATACGTCGTTATTTTCCCAATAGATTTTCCGAAAACTAATTTGATAATAATAGACAAAACCGAAAACAAAACGATTGAGGGTGTAAACTGGGAGATCAGTGAAGATATACTCGATTCATCACTAGCCTATATCAAATCTTCACTTCATGTCAAAGACACTTTCTTATCAAGTTTTTTAAACATAAATTAAATGACACCACAAAGACTACAACAAGAAATAGCAATCTTGGAAAAATACTTCCCAAGGAAATACAAATTTGAAAATCTGTATTTAGACAATGAATTACTTGATGTCGGGGTTAAAACTCAATCTGGAAAGGTTTACAGATTAAATATTAAGTTGAAACCTGATTATCCTAATAGCATGCCTTCTGTTTATGTAGTCTTTCCTTTGCCTCTACTTAAATATGATGGCAGTAATATTTCAGGTGTGTCTCACGTTATGCATACTCTATCCAATGATGGTCCAAATGTTCAAATATGCCATTTCAAACCAGAAAATTGGAATCCGAATCAATCCTTGTATAAGGTTATTTTAAAAGCAAGAATTTGGCTGGAAGCCTATGAAGGGCATTTAGCTACTGGCAAGCCTATCGACAATTATTTAACAAGTTAAATTCAATAAAAATGGACAACAACCAAAACAATAATGGCAACAAAGCCTCAAATCAAGTGATTACAAAAACACTTGAAGAAATGAACAAGGGATTGGCTAATAATAGCAACAAACTTGTTTTTGACCCTTCAACCGGTGAATTTGTAGTAGCAAAACCCAATCAACAGATATCACCTGATGCAACAACAATTAATTCCATTGCCCAAGATGGTTTTGCTAAAACATTATAGCCTATGAACCCTTTGGTTTTTATTTACGAAGACCAACTTCGTGAATTGATTTCGTCAAATCAATCAAATCCTATTAGTGCTGTTTCATTTGAATGGAAAGGTGAAGATGTGTATCACATTTTCACTAAACAACCTCAAGTTGCACCAACAGGGTATCCTTCTATTGCATTTTTTAAGATTTGCGGTTCACAAAATGAATTTGATGATGCCGATTTGAACTTTTCTCAAGTTGCTGAACTATTCTTTAATGAAAACTCGGTATTACACAAAAATATAATTGGGATATTCCTTTTCCTAGATGCCGACAAACTCGTAAAGAAAGCTTTTAGAAGAACTGCAGATGGTATTTCTCATTGTGATTTGAAATATGTTCCATCCAAAAGCGAACTATATTCACGTAGCAAAGGACTATTAGAAACAGGAGCTTTAGAGTCAAAAACTGTTCTAATAATCGGACTTGGAAGTTTTGGAAGTCAAATTTCCGTAGAACTGGCAAAGGCTGGCATTGGAAATTATGATCTTGTTGACTTTGACCGTGTTGAACTATCTAATATTTCAAGGCATATATGTGGTGTAAATGAATTAGGCAGACTTAAAACAAAAGCCGTTAGAGATGCAATCCTTGTAAAGAATCCGTATGCTAACGTTAGAACTCATGAAAATGATATAAATGAAGAATTAAATCAGTTGCAAGAATTGATTTCAAAAGCTGATATAGTTCTTTGTTTAACGGACAACAATAGAAGCAGATTTAACGTTAATGAAATTGCCCACAGTTTGAACAAAACTGCCATTTATGGTAGGGCTATAACCAGAGCTGAAGGTGGTGATATTTTTGTTTTAAGGGGTAATACAAGTCCATGTTATTGTTGTTTAATTAATGAAAATGGCGGAGTTAAATTTGGCGGTGAAGAAGAAATATCTTCATTAAAACAGGCAGACAGTAGTCTTCCAGCTTATACAAGTCAACAAGATAAAGAAACAGCGGTTCAGGTTGGACTATCATCAGACATACAACCAATCTGCAATATGATAGTTAAACTTACGCTAGTTGAACTCTCAAAAGGTTTTAATACCGGAATTTCAAGTTTAGAACAAGAGCTAACTTATGACTATTATTTCTGGGCAAATAGACGGGAGAAAAACTATAATATTTTTCAACCTTTTAACAACTCAAAACTTCAACCAACTATTTTAAAATGGTTTGGTGTTAAAGTGCCACAGAATCCTGAATGTTTTATTTGCCAACCAATATAATACGGCTTCGTGATTAGAATAGATGATAACACTGTTTTTAACCCCGAATCTGGTGAGTTTGGTTACTTACCCGACATTATTCAGTTTGAAGTAGATAAAATTCTACTTGTAGATTCTACACCTGCCACAGTCACATGGACAGTTTCCAACGCCACGAAAGTTTTATTAAACAATGAAATTGTAGAGCAAACGGGCACAAGAGAGTTTCATTCAAATAACTTAATAGAGGTTTTTCTTATTGCGGAAAATGAACTGGGACAAACCACATCAAGAAAGTTAACAATAGACATAGATAGAACACCCCCGATTATAAATTCTTTTTCTATAGAAGAAAAATTTGCAATAAAAGGCTCCCCTATCAAACTTTCATGGACTGTTGAAGGAGCAACTACATTATCAATTGATAACGGTGTGGGTAATGTAACTGGACTGAACGAAAAAACAACTTCGTTAGGCAGTAATGGTGTGTTTAAACTGACTGCCAAAAATTATTTTGGAATCCAATCAATATCTGAAACCGCAGTAACAATTTTCCCAACTCCAGTTATCGACAAAATTTTTATTCCTCAACCAGAGCTTAACAAACAAGCTATAGCTGCTAGTCAACCAACATTCAATATTTCTTTGCAATTTAACTCAAGTGGAATTACTCCGAATGTAAACTTTGTTGAACTAAATAGCACTGGCACAAGGATACTATCTGAAAATATTAATATAAAAGGTCAAACGAACAATTTGGACACTTTTCACTATTTAACGAAAAAACAACAAGAAATCACTTACATTGTAAAATCTGTATGGAAACGAGAAGCCAAACTAATACTAAAAAGAATACTACGCCAGAAATCAGCGGGATAAACGTTTTTCTATGCAGAATAGCAGGTTCTGACTTAGGAATTCTTGCACAATGTCCGCATGAAATTAGCCGTCATGCTAGAGTCGGTGCAATCATAATTTCAACCGCATTACTTGCGTTCGTTTCAATGTTTTTCGCCATACAAACGGTTAGCAAATCAACTTATACAGGTCTAGTAGCAGGTCTAATTTGGGGTATTGTAATTTTTATTCTTGACAGTTATATAGTTGCTAGTTATAAAAAAAATGATGACAAATGGAAGGAATTTAAGGTGGCAATACCCCGCTTGTTACTTGCTTTACTCTTAGGTTGCTCAATTTCGATTCCTATGGAATTGAAAGTTTTCGAGAATGAAATATCCGAGAAAATTAAAATTATAGAAATAGAGGAAGAAATTGCTCAAAAACAGCAAGCCAATGATTCTTACAACAAGGATATACAACCTTTTCTAATTGAAAAAGAAACCTTACAAAATGATAATGACAAACTAAAAAAAGAACTAAATCCCTTAGTAGAAAAGGTTAATAGGCTTGAACAAGAAATAGCTGATGAAATTGGCGGAGTTGGCAGAACAGGTAAATTAAGTTATGGCCCTGTTGCAAGACAATTAGACCAGCAGTTACAACAAGCTAAAATAGACAGAGTGAATAAAGAAACTGAAATCACACCAAAAATTTCTAGCAACAATAAAAGAATTCAACAGTTAGATTCACTAATTGCTGGCACACCTATTAAGCCAACATCCAAAGTTAATCTATATGGTATTTCAGCACAACTTGAAGGTTTGAAACGTTTAACAAGCTCTAATAACTACGTTCTAATAGCATATTGGGTTTTTTTTCTTCTCGTGATCGGCATTGAAACTGCTCCTATCTTTGTAAAGTTCTTTACTCCTAAAGGCAGTTATGATGAAATACTCGCTATGAATGAATATGTTACTTTCATGGAGCAACAGAAACGGAAATCCGACTTACATGAAATGATAAATTCTGAAATTGAAGCGATAAGGTCATTAAATGAAAGAAAAACAACTGCTCAAGATTCAGTCAACGATAGACTAATGACTGAAATTGCTAATGCACAAGGTGAAATTGCTGAGAAAGCAATTAAGTTGTGGAAGGAAAGGCAATTGAGACGTGTAGAACAGAATCCAACTTCATTTGTAAGCTCTAATGAAGAAATAAATAGCAATGGTCATTTATTGCCAGCAAGCAGCATAACCAATGACAATAAAATTACAACTTAATTATGGCTTGGCGTTTTAGAAAATCAAAGAATTTTGGACCATTCAAAGCAACAGTTTCCAAAAAAGGTATTGGAACAAGTTTTGGATTGTTAGGTTTTCGTTTTGGTGCAAGTCCAGACGGTAGAAAGTATTGGAGTTTTGGCATACCTGGAACGGGATTGTATTACATAAAATACTATTGAATATGGATAAAGCAGTATAAATATTTTACGCGATTTTGTTCTTTCTCTGTTTGGTGGATATGCCATACTGTTTTTATCAGTTTGTAAGATTTGCAGTGAAAGTCCACCCGAAAATACGACTGGTTAAAAGTTGGCAAAAGAGCTAACTTAGAACCACGTACATGAAGAAGACCAAATTCACAGAAAGCCAGATTGTGAAAGCGATCAAATAAGCTTAAAACGGCCGTTCCGTGTTAGAAATCAGCCGGGAACTGGGCATCAACCCGCAGACTTTGGAAAATTAGAAAAAGTACTCCGTTAAGAACGGTGAGCGCCTACGGCGAATCTAGGAGCTGAAAGAGTAGCATAGAGGGTTGAACCACATTTATGCCGAACTGGCCCTTGACAGCAAGATGCTCATGGATGTGCTGTAAAAAAAGTGGTAAACCGAATTGCCTTTCTCAAACGAAATAACCATTTTTGACTTCCAACTTAGCGTCATTTTGAAAAAAATGGCATTTTGAGAACACCACTTACAAAACACCATGACTTTAGATCTATTCAGCCAATTAGAAGACGACCAGAAGAAGAACCGTAAAGATAAGATTGGTCAGACAGCCATTGAGTACATTACTTCCGCAAGTATCTTGACGGAAGCTAAAGGCTTCATGGATTCTTATGACTATACCTTGAATCCGTATTCAGGATGTTCCTTTGGTTGCAACTATTGCTATGCGGCTTTTTTTGCCCGATCCAATGAGGAAAAAGACAATTGGGGGAACTGGTTGAAAGTAAAGGAAAATGCCCTGCAGCTCTTGATTAAATGGAGAAAGAAACCTCTTTTGGACAAAACCTTGTACATCAGCAGTGTTACTGATCCATATCAACCCATTGAAAAGCAGCTCGAACTAACAAGAAGCCTTTTGAAGGAGTTGCTGAAGTATCATAAACCCAGGCTAGTCATCCAGACAAGAAGTCAATTGGTTGCCAGAGACATCGATTTACTGAAGCAATTTGAAGTGGCCCAGGTAAATATGACTGTAACCACGGACAGTGAAGACGTACGAAAAGCTTTTGAGCCCCTTTGTCCTTCGAATAAAGTTAGACTTAAGGCGATAAAGGAAGTAACGGATGCCGGTATCCAGACATGCATCACCATGACTCCATTGCTTCCAGTTCAAAACGCAGAGGCATTTACTGAAGAGTTGCTCAATACCGGCGTACAGAAGTTCATCGTTCAACCATTCCATCCGGATAAAGGGAAATTCGTTGCCAGTACCCGGGAAGTTGCCATAGAACAAATGGCCCGCATGAATTGGGACGATTCTAAGTACGCTGAAGTAGTAGAAGTATTCAGGAATAGGTTGCCTTGGCTTGGTGAAGGCAAACAGGGATTCGCTCCAATATGAAATGAACGAACAAGCTCTTCTAGGATGGATTCTAAAACAAGAATCCGTTATCGATGGCATTATTACTGAAGCAGGTAGAAAATTCCTTGCTGATAACCAGCATAAGCCAAACTTTTCATTCGATCTTTCCGAGTGCCAAACTGAAAGCTTCAACCTCATCACAAATAAAGACCTCTGTTACGACAGATACTGCACGCCATTTGCCTACTCCCTCTGGTATCATGCACGTAGATTGAATACATTCCTGCGCTTCTTTTCAAGCGCAATCCTGAATTCAAATGACAAGCTTATAGAAATTTTTGATCTTGGAGCCGGAACGGGAGCTGTTCAGTTTGCAGCAGCCTTAGTACAATTGGGTATGAAGGAGATTGGGCTCAGTCCGCCCAAAATCCGAATTATCAACATAGACACGAGTCCTTTTATGCTTTCATATCTAAAGGATTACCTGTGGCCTGCTTTTCTAAATAAGTACCCAACATTCATTCAAAATCCATATTTCACTGTTGAATATAATGTAAACTCATGGAATGTAACCATAGAACAACAAGCCACTAATCCTTGGGTAACTGCGAGTTACTTGTTCGACACTTCTGACCACCAGGAAACTGTAACTGCTGATTTCCTCGAAATATTAACGCATTACAAGCCGACCACTGTATTACTACTCACCTCCAATCAAGAGCATAAGGTGAAATTACTCAACAATGTTCTGGAACAAATCACCAAGCGTAACTATTCGGTTGAAAAGATAAATGCGAAACACTTGTTGTTTCAGGGTGAACTGACACAGATTAACAAATTCCGAACAGACCTTAACAAGAACTATAACAGCAAAGGCCTTGGCAATGGTTCTAACTGGAATGATAGCAGTTTCGTCGGAACCATCCTCAGAAACAATATCCAATCCTTTAATCTGGTAACTCAACGGAGTATTTCCAATATTGACTTGTTCAATCCCAAATTAAAGGTACGAAAGGACTTGAAGTTAAGCAATTCCCAAAAACAAGCAAGTCAGTTTCTGGGAAGACCTTCTATTATTGTTGGTCCGGCGGGCAGCGGTAAATCCGTTGTAATCACGGAGAAGATAAAACATATAGTTGAAGCACACAAATATCAACCTGCGCTTAAAATATTAGTCACTTCGTTCAATAAGCTCTTGATAAAAAAACTTGGGGAATGGACCATAGAACTAATTGATCCGAAACAATTTGAAATGAAAATGATTTCACCCGAGGCATGTACAATAAATTTCATAAATTCAGTAGAACCCAATATTACAATATTGCATTTTGACTTGATTCCAACCAGGCTTGCTGATATTAAGGGTAATGCAAGGGATGACAAGCATCATATAGAAATAATTAGTAATTGTATAGATAGGGTAAAAGAAGATAAAAAGATAACTGGTGAAAATTATGAAAATATCCTAAATTCTGATTTCGTATTCCAAGAATATCATCGTGTTTTTTATGGTATGAATGTAAAAAACAAAACGGAATACCTATCTATACCCAGAAAGGGTATGTGGGAAAAGCTGAACCGGGACAGGAGGGAGTTAGTGTTTGATTGTGTAAGCAATTACATGGCAACAATTTATGATAAAGATTCCAAGACATTCAATCCACATTCCTTTTTATCGAGGAGAAGATTGCTTCTGGACAAACTTTTAAATAAGGAGTTAGAAATAAAATATGATTATGTTCTGGTTGATGAATTTCAAGACTGTACGCAGGCAGACTTCGAAATATTTTTTAGCCTCGTTAAGAATGTAAACAACCTGACCTTTGCAGGTGATCTGGCGCAAGCAATACATATTGGAAAGAGCGCAGACGTACCCAGGGATGCGAATATGAGGCGCCGCCAAAGGTTCTTACTTGAAGGTTCTTACAGGCTTCCGGCACGTATAAGTGAGAGCATGAAAAAACTATCTGAGGCCATCGTAAAAAGATGGAAAGATAACGAAGGTGTTAAAGCCATTGCACCTGTGAAAAGTTCACCTCCCGGATCGAGACCCATTGTGGTTTTTGCCGAAAATATGGAATCCATCGTTGATAAGTTAAAAAGTATTTTTGACACATATAGTATCTATGACCTGGATAAAATTACCATTCTTGAAAAAGATGATGAGTTACAAACAGCATTAACTAACGCTGAAGTAAAGTGTGAAACAGATACGATACTCAGATTAAAGGGGTTGGAAAAAAGTTGCGTATTATGGAGTACCAGAATTAGCATAAATGATGAAAAGGAAATTTATGAGTTTGTGTACACTATACTTACCCGAACATCAAGCATACTTATCATTGCACTTTCGAATTCAACCCAAAGTGAATTCAAAAAAGTAATCCACTTACTTGACAGAGATAAGCTCATATTATGGGATGAAGAAACTAAACGAAAGTATAATTCTTTCTGTGAGGATTTCGAACCAGCTATTATCATGGATGAATAAAACTATTGTATCGCTGATCATGCTCTCAACTCCCCTTCCCAACCGCATCAATCTCCCCAATCCCCCTTATATTGCTGCCTGAACAAAGGAGAGGAGCGATCGTTGCATGAATCTGACTATTGGACAACGCATATCAACCAGAGGGGAAGACTTTATTATCACCAATACTGCCGTTAATTTCGATGGCAGCTGGTTGCTGGAAGCTGAGGGCATCAGCGAGCTGGTTAAGGGCAGACGTTTCACATTTGATTCGAATATTGATGTCGATATCAAGCCGATAGATCCGAATCAGACCAGGTTGTTGCCGGATACCGATAGCGGTTACCGCAAAACCAAGCTTTTTCTGGAAACTCAGATCCGCAATGCGGCTGTGTTTTCTGACAAAATCACCATTGCCCAGAAAGCTGCCATCAATCCGGCAGAATATCAGCTCACGCCTGTACTTAAAGCGCTGCAACTGCCGCGGCCCCGGCTGCTGATTGCCGACGGCGTTGGTTTAGGCAAAACCATAGAAGTGGGCATCTTTCTCGCTGAACTGATTAAAAGAGGCAAAGGCAAACGCATCATGGTGCTGGCGCCCAAATCCATCCTTGCGCAGTTTCAGCAGGAGTTGTGGCACCGCTTTGCCATTCCGCTTGTGCGTCTCGATTCGGAAGGCATAGCCAGAATCAAAACCCAACTGCCGGCCAACAAGAATCCTTTTGAGTATTACGATAAGACCATCATCTCGATTGATACGCTGAAGAACAATGCCAAATTCCGCCATTACATCGAGAAGTCGAGATGGGATGTGGTCGTAATCGATGAATGTCATACCGTTGCCAACGATAAGAGCCAGCGCGGCGACTTGGCTCAGCTGATTACAACCAAATGTGAATCGTTGATTCTTACCTCTGCTACGCCGCACAACGGTAAAAAGGAAAACTTCGCCAATCTCATCCACATGATCGAACCCACCGCTATACCAAGAAGCGGGGAATACGACAAAAGCCATGTGGAACCCTATTACGTGCGCCGTTTTAAAAATGACATTACCGACGAAACCGTCAGAGCCAATTTCCAGGAAAGAAAAATTATCCGGGACGCCGCAGCGCTAAGCCCGGCAGAAACGGAATTCCTGAAAAGTCAACAGGAGTTAAAAGTACATGGAATTGAAGCCATCCGCAATGGAAAGCCCAAAGAAGACTTCCTCTTCTCGGTCGGTTTGTTCAAAGCGTTCATGTCTTCGCCCAAGGCCGCACTAGAAAGCCTGAGCCGGCGTATAGACAAAGTGAGTAAAAGTAATTCGGACGGCAAACTTGCTTCTGAAAGCCTGGGGGTGCTCAATACGTTAAAAAACAAACTGGAAACCGTTCTCAGTAATTCGTCAGATTCAAAGTACAGGAAGTTCAGGGAAACCTTGCAGGGCCTTGGCTGGTCAGGAAGCAAACGAAACGACCGCTATGTAATCTTTGCTGAACGCATCGATACGCTGACCTATTTGAAGGAAAAACTGCAGTCAGATTTTTCTATCAGTGATGAAGCAATCGCCTTCTTCCATGGTGGCTTGACCGATACCGAGCAACAGCAAATTATCGAAGACTTCGGCAAAGAAGACAGCAATATCCGGCTGTTGCTTTGCTCAGACGCCGGGTCGCAGGGCGTCAACCTGCATTTCTATTGCAACCGGATGTTCAATTACGATATTCCATGGTCCTTGATTGTACTCGAACAGCGCAACGGCCGTATTGACCGCTATGGCCAGAAAAAAACGCCTTTCATCCATTACATCATCGCCGAATCTGAACTTCCTGGTTTAAAAACCGATTTGCATATCATAGACCGGCTCACCCAAAAAGAAGAAGTGGTTTACAAAACCCTTGGCGATGCTGGTTCTGTAATGAAGCTCTACGATGCCAACAAGGAGGAGCAATTGGTCGAAGAAGCCATCCTCAGACAGGATGAATCGTTCCTCGACAACCTCGAAGCTAAAGTCAGCGGATTCGATTTCAATACCCTGTTCGCCAACAGCGACGACAGCACACCTGCCACCATTACCAATGACCCGTACGAGAAAAACCTGACCATTTATCCGGGCGATGCCCCCTTCTATCGTGACCTATTCGAACAGCTGGTGAGCGCCGGGCAAATCAAACCGGAAGACATACCCGTTAGCCAGGATGGTTATCTTGAAATCCTCAATACCAAAGACCTGAACCAAATCCTGTTCGACCTGCCGCCTGAATCCAAGCCCAAGGTCAATCAGCTGTTCAAGTTATCGCTTGACAAAGACCTGGTTCAAAAAGCAATCGAAGATGCCCGTAAGAAAAAGGGAGAATGGGCCGAATTTCAGATTCTCAATGAATTGCATCCGGTAATCCGCTATTACATGACCAAGCTCGAAGCCAGCGTTGACAAGGAGGTAGCCTTGGCTGCCCGCTCCAGCCGACTTCCTGCAGGCACGGCCTGGTTCATCTTTCAGGCGCAGGTTTCCAATAACCTTGGGCAACCCGTTGTAGCCAGTTTTCTCGTTGTGGGTTTGAATGCCTCCGGGGAGCTGGTTAAAGCGCCGTACCCGCTCCACGATTTCATCAGCGAATTCAGCTTGCAGGATAAGTTGCACACGGAAGCTATCAGCACGCAGGATATTCAGCAGTTGCAGACGGCCTTACCATATGCAGTAAGGGCTGTCAATACGCACATGAAACAAGTTCAGAGCCAGCTCGAACATGAAATGGAGTTGAAGATGGAAGGCTATAGAAACAAAATTGAGGAATGGAAAGCTGCCGCCTATGAGCAATTGGAATTGGACTTCAGCGACAGCAACCTAAAGCCATTTTGGGCAGGGCTAAAAGATTCCAGGCAAAGGGAAATTGAAACAATACTGAGTACTTCGAGCCAATACTACAAAGACCTCACCTCATTGCAGGGCGATGGCTATCTCAAAACCCTATCCGTATTCTATAATTTCTGAATGACATGTTGCGATTTATTCAAAACATAGGCGAATATTTTTCTTCCAATTATTTCGACGAAGACTTTACTGCCAAAGTACTCGGTAAAACAGGATATGCAGCAGAAGACATCCGTGAATTCAATAAACGGATTTCTCCGCTGAAGGATAAGTTTTTCCGCTTCAAACAGTTGTTCCTTGAAGGGAAGTTGCGCAATAAAGACAAGATCTACGAAAGCCACAAATTCCACACCTTGCTGCTCAATGCCCTCGGTTACGACGGCGACCATCCCCAGTACCAGCAACTGTTCCACCTCACAGACAAAGAGGTAATACCTGTTCGCCATACGCTTTACCGCGGCGATCAGGCGCACCTCATGATCATGGAAATGCAGGCGCTCATCAAGGTGGATGACGAAGAACCAGACGGACTCTTCGAGCAGCGTTACAATGTGGAAGATGAGTCGCAGACGAATCCGCCGCAAAAGTATCACCGCAGCCAATGGGAAGAGGTTTTCCAAGTGCCGCCCAACCTGCGCATTTCCCCGGTAGTAATCAACAAAGCCGTTTCAGAACTTTTCCTCTTTGAGCCTCACTTGCGCCCGCGTTACATCCTGTTGCTGGCCGGCAACGTGGTTTATTTGCTCGAACAAGAAAAATGGTTCCGCGGCAGCTATCTGGTATTTGATCTGGAAGAGCTTTTTTCAGAAGCCACCGCCAACCGTAATGCAAATTACTACGCGCTTTTTTACTTCCTGCTGGCCAAGGAAACCCTTACGCCAGACAGCAATATGGTATTGCTGGACCAACTGGACGAAGACAGCCACAAGAGCGCTTACGAGGTAACGAAAGACTTAAAGGAAGGCATCATTTATGCTGTGGAAGCGCTTGCCAACGAAGCACTCTATTTCCAAAAGCACATACTGCAGGAAGACTTCGACGAAACAGACGACACCTTTGAACAGGAAATCAAAGACGATTGCCTCACGCTCGTTTACCGCCTTCTTTTCATCTTTTACGCAGAAAGCCGCGAAGACCTCGACATCCTGCCTTCCAACGACCCGGTTTACAACAAAGGGTATTCACTGGAAATGCTGCGCGATCTTGAGCAGGTTCCGCTGTACTCCGAAAGCAGCCTGAACGGCTACTTCTTCCACGAATCGCTGAGCAAGCTCTTCCATGTGCTCAGCTCCGGCTACCGTGAAAAAGCAAACGGGCAGAACAAGAGCTTCAGGGTGCGCCATATCGACTCACCGCTGTTCAACGACAGCCGCCTGAAACACCTGCACAAGGTCAAGTTCCGCAACCGGGTTTGGCAGGAAATCATCTGCCGGCTTTCCCTAAGCAAGCAGCAAAAAAACCGCGCCCGCGGACGTATCTCCTACGCCAACCTCGGCATCAACCAGCTAGGCAGTGTATACGAAAGTCTCCTTGCCTATCGCGGCTTTTACGCCGAACAGGATTATATCGAAGTGCACAAGGCCGGCAAGCCCAACGACGGCACCTGGCTCGTTCCGCGCATGCGGAGGGATGATTTTGCTGAAGACGAGATTCTCAAAGAAGACAATGGACACGACCGCATACTCCGCAAAGGAACTTTTGTGTACCGCCTCAGCGGACGTGACCGGCAAAAGTCAGCATCTTACTATACACCAGAAGTGCTTACCCGCAGCACGGTAAAGTACACCCTCAAGCCCATACTCGAAAGACTGGAAAAGGGGGAAATGAAGGCCACCGAGCTGCTCGAGCTCAAACTGCTGGAGCCGGCGATGGGAGCTGCTGCTTTCCACAACGAAATGATCAACCAGCTGGCCGAAGCCTATCTCGCTTACCGCCAGAAAGAATTGCAGGCTGCTGGCAGACGCGAGTGGAAGGTGGAACCGGATAAATACCGGGAAGAGCTCCAGAAAATAAAGGCCTATATAGCTACCAACAATACCTATGGGGTCGATTTGAACCCTACCGCCATAGAATTGGGTAAACTCTCCCTGTGGCTGAACGTGATTCACCGCGATATGGAAACGCCCTTCTTCAGCAACCGCCTCGCTGTTGGCAATGCGGTTGTTGGCGCATGGTTCAAGGTGTACGCGGCAAAAGATATTTCAGAAGACCTGGACAATATCGGCAGAACAGCCAAGACCCAAAGCAAGAAGGAATGGTGGGAAACAGCTCCGCGGCAGCTCGAGTTCAAGCCGCAGACAGACAACGAACGCATCCGACATGGCCGCAAGCAAGATGAAATCTATCATTTCCTCTTGCCCGATAAAAACATGGTTCCTTCTGCTGGTATCAAGTTGTTGAAAGAAGCCCATGAAACCGAAAGCAAAGCGGTTAGCAAATGGCGCAAGGAATTCTGTGCCCCTTTGAAGAAATCAGAATTGGAGCTGCTCAAGCACATTTGCAATAAGATAGACGAACTCCTTGCCGACTATTACCAGTTTCAGCAGCGCATCAATATCCAGACGGCGAACAAACAAGATCTGTTTGGGGTACCGGTGAGCCAGCGCATGGCAGAGCTCCGGTCTTACGACGAAAAGGAGCAGCTCGCAGACCAGCGCAACCGCCACAACGCACCTTACTTTAAACTGAAGATGGTGATGGATTACTGGTGCAGCCTGTGGTTCTGGGACCTCCGAGATGCAGCTGAACTCCCTTCAAGGCGGCAATATTGGCAGGATATCGCCAATATCCTCGAGCTTGATACGGAACAAAAGCTGGCAGAAACTACAGCAATAAAACCCAAACCGCCCGGATACCAGGAACCAGCACAACTGAGCCTTGCCATCGAAGCGCCTATAGCGGAGCTCAACCAGGGCCAGCTATTTGCCGAGGTGGTGCAGCAACACACCGATCGCAAGGACCTGTTCGACAAGAACCGCAGGTTTCAGCTCATCGCACAATACGCCAACAAATACCATTTCTTTCACCCGCAGTTGGAGTTTCTCGATGTTTTTTGGGAGCGAGGCGGCTTCGACCTCATTGCAGGAAACCCGCCCTGGCTCAAGCTGCAATTTGAAGAAAAGGGCATCATCGCAGAAAAGTTCCCCGAGATTGAAATCAAAAAAACCAGCGCCCCTCAGGTACGCCGCATGCAAGAACAGTTCTTTGGCGACCCATACCTGAAAAGTCTCTATGAAGACGAAATACTCGGCACCGAGTGTGCCGGAGTATTTATGAATGCAACACAGAATTACCCCTTGCTGGCCGGTCAACAGACCAATCTGTACAAGTGTGTACTCGAAAATGGCTTTGCCATGCTTGGCAAGCGCGGTTTTATGGGTTTAATTCATCCGGAAAGTGTTTATGATGACCCCAATGGCCAACCTCTTAGGAAGGAAATTTATCCCCGATTAAAATATCATTTTCAGTTTCAAAATGCATTTAATTTGTTTGCCGAGGTGGCACATCGAGAAAAATATGGAACACACATTTATTCAGGTATTAAATCTGCTATATATTTCTATTCAATAAACAACCTTTTCCACCCTTCCACAATAGACGGCTGTTTTATTCATGATGGCAATGGCTTGTGTGGTGGAATAAAAATCAAAGGTGAAGGCGAAGACGGCTTTGTATGGAATACCAAACCACACAAAGATAGAGTTGTGCAATTCGACGAAAATAGACTTGGTCTATTGGCCAGAACGTTTGAGGAATTTACAGACGGCAAATCGGCCAAATTGGTTTCTGTTCATGCAGAATCCATTGTTGCTGTGTTAGAAAAACTGAGTTCATTCCCAACCAAATTACAACAACTTGACACTAGAATCAGTGAAGGTTGGCATGAAACGAATGACGTTGATGCCTCAATCATCAAGCGCCAAACACAATTTCCTGATTTAAGCCAATTTGAAATGGTGTACAGTGGGCCTCACTTTTTTGTTGCCAATCCCCTTTACAAAACACCAAAACAGATTTGTATCGAAAAAGCACACTACGACATCATCGACCACCAATACACCGATGAAAACTTCATAGCCCGCACAAACTATGTCCCTGGCATAGCTACTGAAACATTTGCAGGCATGATGAAAGGATTCCCAACCGGGCAAAAAGATGCCAATGGCAATGACATACATGACAGATGGATTGATTATTACAAGGTTGGATTTCGGGCCATGTTGTCACAGGCCGGTGAAAGAACGCTCACTGGTGCAATTCTCCCGCCCAGAAGCTCACACATACATGGTGTTAAATCTGTCATCTTCCGCAAAAACCTTCAACTCGCTGAATTTTCTGCCATAACATCATCAATTGTTATAGACTTCTTCATCAAGACAATAGGTAAAGCTGGGCTTTATGACAGCGCCCAATTGTACAACATACCACTAGGTTTTGATGATCCATTCCGGTCTAGCCTAATCTCACGCACTCTGCTTTTGAATTGCCTTAATAAACATTACGCACCTTTGTGGGAAGAGCTATGGCAAAACACTTTTAGGTTCGACTCATGGAGTAAACCCGATGCCAGACTAAAACCATTCAGTAGCCTTACCCCCAATTGGCAATGGAGCACTCCCTTGCGCAATTGGTTTGAGCGCAGGCATGCTTTGGTTGAAATTGACGTGATTACCGCCATGGCGCTGGGCTTAACATTGGAGGAATTGATACTCATTTACAACGTTCAGTTCCCGGTTTTGCAGCAAAACGAAGACGATACCTGGTACGATACCAAAGGCAACATCGTGTTTACCTGCAGCAAGGGCTTGGTTGGTGTGGGTGTCGATCGCCCGGTGTGGGAGCAGATTCGCAACCTCCAGCCCGGCGAAACCTATGCGCATACCATCACCAAAAGCGAACTCTACCAGGGCAGAAAAGTGGTTTACCACGCGCCATTCGACAAATGCGACCGGGTGGAGGATTACAAGGTGGCATGGGCGCATTTTGAGCAAGTGTTTAAAAATTCCGAGAACTAATGCTTCCCCTTCAGCAGGCTTACGAAGTACAGCACTCCATCCTGGAGTACCTCAAAGCTACCTTTGGCTTCAAGGATCGGGAAGTGCATGACGCTTTTTACCGCTTCATCACCGATCCGGAAGAAGGCATTTTCAAAGGCCCTTATGTATCCCTCAAGTTGCCCTTTGTAAAGGCAGCAGCAGAAGCAAGCATACCGCTGCAGATTTACCCGAAATTCCCGCCCTACGATCATCAGTACAAAGCGTTCAGTCGCCTGGGTACGGAGAACAACCGCAAGCCGCAATCAACCCTCATTACAACAGGTACCTCATCCGGTAAAACGGAGTGTTTCCTCTTTCCTATCCTCGACTACTGTTATCGGCACAGCAATCGCCCCGGCATCAAGGTAATTATCCTTTACCCCATGAATGCCCTGGCAACCGACCAGGCCAAGCGATTGGCTGAAACCATCTGGAACGATGAGCGGCTGAAGGGAAAGATTAGCGCCGGACTTTTTATCGGAGAAGGCAAAGACAAAAAGAAGTTTCCAAAAGAAATGGGCGAAAGCCATATCGTGGAAAACAGGGACACGATACTGGATCAACCGCCAGACATCTTGCTCACCAATTTCAAGATGCTGGATTACGCCCTGATGCGGAACCAGTATCACAAGCTTTGGGGGTACAACCTTGAAGATTCCTCGTTGTTGCAGTTTCTGGTACTGGACGAATTGCATACCTACGATGGCGCTCAGGGCACGGATGTAGCCAACCTCATCCGCCGCCTGAAATTGAAACTGGGCATTCCCAAGGGACAGATTTGCGCCGTTGGCACCTCGGCCACCATCGGCTCGGGCGAAGACTCCATTCGCTTGCTTACCGAATACGCAGGAAAAGTTTTTGGTGAAGACTTCGATGCGGCCTCCATCATCACCGAAAACAGATTAAGCGTTGATGATTTTTTTACACTCCCGGAAGAACAGCTCGACACCTTTGTACCGCGCCAGATCGGCCTGCTCGAAAGCCGCATGCGCGAGAATGAGACCTACGACGATTATATCCGCCGGCAGAAAAGGCTCTGGCAATTGCCCGAAAATACCGAAGCGGTTGCCTTGGGCGATGAACTGAAAAAGCTCAAACTGATGAAAGACCTGATCGCCCTGACGGGCAAAAAGGTCATTCGCCTCGATTCCTTACTTGCCGCCCTGGCCGACCGCAATGCAGAGTTTCGCAGGCTGCCGGAATGGGACGCACAAAATGAACTGAATCCGCGTGAAGAGGTAATCAATTCATTGCTCGCCTTGATCAGCGAAGCAAGGCTGGGTACAGAAAAAAAATTCCCTTTCCTATACCTTCAGATTCAATTGTGGATCCGCGAGCTGAGCGGTGTATTGCGTGAAGTTGGTGCGCAACCCAAATTCACCTGGAAAGACAAGGTAGGCGATCCGAACGAACCCAAGGCGTTGCCTGCCTATTTCTGCCGCGAATGCGGAGCCAGCGGTTGGTTGGGTGTTAAAGATGACAACAAGAACCATTTCTTCCACGACCCGAAACAGGTTTACGATTACTTCTTCAGCAACCACAAGAACGTTTACTTCATCAATACCGAACGTCACCGGCATGTGGAAGAATACGAACCCGACAACCTGATCAACGACTGGATTCATGTGCGCGACATGAGCCTGCACGAACAGCAAGGTCCGAATACTTTTCGCATTCAGGCAGTGCGCAAGTTGCGGGAAACCAAGTCGCGGCACATCTGCCCTTCCTGCAATACCGAAAACACCATGGGCATTATCGGCACCCGGGTGGCAACGCTTTCCTCCATCACCGTAAGTCAGGTTCTTGCTTCAGATCTGGACCCGAGAACCGAGAAATACCGGAAAATCCTCGCATTCACCAACAGCGTACAAGACGCAGCCCACCAGGCAGGTTTCGTGGAAGCCCGGAATTACCGCTTCACATTCCGCGCTTCCCTGCAGAAAATCATAAACAAGAATCCGGAAAGGGTACGTCTGACCGATCTGCAGGAACAATTCATCGCTTACTGGAAGCAACATTCCGATTCCACCGGTCAGAACCAGGAAGACGCTTTTTATTACCGCTTTTTCCCGGCAGATTATCACGGCAAGGCAGATCTGGATATCGACTATCGCGATGCTGCAAAGCGGCTTACGCCCGATTTTAAAAGGGAATTCGATGCGCGCATGCGCTGGGAAGTAGCCTCAGAATTTGGATACAATGCCTTGATCGGCCGTACCCTTGAAAAATCGGGTGCATCCGGTGTCAGGTTCGATGAAGCCCAATTGCTGGCTATATTCCATTCACTCGTGCCCTGGTTGAGAGAAAACAATCTGTCCAACCTGGACGAGCAGGATTTTGTCGCCTTTCTCAATGGCATTCTGCACCGCATCCGCACACGCGGGGGCATCGACCATGAATATCTCAGCAAGTTCAGAAGCAATAGCCTAAAACTGTGGGATTTGAACTGGATGCGAGACAACCGGCATTTCCTCAACCGCATGTACCACAAGCGGGCCAGGTTTCCGCGCTTGTTAACAGACAAACCACACGGCCAAGGCCTGTTGGATAGCACTTTTACCAATACCAACAACTGGTACCGCAGCTATTTCATCAAGTCGTTTCCGATGGCGCCCAATTATCATGGCTTGGTAAATGACTTTTACAAAGAACTGATCCGCGTTTTGCGTGAAACGGGAATAATGAACCAAAGCGGTGCCGACGAATTCCGCAGCTTTGCCATCCAGCCAACGGCCATCTGGGTAGAAAAGCATGTAAAAACCTGTGAATGCGATACCTGCGGAGCCAGACTTTTTACGGCAGCATCCGACCCTTATGCCAATCGTGTCAAATGCCTGGATTACACTTGCACCGGCACCTACAGCAATACCATAAACTCCCGCTCCAATTATTACCAGCTCGTTTACAACCGCAACCTTTCGCCGCGAATTTATGCCTCAGAGCATACCGGAATACTCGAGCGCAAGGGAAGGGAAAACAAGGAAATTGACTTTAAGGAAAGGCCGCGGTTCAATTCGCTCAACGCCATCGTAGCCACCTCGACACTGGAAATGGGTATTGATATCGGCACCTTAAATACTGCCATTAACAATTCCGTTCCGCCGCTTACCTCGAATTTCCTGCAACGGGTAGGCCGGGCTGGTCGCTCATCAGGTTCAGCCCTGATTGTCAACTTTGCGCAGGCCAAGGCACACGATCTATTCTATTACGGTGAACCGAAAGACATGATGGAAGGTGAAGTAGCCACACCCGGATGCTACCTGGAAGCCAGGGAAATACTTTTCCGGCATTTCTTCGCCTATTGCCTGGATAACTGGGCTACTGCTGATCCAAAGAACCATAGCATACCGGGTGTAATGCGCACGCTGCAGCTGTCGAGAACAGATTTGCTGTCTTCCGATTTTTTTGCGAATCGGGTCATCTCATTCATCAAGGCTTCAGAAGGCGCATTGCTGAACAACTTCATTGCATTCTACCAAGCCGACTTGCCTGAAAGCAAGGCGCTTGAGGAACTAAAAACCTACCTCCAGCAAGAAACCTTGTATGAGCGCTTTAGAAAGGTGTTCAGCAAGCTCAAGGATGAATACCTGCAGCTGGAGCAGTCGATCAGGGATATTGAAACAGCCATGCGCGGGCTGCCCAATGACGAAGAGCGAAAAATTCTCGAATCGGAAAAGAAAGCCATTCTGGGACTCAAGCGACTGCTCGACAAACGCGCGGTACTTGAACACCTTACCAATGTTGGCATGCTGCCAAACTATGCATTCCCGGAAACAGGTGTAACCCTGAACGCCTGGGTAAAATCAAACAGGGCCAAGGCCAGTGAAAATATTCCGACAGACCGACAGTTTGAAATCGTACGTTCTTCGCGTTCGGCACTCCGGGAGTTTGCACCGGATAATTACTTTTATTCCCAGGGGTACCGTTTTGCGATATCCGGGCTCAATACATACGATTGGAAAGACGCGGGCACCTTGCTCGTAAAAAGATTCTGTTCCAACTGCGATCACATAGACACGAAGGCATTGTCATCGGAGCCGCAGTGCCCGAAATGTGGAGACGCTTCCTGGGCATCGGAAAAGAACCAACATGTTTTCGTCAGGCTGAACAGCGTAAAATCGGTCAATCTGCGCGATAAATCCACGCTCGATGACAGTTCAGACGAACGAAGTAACACGGTTTACCGTATATCAAGGCACCTAAAGTTTGACCGCAACTCATTCCAGGGCGCCTGGGGTATGCGAGAAATTCCTTTTGGCATTGAATACATGAAGAACGTTGACATTACCGAGGTGAATCTCGGATTGACGTCTGCTGTTCATGCCAACAAGGTGAACATCAACCAGATGGAAGAAGTGCCCTATCACGGTTTTGTGACTTGCAAGGTTTGTGGCAAAAGCTCCTCCAAATTCAACCAAAAGGATTACAAATTCCATTACGGTTATTGCAAGCACAAGGAGCGCGTGTATGAAGGGAAAAGCGACGACGTTTTCGAAGAAGTTTTCCTTTTCCGGGAAATGAAAACCGAGGCGCTCAAGATTCTGCTGCCTGTTCAGGAGTTCGAAAGCGATGCAACCATTAACATGTTCAAAGCCGGCCTTGAACTGGGATTGAAGAAATACTACGAAGGGAATCCGCAGCACCTGAGCATGCTGAACTATGCCGAGTTCAATGCCCGAAACAGCCGGTTTGACAAGTATCTCGTGCTTTACGACAATATCCCCGGAGGCACCGGTTACCTGGAAAAACTGTTCAGTCCCAAGGAATTTACAGCTGTCATATCCAAAGCATACCAAGCCATACGCGACTGCGGATGTAAGCTGCAAGGCAAAGATGGCTGCTATCGATGCATATTCACCTATTCCAATCAATTCATCCAACAAGAGCTGAGCCGAAACAAAGCGGAAAAGCTGTTCCGTAAAATCGAGGAGAAGTCCAATGCCTGGGACACCTTCAACACCGGCTTAAGTGCTCTTACCAGCGATGGCCAGATTGAAGAAAGCGAACTCGAAGAACGCTTCATCAGGAGCTTGCGCATATGGGTGCAGAATCAACATCCGGCCGGCTTCCGGTTTGAAGATGCAGTATCTGACGGAACCATCATGTACAAGATGAAAATCAGCCATGGCGACTTCAGCTACTATTACACCATTCGCCCACAGGTAGATTTGGGTGAAAACGACGGGGTACGGTATCACACCCGTGCTGACTTCCTGATTTCACTAACCAGCGTAGAAGAAAACGGCATCCCGCTTGAAAACGATGAAATCCTAAACAGCTTCAAGCCCATTGCTATCTATATGGATGGTTATACGTATCACGCATCCACTGAGAATTTCCGGTTTGCCGATGATCTAAAAAAGCGTATTGCTATTTACGCAACCGGATCCTTGACGACCTGCACCTTGACATGGTCAGATATGGAGCGTCAGGATATAGAAGAACGCGACAACGACCCTGCTGCTCGCGCTCAAAAAAGAGACAATCTGTATTTAGACAAGCAACGCTACAATGCAAGTATCCAGGCTTTTCGGGCGTTCCTTGGAAACGGATTCCTTCAGGAACCATTGCTAAGCAAGCAGAACAACTTTGAGCGTTTCCTATGGATACTTACCCATCCGCTGGCAAACTCTGCTGAACGAGCAAAAAAAATCGGCTTGTTGCTGGCACTGCAACAGGAGCAGTTTGGCAGACCATCCATTGATGCAGAGCTATTGGATAATTACTTACATAATCCGGAGGCCATGCCTGATAACCAACAGGCCAGAAACCGCGATAACGGCAATTTTTATCTTCTGCCAACGTCACAGCTAACTGACAGTAGCCTAAGTCTCAAAGTGGCCATACGCCTCGCTGATTTCAGCATAAGGGCTTCAATCTACTTTGACCGAACGGCAAGCTCTATGGATAAAGGCACCTGGGAACAATTTTGGGCTTTGTACAACCTCATTCAGGAATTTGACCCTGAGTATAACCTTGAATGAGCCAGAACCGTAACTGCAAGAATCAACAAACAGCACCATTTATCATCATCGATAGTATTAGACAAAACAAACATGGAAAAATTACAACTCATAAAAAAGAATCGCATCCTTAAAGGTGTTGCGATTGAAAACTTCAAAGCCTTTAAGGAATATACCTACATGCCCATTGAGGATATTTCCATTTGCATTGGGCCCAATGGCAGTGGGAAAAGCAGTTATTGGCAGGTGTTGCAGTTTTTGCAACAAGCATTGCATAATATTAATCATAAATCCTTCTTTTCACTAGAGGACCATTTTGTTGAATTAGGAACTGATCCACGCAAACTCTTATATGATTCAAGAAAACCCCTGAATATTACCCTTTATTGCCACATATCAATATTAAATTATCCTACATCGAGTGAAATAGGATTCAAATTAACCTTCGATCCTCTTTACAGTAAAGATGAAAAAGGATTTATGTTTTCTAGCCTTAAACTAGTTACTAATGAAGGTGAGGAATTGCTCCACTTTGAATTATACATTCCCGAAGAAGGTAATCAGATAATTTATGAATTTGGGAACCTTTGGGAATTAGCAACCAGAGATATGGATGCCTTAGGTCAATTTTTGTTAGACATTGCCTACAATATAAGCAATTATGAGCTACCAGAAGAAATTAGAGAAATATTTACTGGAGTCCAAAACAAAGATTTGTCTTTCTATGATTGGCATACGCATGGTTGCAAATTATATTATATATGCAATCGTACTATATTTAACAATAAACCTTTCAATCATTTACTAGAAGATGGATCACACCAATTGGAAGATATCACACTGAAAGGGTTAATATTAATGTATTCCTCCGATAATACAAATATTACTGATTTAAAGGAGGAAATACTACTTGCTTCCCATGAAAAAGAGGATGTTAAAAATGCGCTTAATTTATCATTTGAAGCAATTAGAAATACTTTGAAAAAGATGTTACTTGAGATAAGTAATGTATTCTTTCTAGATCGCAGATTAATAGGCTTCTCGCAAAAAAGGCTAAGTATAAAAGGTGAGGGAGAACCAAGAGGTGGCGTTGTAGGTGACTTTCTTACCACTTACAATGCGATGAAGGTAAGCAGTAGTCTTGATTTTGATTATTCCGCTGAAGATGACCTTGAAGATTTTCATGAATCTTTTAAACGGCTTGGATTCAGACAAATACCGAATATTATTCGTGATGCAGATAAAAACGAATACAGAATATTGATTGGAGACGAAAATTTACGCAATTCGGGAATGGGCTATTGGTCGCTAACATTTGTTTTGTATTCATTGCTACTTTGTAGATTAAATCGAAAATACGTTATTATAATCGAAGAACCTGAATTGAATTTGCACCCTGACTTACAAGCTGAACTTATGGATGTTTTGATAGATTTTTCGCAAAAATGGGGCATTACTATTATCATGGAAACACACTCCGAATATATGTTGCGCAGGTTGCAATTGCGCGTACACGAGGGCGGAACGGGCAGGGCTACACAAAGCATGATTGATGAGGTAAATAAAATGCTATTATACAACAATTTCCGGTCTGTTAAAATACAAGCAGACAAGGTTGTAATTAACTCATTCGAGAGGTCCAAACACGGCGACAACAAGGAAAAACCCGAATACTACTGCAATGTTATACGCTTGGATGAACTGGGTTATATGGACAAGCCTCTACCGCCAAGTTTCAGTTCAGTAGCGGCAAACGATGCCATGATCCTTAATTGGTGGTTGAATAACCGCATAGACAACTAGAAGGATGGAGAAATCCCACAGGATTACCATATTGACTTCTGCCAGGTATTTTGAGTCCCTGTGGATGCAACCACATCCACCTGAGATTGCAAGGGTGCTTGAATGTAAAGCTGATTTCATAATTGTCGGCAAGGAATCCACACGCCTCTCGCGGAATTTGGGCAATGAGCGAGATAATCGCATCATGACAAGAGTGAGCGGTAAGCAAATAACTGTAAGCAACCTGGAAAAGCTACTGAGTTCGGGCTGCATAAAAATAGATAAAGAAGTTCTGGAGCCGGATATATTTATAGGTTTAGACCCAGGGGATAATGATCTCATTGCAAAACAGAAAAAGAACTGGATAAGTTATCAGGACGTAAAAGAATTGAAAAACCTGATGCACTTATCAACCAATATAAATATTTATGATTGGTTGCGCGAAGAGTTGAAAAATCGGGAGCACATTCAAAGCGTTACGATTGAAGATCCATATTTCTTCAAGAATTTTACTGACGACGCTTCTAAAGACAAGTTAATGAATGTATTGGACATACTTGTCAGTGAAAAGGGGTTAAAGCACTTGTTTATCAAGTATCGCAATAAAGATCGACTGCCTGCGGCAACAATTCACACCTGGAAAGAGGAAATCAAAGATCTATTAGAAGGCTTTGAAGCTCATTACTCGGAAAAACGATTTCACGATCGTATGCTCATTATCGATGGCCTTATCTATCTGGTAGGGCATTCATTGAACATGCCCAGAGACTCCAGAACTTACGTGGTTGGCATGGACAAGCTAACTTATTTGGCGAATAGTGCGGATTGAATAAGCTAATAACTACGGCTTTGATGCATATGTAAGGAAGGAATGTCGTAGCGCTATTTACTTACAGACGCATAACAACCTTACCCACCCGGCTTCCCCTTTTTCATGAATCCAAATTTAAAGCAAACCCTGACCAAAGCCCTTTTCAAGCTGGACCCTCCGTATCCGGCTGATGACTTAATCCGGAACTACGAGGATTTTCGGCGTGTACGGGATTTACTGCCTGTGCACCAGTTCAATCCGCTTGTTTTCGAACAACTGCTGCAACTCACCCTGGACAATTGGCATAGCAAGAAAAGGATTAGCAGGTTATCCCTTATTACCACGCTGTACAATTATCTCTATGCAGCCAAGGTGGTTCAGGACGGCAAGCCCAGGACTAGCAACACGCGGATTGCCCCTGACAGGAGCTGGCTTCCGCCTGCCATTGCGGATGGTGTATTTCGTTTGTACCGGAAATCACTTGAAGAGACAGAAGTACTGACAGCTTCTCAGATTCCCTTGGTACAAAGGATGTGCAACAGCATGGCGAGGGGTGTGGCTTTCAGAGATGAAGATGTTTATTGGCTTTTGGATCATGCCCATTTGCATCCTTCTGTTCTTAACCGGCTTTTGCGTTACCCGGTGCGTTCAGCGATTATCAGCAATTGGGTTGCGGCGCAATTTCTTGAGGCTTCGATGCGCTTGCACCGAATACACAGCATCGGCTGGATGCTCGATGCAAATCCGGATTTCGAGGTGGACACCCGGCTCATCGAAGCGGACTTTGAATTCATGAACCAACTCGATTCCGAAAACTTGAAGCGGTATAACGAGGAGATGAAAACAAACGATGCCCTGAACCGGGAGTTCAATGATATCTTCCAAACACCGGATCCTTTCGACCTATTCGCTGATGAAAACGGGATAAAATTCGATGCTCATCTGGAGCGACCGCAGCTGATCAAAAGGCATTACCGGATACCCTCTCTTCCAAAAGAAGACTATTTCTCAACTTCCGAGCCTGATTTTGATGCCCTGCGCAAGGAATTCCTGCCAAAACTATCCTATCACCAACGCAGCGCCATGATTTGGGGTATCACCTTATCCCGCTTGGATCAGGACGAAAAGAACGGATTGTACAAAAAGTACTTCGACGAGGACACTGCCAAGACCCTGCTCCACATTTGCAAGACCAACCATAACAAGGAAATGCTGCAGTGGATGTGGGAGCAGGTGTGAAGCCCCTTAACAAGTTTCTGTGAAATGAAACTGCCCGAAACCTGTTCTTCAGGATTAGTTATGCAGCCAACTCTTCACCAGAATGAGCCTTCAATTTTTGTCCCGAATTCGGGACATTTTGGGCCCTACCGAAACATATCTGAAACAATTTTCGGAAAAATGGGGGTGTTTGGGAAAATCCCTATTTGCAACTTGTTGAAAAAGAATAAATTATAAAATACCCGAAAGAATTCAGTGGTCCCGCCAGGAATCGTCCCGACGCTCCGCAGCTGCGCTTGCTTCGCTTGTCGGGATGACAGCGCTGTGGGGCGCTGTCAAACGGTGAAGATGGTGGTCCCGACAGGAATCGTCCCGACGCTTCGCTGCTACGCTTGTCGGGATGCCTGCGCTGAGGGGCGCAGGCAAACGGTGAAGATGGTGGTCTGAGTTTGTGGACCGATATCGTCCTGAGGTTAGTGGTCCCGACAGGAATCGTCCAGAATGTCGTGGTCCCGCCAGGAATCGAACCTGGATCTAATGCTCCGGAGGCATTCGTAGTATCCATTCTACTACGGGACCGATTAGAGGATTCCTCTAAAGGGCTGCAAAGATAAGCGCTATTTCGGCTCTCCGCTGCACTGCGCTGGCTGATTTGGTCGGGCTTTCGCAGATATGGGCCGGTTCAATGTGTTGTTGAGGGACAACCGAATTGCGTCCGCCGGGGTTCAACTTTCACGCAGGATCAGGTACGCTTCGTGAAGGCTTGCTTCACAAATCGACGTGGATCCGCAACTGTGCGCCCAGACCTTCGCGGATGATACGCATAAGAGTGGAAAGCCGGATATCACTTGCGTTGTTCTCAATGCGCGAGATATAGGTTTTCGTGGTGCCGCAGCGCTCGGCGAGTTCAGCCTGGGTAAGTCCTTTTTCTTTGCGGAGCTCTTGAAGTAAGACCCCAAGCCGGAACACTTCGAACTCCTGTTCGTATGCTTCCCTGGTCTCCGTGCCACGCTTGCCGTATTGCACGTCGAGGTGCTCACTGAAGCTCGTGAGCTTGGTTTTATCTGTGTTGCTCATTGTTTCCCTTTCTTATGATTAGGATTTTCTTGTTGTTCCTCTTTGTATTGCTTGCGGAGCTTCTCTGCCCGCTCAATTTCCTTTTGTGGAGTTTTCTGCGTCTTCTTTTGAAATCCATTCAGGAGGATGATCAGCCGCCCTTTGTCAAAAAAGCAGAAGACCCTGAATATGTCACCTCCTGACTCCACGCGGATTTCGTACAGGCCTTCCGAATTGCTTATGTGGTCGAAGTATTTCGCAGGAACCCTTTCAATTGTGGCAATGAGCTGGAGCGTCCAATCGAACTTCCTCCGAACTACTGGATTCTGTGCATGGTAGAACTCCGGAAATCAGTGCTTGTAGAAAAATATCTCTCTTAAAAAAACTTCGCTCATAACCAGATATCATCTAAGCAAAGTTACCTAAAAAGATAACTTTTGTCAAGCCCAATTGTCGGATCTGATTCAACTTTGTGACTTCAGGCAACGCGAAAACATGCGACCCGGAAGGCCGGGTCGTGGTCCCACAACGCGCGTGAAATTCTTATGATATGCGACCCGCTTGGGCGAACGGGACGTCGCTTACGCGGATTGACGTAAAAAACAAGGCGGCAGGCGCTATG
>Ga0315900_10002281_pt1 | contig 29647 bp, 27 predicted proteins | sample LakEriMetagenome_FD_203521 | JGI IMG/M metagenome (GOLD analysis project Ga0315900, IMG submission 203521) | Freshwater fungal communities from buoy surface, Lake Erie, Ohio, United States - Buoy 12 MA114 | ecosystem: Environmental > Aquatic > Freshwater > Lake > Lake biofilm | place: USA: Lake...
ATTCATAAATTTGTAACCCATGCCAATAGATAATAAATATGAAGCAGCCGGATTGGAGTACAATATAGACCCATCTATAAATGTAAAAAATTTAGTAAATCAATTTGTAGATGGTAGATTTATATATAGCGGTCGTTATGTTAAGGCAGACGTAAATTATATAAACGAAACAAATAATACATTCACCATATACGATGCGAAGTTAGATGATAAGCATGTTGTAATTTTCTCAAAAGATTTTGAAATATACATACATGGTATTAAGGTATCACCCGATATTTATACGGTAGTCCAATCAGGGGAAAATGTAGTTTTTACTTTTAAGGAAAACGAATTGAATTACGATGATTTTTGTGCAGATGATGTGGCTGTGTTTGGAAAATTCGCAGCAGTAAATATAGATAAACCAACAATTTATTTAATGACAGAAAACAATGATTATTTAATAACAGAAGACGAAAAACTTTTAATAACATAAAATGGCAACAGGAAGTATAAAAATATCCGGTTTACCCGATTTATCACCAGTACCTTTTAATACGGATTTGGTTGGGGTTGATTGTAACACTAGCATAACTCATAAAGTATCTTTGAGTGAAGTTAGAAATACATTTAAGCAAACATTTGTCCAAAATGCACAAACTGCTTCGATGCTGCAACCTTATGTGCTAACCGCACAGACAGCATCAATGCTGCAACCTTATGTGCTAACTGCACAGACAGCATCAATGTTGCAACCGTATGTGCTAACCGCACAAACCGCATCAATGTTGCAACCATATGTGCTGACTGCAAATACTGCTTCGATGCTGCAACCTTATGTGCTGACTGCAAATACTGCTTCGATGCTGCAACCATATGTGCTAACCGCACAGACAGCATCAATGCTGCAACCTTATGTGCTGACTGCAGATACTGCTTCGATGCTGCAACCATATGTACTAACCGCAGATACTGCTTCGATGCTGCAACCTTATGTGCTGACTGCACAAACAAGTTCAATGTTAGAGCCGTATGTACTAACCGCAGATACTGCTTCGATGCTGCAACCATATGTATTAAATTCGCAGACTGAATCATTCGCAACAACCGGCTCAAATACATTTATAGGTGACCAAACAATATCGGGTTCAGTCTATATACAAAATAGTGGTAGTAATTGGGCATTTGAAAATACTGGTATTCTAAAATTAAATAATGGTTTAGGAGAAATATATGCTGATAATAATGATTTCTCAGTTAGAATAGGAAATGCACCTCAAAATGTAGCACCAAACGCACAAATTATACTTGGTGGACCAACAGAAGTATTTAAGGTGAAATTTGGACCACCATTAAGGGAGTGGTCTTTTATGGGAAATGGTGATTTTAATTTAACCGGTAGTATAAATGGTGCTACTAATTTGGTTACTAACTCACAGACGGGTTCAATGTTATCTCCATACTTGTTAAGTTCAGAAACAGGCTCTTTCGTAACCAACTCACAAACTTCAAGCTTTGTAACTAATGGGCAGACTAGTAGTTTTGTAACCAACTCACAAACGGGCTCAATGTTATCTCCATACCTATTGAGTTCGCAGACCGGCTCATTTGTAACAAATACACAAACCGGAAGTTTTGTAAAATCGACTTCGGCAACAAGTATTGAGGTAATGACTTCAGCATCTTATGCAGCAATTACCCCTGTTAGTGGAACAATTTATATAATTCAAGGATAAAATGAGATTAGATAACGCAGAGAGTATATTTTTTAATAACGCCGTTGCTGATAAAATTTATTACAATAATCAGCAATTATGGCCAACAGCAAGCGTATTGAGTATAGTAACCGATGGTTTACAATTATATCTAAATGCAGGAGATACCGATTCTTATCCAGGTAGTGGAACAACTTGGACTGATTTATCACCAAATGCATATACAACAACATTAGTAAACGGTCCAACTTATAATTCAAATAGTGGTGGTTATTTTTCTTTTGATGGTACGAATGACTATGTTGATACTAACCAATCTTTAAGTTCAAATGATTTTAGTGTCGGAGCATGGTTTAGAACAACTGAAACGGGTATAAGAATGATATTGAGTAAGGAGACTACCGTTGGATGGCCTTGGAACTATCGTATATGGTTAAATAACGGACAAATAATTGGTGATATAGCATTAACGGGCGGACAAAATGTTTCTATAAATTCACCATTGACTTATAATAATGGTAATTGGTATTATGTAATGTTTACAAGAGATGATAGTAATTTATATTTGTATATAAATGGAGTTCAGATTAGAACTGTGTCTGATACATTGGTAGGTTCAATTACAAATGCACAGGAAGTTTGGGTTGGTAGAAGTGCGTTTACTTCTGGTGGAGCAAACCCAGATGGTTCATATATTTACAAAGGAGATATAGCAGAAACATTTATTTACAACAGAAGATTATCAGACGCAGAAATACTACAAAACTATAACGCAACTAAAACGAGATTTGGTTTGTAACAATATGATAACTTTATATTTATATGAAATAAAACGATATGAGCGCAGCAAAATATACATTCACATTTGAGCAAGGAACAACGATAGATGTTGAAATGTTATATAAAAGTTCTGGTAGTAATACACCCATAGATTTGACAGGATATGGTGCAAAAATGCAGATAAAATCAAATTATGCTGATAATAAACCACGTACTTTTTTAACATTAAGTAGTTCTCTAAACGCAGATAATACGGGATTGACATTGGGTGGACCTTCCGGTAGTATTAGACTTTTTGTATCAGCAGCAACATCATCGGCTGCACTAAACTTTGATACGGCATTTTATGATTTGGAAATAACAACAAGTACCGGAATAGTAACAAGACTTTTAGAAGGACCAGTTAAAATAAAACGTGAAGTAACTAGATAATGTCTAATAACATAACTATATCATCAACAGAAACCAATCAGTTAATAATTACTCAAGCACCGACTAGTAATGTAATTGAAATCATAACCGCCGGACCACAAGGACCAGCAGGACCTAGTGGGTCAGTTGGTGATATTTCAAAAATAATATCGGGTAGTATATTTGCACAAGTATATTCATCGCCAACTGATATATTCCTAATCAAATCCGGTAGTGATACATATTTCAATATCAAAACCGATAGTAGTGTAGATATTAACAGCAATTTATTTATTATTAAAAATTTCACAACTGGCGAACCCGTATTTACGATAAGTGGTAGTGATATACGATTTACCACACACTCACTTGCACCACAAAATCCAACGCAAGCGGGTAGTATATGGTTCACAGCAAATGAATTTTATGTCGGACTAGAATAAAACCGATTGATTTCTATAAAAAATTATATTTATTAAAGTAAAGTAAAAATAAAAAACTATGGCAACTTGGAAAAAGGTAATCGTATCAGGTAGTAACGCTGCACTAAACCAATTAAATGTTGGAAGTAATCAGCAAATAACAACAAACCCATCTACCACATATTTGAGTGGTTCTTTTAGTGGATCATTCTTTGGAGATGGTACTGGAATTACGGGCATAGCAGCATCTTTCCCCGTTACCGCAAAAACCGACTTAGCAAGTACAGACCAGTTTTTTATTAACGATGGTGTAAGTAAGTATGTAACATATTCCGACTTACTTGTAGATTTAGCCGGAACAAATTTAGCAACAGCAAGTGGTGATAGTTTAACATTAGCAACGGATATAACAGGGCTTAATTCAGTATCAGCAACCTCATTCACAGGTTCATTAGAGGGTACAGCATCTTACGCAACTGCAGTACAATCTATTCAAAGTAATGTAACGAATAATACTGATAATTACCTATTAACCGCAACTGGTGGTGGAGATATAAATGGTGAAGCTAATTTAACTTTCAATGGTAGCGTATTGAGTGTTACAGGCGATGTAACCGTAAGTGGTGATTTAACTGTAAACGGAACTACAACTACTATCAATACTAACAATCTTTTAGTAGAAGATAAATTTGTACTATTAGCATCCGGTTCTACGGCAAACGCAGATGGTGGTATCATTGTTCAAAATAATGTAGATGGTTCCGGATTTGGATATTTCTTGGATTCCGTAACTGCACCCAGATGGGGTTTCACCTCCAGCTTGGCAGGAAACGCAACAACCGTAACAGCAGACGAATATGTAGTATCAGCGAGATTGGATGCCGGAACTTGGTCAGCAGGTGGAACAGCGCCAACTTATGGTGGTACTGCAGCCGGTTATGGTAACATTGTTGTAGATAACAATAGTGATATTTGGATTTACGCTTAATATAAACGAAAATAAGTTATGGGCCTTTTAAGTGGCAAAGTACAAATTGCAAACCAACAACCTGCGCCGAATGAATTAAATCTGCAGGAATTAGAAATATTGTTAGGACTTCTAAAAGATGCAACCTTTAAGGGAGAGCATGTAGAAATTGTATATAACACAATAATAAAGTTACAAAACCAATACATAGGTAAAACGAAAAAATAGTTATGGATATATTTTCAATAGACCTTACGAAAATGGAAATTGCTTTTATCAGACAAGCATTGGATATAGTTTCCATTACAGGTAAAGACGCAAAGTTTTTAGCAGGATTACAACTCAAATTAGAAAGAGAAATGATTGAGATAGAAAAAATGCTCAATCCACCCCCACCACCAATAGAAGATACAAAAGCAAGAGCGGTTAAAAAATAAATCAACATATTTATTATAAACATTATTGTTGGCCACAAAGGAAGTGGGCATATGTGCTAGGCTAGTATATGTACCCAACCACAATAAAATCTTACTATTATGCCTAATTGGAAAAAACTCATAGTATCGGGTTCAGATGCTACTCTAAATTCATTAACTGTATCAAACGGAATTACAGGTTCACTACAAGGTACAGCAAGTTGGGCAATAAACGCACTAACTGCATCTTACGCACCTAATATGTTAATATCCGGTGGAATAACATCAGTTGATTATATAGATTTTGATTTAACAGCAACACCATCTCACACAGAGGGTAGAGTACATTGGAACGATGAATTAAAAACATTACAAGTCGATACCGAAAATAATAATGTACAAATAAATGTTGGACATGAAACAATACAAAGAGTCGTAAACGATTATAACTTTACCTTAAATAAAGGTAAAGTGGTTTATATAAATGGAGAGCAAGGTAACAGACCTACTGTTGCAACGGCTAGTTATGTAAGTGATGCGGTTAGCGCAAATACTTTGGGCGTTGTAATGGCAGATATAAATTCTAGTTCTAATGGTTATATAATTACAAACGGATTACTAGAAGGAGTTAATACAATAGGATTATCTGCAGGAACTACTTTGTATTTATCAAGTAGTGGAGATTTTACTTCTACAAAACCTCAAGCACCATTACACTTGGTTTATGTGGGCAAAGTTGTAACGGGTAATTCGGCAGCTGGTTCAATCTTTGTTACTATACAAAACGGATATGAGTTAGAAGAATTGCACGATGTAAAAATAACAAGTTCAACCGATGGAGATTTAGTTGTTAAAAGTGGAAGTCTTTGGATAAATTCAAAACAATTAACAGGTTCATACGGATTAACGGGTTCGTTGAGAGCGACTACTATTAACACATCTTTTCTAACCGCTAGTGGATTAAACTATCCAGCAACGGATGGTCAATTTAATGGACAAGTTTTACAAACAAATGCTGCGGGTACATTATCATTTGGTAATGTAAATGCCGTATTTGAAACTATATATAATGCTGAAGCAACACAATTAACCAAAGGAACACTGGTCTATATTTCAGGATCCCAAGGTGTAAACCCAAAAGCATATAGAGCAGATTCTTCTGATCCAAATAAAATGCCTGTAACTTTTGTTGTAGCAGAAAATATTGCTTCCGGTACAACTGGTAGGGGTGTAACATTGGGGTTAATAACCGGAATTAACACAACAGCATTTGATATAAATGCCGTTTTATGGGCTAATGGAAATGGATTGGCTACTCAAACTAGACCAACAGGATCAAACGATATTGTTCAACCGATTGGAATTGTAACAGATAAGGGAGTTGGCGGACAAATTAACATATTGAATCCTGGTCCTATCACACTACCTAATCTCCAAACAGGATATGCTTGGATAGGAGATGCTAATAATCAACCAATAGCTATTTCCTCTGCATCTTTCTTTGTAAATACGGCATCTTACGCAAACAATGCCGACTTAATTGACGGTATAGATAGCACAAGATTAGCAACAACGGGTAGTAATACTTTTAATGGCAATCAAACTATAAGTGGTTCGTTACTCATGTCTGGTTCAATCATACCAAATGTGGGCACGGGTACAACTACATCGAGTTTCAGTTTAGGTAGTGCTACAAATGCTTGGAACGATATATGGGTATCAAATGGTACTATAAACTTATTAGATGGTGCCGGAAATATACAAGCCGCACTATCATCGAACGCAGGTGGACTCGTTGTATCGGGTGCATTGACAGTAACGACAATTGTGCCAGCATCCGGCTCGGTAGGCTCTTATACGGGCTCACTTTTGGGAACAGCATCTTATGCAAGTAATTCCGACTTACTTGACGGTATAGATAGTACAAGACTAGCAACTACCGGTTCAAACACATTCATAGGTAATCAAACTATAACTGGTTCACTATCCGTTTCGGGATCATTGGCTTTAAGATACGCAAGTGCATCGGCAACTTATACGGCTTCAATATCAGATTCTACAATAGAATTTACATCGGGTAGTGTAACTTGTTCACTATACACCGCAGTAGGAAACGCCGGAAGACAATTATATATTAAGAATGATGGAACAGGAGTAATAACCGTAGATGCAAATGGATCCGAAACAATAGATAAGCGGCTCACTCGTACACTAGGAGAATATGAAGATTTACTTATTCAGGCCGATGGTGTATCAAATTGGATTATATTGAACAGAAAACCAGTAGTAATGCAGTTTGAACATGGTGATACGTCAGCAGCCGATAATACTACATACTTAATAGGAAATTATCCTTGGGCATCACCGACAACCGCACAAGATACAACACGTCAAGTTAGAGCTATGGTATCGGGTTGGGCTACGAGAATAAATCATATAACTGGTGTGGCCGGCACACTTGCAACGGCTGAAGACAGTACACTAAATTTATGGAATGTAACAGCAAATACGTCTACACCTATAACAACGATTGCGGAATACAATGTGACATTACAAAGCAATACATATACATTAGCAACTCCTTTACGAATTACAAAGGGAGATTATATACAAATTCGTTGGACAACACCAAATTTTACAACAAATCCAACATTGGTTAGACAATTATTTGATGTTTTGGTTGAATAATTTATATTTATATAAGTTAATAAAAACCATACACAATAAATTGGACAAATATTTTATAGTTATTTGGAAATAATTTGTGTTTTGACTTTTTAATTTATATTTATAGATAAATCACAAACTAAATCATTAAAAAATGGCAGAAAAAATAGTATCACCTGGCGTATTTACTAGAGAAAACGATCTATCGTTCTTACAACAGGGTATTGCTGACATTGGTACAGCATTCGTAGGACCTTTCAAAGAAGGACCATTAGTTCCAACCATTGTAAACACACAATCCGACTTTGTTGAATGGTACGGAACAGTTGATGACACTTATTATACACCAATCGCAGTTGCTGCTTATTTAAGAGAAGCTGGAGCAGCTACAATTTGTAGAGTTGGAGGTATTGGTGGATATACGGAAAGAGCACCGGTTGTATTAACATATGCCAGTGGAACTATAAGTTCTTCTTTAGCAGTATTATTTAATACAGACACAGAAACGGCATCATTTTCAAGTGGACTTACATTATCTTCTAATATAGAAAACCTTGGTAGATTCGTAATATCAAGTAGTGCACTTGGTATATTTTCTTCCTCATTAGATCCAACCAGCGCTGATAATGTAGGCTCAGTATTTGGAGCTGACCCTCGTGGTAATAAAGAAGCTTATGGATATGCTTGGTTCTCTTATAATGCTGCATCATTGAGTATGAACGCATCGGCATCGGTATTGTCTACCATATTAGAAAATCAGGACTTTGCATTGGATGCATGTGAGGCACAAACGCCATATATCCAATCTCAGACTATTTCTGGACAAAAATATAATCTTTTCCGTTTCGAAACAATCGCAGGTGGTAACGCTGCGAATACAAAAGTTAAAATCGGTATTACTAATATCAAACCAGCAGGAACTGTAGCAGGTAATAACTACTCTGTATTTACTGTGGTTGTTAGAAGATACGATGATAACAATAAGAAAAAAGCAGCAATTGAATCATATTCTAATGTAACACTTGACCCTAACTCTCCAAATTACATTTATAGAGTAATCGGTGATAGACATATTACAATAGATGAAAACGGTAAAGTAAGTGAAACCGGTGATTGGGCTAATAAATCAAAATATATTAGACTTGTTAATTTTGAAAGAGACCCATCATTAGCACCTGAAAACTTACCAGTAGTATGTTCTCCTTGGGGAAATGCTCCATATAAATTACCGGTATCTTCTTCTAATGTTATAATTACAAAAATACCAGCAGTAACTTACAACGCAGCAAGTGCAACTACTTACGGTGGTATTGATTTAGATACAAATACCGATAACGCATTCTATAACAGAGCATTACCATATTTGGCACCGACTGGTTCTAATGTGGGATATTCTCTTGAAACAGATGGCCTACTTCCTGTTGGAATTGTAGCAACCGACTTGGCTAAGAGAAACTTCTTAGTTGCATTCCAAGGTGGATTTGATGGTATGAGCCCAACAATTCCTATAAATAAAGGAGCAGCTATAACAGAAGGAAATACACAGGGATTTGATTGTTCTACTCTTACAGCATCTGGATCTGTTGCTTACTTAAAACAAATCAACGCACTTTCTAACGCTGACGAATATGATATTCAAATGGTAGTAACTCCTGGTCTTGTTAGAAAATTACATGATAAGCTTGTAGACGAGGTTGTTAATATGGTACAAGAAGTACGTGGTGATGCATTTTACATATTCGATGGTACTGAAGTAAATGGTACAATCGCTGAGGCTAGAGACCAGGCTTCAAAAGTTGACTCTAACTACGCAGCTATGTATTATCCTTGGGTTAAAACTACCGATGTAAATACCGGTAAATTGATTTCAATTCCGCCTTCTGTACTAATGCCCGCAGTTTACGCAGCTAACGATAGAGTAGCAGCTGAGTGGTTCGCACCCGCTGGTCTTAATCGTGGTGGATTGACTGGAGCAGTAGCAGTATTAAACAAATTGACTCAAGCTGATAGAGATAATCTATATGAAGATAAAGTAAACCCAATCTGCCAGTTTCCTGGACAAGGTATTGTGGCATTCGGACAAAAGACGCTACAAGATAAACCATCAGCATTGGATAGAATAAATGTTCGTAGATTGTTGTTAACTGTTAGAAAATATATAGCATCTACTTCCAGATACTTAGTGTTTGAGCAAAATACATCAACTACTCGTAACAGATTCTTAAACATAGTTAATCCTTATTTAGAGGGAATCCAACAAAGACAAGGGTTGTACGCTTTCAAAGTAATTATGGATGAAAGTAATAATACGCCAGATACGATAGATAGAAACTTCTTAAGAGGAGCAATTTATCTACAACCAACAAAAACGGCGGAATTTATACAAATTGATTTCAACATATTACCGACTGGAGCATCATTTGGTGGATAATTTTTAAGAAAACCAATATTTATATAAAATAACAATTAAAAAATAAAGTAAAATGCCAGAAATTTTAGAGTTTGACAAAATGTTCTATAAAAATTTTGAACCGAAGCTTAGCAACAGGTTCATTATGGAAATAGATGGTATTGAGTCATATTTAGTTAAGACAGCAGCAAGACCTACTTTCACATCTGAGGTAGTTGAACTTGACCATATCAATATCAAAAGAAAGATTAAAGGTAAATCTACCTGGGATGATATTAGTATTTCCTTATACGATCCCATTGTACCATCTGGAGCACAAATGGTAATGGACTGGATTCGCCAATCGCATGAATCGCTCACCGGCCGTGATGGTTACGCAGCGTTCTATAAGAAAGATGTAAACTTCTTCTTACTTGGACCTGTGGGGGATAAGATTGAGCAATGGACTCTAAAAGGAGCATTCGTATCTTCGGCAAACTTCGGTGATATGGATTGGAGTGGTAATGACCCAATGAGTATTGAGGTAACATTATCTTACGATTACGCTCTTTTGGAATACTAATAGTAATCGAAATAAAATCAAAAATAAAAGGTACGCCTTATGCGTACCTTTTTTTATTTTTTTCAAAACTATATATTTATATTAAACACAAAGTTATTAAAATCAAGTTATTAAAATTATGGAACAAACAACTGAAAAAAAGCAACCAGCTAGAGGGTTACAACCACAATCAAATTTTGAACAACCAACGGGTACTGTAGCTAGAGATTATCCATTTCCTACCGAAGTAATCACTTTACCATCTAAAGGTCTTTGTTATCCCGAAAGTAATCCACTTTCAAAGGGAGAAATAACGATTAAACTAATGACGGCTAAAGAAGAGGATATTATAACATCTACAAACCTAATCAAAAAAGGTATTCAGCTTGATAAATTATTAGAATCCATTGTTGTTGAGCCTGGTGTGAATATAAATGATTTGTTAATTGGAGATAAAAATGCAATTTTAATTGCAACTAGAGTTTTAGCATTTGGACCAGACTATAATGTTAAAGTTCAAGATCCATTTGATAACGAAGAGGTTGAAGTTACCATAGATTTATCAAAAATTAACACAAAGGAAATTGATGAATCTTTATTAAACAGAAGAAATGAGTATGATTTTACATTACCTGTTTCTAAAGCATCTATAAAATTTAAGTTATTAACTCATGGTGATGAGTTAGCAATCAATAAAGATGTCGAAGCAAGTCAAAAAACATTAAAGCAAGGTAATGAAATTACTGCAAGATATAGGAGAATAATTACCGAAGTTGATGGTAATCGTGACTTTGGATATATTAGTAATTTCGTAGCAAATCGTTTATTGGCTGGAGATTCCAAAGCATTACGAAAATATATTGCTTCGATTAACCCAGATTTAGATTTCAAATTTGAGTATGTATCGCCCGTAACCGGTGAAACGGAGGCACTGAAAATTCCCTTTGGGATTGGGTTTTTTTACCCTACCGATTGATTATAGCGTATATCTTCATAGTAAATTATTTCAAATGGTTTATTATTCCAATGGTGGATTTAATTGGAATGATGTATACTTTATGCCCATCAAACTCCGTGAATTTTATTACAGAGAACTTATCAAAGCTAAAGAAAGCGAGAAAGCGGAAATGGATGCCGCGACGAGAAAATCTAGTTCATCTAGCCGTGTAAGGAGAAGATAAATAATTAAATAATCTATATTTATAGATAAATACTATAACTATGCCTAAAAAAAGATTAGTCGAAGTAGGTGCTCTTGATAGATGGCTTGAAAAATTCTATGCAGCCAATGTAGATAAAAAAGAAAAATTTATAGATTTATTAGCTAAAACCGATCCGGGGTTAGCAAAAGCTTTAGACCAATGGCAATATAAATTTTTAGACCTCCTATTAGCTACTAAAAAAACTAAAGAAAAGTATGGTAAAGATACTACAAAAGTCGATAAACTTATCAGACTAATGAAAGGAAGCTAGTTAATTTTTATTGTAATTAGATGGCAAAAGAAAAAAAATCCGTTAAAGAAATTCAAGACGAAATAAATGCTTTAATACAACAGCAAAAGCAAATAAGTGCTAATGCGAATGAGTATCGCAAATTACTAAGAACGCAATCAGAATTAACTGAACAACAAAAAATAAAATTAAAGTTATTAGAAGACGAGAGAAAGCTATATGCGCAAAACTCTAAAGCAATATCGCAATTAAGCACCGATTTAGATGCTGCAAAAGACAGAATACGCAAAAGCTTAGATTTTACAAATGATTTAAGCGAAGCATTCGTAAGTATCAGTAATACAGTAGGAAAAACTCACCCACAATTTAATAGTATAGTAGATTCGCTTAAAGAAGCTCATAATGTAACCGCAGATATTAGTCGTGAAATGACTTCTTCGGCCGTTGACATTACTAAAAATGAAGAAGCGGTATTAAAGGTATCGGCGGCATATGTCAATATGAAAACCGCTATAGCTGAAGCTAATGCTATGAGGGCAGCTGGAGAGATAACGGAAAGTGAAAGAATATCAATACTTCAAAAAGAGTCGGAACTGTTTATGGACATATCTAAAAAAATAGATATGTCTGAAATAAGCTCTTCAAAATTAAGAGATACTATAAATGGAATTAAAAGTGAGGCGCGTGGTATTTTTGATGATATGAAGACTGAGCATTTATTTGATACAAAGCCGTTAGATGATATAGTCGTAAAAATGAGTAACGCTTTTGGAGAAACATCGGAATATGTTACTCAATTAAATATGAATTTAGCAGGAACACAGCAAGCAGTTGAAAGTATAGCTGAAGAAATAAGAGCCGGTGGGGCTGGAACCGAAGAAAATGCACAATCTGTTATGGATTTGGCAGATGCTTACAGACAGATGAAAGTGGATATTGCTGATATAAATGCCGAATATATGCAAGGCAAAATATCCGAGCAAGAACGCGTAGCAATGATTAAAGAGGCAACGGATAACTTATCAGAAATGGCGAATGCTATTGATATGAGTGTAGTAAGTTCCAATGACTTAAAAGATAGTATTGTTAAAATCAAAGGAGAAGCTGATGCATATAGTAAATCAATGCAAAATGCACAGCTTAAGACTCAGGCTATGGATCAGGTATTTGATTCATTTGGTGGAGTACCCGCTATGAGGGAAATAAATACACTATTAAAAACTAACATAAAAGATACATTGGCTTGGAAAGCCGCAGTAGCCGCGGTTGGGGCAGCTTTAGGCGCAGCGGCGGGTGAATACTTCGGTGCACCAATGAAAGCGGGTATGGAAGCATCTTATCAAGCTGATAAAGCTGGTATAGATGCAGCTAAAAATATAGCTAAAATAGAAAGCGACTCTGGCTTCATAAGACAGCAAAATATGATAGAAGCTGGGAAGCAAGGAATCGAAACGGAAAATCAAGTAGCACAAATTAGACATGAAGGCGCCTACACAGACCAAAAAGTAGCATTAGAAGCTCAGAGAACGAGATTAGATGGTGCACAACAAGTTGCTAGAGCTATGATGGAAGCTGGTGCGGCGCAAATAAGAGCAGCTAGACAATTTTCAGACCAAATGCAAGTTGGAGCAGCTACATTTGCGGCTCAAGCTAAAACTGCATTATTTGGTAATAAATTGGGTAGTATAAATTATGGTGCCGCACAAATGCAATTAGCAGGAATTGGAGCCGATAAAGTAGCTGCGGCAATGATGGCAGCTGGTAAAGTTATGGGTAAAATGCCATCATCTGAAATTGCATCCGATATGGCAGTTTTAGCAGAACGAACCGGACAATCAGCTGAAGATATAGCACAATTAAATTCATTTTTCCAAAGAACAGAGGGAGTATCTGAAAAAACCGCAATAAATTTACAAGAAGGATTACGGGCTATGGCTGATCAAGCTGGTCTTAATTTGGGTGAATTGATGAAAGAAGTTGCAGATGCTTCAAAAGATGCTTTAAGTTATCAAATACAAAGTGGTAAAGCTTTAGCAAAGCAAGTAGCATATACACAATCAATAGGTGTTAATTTTGGAGATATTGCTAAGGCCGGAAAAAGTATGGTACTTAACTATAAAGATAGTATCAAAGCAGAAATGCAACTAAGTACATTGTTAGGTAAGCAAGTTGATTTGGCTGAAGTAAGACAAAAGTTTGCAGAAGGTGATACAACGGGAGCACTTGAGGCATTAAAAGCACAGGGATTAGATCCAGCTCAAATGGATATGTTCCAACAGCAAGCTCTACAAGATGCTCTTGGTGGTATGGATTTGTCTTCTCTACAAAAAATAGCAACAAAAGAAGGGAAAAAAACTGGAGACTTAAAAGAAGGTGATGCGGAAAAAGAGGGTAAGGCGTTTCTAAAAAGAAAAGAAAGTGCAGAATCCGTATTAAACTCGCAGCAAGCTGCAATATCAGCAAAAACGGCTGTATTTGATGCACAACTATCGGCATCAATAAATAATGCATATGTTAATTCCGAAGGATATAAAAATTACCAAAAGCAATTAAATGAATTAGCAGCGAAAGATGCAGAACTGGCAGGTTCAATAAGTAAAGCATATCTTGAATCTCCTGAGTATGAAAAATATAAAAAGGGATTAGCTGAAATGGCTAAACAGGATGAGGCATTAACGGCCCAAATGGTTCAAAAGCTTATGAAAGATAAAAAATATCAAGAACTTATGGCCAAAGAAATGCAGCTTGATTTCAAAAAAGGATTGCTTGATGCTGGCTTTAAGGGATTGACTTCTATACTAGGAGCTGGAATCGCACTAATGGGTGATAAGATTGCCGGTGGTGTAGCCAAGTCGGTTATGGGTGGTTTAGCTAAAACCGGTATAGGAAAAAAAATTACTTCTTTCTTTGGAGGCGGTGGAGGAGCCGCACCACCCGCACCGACTGTACCAGGCACCGGAGGACCCGGTGGTGGTCCCGGTGGTCCTGGTGGAGGTCCTGATATAGGTGATGCGCAAAATAAAGTTGGTGCAGTACAAAAGATATTTGATACTATAAAAGAGATATTGGGGGGCATTAGAAGTACTATTTTAGAAATCATAAAAACGATAAAAGAGGTTGGTGTAGAATTAGTAAAAACAGTTGGAGATATAGTTGGACAAGTAATAGATACAGTTAAATCCGTAGGTGGTAAATTGATAGAGACATTGGGAGAACTTGGTGGTAAGATATTAACTGTAGCGACTGACCTTACTGGTAAATTTGGTACATTACTTGAAAAGGTGGCGGAAATAATAACAAATGTAGGTAATAAAATCGCTGAGGGCGGAATGAAGATATTTAATACAGTAATTGATGGATTGACAAAAGCATCCAATTCAATGCCTACTATATTGGGAAATCTTGGTAAAGCAATAGGTTCTTTCTTTCAAGGAATAGGACCAGGATTATTAGCATTTGGTGAAATGATGGCCACACCTACGGCATTTTTTGGAATACCAGCCGGAGCAATAGTTCTTGCTATGATGATGGGTATAGCAGCAGCATTAAGAATAGCAGCACCTGCTATAGAAACATTAACACCACTACTTATTGGATTGGCCGATAGCATTGGTGGAACTTTTGTTGAAATGCTTAAAGCGGCAGCTCCGATTATTGAATCTGTATTTGATGGAATTTCCAAAGTAATAAAAACCGTTGGAGATGCCATTGTTGGTATTATAAATTCCATAACAAATAGTATTGTAACATTCTCTCAAATAGATGCTATGGGACTATTAGCCGCTGCAGGTGGTATTGCCGCAGTCGCAGGAGCTTTGGCATTATATGGGGCTGGTAGTTTAATTGGTGGTATAATGGATGGAATAGGTAAATTCTTTGGAGGCGATCCTGTTGAAAAATTCAGAAAATTTGCTACCATAGATGGCGGAGCGTTACAATCCGTAGCTAAAGGTGTAGGGGATTTAGGAACAGGTCTTAGAAATTTCAGCACTGGAAATTTAAGTGCAATACCTGGTGCATTAAAAACTCTTAATGAGGGCATTAACAAAAATTTAAGTACAGCCGCGGCAAATTTAATGTCTCAATTTGGAACAACAATAAAAAATCTGTCAGATACATTAGTAACATTTGCAGGAGCTATTACTAAAATAAATAGTGAGGCAGTACAACTTGATGCTACAACGGCAGCATTTGAAAGACTTGGTGGAAAGTTATTAGAATTTCCAAAATTATCCGATATTCAACCCGCAATCGATGGTATTAAAGCGGTATCACAAGCATCACCGACTCCGGAATCAGCACAGGCGTTTTATGTATGGAATACGGCATTCACTGGATTTAATCAAAATATGGTTACAATGAGTGGTTATCCGCAATTAGTAGCACAATTAGTACCTATGTTTGAGCAATTAACTATGGTTACTAATAAGATGGGTAATGAATTAAATTTAATATCACAAGTACCATTCGCTAATTTCTTAGGATTGGCAGCTGGGTTAAAAGCATTAGGATTAGCTACACCGACTTTTGAAATGGGTGAGAGATTATCGGTATGGAATGAGGAATTTGGTTCTTTTACTAATACAATTTTAACACTAACAACCGTTTCGGAGGGATTATTGAGTGTGGCTACTAATATGGATTCAACCGCAATTGCTTTACTCCATTTAGCAGATGCATTCAAAGAGTTTGCACGTATTGATATAGATGCAATAAATTCACTACCTTGGATAAGGATGACCGCTTTCGCCGCAGCTGGTGGAAAAATAACTGTAGCACAGCAAGCAAATAAAAGTTTCAACGTCACTCAAGATACCGCAAAAAATATAGAATCAATTAAATCGGCTGATAAAATTCAAGCGGAAAAAGTATTAAAAGATAGTTCAGAACTAATTAAACTTACTAAAAATGTGCAAGCATTGGTTACGGTATTAGCACAAGGTGATGTTATTTCAGAGCAACAACGAACCGCTAGTATAAAATTATTTATGGATGGTACAGTTGTAAGTAAAGCACTTACTAAAAGAGAAGCTAATAAAGTAGGTGGGAATCCAACACCTCCAGACAAAAACTGTAATTGTTAATAACATTTTCTGACTTGGGATATTTATAATAAATAATTTAATAATGCCCACACTACTCGAATTACTTAATAGCAGACGTGAAGAGATATACCAAGGACAAAACATTGGTGGAGGAGAAAAAGAATCTCAAATCAATAAGAACGAGGGTGAAATGAAGAGGGAATTTAAGAATAGGCAAGATACTTTTAGAAATCGTGAATTATATGGAATACAAGGAACGGCACTTATTGAGAGTAGAGGATTGATAAACCCAGCAAGAATAGCAGCATTAGCCGTATCGTCGCCCTCGCCAGTTGCTGATTTAATAGGTTCACAATTAAATGGATTTTTAGGCGGTAATGCTAATAAGCCAGACGATACTATTTTCAAAAACAAAAAGGTTTTTAGTAAACCAATTACTTTATTAGCACCAACGCAGGCGTTACAAAGAGATGCAGTAAAAGAAGGTGAAATCTATTATATAAAATCAAGTCCTTTTCCTGGAAATATACTTAAAAATTTTATTTCTGCATTCAAAAATCCAACCGCATTTATTAGTATGGGAGCAATGGCTCTTAATAAATTCGGTAGTAAAGGAGCAATTAAACGATTGGGAGAGTTACTTAAACGCAAAGGAGATGCTCCTGGTTATGGTCCTAGATTTGGACAGCAAATAGGAAGAGGAAAGGATAAAGCGTGGGCTGACAGAGAGTATGTTAAGTATTCCACTCACTATACTTTATTTACTCCTAAAAAAGCATTGGAGGGTTCAAAATCGGCAACTGGAAAATTAATTTACTCTAGAGAAAGCGATGAAAAGGCTGAAGTTAAAAAAAGAGATAATACGGCTATGTCTGAGGGATCATCTCAATTTGACTTGATAAACGATACAATTTTATCATCTCCAGATGTGGATTTTGAAACAAGTGATAAAACCGAATCAACAATTTTTGAAAAATTCCTTAAAAAAAATGGAATAAAAAGGCAACCTGGATATGTATATGTTGCAATTCGTCCATATGGAAAAAAAGGCAAAGCTTTAATTTTACCGGGCACAATATCTGGAATATCCGAAGACTATTCTCCCGATATAGCCTCATTCAAATATGTGGGATCTCCATTTAGTTTGTATAGATACAATGGTGTAGAACGAACATTGAAATTTGATTTGAAATTATACGCATTAGATCCCAAACACGAGGTAAACCTCAGAAATAATTTGAATAGCTTAAGGAGATTGGTATATCCTGATGATGAATTATCCGTAGTAACTTATGCCGGAGATACAGCATATGCGCCATTGTATTTTAATACGAGTTTAGTACAACTAACTGTATATGGCCTTTATTCGGATTTGCTATGTATTGTGGATAGCTTATCTATATCGGTTGAAGATACTGTACCCTGGGTAACTAATGATTATATATCCATTGACGGGAGTCAGGATTTACCACACCCGTCGGTATTTAATGTATCTCTTGGCTTCAAAGTAATAAACAACCCATCGGTTAAAAAAGAAGATGGTTCAGCTAATTATTCATATAATTCTTCAACTGTTGAAGGTAACAAATATAATGACTTCTTTACAGGAATAACACCCGAAGTAAACGGATATTCTAATAAGGAAGATATTAAAGTTATATACGCAGAAAACGAAAAGCGTAGAAAGGAAGCTGAAGAAGCTGCAAAGTTGGAGAAAAAACGTGGTAGAAAAAAAGAATAGAAATAATAATTTAAGTATAATAATATGGCTAATAGATACATATACAATGTAATAAAAAAAGATACAGATACCAATAAAGATTATTATGAAACCACAATATATCCAAAAATAAAACCAGCTAACACAGATTTATATGTGATAACAGAAGCGGGTGATAGGTTGGATTTATTAGCAAAAAAATACTATGGTAATACTAATATGTGGTGGATAATAGCAACCGCAAATAATCTTAATGATGCAAACTTTTTTGTTCCAGAGGGAGTTCAATTAAGAATACCCAATAATATACAACAAATAACAGCAGATTTACAAAAATTAAATAAATAAGTTATGCCATTTCCATATTTAGCACCGCTTTCACCTTGGTCAGTAGAGATTTTTGAAGAAAGAGAAAAACATAAACTAACTACGGTATATAAACATCCTTGGATATGTTTAACATCATCTGCAAAAGTTGTTAATGCCGGAATTAAAGGGCAAACCGAAGAAGAGAGAGCTCAAGAAATAGATAAACTATTAAACGGTGATATGTCTGGAGGAGGAAAGGTATATAATGGCTGTATTATAGCTAATAATATAGGAGCTGGTATGAGTAATACTATTCAAGAAAATAAAAATTTTTTACAACTTGGGGGTACAACTAATTTATCATATTCATTGGGAGCAACTCCTGTTGGAATTGATTTAGATGGTAAAATAATAACTGTAGAAGGAGAAACGGGAAGAAGAGTATCTACTCCAATAGTTGAAAGTATGGATTTAGATACCGATGGGGCAAACAATACATTAAAAACAGCTAAGATTAGTGTTAAATGTTTTACACTAAAGCAGCTTGAAATGTTTGAGATGTTTTTTATGAAACCAGGTATAAATATATTGGTTGAGTTTGGCGATAATTATTTAGATATTAGAAAAAAATATATTAAAGCAGATCCTAATGCACCAACTGAGCCAATCACACAAAAAGATGATAAAAATGCCTTTATAAATGGAACGCCAAAAGAATTTTCACCATATGAAAAAATAGAACAGGCATTAGTTAAAAAAAATGATTTCAAAGGATTTTGTCAAGACTTTTCAAAATACTTTAGATCCGATACAAATGCGATTGGTGAGTATCTACAAACGGTTAGACAATCGTTTGGTTCATATGATAGGGTTGCTGGAAAAGTTTTAGATTATAATTTTAGTATAAATGATGATGGTACATATCAGGCACAATTTGAGGTATCGCAGGGTAATCAACTATCAATGGCAATTCCACAAAAACCAACAACAACTAATTCACAAGCACAAACATCCGGCCCGGCTAAAGATGTTGAATTTAGAAATTTTGATACTATACTAACTGTAATGGCTTCCGATTTGAACCTAAATAAAACTGTTTTGGAAAGTATTATTAAAGATACGCCAACAGGTGATACTACGGAGTGGTCGAATCATTTATTTAATTTTGTTAAAATAAATACTCAACAAAAAGATACAGCAGCATCCGATAAGGCATATGTATCTTTGAAATTTGTTTTAATGATTTTGATGAACTATATTGTTTATGGAAATGATCCTACAAAACGAGCATCAACATCATTTTTCAAATTAAATTTACCTGGATATAAAAAAGCGCTAACAGATCCGGATGATGAGGATAAATTGATTAGAATAATACCAGTAGAATCTAATAAAATGCTTATTTCATCGAATCAAGATATAATTTATCCAAGAAAAAACTTACCAACAGCCACAGCGGTTATAGATCCAGAAAATAAAGACGCCAAAATAATTACACTAACAACTGGATCGTTGGTAGATGGTAGAATTGATGCAATAATAGACTTTGACACAATTCACGATACATTATTTTTACCAACCACATATTATAATGACTCAAAACAAGAACCCATTCAAAACATTACACCTGGTCAACCAATAGGAGATGCCTTACATATTTTTATTAACTATGCTAGAATAGTTGGGTTTTGGAAAAGAAGTTATACAAGAATGCAATTTCTTGATCAAGTATTAAATTTAGTAAATGATAATAGCTATGGTTTATTTCATTTAGTTTTTGGAATACCAAAAGAAGACACTTATCCGGTTGTAATGAATCATAGATGGCAAACTAACACAGTATTGGAACAAAACCAGCCGAAAAATTATAGGTTCAAACCAACAACAATAAATTCTATAGTCAAACAATTTAGCTTTAATTTTGAAATGAGTAATTTGGTAGCAGGAATGACAATATTCAATACTAGAAAAATGCTTGCCGAAAAAAGCTCAACCAAAGGCCAATTACCATTACCACCGAGCGCGTATAAGCTTGTTGAAAAATCAATGTTTGGTAACGCAGATGGATATTATACCTTAAATTATGTTGAGTATTTGAATTTACAAGAACTAGATAAAAAAAGAAAAGAAGAGGAGGCCGCGGGAGTCAACTCAACACCTCCGCCGCCAGAAGATGCAACAAAAGAGCCGGTAGACTATGCTCAAATTATCAAAGATAAATGTGTTAATTTTATTTTTAATGATGATCCTAAAAATCTAAAATCAATTATATTTAGTGCAGTGGAGGTTGTATACAATGGTATAGGTAAAGAAAGAGAAAAATCAAAATCGGTTGTATCACCATTGACGGTATCATTGACTATAGATGGGTTTAGCGGACTTAGTCCTGGTCAATACTTTAACATAGATGGTGTTCCTGAAATATATAATAAAATAGGCGTATTTCAAATTACAAATACCAAACATAGTGTATCAAACGATGGTTGGACAACTTCAATAGAAGCAGATCATAGAATAGTGAACAAGAATAAAAAATAATTGAATGTATAAACAACTACTTAAAAATCCGGAAAAATTTGAAGTTAAATATCCAAAAACCATAGTGCCTCAACCTACTGAAACGGATTATGAGATTGGATTTATAAGAAGATATTTTGCTAAAAAATCAAATAATGTATATGGATATGTTTTTGAAATTTCAGAAGAAACTTATGCGGAATATGTAAATAAAAAAAGCCCAATGTGGGTAGCTACGAACGTGAAATGGAGAATAAAAGGGCCCATTGAAAAAACATTTAAGCCAGATGGTACTATACAAGATATTGGTGTACGTGATTCAAATAAGGCAGCATTAGGCATAGTATCTGCAACAATTCCAAATATAAAGCTATATCTTCCCAATTTACTACAATTTTATAGACCTTAATTTTGTAAATTCAATTATTTTTCTTACATTGGGTTCGTATGAACTTGATTGAAAATATAGAAACATTAGTAGAATTTATTAAATCTAAGCCGGTCTTAACACTTCTTATACCGGTTTGGAGTTCACACAAAGCGCATGAGTGTGGTACTGATATATCATTTATATATTGGAGAACTGCCGACTCTGATGGTATAATCAATTTCAAACACATAGATGCCAACGGAGTCGCAATGTTTCCAATACACCGATTGTGTAACCAGAATACATTGGTATTAGGAAATCGCTATATAGATACAATAGGACTAGATTATGAGTGGGTTTACTTCGAAGAGTATGGAACACCATTTGTATTTAATGAGTTCGTAGAATCGGTTTATAGAGGTTATAGGAGGGATTTTAACGAACTTAATGATTGCATTCCACTAACGAAATGGTATGAAGTATTAGGTACAATCCCTGATATTGGAACTCGACAAGAATGGTATCGTAATTATTCAGACTCCATTACCGAATTAGGAAAATTAGAGGGGGCTGGGGTGAAAGTCGTAGAGGAAAAATTTATTGATAAGTTTGGCTTCAATCCAGCATACATAACAAGCGGCATCGTATATCCAAAATACAATCCATACACAACGACAGGTAGACCTACAAATCGTCATCTCAATGTAAACTGGTCCGCAATGCCTAAAACCGATGGGGGTAGGCAATCAATCGTATCTCGCTTTACGGGGGGAACTCTATTGGCATTTGATTGGGAATCGTATCACATTCGTCTTATTGGGCGGCTCGTTGGTTACGACTTCCCTACGGATAAAACGGCACACCAACACCTTGCGGAGTGGTACGGGCCGGGTGTTACCTACGATGAAGCAAAAGGGATAACATTCCGTTATCTTTATGGTGGTTGGGATGAGACCAGTGACCGGATTCCGTTTTTCGCAAAGGTGAGGGAATATATCCGTGAGGGGTATAAACGATTCATAGTAACGGGTGGCTTAACGACACCAATCTTCGGTCGACGTATCCCTTTCCAAAGGATAGAAGCGCCGAATGAGGGTAAGGTGTTTAACTACTTATTACAATCCCTTGAAACGGAAATCAATTATCGTAAGATTAGGGAAATAAATCAGGCCCTTGCCGACATGGAATCCTGCCCTACACTTTATACATACGATTCCATACTGATTGATACACATCCGGCTGAAAGGGATAGTGTGTTGAGAACGATACGCACCATTATGGAAAGGGGTGGGTTTCCCGTCCGAGCGTATGAGGGAAGTAATTACGAAGATTTAGTCTTATTATCTTAATTGTTTTATATTTATATCATATAATTATATGTGGACTATGTCCATTTAATGCTTAATATATAAAAATGATACGATTAAAAGATTTATTAACCGAAGGTTATAATATGACAAAGCTCGGTGCTGATTTGGAAAGTTGGGCAAAGAAAAACGGTCTTAATTTCAAAAAGGTATCTTCTAAAAAGCAACCTGGCCCGTATGGTTCTTCTATATCCAATACTTTTTATCAAATTGGAGATAAATACGCTTTGGTAAGATATGAAACCGTAACCGGTGCTCCAAGATTAAACCAATTAAGATTTGCCATTTTCGATAAGCCCGATTTGGCATCCAAAGCAACTTCCGTTCAAAACTATGTAGATGATTTTGGATATGTAGAGCAGGCACTTGAAAAAGCCGGACTTAAAGGTGGTAAAGAGGCTACAAAGTGGACTAAAGGGACGATTGACAAATTTGTAAAAGATTTGGGCAAAGATAAGAAGTATAATAAATTTACAGATGCTCAAGCCGGTGATATGGCACAATCAGTATTGGATGATAACGAAGGACTAGAGCAAGCAATAAAAACAATATACAGAGTAAGAGATGCTGCCGGATGGTTAGCAGATAAGATGTAAAATATGATAAAACTAAAATCATTATTAAAAGAATCTCTACTTACCGAATTAGAGTTTGGTACACAAGATGCATTCGATGATTACCAAAAAAATCACGATATGCGTGCTGATACGCAAGTAACTGTAGCAGGTAAGAAGATGAGTGTTGGACAGGCTGCAAAACAATCAAAAGACCCTGCAGTTAATAAGATTAAAGGTACTGCCGTATTTGGTAAGAAAAAAAATTATGCTGTAACTTTTGGCGATGCTGATAGTGATGCGGCCCGATCCATATATGATAAAGAGATTGATAAAGCTAAAAAAGCAGGAAGAGATTTTAGTAAAGACCCATTTCCAGATTTTGGATCTGATGCTTGGAAAACAATGCACTCTAATATGAGGAGAAACGCCGCAGAAAAAAATCCTGGTTATCAAAAAATAAAAGGAATGGCTGATAAGTTCAAATCAATGGGTTACGAAGAAAGTGAAGTTGGGTATGGAGATTATGGAAGTGCTCTTGTTGGTAAAAGTTTTGGAAAAAAAGATGATGAAGGTAATCAAATTGACATATATATGATGCCAACAAAAGATGGTAACATTGAGGTAACTAGTACTAAACGAATTGAATCCGAAAAGAAACGTGGCGGACTTATGGGATTGATGGGTAAAAAAGATAAAAATGTACAGTATAAAGATACTGAAAGAGAAGTAATTGATATAAGTGGCAAAAGTGATGATGAAGTAGTTGATGCAATAACAAAGCATGTTAGCAAATTATAAAACAAAAAGATGAAAAAGACTCTATTACAAGAAATTAAAGCAATGAATAAAATTGCCGGAACAGAAATGACGGTAGAGCAGGAGATTGCGTTCATTAAGAATAGATTACAAGAGTTGGAGTTTACACATCAGGCTTCATTTGATGCTTATAGAAAGAATCACAAAATGAGACCTGATACAAGGGTGAAGATAGCAGGTAAGGAAACAACTGTTAAAGATGCATCAAAAGAAAAAAGTTTATTACAAAAAATAGGTGCAAAACTATTTGGTAAAAAAGAAGAGCCTGTTCCAATGCCAAAAGTAGACCCAAAGAGTCCATTGAATAAGATTATGGTATGGGATGATAAACGTGGTTCACATGTAACAATCGGCAAAGCTCTACAAAACCCAGACAGATACAAACACTTGGCAGCAGATATACAATCAATGGTTGATATTGATCCGAAAGGTACTAAAGCTCAAAAATATCTAGATAAGAAAAAACAAAGAAGAAAGGATGCCGAAGCAGAGCGTAAAGCGTTTAATAAAAAAGAAGCGGATCGTAAGAAGTGGAGAGAGGAAAACCCTGAATTAGCAAAGAAGCAAGATGCTGAAGCAGAAAAATTAAGACAACAAGCAAGCGCTGAAAGAAGAAAACGTGATGGAGCTGGTGATGATGATTATTTGGGACGTGATAGTTCAAACTACTGGAAGTCCTCTAATCCAGTTTATCTTCCGTGGGATGATGATGATAAGGATAAAGGATTTGGTGGTTTCGGTGGAGGTAGTTTCGGCGGCGGAGGAGCAGGTGGTAGTTGGTAAACATTTATATTATTAAAAATAAACAAAAATATGAACATAGATTTTCAAGAAATTCTTAAAGAGTTAGAATTTAGAGTACCAAAAGGTATAATAAACCTAAACGAAGAACAACAGGTTACAACATTAGTCGAAATACTTCGTGAGAATGGAGTTCCCGATGCTAATGAATTTGCTCAAAGGGCAAGAGTGATATTTGGATATGTGAGTGAAGCTAATAAAAAGAAAGCATCTACTAAAAAAATAGGAACAAAATTTCCCGCATTTAGTAAAGATGGTGAAAAGCTTGTTTATTTCAAAACAAAGGCTTCATTAGATACTGCTCTAAAACAAGGCTCACATATAACTCCAAAACAAAAAGAGGATAACGATAAGAAGAAATCTGTATCAAAAACGGACAAAAAGCAAGAACCAAAACAATTAGGCGGGATTGAATTGGTAGGTGGTGCTGAAAAAAGAAAATCTAGAAAACAACAAAAACCAACATCTTTTGATGATAGAATTGATAGTAAAGTTTCGCAAAACTTGCAAAAAACATATAATACAGACCCACAATTTTCACAAGCAGGAGATGAATATCCAACGCATAAAGACAGGTTAAAATTATTAGAAAGTAAAAAAGTACCAAAAATAAAAAATGTAAATGTAACCGAAGATGATGTGTATAAAGCATTGGGAATTAAAAAAGGAGAATGTAAATTTCCTTCAAAATATGTATCGGTTATGGCATTAGCATTGACACACGCGAAGGGAAAATATACAATAACCGATTTAACAGATGCAGCGGGTGCGGGTACTCTTGATTCTACTCTTGGTGAACTAATGGTACTGATTGGTTCAACTATAGAAGACGAAAAATCAAGAGCAAATTTCTATAACTATTTAAGAGATAATGTTGCAAAAGGTGGAAATCAATCGCCAATTACAAGAGACTGGATTGATGCAGCTGAAGAATCATGTAAAGCTTTCAATAAAAAATTAGGAAGAAAATGCGGCGGAGGTTATAGTGTTCAGGGAAACTTTTGGGATATTGAAAAGGAAGCAGCCGGGGCTGGAATTAAAAACTATAAGAGAGATAAGGGAAAATCTACGGATATAAATACTTTGGTAAATTGTACATCAAAAGATGGTAAAACTACTCAAATATGGCAACAACCATCATTGAAGAAAAGTAAGGATGTAAATGCTATGAATGCAACAACATCAAGGGTATTTTCGGTAACACTTAATAGATATGGTTCAAAAGCAGAAAAAAAATTATATGAGGACAGTGGTGATGAAATTGATACTTACAAAGGACTTGATAAAAAAATGATTGTAAAGGTAAAATCAGCTGATGGTAGTGTCAAAGATATGACTGTAGAAAATAGAGTTCGTGAATTAAATGCGACAATGAAGAACTTGGAACGTAAATACGCAGATAAAATACCAAAATCTGCTAATCCTGAATATGCAGCAAAAATACAAAAACAATTACATGATAAATTATTAAACGATGTCGATGCAAATAAGGAATTAAATAAATTTTTTACAAATTGGCAATCAATGAAGAATAATGAAAAGATGGAATTGGCCCAAAAAATATCAAAAAAATATCTATCGCAAAAGGGCGATGCATATGGTGAGCAATTAAAAAATATGTTTGATAGAATGTCTGAATATGAAATGAACACACCCGAAAAGTTTAATGAAGTTTTAGATTATATGGAATTGCCGCCAAAAGAAAAATCTAAGCTTATGGTAGCTTCTATGAATGCTGTTTCTCTTACTAATGAGGGTAAAGAAACTGTTTGTGGTGATTATAAGAAAAAATTACTGAAAAATTCACATGGTCATTCGGAAGCCGTTTTGAAATATCTTATAGAAGATGATGAAAATAAGAACGCTCTTTTAGAAAATATATCAAAAACATTTCCATTAAAAGAATTGATGGAAGGTAAAGAGTGGGCAATACTTGGTGAAAAAGGAGGAGGTATAAATTTAGATACAGATACTATAACTAAATGTTTGGGTACAGCCAAATACGAAGATGTTGTTGAAAAATTACAAATAGTACCTTATGGAGATAAAAAAGAACCAACACTTGTTTATTCCGCCGATAATGGTAAAAGGAATATACCTATAAGTAAGATAAATTGTAGACCCGATGGTATTATGTATGGTACTGGTTGGAAATTAGAAATGGATATTCACGATGGGTTTGCAGCCTGTTGTAAATCACACGATGTATAAATTTAATACAAATGAACACACAACTACTTTGCTTGTTTACAACGAAAGAGGAGCTTGATAAAACGCTAGATTTCATAGTATCTAATTATGAGATAATAAATCCTAATGTCTTTATTTTGGAAAGCAAGGTAAGACCTGAAGAATTGTTCGTTACTTTTAATGTTGAAAAGGGGTCTCAACCTGTAAGTTCCCAATGGAAAACTATACTCGTTCATAGGAAAAAGCAAACTAATACAATATACACAATAAACGCCCTAAACGAAGTTGTAAAATCTATGACCGGTGGGCAAATGGATAATTCATTTGTAATTGATTGGGAAGAATTTAGGAATTGTATCTTATCTACTTCAAATTCATCTTACAAAAAAATTCCTACAAAAATATACAAAACATTAAATTTGGAAAATTAAAGTATTTTCCATATATTTGTTTTATGACAAAAAGGAAAAGATATAAACCAATCGAGCTACACGTTGATGCTCCTGACCAAATCTTTGATATTTACAAAGGTCAAATTTCAAAATCAATAATAGAAGCAATTTCATTTGCTCTACGCAATAAAAAGAAACGTGTTGACTTCGCTTATATAATAGTTAAAAACTTTTTAGTTATTACACTTTCAATAGATAATAACGAGTTTATAGAATTGATAGAAGAAAATCTACAAAACTTAATTGAGGTTGAAGATTACGAAACCTGTGCATTAGCAATGAAACTTAAAAATAAAATCGCAAAAAGAAATGATACACAGGTTCTTAAGAAAGCTAAATTGGATGTGTGATTACTATTTGGTTTATTTTCTTTACAATGAGAAGAAACGAATTAGATACCACAAATATATGAAAAGTAAATATAAAGGTTATGGAGAATGGTAAACTAGATTACAATTTACAAAACGACTATATAAACATAAAAACATCCACTATAGTCACATTGGCCGAATTTTTCCAACTTAAAACTACCGATGGACCTATTGATATTAAAGTTGACATAAAATGTGATTTTGCCGATATACCTGAAAAGTATCACGAAGTTGTATTAAATATGCTGACATCAAAATACTTAAATCGTGTATCATTCGGCAACAATCCATTTTCAGAATGCAAACCCATTGTAAAGCGTAAATGGTGGCAGTTTTGGAAATCAAAATACTTTCAAATACAATAAATAGTTATGAGTAAAGAAATGGTAAATCACCCCAATCATTATGGGGGAGCAGACAATCCGTATGAAGTAATAAAAGTATGTGAAGCATGGGGATTGGATAAAGATGCATACATTTTCAATGTAGTTAAATATGTAGCCAGAGCAGGAAAAAAAGACCCGGCAAAGGAATTAGAGGACCTCAAAAAGGCCTCATTTTACCTAAATCGTAGGATAGAAACCCTCCAAAAATAAAATTTGGTAAATCCAAAAAAAGTTCGTATATTTACATAGTAAAAGTAAAAAAGGTTATATTTAGTAATAGGGACTATTGCAATAAAACCTTAAACTTAAAACAAATTCTTAAACCTTAAAACAAAAAGCAAATGGACATTTCATTGGCGCTAAATCGCTTCAAGAGCCTCCAAAACAACACAAAAAAATCAGATTTAATTTGGAAGCCAGCAAACGGAAAATCTCAAATCAGAATGGTTCCGTACAAGTTCAACAAAGACCTTCCTTTCATTGAACTTTATTTTCACTACAACATTAACAACAAAACTTATCTCAGTCCTATCTCATTTGGTAGACCTGACCCAATCGTTGAGTTTGCAGAAAAACTTAAACGCACAGGCGATACTGATGATTGGAAAGCAGGTAAGAAAATGGAGCCAAAATTAAGAACTTTCGTACCTGTGGTAATCAGAGGTAAAGAAAACGAAGGTGTAAAATTTTGGGGATTTGGAAAGACTGTATATCAAGATATTCTTGGTTACATTGCCGATCCTGATTACGGAGATATTACTGACCCTAACTCTGGTAGAGATATTGTGTTAGAGGTAACATCAGCCGAAGAATCAAACGCATCTTATCCAACAACCACAATCCGTGTTAAACCGGCTACAACAAAGTTACATAGTGACCCACAAATTGTAGAAAATCTATTGGAAAACCAAAAAGAAATTACGGATTTATATTCGGAATTATCTTACGCAGAATTGAAAACAATTCTTGAAAATTGGTTAAAC
>Ga0315900_10002282_pt1 | contig 29643 bp, 26 predicted proteins | sample LakEriMetagenome_FD_203521 | JGI IMG/M metagenome (GOLD analysis project Ga0315900, IMG submission 203521) | Freshwater fungal communities from buoy surface, Lake Erie, Ohio, United States - Buoy 12 MA114 | ecosystem: Environmental > Aquatic > Freshwater > Lake > Lake biofilm | place: USA: Lake...
GGCCATGCTGCAGATCCTCGATCAGGCCTTGGCGCGGATGCGGACCAGCGGCCATCCCGCCGTGCTCGCCGAGATGGCGGTGGTGCGGCTCGCGCGGCTCGAGGATCTGGAGAGCCTGGCCGCGGTCGTCGACAAGATTGCCGCGGGGGGGCCGGTCCCCGCGGCCGAACCCCGCCCCGTACCGGCGCGTCCGGCTGCGGTTGCGACGCCGGCGACGCCGACGCCGACGCCGGCACCGCAGCCGACGGCCGGCATCGAGCGCGAAAAAAAAACGACCGACCGGGCCGAGCCGGCGGTCGAGCCCCCCGCCCCTGAACGGCCACCCGCGGTTTCGGCGGCCGAGCCTGCCGCCCCGGCCGCGGGGCTTCCGGCGGATGCGGTGGCCGCCTGGCGGGCGGGCACGGAGGCGTTCGGCGGCCTGGCGGCCGATCTGGCCGAGGCAGCGACCAGCGTCGCCTGGCGCGACGACTTGCTCGAGGTGACGATGCCCAGCGCGGCGGGCACGGCCGCGGCCTACCTGCGGCGGCCGGAGGTGGCGGCCGGCATCGGCAAGGCGCTGTCGGCACTGGCAGGACGCCCCGTGCGGTTCACGCTCGTCGTCGCGGCTGCGCCGGCGGGCCCGGCCGCCCCCCAAACGTCCCGGCCGACCCCGGCGGTGTCGCAGGCGACGCTGCTCCGCGAGGCCGCCGAGCATCCGCTGGTCGCCCGCGCCCGCACGCTGTTCGATGCGGCGATCCGCAAGGTCGATCCGCCGCGGCCCCGGGATCCGACGCGGCCGCCGCAGCCGGTCCTGACCGTGGGGGCCGTGGCCGAGGAGGCCGCAGCGGCCGACGACGAAGCATCGGGGGGCGGTCATGAGTGAGCGCAAGGGCGTCGTGGCGGCGCTCGTGGACTGCTTTGCCGAACTGCCCGGAGTCGGCCGCAAGTCGGCCGAGCGGCTGGCGCATCACGTGCTGCGGATGCCCCACGCCGAGGCGATCGCGTTCGCCGAGGCGATTCGCGCGGTCAAGGAGAAGCTCCATCCGTGCCGCGTGTGCTTCAACCTCGCCGAGGACGATCTGTGCGCCGTGTGCCGCGACCCGCGCCGCGACCGCACGCTGCTGTGCGTCGTCGAGCAGGTGCGGGACCTGCTCGCGCTCGAGCAGGCCGGCACCTACCGCGGGCTCTATCACGTGCTCCAGGGCCGCGTGGCACCGCTGGAGAACGCGGGACCGGAACGGCTCACGCTCGACGCCTTGGTGGCCCGGGTCCGTGAGGGTGGTTTCCGCGAGGTGATCATGGGCACCACGCCGAACGTCGAAGGGGACGGCACGGCGCTGGTGGTCGCCCAGCGGCTCGCGGGGCTGCCGGTCGCGGTCACGCGGCTGGCCCGCGGCCTGACGGTCGGGGCCTCGCTCGAGCAGGCGAACCGCGACATGCTCGCCGACGCCTTGGCGGGCCGGCAGCCGCTCCGCTGACCGAGACGCGGGTTTCGGACGGCGGTTTTTGGGGCCGCACCCATCTCGGCACCGTGAGCCTTCTGCAAGTCGCGTGCCGCGGCTGCTTTCGCGTCGCCAAATGGGGTATTCTGTCGGGGGGCGGGCGGAAAGATCCGCTCGCTCGTGACTCCACAACCAGAGAACTCGTCATGCGGATGTCGTTCGGCCAGGAAATGCGGATGGCGCAGAAGCAGATGCTCGCGCCGCGCATGATCCAGTCGATGGAGATCCTGCAACTGCCCGTGATGGCGCTCGAGGAGCGGATCGAGCAGGAAATCCAGAACAACGAGACGCTCGAAGTGGAGGAGGCCGGTGACGTCGCGGCCGCCGCCGAGCCGGTGGTGACGGTCGCCGACGGCCCCGAGCCGCCGCCGGAGCGGACCGTGGATGAGCGGCCGCTGATCGTCGATCAGGAGCACGCCAACCAGGCCGACTTCGAGCGGACGTACGACTGGGCCAGCGAGTATCCCGACAGCGACGACGACCGCAGTCGGCCCTCGGCCTCCCAGGTGGACGACGCGGGCGACCGCTACCTCGACGTGATGGCCAATATGGTGGAGCGGCCCGAGACGCTCTCCAACCACCTTCACGACCAGCTCACGAACTACGAGCTCACGGACGCCGAGCGGCAGGCCGCCGACAAGGTGATCTACAACCTCGATGCCAACGGCTACCTGCCGATGCCGCTGGAGGAACTGGTCGATCCGGAGGGGCCGGCCGGCCAGCTCGCCCTGCTCGAGAAGGCCCTGGCCGTGGTGCAGACGATGGATCCGCCGGGCGTCGGGGCCCGCGACCTGCGCGAATGCCTGCTCCTGCAGATCGGCTCCGACACGCCGCATGCGGGGCAGCTCCGCCGGCTCGTGGCCGACCACCTCGAAGACCTGGCGGGCAATCGGCTGCCGCTCATCGAGCGGAAGACCGGCTTTTCGATCGAGCAGATCGAGCGGCTCCGGGAGCAGCTGCACGACCTGCGGCCCAAGCCGGGGGCGGTGTTCCTGGCGCCGATCGTGCCGCCGGTGAAGCCCGACGTGTACGTCGATCAGATGCTCGACGGCACCTGGAAGGTGCGGCTCGAGGACATCGACCTGCCGAACCTGCGGATCAGCCCCACCTATCGGCAGATGCTCCTGTCGCCGGACACCGACCCGGCGACCCGCGAGTACATCAAGCGCAAGATCAACGCCGCCCAGTGGCTGATCGAGGCGATCGAGCAGCGGCGCAGCACGCTGCTCAAGACCGCCCAGGCGATCGTCGATCACCAGACGCGGTTTCTCACCGAGGGGCCGGAGGCGATCGAGCCGCTGAAGATGCAGCAGATCGCCGACCGGATCGGCATGCACGTGACCACGGTGAGCCGGGCGGTGGACGACAAATGGCTGCAGACGCCCCGCGGCCTGCAGCCGCTGCGGCGGTTCTTCGTGGGGGGGACCGTGAGCGCCGACGGCGAGGAGGTGGCCTGGGACGCCGTCCGGCTCAAGCTCCAGGAGATCATCCAGGCGGAGCCCAAGGACGCCCCGTACAGCGACGACGACCTGGTCGTGGAATTGGGCAAGCGGGGGATCACCGTGGCCCGGCGGACCGTCACCAAGTATCGCAAGGCGATGAAGATCCCGAGTTCCCGCCAGCGTCGCGACTGGAAGCTGGCCCGGACCGCGAAGCCCGAGGCGGCCGCGGCCATGGCTCCCGACACCGATGCGGCGGATCAGGACGAGGAGTGACGCCGGCCGACTTGCCGCTTTCGCGGGCGGCGGCCTAGGATGCGAGCCACGTTCTCCGAGGCTCCCATGCGCTGCCCGTTCTGCCGACTCGACAACGATCGCGTCATCGACTCCCGAGCGGGCGACGACGGCGCGACGATCCGCCGTCGCCGCGAGTGTCTCGCCTGCCGCCGGCGGTTCACGACCTACGAGCGCGTCGAGCGGCAGTTGCTCACGGTCGTGAAGAAAGGGGGCGTGCGCGAGCCCTTCGACCGCGACAAGATCAAGCGTGGCTTGGCGAAGGCCTGCTGGAAACGGCCGGTGACGGAGGAGGACATCGAGGGCGTCGTGTCGGCCCTCGAGGCCGAGTTGTACGGCACCTACGAGAGCGAGCTGCCCAGCCGCGTGCTGGGCGAGCGGCTCATGGAACTGCTGAAGGCGCTCGACCAGGTGGCCTACGTGCGGTTCGCGAGCGTGTATCGCGAGTTCAAGGACGTGCGGGATTTCGTCGAGGAGCTGGAACCGATCCTCGCCGGCCGCGGCAAGAGCCTGTCCTGAGTTTCGGCCCCACGCGTGTCCGCGGGCCCCGGCTCACGTTCGCCGCCAGTCGCCGCGGGTGCCGCCGGTCTTCTCCTCCAGGCGGACCTGCTCGAGCGTCATGCCGGGATCGATCGACTTGCACATGTCGTACACGGCGAGGGCCGCGGCGCTGGCGGCGACGAGGGCCTCCATCTCCACGCCGGTGCGGGCCGTCGCCCGCACGGTGGTCTCCACCAGCAACGCGTCGTCCTCGAACCCGATCGCGCAGGCGACCGAATCCAGGGGCAGCGGATGGCAGAGGGGAACGAGATCGCTCGTCCGCTTCGCGGCCATGATGGCGGCCAGCCGGGCGGTGGCGACGGCGTCGCCTTTGTCGAGAGTTCCGGCGCGGATCCGGGCGACGGTCTCCGGCCGGGTTCGCAGTCGGGCCGAGGCCCGCGCGGTCCGCAGGGTGACCGGCTTGCCGCCCACGTCGATCATGCGGATGCCGTGCTGGTCGCTCATGACGTGCAGCATACCCTGGGGAAAGGCCGACGGCCGGTCCGCTGGGCGCGGACCGGCCGTCGGTTGGAGTCGCTTGGGGCCGGACGTGCCTCCCGGGTCACACCAGTTCCTTGCGGGCGCCGATCAGCGTCCGCAGCCGCTCGGCCAGGAGGGCGGCGTCGAACGGCTTCTTGAAGCTCTCGTTGACGTGCGCCCGGTCGATCGTGATCTGCGAGCCGTCGTCGGGCAGCAGGGCGATCACGATCGTGTCGGCATACTCGGGATTCCGCCGCAGGTTCTGGCAGATCTGCTGGGCGTCGATCCGGCCGATCGAGTAGTCCACCACGATGCAGTCGGGGTGGAAGCTCTCGGCCTGGATGCCGGCCTCGAAGCCGCTGGCGGCGACCTGGATCTTGAACGACCGCTCGAGGGGCAGGTGCCGCTTGAGGTTCTCGATCAGGACCTGGTCCTGGCCGACGAGCAGCACCTTCGCCATCGCCTCGTCCTCGAGGTCACCCAGCGGCATGCCGTGCTCCTTGAGGAACTTGATCAGGTACTCCCGCGGAATGCGGCGGTCCTGACTTCCCGGGATGCGGTAGCCCTTCAGGCGACCGGAGTCGAACCACTTGCTCACCGTGCGGGGAGCGACTTTACAGATTTTGGCGACCTGGCCCGTCGTGAAAACCTTCATCTCGTGGACTCCATGTGGATCATTCGTGTCCGGAAACGTCCTGGCCAGTCCGCAACCCTTCCGAGTGTCGGAACACAGCCCCCCTTGACGCGGATGCGATGGCGTGGGGACGTCCGCGTCGTCGTGCCCCACGATGGCCGGCCAACGGGCGCGGAGGGGCTCGAGAAAAGACGACCGCCGTTGGTGGCGCGGCACGAGGGCCGGCCTTGCGGCGGACGTCACGACTCGCAGGTATCCCCCCCTGCGCCACACCACGACCGCTCGCGGGATCGCTCCCGGACACGTCCGTGACATGACCGTCCAGGAGGGTAGATCGAAAGATTGCGTCGTGAGACTTGAGCCGTTCTTCCCGACGGCAGCGGTGGCACCGCATGCCCCGCCTGTGCCGGATGTCCGCGGCGGAGCGCCGGGGAGGCGTTTTCGCGGCGATTTTTCGGCCCTTCAGGCGGCCTTCGCCGCCGCCGCCGTCGCCTCGAACCGCACGCTGACCCGTTTCGAGACGCCCGATTCCTCCATCGTCACGCCGTACAGGGTGGTCGCCGCCGCCATCGTCTTCTTTGAGTGCGTCACGACGATGCACTGGGTCGAGGCGAGAAAGTCGCGGAGCACGGTCACGAACCGGTCGACGTTCGCCTCGTCGAGCGCGGCGTCGACCTCGTCGAGCACGCAGAAGGGGCTGGGACGGGAGCGGAAGATCGCCAGGAGCAGGGCCACGCAGGTCATCGTCTTCTCGCCGCCGGAGAGGAGCGAGATGCTGCGCGGCTCTTTGCCCGGGGGGCGGGCGACGATCTCGACGGCCGTTTCCAGCAGATCGACGCCCGGCTCGAGGACGATGTCGGCCTGACCGCCGCCGAAGACCCGCTCGAAGAGCTCGCGGAAGTGGCCGCGGACGGTCTCGATCGTCGCGCCGAGCAGCCGCCGGCTCTCCTCGTCGATCCGGGCGATGAGCTGCTCGATCGCCTCTTTGGCGGAGGTCACGTCGGTGAGCTGGCCCTCCAGGCTCGCGAGTCGTGCGGCCAGTTCCTCGGCCTCGGCCAGCGCCTCCATGTTCACCGACGTCATCGCCGCCAGCTTGCGGCGCAGCTGTTCGATCTCGGTGTCGAGCGCGTCGCGGTCCGCCGGCACCTCGATCGGCTCGCCCGTGGTCGCCGTCTCCGGAATCGTGGCCGGAGCCGCTTCGAGATCGATGTCGTACTCGTCGCGAATCCGGTCCACGATCCGCGCGCGGCGATGGCGGACCTCCCCCGCCTCGAGTTCGCGGGTGTGGGCCTCGGCCGCAAGCCGGACGGCCTCGGCGCGGGCCTCGTCGAGCGCGGTGGCCGTCGCCCGGCGGCGGGCATCGGTCGCGGCCAGGGCATCGACGGCCGCAGCCAGGGCCGCGGCGGCCTGCTCGGCGGCCAGGGCGGCCTCGGCATGCTCGGCGCCGGCGGCCAGCACGTCCAGGCGATGGGCCTCGAGCCGCGCGGCGGCCATGCGCTCGCGGGCGTCCGCGGCGGCGATCTCACGGGCACATGCGGTGGCGGCGGCGGCGGCGACCGCGACGGCATCACGGCTGCGGGCGAGCTTCTCGGTGACGGTGGCCTGTTCGATTCGCAGCGACTGGATCTCGTCGATGGCTGCGCCCCGGCTCCGCTCGAGGCCCGCGACGGCTGCCCTCGCCGCTTCCATCTCCACCGTGGCGGCTGTCTCGGTGGCAGCCGCCGCCGTGGCGGCATCCGCCGCGGCATGCTCGGCTGCGACCGCCGTCGCAGCCCGCTCTTCGGCGGCCCGGAGATTCTTTTCGGCGCTGGAGACGCGTGCTTCAGCCGCCCGTCGTTCCCGATCGAGACGCTCCAGTTCGGCTCGTGAGGCGGCATGCTCGTCGGCCGCCTGCTGCCGCCGGAGGCGGGCCTGCCGCAGCCGCTCGTTGAGTTCGGCGGATTCCGCCTGGAGCGTGGCGATCGCGGCCGCAGCCGTCGCCGTGACCCGCTCGAGTTCCTCGTGGCGTCGTTCGAGGGCCCGCAGTTCGCTCCGTCTGGCCACGAGGCCGGCGGTCGCCGTGGGGGTGCCGACGTCGAGCGTGCCGGCAGCCGAGAGGCAGCGGCCGTCGCGGGTCATGAAGCAGGTGCCCGCCGGAGCCGCCGGGAGGAGTGGCAATGCGTGCTCGAGCCGCTCCACCACCCAGACGTGGCCGAGGAGCTTTTCGAGCAGTGCGGCGGCGGTGTCCGGTCGGGACTCGGCCGGTGCGTCGGCAGCCACGAGGTGGTCGAGACGGCCGATGATTCCCGGATGCTCCGGTGGGGCGAACGCCGCGGGGCCGCGGGCGTCGGCCAGGGTCACGAAGCCGACGCGACCGCCGCCGGCGAGTACGGCCGCGGCCGCCTCCGACTCCGCCCAGTCGGTGTGCCAGCGGATCAGGTCGGCCAACGATTCGACGACGAGGCTTTGGCCGATTCCGCCCAACGCGACGTCCACCAGCGGGGCCCAGGCGACGCTGGCGACCACGAGATCGGCGACGATGCCGGTCAGGCCGGGCACTTCGGTGCCGGAGGCAAGCAGGCGTCGAGCCGCCTCCGACACGCCGTCCTGACGGGTGACCAGTTCGCGGAGCAGCGTGCGGCGCTCGCGGCAGGCCTCCAGCCGTGACTTCCAGCCGGCGAGTTCGTGCCACGCGGAGTCGATGGCCTTCTCGTTGTCGCGCAGGGCCGCCTCCAGGCCCGCGAGGTCGCGTCCCGCAGCCTCAAGGCTTGAGAGCAGCGAACCGAGGTTGCCCTCCCACGCGGCCCGCGATTCCGCCAGCCGCGTCACTTCCAGTCGCGCCGCCTCCACCGCGGCCCGTGCGGCCTCGGTCGCCAGCCGGGCTTCCGCCGCGCGGCCCGCCGCCCGTTCGCCTTCCACGTCGAGTCGGAGCCGCTCGCGACGCCGTTCATCGACGGCGGCCACGGCCGCGTCGAGCCGGTCGCGGGCCGCTGCGGCATCGTGGTGGGAGCCGGCGGCAGCGGTTTCGCAGACCTGCAGCCGCGTGGCCAGTTGGTGCACCACGAACTCCAACTGCCGCTCCTCCCCCTGGGCCGCCGCGACCGTCGCGGCAGCGACCCGGGCCGCCTGCCGGGCAGCCCGCAGGCCGCGCTCCGCCTCGTCAGCCTCGGTCTCGATGTCGATGCTGCGCGTGCGCTGCATGGAGAGCGTGGCTTCGGCGGCCGCCGCCCGCTGCGTGGCGGCGGCCAGGGACGAGCGGGCCGCGGCGATGCCCGGCTCCGCCGCCATGACCGCCGCTTCCAGCCTGGCGGCTTCTTCCGCAGTGGCCGTGATGCGGGCATCGGTCGTCGCGACCGCGGCGCGAGTCGCGGCGGCCGCCTCCTCGACGATCGCCACGGCCTCATCCACCGCGGCGAGATCGCGGCCTGCCGCGGCGAGCCGCAGGGCCCGGAGCCGCTCGGTCATCAGCCGCCATCGGCGGGCCTTTGCGGCCTGGTGCCGCACGGTCTCGAGACGGCTGGAGACCTCGCCGACGATGTCAGCCAGCCGCTGGCGATTCTGCTCGGCACGCTCCAGCCGCCGCAGCGACTCGGCACGGCGGGCACGGAAGCGGGTGATTCCCGCCGCCTCCTCGAACACGGCCCGCCGGTCCCGGCCCGACGCCACCAGCAGGGCGTCGACCCGCCCTTGCTCGATCACGCTGTAGGCCTCCGTCGCCGCGCCGGTGCCCGAGAACAGTTCGCGGATGTCCCGCAGCCGCGACGGCTCGCCGTTGACGAGATACTCGCTTTCGCCGCTGCGGTAGACGCGGCGCATGATCTGGACCTCGGCGGCGTCGACGGGCAGGAGCCGGGCGGCGTTGTCGAAGACGAGCGCGACTTCGGCGGCATTGAGCGGTTTGCGGGCCGTCGAGCCGGCGAAGATGACGTCGGTCATCTCCTTGCCGCGCAGGCTGCGGGCCGACTGCTCGCCGAGCACCCACTTGATGGCATCGACGACGTTCGACTTGCCGGAGCCGTTCGGCCCCACGACGACGGTGATCCCGTCGGGAAACTCGAACCGCGTGCGGTCGGCGAAGCTCTTGAAGCCGAAGAGCTCCAGTGCCTTGAGCCTGGTCATGGCGCCTCGTCCGGCCGCGGGTCGGCGGCGGACGGCGCGGTCGGGTCGTCCGCTTCCGGGGAGATGTCACGGTCGCGGCTCGAGGCCTCCTCATGGATGGACTGCCGGCCGTCGAACTCGTCGGGCAGGGCGTCGAAGGCCAGCCGGCTGCGGAGCGCGCGGGCGGCGCTGGACTGCTGGAGAAACTGCACGGCGTCGGGGTATGTGCCGCCCATTTCGAAGATCGTGCGGAGCACCGCGTCGGCCGATGCCCGGACCTCCGCCTGCTGGTCGGACTGGCCGGGCACGAATCGGCTGACGATCGCCGTCGTGCCCTCCACGACGACCACGATCGAGCTTCCCGCCTCGGCCCGCAGGCCGTCGGCGAGCGGGTGTTCCGTGCCGAAGAGCACGATCTCGGGCCGTGTGCTCCGGGTGGCGTGGACCAGCGGCGGACCCTTGACGTCGAGGACGTGGAGCGAACAGGCGTCGCCGAGCCGCTCCCCCTTCACCAGCGGCATGTCACGATCCATCCGCCACAACGCCCGGAAGGCGCCGTAGCGAGTCTCGGCGCTCGGGCTGGCAAGCAACGACTGCAGCGCATCGATGCCGTTGGCGTCGTCGAGCACGGACAGGGCGGCCAGGGCCGCGGGGCGGGCGCTGCGCATCTCCGCGGCCGCGGCGGCGAGGTGCGGGGCGGCCACGGTTTCGTCGAGGTAGGCGAGCGCCTCCGCGGCCGCAAAGCGGATTTCGGCGTCCTTCGCCTCGAGGGCCTTGCGGAGCGTGGGGATCGCCTCCTTGCCGATCGCCTCGAGCCGCAGGGCCGCGGCGGGGGCGGTGACGGGGTCGGCGAGCTGGCGGGCGAGCAGCTCCAGCCGGGCGTGGCGGCCGCCGGGCGGCTCGATCACCGCCACGCAACGGACGACCTTCACGTAGCGGGCCAGATTGTGGCGGTAGACCGTCGGGATCTGCAGCTCGATGTAGCGGTCGGTCTTCGGGTTCGCCGCCCCGCGCTTGCTGCCACGCACCACGGCGTGGAACCGCCGATTGATGCAGTCGCCCAGCCGCTTCGACATCGCGACCGACCGGTGCTCGGGCGTGAGGATCAGCCCGATGCTTCGCGTCGTCGTCGAGACGCCGCCCCCGGGCACCCGGGCCCGGAGCCGGGAGACGGAGTCGAGGGTGCCGTTGGTGACCGGATCGACGAGGAGCGGGCCCTCCGCGATCCCCAGCATGCGTCCCTCGCGCACCGCGTTGCCCAGCACGGCCATCTCGGTGAGCCGGGTCTCCATCAGCCAGCCCCCCGCCAGGCTCGTCGTCTCGCTGTCGGTCGGCACCTCCACGTGGAGGTCGAAGCGGTCGCCCTTGCGGATGCCGGGCGGAAGGTAGGCATGCACCCAGGCCAGTGACGTCGCGGGCGATGCCAGCAGCGTGTTCGGATCGACCACGCCGCGCTCCTGCATGTCGGTGAGCAGCATCTGCCGCTGCGGCCCGGGGGCGGGATCGCTGCCTGTGCCGGCGAGGCCGGTGATCAGCGCGGCCCGCTCGACCCGCAGGGCGTTGAGGCCCCAGGCAGTGGTGTAGTCGCCGACGAGCTGGGTGTCGGCCTCCATGTCGGCGAGGGCCTCGATCTCGGGGCTCTGGCTGCGGATGGCGGGGCCGGCGCAGCCGGCCGCCAGCGTGGCTGACGCGCAGGCGAAGAGACAGGCGAGCCGTGTGACGGGCGTGCGGACGGGGCGCATGGGGCGGCGGTCCGTGGCGGGACAGAACGCGGCGCCGGCGGGAGGCCGGAAGCCGGGAATCGGGCCGGGAAGGTAGGCGGGGCCGCGGGCAGGGTCAACGTGGGTTTCCCATAACGCGGGGGCGAATTTCCGCCGCGGAACCGGCTTGGCCCGGCGGCAGCGCGGTGCTAGGTTCCGCCCCCCGATGTCCGCGTCGCGGCTTCCCGCGACCGCCATTCCCCGCCCATGGAGCGCAGCACGTGACGGCCCTGCACACGAACGGTCTTGGAATCCATGTCCGCTGGATGATCCGCAGAGACATGCCGGAAGTGCTGGCGATCGAGCATGAGGCGTTCGAGTTTCCCTGGTCGGACGAGGACTTCACCCGCTGCCTCCGGCAGCGGAACTGCATCGGCATGGTGGCGGAGGTGGCCGACTCCGTCGTGGCCTTCATGATCTACGAGCTGCATCGGGCCCGGCTGCACATGATCAACTTCGCCGTCGCCCGCACGCACCGCCGCCTGGGAATCGGCACCCACATGATGGAGAAGTTGTGCGGTAAGTTGACGCCCGACCGGCGCAGCCGCGTGGTGCTCGAGGTTCGCGAGACCAACCTGCCCGCGCAGCTGTTCTTTCGCACGCTGGGCTTCCGCGCGACCTCGGTGCTCAAGGACTTTTACCAGGACACCACCGAGGACGCCTACCTCATGGAATACTGCTTTGAGTCCCAGCCGGCGGCCGTGCCGCGCCGCCTGGCCGGCTGATCGAAGTCGACACAGCCGTGGCCCGCTCCCGCAGCTGGTCGACCGCCGCCGCGGCCGTGTCTGCCGCCGCGAACAGCGTGCACACCGGCGCGGCCGCCGGGATCGTGCGGCCCGCTGCCGGAATGTCGGCGATCGCCGGATGGCCCGCGGCGGACCACAGCCCCTGCCAGGCTGCCACGCGGGCGAGCCAGGCCGCGTCGATGGTGATGTCCCGCGGAGCATAGAGCACCGCCTTCGCCCACCGCCTCGGGGCGGCCGATGCCGTGGGGATCGGGACGGGACCGGCACCACAAGCGGCGAGGTGAGCGGCGGCGATCGATTCGCCCGTCGCGCATTCGATCAGCTCCATCGAGGCGCACGGCCGGGGATTGACCTCCACCACCCAGACGACGCCCGCCGCATCGACGACGGCATCGGCACCGACGGCGCCTTGCAGTCCGCAGCCCGCCAACGCGGCGCCCAGGGCCGTGAACTGGCGACGCACCGCGGCGGGCACGCCGGCGAGCGGCTCGTCGATCGAACCGCAGTAGGCGAACGGGCGGGCATGGCACCACGGCAGGCCCAACAGCTGCCGACTGGCACCGAGCAGCCGGCTACCGGCCGCCGAGACGATGTAGGAGGCCGACCAGGCGGTGCCGACGAGGCGGCGCTGCCACACGGTTGGCCGCGTCGGTGTCGGCGTCGCGCTCTCCCAGGGAACGATGCCGTGGCCGCCGGCACCGGCCAATGGTTTGGCGAGGAACGACCCGTCGCGCGGCAGGCCGCGCGGATCGGCGCGGCACTCGGGGGATGCAAGCCCCGCCTCCCGCACCAGCCGCTGCAGCGACCATGGATCGCGAACGCAGGCCAGCGATGCGGGCGGGCTGCCCAGGAGCGCGCGGTCGCACGCGATCGCGCGGATGACGTCGGGATGGTTCTCGAGCGCGCCAAGGAAACAGAAAGCCGCCGCTGGAAACGACCGCGCCGCGGCCACGAGTCCCGTAGGGTAGCCGCCGGCGAAGTCGCGGACGCATCTGGTCTTGATGGCGGCCGCCCGCAGGTCGAGATCGTCGAACAGGTCGGCCGCATAGACCCGCCGGCCGGCGCGGGCGGCCGAGACGGCGAAGGCCCGCGCGGAGCCGCCGATGACCACCAGTGGCGTGAAAGCGTCGTGCATGGGACTCACGGACGGGCTGCGGCGGCTTGTCGCAAAGGCCTTCCATGGTATTCTGTCGGCCCGATTCGCGTTCTTGGGAACGTGTTTGCCCTTGTTTCATGTCCACGACGGAGTATCTGACCATGTCGATGTTCATTGGTGAGGCGTTGAGCGGTGATGGGAACGAGATTGCCCACATCGACCTGCTGATCGGCAGCAAGGACGGCCCGGTCGGCGTGGCCTTCGCCAACGCCCTCGCCCGGCAGAGCGAGGGGCACACCAACCTGCTCGCCGTGCTCACCCCCAACCTCGCCGTCAAGCCGGCGACGGTGATGATCACGAAGGTGACGATCAAGGGCATGAAGCAGGCCGTGCAGATGTTCGGCCCGGCGCAGGCCGCGGTCGCGAAGGCGGTCGCCGACAGCGTCGCTGCCGGTGTGATCCCGAAGAGCGATGCCGAGAATCTCGTCATCGTGTGCGGCGTTTTCATCCATCCGGCCGCCGCCGACGACAAGAAGATCTACGACTACAACTACGAGGCCACGAAGCTCGCCATCGTCAACGCGATGAAGAGCAGCCCGTCGGCCGACGAGATGATCGCCGGCAAGGACAAGGCCGCGCATCCGTTCCGCGGGTTCTGAGTTCACGGCGGCAGGGCCATCCATGGCCCCCGCCGCCTTGGGGCATCGCGGGGAACGCCGAGGGTTCCCCGGATGGCCCGGCCGCCGTCGTGGCGGCCGCTGGGACAACGGCGCGGTGTGGCCGATCAGGCCCCCGCCGCCTTGGGGCATCGCGGGGAACGCCGAGGGTTCCCCGGATGGCCCGGCCGCCGTCGTGGCGGCCGCTGGGACAACGGCGCGGTGTGGCCGATCAGGCCCCCGCCGCCTTGGGGCATCGCGGGGAACGCCGAGGGTTCCCCGGATGGCCCGGCCGCCGTCGTGGCGGCCGCTGGGACAACGGCGCGGTGTGGCCGATCAGGCCCCCGCCGCCTTGGGCCATCGCGGGGAACGCCGAGGGTTCCCCGGATGGCTCGGCCGCCGTCGTGGCGGCCGCTGGTGTGGCGTGTTACGCGTCATCCGCAGTTGCCCCCATGCTGGGAAGCCCGAAGCGTAAGCTGAGGGAATCCGGGGTGCGCTTGATCAGACCCCCGCCGTCTGCGGCCATCGCGGACGTGATATCCTCTCCCTACGCCCACGCTTTTTCGGCATGGCCTTGCGCCGGGGCCTTGGCCGTACCGGGGAGGCGAGCGGGTCGGCGTGAGGATCGCGAGCGTGTCAGCGAGCGAACTCATGCCGCCCGCGAGCCGCGTTGGGCTTACGACCCCCGAACAACTCCAGGCCATGCCGAAAAACATCCTCATCCAACTCGACTGCGATCCCCAGCCGAGCACCTTCGACGCGGTCGTCGCCGTCGACGCCGGCGCCGACGTGCTTCTGCGACATGGTGGCGTGACGCCGGAAACGGTCGAGCCGCTCATCCATGGGGCGATGTTCACCCGGGGCGGCGACGACCTGAAGGCGACGGCCATCTTCGTCGGCGGCTCCGATGCCGCAGCCGCCGAGGCGGTCGCGGCACGGGTGCGGAAAACCTTCTTCGGGCCGGTGCGGGTGGGCGTGCTCGTCGATCCCAACGGCGCCAACACCACCGCCAGCGCCGCCGTGATCGCGGCCGCACGGCACGTGACCATCGGGCCGGGCTGCCACGCGGTCGTGCTCGGGGGCACGGGTCCGGTCGGTCAGCGGGTCGCCCGATTGCTTGCCGGCAAGGCCGCCCGGGTGACGCTCGTCTCGCGGTCCGTGGACCGGGCCGCCGCAGCCGTGCGCAGGATCGAGGCCGCCGTGCCACAGGCCCGCATCACGGCCAGCGGTGCTGATGATGCGGCGATTGCCACGGCCGACGTGATCGTGGCTGCCGGGGCGGCGGGTGTCATGCTCCTCGACGAGGCGGCCCGGCGCCGAGCGACCGCGGCCCGTGTGATCATCGACCTCAACGCCGTGCCGCCGGCGGGCATCGCGGGCATCCTGGCCACCGACAAGGCGCGGGCCGACGGCTCGGCCGTCCTCTATGGCGCGCTGGGAGTCGGCGGCACGAAGATGAAGATCCACAAGGCCGCCATCGCCCGTGTCTTCGCCGACACGGGGGCGTTTCTCGACGCCGAGGAACTGCTCGCGATCGGGGAGCAGTTGTAGCGACGGGGCCCTCCGTGGCGCATGCCTCCAGGCATGCGAATGGGCGTCTGCGCTCCCAAACCCGCATTCGCACGCCTGGAGGCGTACGCCACGGGACCGATCGTCGTCACATTCACCGGCGCCGGCGACCGGTACCGAGCACCACCGCGATCGCGATCAGAATCGCGGCGCCTGTCAGCAGCATGACGATGTTGCGGCGCCGGCGGCGGGCGTCCTTCTCTTCCGGCGTCAGACGCCGCAGCTCGATCGCCTTCGGGCCGCGGCCCACCGTCTTCACCGGTTCGTGAAATTGCAGGTCGGTGGCGGGGGCGGCCGGGGCGAGCCCGTGGTCCGGCACCTCGAAGGTTGGCAGTGGGTCGGCTGACTCGGTGGCGCGCGGTGCCGGCGCCGGCGCCGGCTCGACCGGGGCCGCGGCGGCTTCGGGGAGCCTCGCGGCGGCAGGCGCGGTCACTGGCGGCGCCTGCGTCGGAGCCGCCGCCGGCCGCGGCACGCGGAACGCCGCGGCGCACGCCGGGCAGCAGGCCGATTCGCCGGCCATGGCGGCGGTGGCCGCGGACCAGCCACCGCAGGCCGGACAGGCGACGACGAAGAGCGACGGGAGCGCGGCGGTGTCGGTCATGGCTGGGGTGGGGAAGGCTCGGACCGGAGAGGATCCGACCGGCGCCAGTTTCGCGCCGCGATCGCATCGATCAAGCCGGGCATGAAGCGAGCGGCGAAGGCGAAGCCTTTCGCGCGCCAGCCGGGCATCACCTCGCCTCGGCGCCGGACCAGGCCATCGACCACCGCCCGCGCCGCCCGCGCCACGGGCATCGGTCGCGCCCGCGACCACGCCGGCCTCCGGCCGACGAGCAGATTCTCCCAGAACTCCGACTCGATCGGCCCGAGGCCCACATGCAGCACGTCGATCCGGCTGGCCGCGAGTTCCATGCGCAGCGTGCCGGCCAGCGACCGCAACGCCGCCTTCGCCGCGCAGTACGCGCCGTGAAGCGGCAGGGGATGGAGTCCGAGGATGGAGCCGACGAGCACGATGCCGGGGTCGGGCGACCGGCGAAGCAACGGCAGGCTGGCCCGCACGAGGTCCGCCGGCGCGAGGAAGTCGATGTCGATGATTCGCTCGCAGGTGCCCGGGTCGTCGGCGCCGAACGCGCCGATGGCGCCGCTGCCGGCTGCCGCCACGACGATGTCGAGACCACCGAGCCGATCGGCCGCCATGCCCGGCAGCCGGTCGCGGAAGTCCGGGTCGGTAAGATCTCCGGCCACGCCTTGGATCCCTGTCGCCGTGCGCGCGAGCGCGTCGAGCCGATCGGCACGCCGGGCCGTCGCCAGCACGCCGCAGCCGCGGCGGGCCAGTTCCAAGGCGATCGCCTGCCCCAGCCCCGACGAGCCGCCCGTCACCAGGGCGCGGCGACCGGAGAGGTCGCGGTATCGTGGTCGGACGCGGGGCGGCTGCGGCATCGTGTCACCGTGCCGCGACGTCGTCACGAGCAACCGGTTGCTCGCCGGCGCCGACGTGCGGAGTGACCACGGCTTCCGCCGCGTCGATCTGGCCGATCAACGCCGCAGGAATGCGGCAGTGGATCGTCACGCGATCGTCGGTGAAGTGTCGCGACAGCACCTCGCCATGCCGGCCCAGCCAGGCGAGCAGCCGGCCGTTGCCCGGATCGGTCCGCACGTCGACGTCGCGGAAGCCGCGGCCCAGGCAGTCGCTCGCGGCGCGGGCGAGAAGCCGCATGCCCTCGCCCGTCCGCGCCGAGATTGCGATCGCGTGCGGGTATCGGGCCAGCAGCCGCTCGCGGTCCATCCGGTCGGGCACGGCGTCGATCTTGTTGAGGACGAGAAGAGTGTCCTTGTCCTCGACACCCAGTTCCTCGAGCACCGTCCGCACCGCCGCGATCTGGGCGTCGACGAGCGGGCTCGACGCGTCGGCGACGTGCAGCAGCAGGTCGGCCTGCCGCGTCTCCTCCAGGGTCGCCTTGAAGCTCGCGATCAGCCGGTGCGGCAGGTCGCGGATGAAGCCCACGGTGTCGCTGAGGAGCACCGGGCCCCAGCCGGGCAGCCGCCAGCGCCGCGTGCGGGTATCGAGCGTGGCGAAGAGTTTGTCTTCGGCGAGTTCATCGGCGCCCGTCAACGCGTTGAGCAGCGTGCTCTTGCCGGCGTTGGTATAGCCGACGAGCGAGACGGTCATGTGGTCGTGGCGGGCGGCAACCTGCCGCTCCCGCCGCGCGTGGATCTCGCCGAGCTCCTGCTTGAGATCGTGAATCCGCTTCTCGACGAGCCGGCGGTCGACCTCGAGCTGCTTCTCGCCGGGGCCGCGCATGCCGATGCCCATCTTGAGCCGCGAGAGGTGCGTCCACATCCGCTTCAGCCGCGGCAGAGAGTATTCGAGCTGCGCGAGCTCCACCGCCAGCCGGGCCTCGTAGGTCCGCGCCCGGGCGGCGAAGATGTCGAGAATCACCTCCGAGCGGTCCAGCACCTTGAGTTTCAATTCCCGCTCCAGGTTGCGGGTTTGGGCCGGCGAGAGGTCGTTGTCGAAGATGACGACGTCGGCGTCGTGATGGGCGGCGAGCGCCGCGAGTTCGGCGACCTTGCCCTTGCCGAGGTAGGTGGTCTGGTCCGGCGTTTCACGCCGCTGCGTGAGCTCGCCGACGACGTGCGCGCCGGCGGTCGCGGCGAGTCCGGCGAGTTCGTCGAGCGGATGCTCCGGATCGACGGGCGGGCGGAGAAGCACGCCGACCAGCACGGCCTTCTCGCTGTGCACGCTCGTGCTCCGGCCGCGTTCCTTCACTCCTCGTCCTCCGCAGCGTCTTCCGTGACCCCGGCCAGTTGGCAGCAGCTCTGCCACCGCCGCGTGTCGAGCAGTCCGTCAGCGACGGCATGCTTCACCGCGCACTCCGACTCGTGCGTGTGGGTACAGTCCGGAAAGCGGCACAGGTTGGCCAGTGGCCGCAGGTCGCGAAAGGCGGCCGGCGCCTCCGCCGGCACCAGCTCCCAGAGTTGGAACTGCCGCACTCCCGGGGTGTCGACGAACCAGCCGCCGAAGCGGTTGGGCAGCAGCCGGGCCGTCGTGGTCGTGTGCCGCCCCTTTTCGTTCTCGCGGCTCACCTCGGCCACTGGCAGCGCGAGCCCCGGATCGAGCGCGTTGAGCAGCGACGACTTGCCGACACCGCTCTGGCCGACGACCGCGGTCACCCGCCCAGCCAACTCGGCCGCCAGGCGGTGGAGGCCGACGCCCGTGGCCGCGGAGCAGAGGATCACCGGGTATCCCATGCGGGCAAAGACGCCGGCCATGGGCACGAGCGTGGCCGCCGGCACCAGGTCGAGCTTGTTGATGCAGATCAGGGGCCGGATGCCGGCCGACTCGGCGGCGACCAGCAGCCGGTCCACCAGGCCGGGCTTGAGACCGGGCAGCGCCGCGCTGCCGACGATCATCACCTGATCGACGTTGGCGACGATCACGTGCCGCCGGCCCCGGCTGTCGCGGCACAGCGCCGTGCGGCGCGGTTCGATGGCCTGGATCACGCCCGCGGCCGCGTCGCCCCGCACCCGCACCCAGTCGCCGGCCGCCACGGGGTGGCGGTGATCGGTGGCGATCGTCCGCAGGATGCGGCGGGTCGTGCAGCGGACGATCGTGCCTTCGGGGCCGCGGACGAAGCTCTCCAGGCCGTGCACATGCATCACCTGTCCCCGCCACGTGCCCGCCGCCGACTCAGCGGCCAAGGCGTCAATGCCGTCACCGGCCGAGTCCACGGCCACGATAGTCCGCCGCCGCGTCAACTCGCCCTTGCCGGAAATGCGTTCCGTGGCCGGCTGGGCATCCGTGTGGTCGGGGTCGCGATCCATGCTCCGCGTCAGGTCGCCGCCGCGGCGGCGGCTGGACCTGTTCTTGCGGAAGTCGATGCGGATCTTGCGGTGCCTCGCCATGCGGGAAGTGTAGCAACGCCCGGATGGCAGCGGCTGTCGCCCGGCCCTCAACTGTCCGTGGACAAAGCTCTCCATGGCCTGTGTCCACTTGGCCGACCGGTGGAAACGCCGAGGGTTTCCACGGTCGGCATTCCTCGCATCCTGCTCGGGCAGACTTGTTCCACAGTCTGTCAACTCCGCTCCCGGCCGGCCGTGCGCTGGTCCGGAGGCCGCCGTGTTTCCAGGCCGGCCGATTCGAGCAGGGAGCGACCGAAGATGCTTTCCTGGGCAGTGGGCTCGGTCGAAAACTCGCTCGCCCCGAGGTCCGCCGGCTCGTACGAGACAACATATTCGTGCTTGGCGATGGACAGCTTGTCGCCCGGCGCAATCCGCTGCTCCGTCACCCGGACTCCATTGACCTTCGTGCCGTTGCTGCTGCCCAGATCCTTCACATTCCAGTAGCCGTCGACCAGCTTCAGTTCGCAGTGGTGGCCAGATACGTTGGGAAACCGCAGCACGATGTCGGCGCTTTCGCGGCGGCCGACCATCAGGGTGGTCTTGAGGAGGGGAATCGGGTCGCCGCCCCCGAGCGGTTGCAGTTCGCCATACATGGTGTGGGTCTCGAAATGAACGGGCCCGGAATTGTCCGCTGGGCCGGGGAAAGCCGGAAAGCCACCGTCCCCACGCCCTGATCCTGCCCGGAGGGTATGCGGGAACTGCGAATGGGTCAATCAGCGGCGGTGCTCGGTCCAGCGCGGTAGAATCCCGCTGCGGGACGATTCTGAAGGAGAGGAGCGGGCCGGGTGACCGCCGGCCGTCGCGAGACGGCGGGAGGAAAGTCCGGGCTCCGCAGGGTGCGATGGTGGGTAACGCCCACCGGCCGCGAGGCCAGGGACAGTGCCACAGAAAGCAAACCGCCTGCCGGGCTTCGGCCCGGCAGGTAAGGGTGAAACGGTGAGGTAAGAGCTCACCAGCAGGCCGGGTGACCGGCCTGGCTCGGAAAACCCCATCGGGAGCAAGGCCAAGCAGGAAGAAGTCGTCCGGCCCGCGAGGGCCAAGGCGACGCGAGGCGACCCGCCTCGCTTCAGCTTCCGGGTCGGCTGCTGGAGGCCTCGGGCAACCGGGGTCCTAGAGAAATGGTCGCCACCGCGGGCCTGCAAGGGGCCGCGGAACAGAACCCGGCTTACAGGCCCGCTCCTCTCCTTCGTTTTTTGTCTTGCCGCGCCGGTGTGGGCGGGGCTGTCCACGCCCCATCGCCGGACGTTCGCTCCGGCCCTCCGGGCCTGCGCTCACTCGGAGGTGCCTGGCGCTCCGGCATCCTGCCTGCGCTGGGCACCTACGCCGGCTCCCGGGGCGTGGGCAGCCCCGTCCGGGAGCATCATCAGCGGCATGTGGGCGAAGTCGGAGCTAGCAGACTGTAAAACAAGTCTTCCCGAGCAGGATGCGAGGCATGCCGACCGTGGAAACCCTCGGCGTTTCCACCGTCGGCCAAGTGGACAAAGGCCATGGAGGGCTTTGCCCACGGACAGCTAGCGGTTGCCGCCGCGAGTCACTTCGCCCGCGTCAGACGCCTGCGGCTCGCGGCGGGTTCGGGGGCCGGCTCGAAGCCGCCCCGCAGGCCGGTGAGGTCGCGCTGCGCCTGCTCGTCGAGCAGTTTCATGAGCTTCGAGATGCACAGCGTGTTGATGCTGACCCGCATCTGATCCGCCTCGGCCTTCAGCGTCTCGTGGAGGGACCGCGGCATCCGCACGGTCACCACGCGCTGCGTCTCCCGTTCCGTCGGCCGCTCCTGCTGGCGGACGCGGAGCGAGTCGAGCATCTCTCGAATCCGGGCGTAGTGCGGGGAGCACTCGAAGTGGAGCAGGGCCTCGGGTTCGCTGAACGTCCGCCGGACGATCCCCTCCACGCCCAGGACCTCCCGGAAGAACACCACCCACTCGGGGTTCATGGAATACAGCCGCTCCGCGACGTGAAGGACGGCGGTCGCCGCGTGGCTTTCGGGGGCGAGGGCGGAGGATTCCTGAGTCGGGGGCGTCATGGGCGCGGTCTCTGGCGGTTGAGGGCGGAAAGAAACGTCCACCGCGATGCCCGTCCACCGGGATCGCGTGCAAAACTGTTTCTTGACGGTCAAGCGACAGCGTGAAGTGCTTGTGCCGCAAGCACTTCCAGCTTGCCGCAAGAGGGAGCCTTGTTTTCGGGCATCGCTGCCCGCAAGCGAGGCAGGGGGCGGGCTGCTCGTTTTGTGGGCAGCGGCCTCGGTTCTCGTTTGCCAACTGTCCGGTCTGGAGGGCCCGGAAGGTTTTGGCTCAAGTCGGGCGTTTCGCGGCTCGTTCCACGATGTAGTCCGCCACGGCACCTGTGACGTCGTCGCCCGTCGTCGCCTCCAGGGCCCGCCAGCCGGGGACGCCGTTCACTTCCAGGACCAGCACCCGCCCGTCCGCCGTGGGCAGAAGGTCGACGCCGGCCACGTCCGTCTCCAGGCAGCGGGCGGCACGGATTGCCAACTCGACCCAGTCTGCCGGCGGCGCGAACGCCTCGGGCTTCCCGCCGAGCGCCACGTTCGTCCGCCAGTCCCCCGGGGCCGCCCGGCGCCGCATCGAAAACACCCGCTGGCCGACGAGCAGCACCCGGACGTCCCAGCCGTGGTGGGGCACGAACTCCTGGAGCAGATACAGGCGATCGGCCGCCGGGGCCGGGTCGATCGCGGCCACTTGCTCCCGACTTCGCACCCTGAGGATCCCCCGGCCCCGGGATCCGAAGATCGGCTTCACAGCACAGTCGCCCCCGAGTTCCTCGCGGGCCTGCTCGGCGGCTTCGATTCCTTGGGCCACTCGACACCGCGGCACGGGCAGTCCGCCGGCTGCGAGCCACGCCGCCGACAGGTATTTGTCGATGGCGGCCTCGAGGGCCCGGGGAGCGTTGATCACCGGCGTGCCCCGGGCCGCGAGTCGCGCGAGGGCGTTCATCCGAAAGATGACCCGCTCCAGGCGGTCGTCGGGGGCGGCCACGCCGGGCATGCCGCGGACGACGACCGCGTCGGCCGCGTCGAGCGCGGCCGGGGAGAAGCACTCGGGGCCGCTGCCAGCCGCGGCCCCGATCTCGCGCCAGCGGACCGCCGCCGCCCGGTGGCCCATGGCTGTCAGCCGCGCCGTCAGGCGGCCGACGTGCCACCCCGCAGGCTCGCCGACGACGGCCACCCGCATGCGTCAGGCCTTCACGGGGCTCGCGGTCGGCGGCGCGAACGACGCCGCGACGATCTCCGGCATGATCCTTCCGAACCTGCGGCCGCGGCCGCTCTCCAGTTCGACGAGTTCCACTGCGGCGGGGGCGAAGACCGCCGGATCGATCGCGTAGAAGTCACGACCGGCTTTTTCGAAGAGCCGCAGGAACGGCTCGCCGGCGGCGGGCGAGGCGCCGCTGACCATCCGCGGCCCGACGGCGACGAAGGCGGCGGCATCGCCGGCCACATCGAGGGCGACGTGGCCGCCGTAGAGGATCGCGTCGTTGGTGCGGCCGATGGCGACGAGGTCGTCGTTTGGCACCGGCGCCAGCGGCGCCGTGCCGCGGCCCGCGCGGATGGGGCCGAGGTCGAGCCCGAGGTCGTGGAGCTTGTGCAGCGCGGTCTCCAGCGAGCGGGCGATCACCTGGAGCGTGCCGGCCGGGCTCGCGGTGCGGGCCACCAGCAGCACGACGGCTTCTGGCGGCACGCCCGCGTCGGCCGCAAGCGTGCGGCACACCTCCTCGGGCGGCAGGGTCGACGCTTCGAGCAGGCCGACCGCCACTTCCGGCCGCTCGCGGTGACCGATCGTGTCGAAGAGGTCCTCGCGACCGATCGCGGCGCGGATCGGGCCGCTGGCCATCGCGAAGTAGCCCGGCGCCTTCACCCTCCAGCCGGCGTACTGCGACGCCAGGCAGGCGGCCACCGGCTCCCGGCTCGCCACGGCCACGGTCGGCCACGGGCATCCCGGCCATGCCGCCACCGCGGCGCCGGCCGGATGGAGGGCGACATCGCCCAGTCCGGCCAGCGCCGCGCGGGCCATGATGATGCCGGCTTCGTTGCCGCCGGCAGCGTGCACGCCGCAGTCGATCACCCAGACGCCGCCGATGCGGTGGCTGGCGGCGGCGAACCGGTCCGGCTGGCGCAGAAGCGGCTCGACGATTTCCCGAGCCCGCTGATTGAGATGCATTCGATCCGCTCCCGATGGCGGTCATAATGCTGTGGCCGGCCCCGTCCGGCAACATGCCGCCCGAATCTCCCCGTCCCGCCCCGGTTCGCGAGCCCCACCGTGCCCAGCCTGACCGTCGAAAACTACGTGAAGACGATCTACCAGATCACCACCGCGCAGACGGGCGGTTCGGCGACGACGGGGCAGATCGCCGCGGCGCTCGGCGTGGCGCCCGGCACCGTCACGAGCATGCTGAAGACGCTCGACGCGGCCCGGCTCGCGACGCACCGGCCCTACGAGGGCGTGGCCCTGACGCGGGCGGGCAAGGTGCTCGCGCTGCGGATGATCCGCCGGCACCGGCTGATCGAGCTGTTCCTCTTGCGCACGCTCGACATGACCTGGGACGAGGTCCACGACGAAGCCGAGCACATGGAGCACGCCGTCAGCGATCTGCTCATCGACCGCATCGACGCCTTCCTGGGGCGGCCCGAGGTCGATCCGCACGGCGATCCGATCCCGCGGGCCGATGCCCGGTCGCTGGCCCCGGCCGAAGACGGCGCGACGCGGTCGCTGGCCGAGTGCGGGGCGGGCACGACGTTCCGGCTGACGCGGGTGCTCGACCAGTCGTCCGAGTTCCTCCGCTACCTCACGCAGTGTGGTCTGGCGCTGGGCACGGTCGGCGCGGTGGAGCGGAATCCCGACGGGGCCGGGCTGATGCGGATCCGTCTCGGCGACCGGGGCTTCGCCTTGGCGATCGAGGCCGCCGACAAGCTGGTCGTGGCCGACGCCTGATCCAGCCGCGTCAGCGATCCAGGCACTCCCAGACCGCCGCCTGACCGAGGCACTCGTCCACCATCACGCGGAGCGGGCCGGGCAGCGGCCGGCCTGCAGCCGCCAACGCGGCGCGAAGCTCGAGGCCGATCCAGCGGGCGATCCATTCGGCCGTCGTGTTCCGCACCGGGAGGATCACGCATTCGTCGGCCGGAAACACCCAGCGCCGGTCGCCGAACCGGACGGTCGTTTCCCTGACGCCCGTGGGGCCGGCCGCCGTCGTCACCGTGAGCAGCGGGTTTTCCGCGGGCAGCAGCATGCGATGATCGAGGCGGGCCACGATTCCGCCCAGCAGGTCCCGCAGGGCGATGAAGTCCACGACCATGCCGTGGGCGTCGGGGCTGCCCGCGACGTCCACGCCGACCGTCCAGTTGTGCCCGTGCACCGGCTCGCAGAGGTCGTCGGTGAGCGTGATGAAATGGCCGGCGCAAAAGACGTGCACCGCCTTCCGCAGTCGGACCTCGAAGTGCTCGTGCATGCCGGAATCCCTCGATGCGGGCGGATCACGCGATGCGGATCCGTTGCTCCCGCAGGAGAATGTACAGCGCCGCGGCGACGAGGTCGGCGGTCGTGCCCGGATTGACGCGGCGCGGAGCACGCAGCGACCGGTCGAACGCGGCCGCGGCCGGCCGCCAGCCCGGGCCGGCGGCGAGCACCGCGGCGGCGCGGCGGGAGACGTCGGCGGCGACGTCGGCGCCGTGGCGGCGGGCGATCAGCGTGTCGGGCTCGCGGGCGAGCTGGTGGAGGTGCGACCGCACGATGGCGTCGTCGAGAGGGTGGCCGGCGGCGACTTCCGCGGCGAGGTCCGTGACGAGACCCGCGAACAGGTCGGTGTAGCCCGTGGCCCAGAGGCGGGCGATCTGGTCACGGTGCGCCGCGGCGCGCATCGCGGCGAGCAGGTCGGCGGGGGGTGGCGACTGCAGGTCATGGCGGTCGCTCGTGCCCATGCCGCCGGGCCGCGCGACCGCGATCGCCCGCCACACGTCGGCGGCGTCGGCCGGGGCGAGACGCGAGAGCGACTCCGGCACGCGGCCGGGCGGGTCGGCGGCGGCCAGCGGCGCGATCGCGAGCACGATCCCGAGGTTCGCGTTCGACCGCGTGATGCGTCGTGACGCCTCCACTGCGGCCAGGATCGTGCGGCCCAGCGGTGCGGTGGCGGCCCGGTCCATGAGTGGCGCGATCGCGACGGCTGCGGCCACGAGCTCCTCGTGGGCGAGGTCGGGAAAGGCGGCCCCCGGATGGACGTTGCCCGGCTTCGGCGCCGAGGCCTCGAGGATGCAGGCCGCGCCGACGCACCAGCCGCGGCTCCCGGGGACGGACACCGCCGTCAGCCGGGCGAGCCCCGCACCAACGGCCCGCTCCCAGGCGGCTCGCTCCGGCAGATCGTGAGAATCCCGTGATCCGTGACTCGTCATCGGAGGGTGCCGGTCCAAAGGCTACAATTGGCAGGTTTCGGTATCGGTCCGCGGGCATGGATTGTGGCATGGCAACGGTCGTCGACGAGCCCGGCACGAGCACGCTCGGCCCGGAATGCTTCCTGAACCGGGAATTGAGCTGGCTGGAGTTCAACCTCCGCGTCCTGGAGGAGGCGGAAAACCCGGAAAACCCGCTCATGGAGCGGCTCAAGTTCCTGGCGATCTTCAGCTCGAACCTGGACGAGTTTTTCATGGTCCGCGTCTCGGGCCTGCGTGAGCAGGCCTTCGGCGAGAGCGCGCCACAGGACTATTCGCCCGACGGCATGACCGCCATGGAGCAACTGCGGGCGATCGCCGCCCGCACCCAGGAACTGGTCGCCCGCCAATACCGCTGTCTCCGGGACAGCCTCGCCCCGGCGCTCGAGGCGGAGGGGTTTCGGCTGCTGCGGTACGCCGACCTCGCCGGCAGCCATCGCGAACAGGTCGATCGCTTCTTTCGGGAACGGGCGTTGCCGATCCTCACGCCGATGGCGGTCGATCCCGCCCATCCCTCGCCCCGCTACCACAACCGCGGCCTGTACCTCGGCGTGATGCTGCACCGCACGGAAGGCCTGGGGCCCCGACGGCTGTTCGCCGTCGTGCAGGTGCCACAGGTGCTGCCACGGATCGTCCCCCTGGATGGCGGCGAGCCGGGCACGAAGTCGTACGTGCTGTTGGAAGACGTCGTCTCCGCCCGGCTGCCGGAATTGTTCGGCGGCTTCGCGGTCGAGTCATGGAGCACCTTCCGCATCACGCGAGACAGTGACGTCGAACTCCTGGAACAGGAGTCCGACGACATGCTCAAGCTGATCGAGGACCGGCTCAAGGCCCGTCAGCGCGGCCAGGCCGTGCGGATCGAAATTGCCGCCAAGGCCGACGACGCCATCGCCCGGATGATCATCGACGAGGAGGGGCTGCACGGCGGGGACGACGGCCGCGATGCCGCCTACAGCGAGGTGTACCGGATCGACGGCCCGCTCGACCTGACGGCGATCTGGGAGCTCTATCGACTGCCGGGGTATGACCGGCTGCACGACAAGCCGTTCACGCCGCGGGTGCCGCGCGGGCTCGACCGCCGGGGCGGCGACATCTTCTCCGCCATCGCCCAGCGGGACATCCTTCTCCACCATCCCTACGAGTCGTTCGACCCGGTCGTCGAGTTCGTGACCAGCGCCGCCGCCGACCCGCGGGTGCTGGCCATCAAGCAGACGCTCTATCGGACCAGCGGCGACTCGCCGATCTCGCGGGCGCTGATCGCGGCGGCCGAGTCGGGCAAGCACGTGACGGCACTGGTGGAACTGAAGGCCCGGTTCGACGAGGCCAACAACGTCAGCTGGGCCCGGCAGATGGAGCGGGCCGGCGTGCACGTCGTGTTCGGCTTCCTCGACCTGAAGACGCACTGCAAGGTGTCGCTCGTCGTCCGCCAGGAGGGCAGTGGCCTGAAACGGTACGTGCACCTCGGCACCGGGAACTACAACCCGACCACGGCGCTGGTCTACACCGACCTGGGGCTGTTCACGGCCGACGAAGCGGTGGCCGAAGATGCGTCGGCGCTGTTCAATCTGCTCACCGGCTATTCCCAGGGCCATGCCTGGCAGCGGCTGATCGTGGCTCCGAACGACCTCCAACGGCGGACCCTGGAGCTGATCAACGAGCAGACCCGCCGGGCCCGTGAGGGGCGGCCGGCGCGAATCTTCGCCAAGCTCAACGCCCTCGTCGATCACCGCATCATCGAGGCGCTGTATGCGGCCAGCCAGGCTGGCGTGCCGATCGACATCATCGCCCGCGGCATCTGCTGTCTGCGGCCCGGCGTGCCGGGTTTGAGCGAGACGATTCGCGTGCACAGCATCGTGGATCGCTTCCTGGAACACAGCCGGATCTTCGTCTTCGGTCCCGACGAGGAGGCCGAGGTGTTCCTGGCGAGCGCGGACTGGATGCCGCGGAACTTTCACCGTCGCGTCGAGGTGATGTTTCCGCTGCTCGCCCCCGACATCAAGCAGCGGCTGCTGCGGGAGATTCTGCCCGTGTATCTGGCCGACAACGTGCGGGCCCGGCGGCTCGGTGCCGACGGCGTGTTCCACATGCTGCGTCCGGGCCCCGACGAGCCGGCCCGGCGGAGCCAGATCGAGTTCCTCGAGCAACGGCCGGTGACGGCGGCCGGCGAGGCGGCCGATCAGCCCGCGGGCTGATCGCGGGCTGTCCTTGATCGCGGCGGGCGGCTGGTAGAATCCGGGATCGAAGTCGTTTTCAGGACCGCAGGACCCGTTCGATGGCGGAGGACCATTACCAGACGCTCGGCGTGCCGCGCACCGCCTCGGCGGAGGACATCCGCAAGGCCTACCGGGAACTGGCCCGCAAGTATCACCCCGACCTCCATCCCGACGACGAGTCGGCCAAGGTGCAGTTCAAGAAGGTGCAGTCGGCCTTCGACGTGCTCAATGATCCGAGCAAGCGGGAGATGTACGACCGCTACGGCAGTTCCTTCGAGGGCGTAGGAGCGGGCGGTCCCGGCGGCGGCTGGGGTGGCGGCCCGTTCCCCGGCGGCGGGGGCGGCTTCCCCGGAGGCGCGGAAATCGACCTGGAGAGTCTGTTCGGCGGAGCCGGCGGGTTTGGCGACCTGTTCGGGACGGGGCGGGGTCGGGGGACGGCGCGGGGCCGCAAGCGGGCCGCCCAAATGCCCGGTGAGGACGTGGCGGCGCGGATCGCGGTGCCGTTCCGGCTGGCCATCGACGGCGGCAAGACCGACGTGCGGGTGGACCGCGACGGCAAGGTCGAGACGATCACGGTGACGATTCCGCAGGGACTGCCCGATGGCGCGCGGATGCGGCTGCGGGGCCAGGGGCTGCCGGGCACCAGGGGAGGGGCCGCTGGTGATCTGCTCCTGGAAGTGAACGTGGAGCCGCATCCGGTGTTTCGTCGGGACGGCGATACGCTCGAACTCACGCTTCCGGTGACGCTCGCCGAGGCGATCGAGGGGGCGAAGGTGGACGTGCCCACGCCGTGGGGCACGATCGCCCTGCGGATCCCGCCGGGCACGTCGGGGGGCCGGAAGCTGCGGGCCGCGGGCATGGGCGTGCGGCACGCCAACGGCGCGAAAGGCGACCTGATCGCCGAAGTGCAGATCATGCTGCCCGCAGGCGGTGATGCGGCGGCCGCGGCCCGCCTGCTCGAAGCCGCCAAGGCCGCCGAGGCGGGAGCGGCGCATCCCCGGGCGCAACTGCGGTGGTGACGCCGTCGGATCGAGGGTTGCCCAAGACCTGCCGGCTCGTGCGGCCGGGCGACTTCGCCCGCGTCTACGCGGTGCGGCGGTCTGCCGCGGCGGGGCCGCTGGTGGTCTATGCCGCGGCCCAGGAGCCGTCGGGCAGCACGCGGATCGGCCTCTCCGTTTCCCGGCGGATCGGCAATGCCGTCGTCCGCAACCGGTGGAAGCGGCGGCTGCGGGAGGCGTTTCGTCGGGTGCGCGGTGTGTTGCCGACGGGATACGACTTCGTCGTCGTGGTGCGGTCAGGGCTGCCCGAGCCGGGCGCCGCCGGCCTGGAGCGCACGGCCGCGTCGCTCGAGACGCTCGCCGCGCGGGCCAGCGGTCGGCCGGCCGGCGAGCCGTCGCGATCCCGGCGGAGGCCGGGATCATGAGAGGGTTCGCCGGACTGCTGCGCGGAGTGGGGCGGGCGTGCGACCGGTTCGCGGTGGCGGTGCTCGTCGGCCTGGTCGTGATTTACAAGCTCACGATCAGTCCGCTGCTCGGCAGGCACTGCCGCTTCCAGCCGACGTGCAGCGCGTACTTCCGCCAGGCAGTGGAAAAGCATGGCGCGATCCGCGGCAGCCTGCGCGGGCTGTGGCGAATCTGCCGCTGCCATCCCTGGCACCCGGGCGGCTACGATCCGCCGTGAGTCCGGCGGTGCGTCACGCCTGCTTCGGCACGAGATCCAGCAGTCGGCCCGGCGAGCCCATGATGTTGTAGCCCGCATCGACGTGGAGAATCTCGCCGGTGATGCCCAGCGACTCCCGCGACAGCAGCCAGGCGCCGGCCTTGCCCACCTCGTCGTGGGTGATGTTGCGGCCCATCGGCGACATGTGCTGATAGAGGCCGAGCATGTCCTCGACGCCGGCGCCCCGGCCGGCGAGCGTTCGCAGCGGGCCGGCGCTGACCGCGTTGACGCGGACTCCGGCCGGACCGAGGTCGAAGGCCATGTACTTCACGCAGGCGTCGAGGGTCGCCTTGCAGACGCCCATGATGTTGTAGCCGGGCACCACCTTCTCGCCGCCGAAGTAGGTGAGCGTGAGGATCGACGCATCCTTGGAGAGGATGCTCCGGGCGAGGCGGCCCACGGCCAGCAGGCTGTAGGCGCTCGTCTCCATGGCGATACGGAAGCCCTCGCGGCTGCAGTTGGTGGTGTCGCCCTTGAGGTCCTCCATCGGGGCGTAGGCGATCGAGTGGACGAGGAAGTCGATCGTGCCGAACTCCTGCTTCGCCCGGTCCATGACGGCGGCGATCTGGTCGTCGCTGGAGACGTCCATCGGCACGAGGAACTTCGCCC
>Ga0315900_10002283_pt1 | contig 29643 bp, 14 predicted proteins | sample LakEriMetagenome_FD_203521 | JGI IMG/M metagenome (GOLD analysis project Ga0315900, IMG submission 203521) | Freshwater fungal communities from buoy surface, Lake Erie, Ohio, United States - Buoy 12 MA114 | ecosystem: Environmental > Aquatic > Freshwater > Lake > Lake biofilm | place: USA: Lake...
CTAGGTGTTTCTTCTGGTGTTAAGCGTGGTTCTGCTAGAATCAGAGCTATTGAATATGAATCTGGCGCTATTGGTACTTCACAAGCAAGATACAAAGTATTCTTGTTTAACGTAGTTATGGATGTTGTACCAAATACAAATGGTAGAAGATATTCCATTACAAACAGAGTTAAACAAATTGTTATCCCAGCAACTACTACAACTGCAACATTCACAGCGGATGTTTCATTAAACGCAGTTCAAACTTCTGGAACTGTTATCGTTAATGGCACTTCTGTATTCGGTACAGGGACATCATTCACAACAGAATATGAAGTTGGTGAATATGTTTATATTAATGGTATCTACGCCAGAGTAGAGACTGTAGTATCAAACACTGCGATGACACTTAGTACAAACGTGTCAGGGACAACATCAATTACAGTAGATGGTTCTAATGCAGCTTTATTTGATCTAACAAACGATATAATTAGTTCAACTGCCCATGGTTTAACTACTGGGGCTGAAGTTAGCTATGATGCTGGAGCTATTGTAACTCTTTCTACCAATTCTATTTCTGTAGATACTACCACTGATGTGATTACAGTTCCATCAACTACAGGATTGAGTGCTGGAAAGGTTATTAGATTTGGTACAAATATTGCAGGTATTGCAGCAAGTAAATTTTACTATGTTAAGACAGTTCCAAACGGAACAACTTTCACTATCTCTGAAACATCTGGTGGTGCAACACTTGATCTAACACCAGAAGTAACTAAAAATGTTACCTCTTTAGTTCCAAGCACAAACGTTATAACACTTTCTGATGTAACATCAATTGCAGACACTGATAAAATAAGATTCTCTGGTACTACCTTTGGTGGCATTGTAGCAGGAACTGATTATTTTGTTAAAGGTGCACCAGTAGGAAATACTATTAAAATTTCTACAACTTCTGGTGGAACAGAATTTGATATTACTGCAGTTACTACTACAGCAACTGCAGTAGAAAAGACTACAAACTTTGTAACTGTTTCTAGCGTTGCTGGTATGGCAGTAGGTAATTCTATCACATTAAGCGGAACAGCCTTTGGTGGATTGGCTGCTGCTCAATATTGGATTAGATCTATTGATGCTGCTGCGAAAAAGATTACAATTTCTACTTCTAGCACAGGCTCGGTTGTAGTATTTGCAAATACTGTTACAGGATCTATGACAGTTACACTCGACACTGTAGCTACTTCTATGACTGTGTCAGAAGCTATAGTCGCAAAGACTTCATCTCTGACTTTTGATGCTAATGCTATTGCAGGTTTAGTTAATGGTAGATCTTACTTTGTTTTTGCAGGAACAACTGCTACACCTACACCAAATACTTTTGTTCTGTATGATTCTCGTACTGGGGCAGAAACTGGTAGTACACTCGGTAGAGTAAATATCACTGCAGTAGGAACAGGAACTGCACATAAATTTACAAGAAACACTACATCAGGTGTAAAGGTAGAAAAAGCATTCAGACCTCTAGTTAATGCTGGTGCAACTAGCCTAATCTTTAGACTTCCATATCCTTTTATCAAGAACGTTTCTGATGTTAGATATACAGTATCCAGAACGTATGTTGGTACAATAGCTTCGGGTTCTGTTGCAGTATCATGCGATTTACCGTACCAATTCACAGATCCTAATGCCACTGGATCTTACCAAATTGTAAGTAGAACTACTGGTAACTATCTTACATATAGTGGAGCAACACGTTCTAACAACAATACGACCATCGTATTTGGCGGGTTAAGTTCTAATAATGGACAGCAGGTGCTGATACAAACTACATTAGGTGTATCTGCAAACAATCTAAGAATCAAAACTCTAAAGAGCGCAACACATACAGTTACGTCTAAAACTATTGGAGAGTCCAAAGCTATCTACACAGGCAAGGCAGATGGTATTCGAGTGGTTAGTGTCAAAATGGATACTGGATCATGGGGACAACCCTCTGGTCTTTATACCACAGATATTACAAGTAGATTTAACTTTGTAACAAACCAGACTGATTCTTACTATGGTATCTCTTTTATTCAATTGAAAGATGGTCAGCCTAAGCCTACAGCACCTATTAGAATAGTATTTGAATACTATGAACATAGCGGTTCTGGAGACTTTTTCTCAGTTAGATCATACGATGGTATCCCATATCAAACTATTCCAGTTTATAACGGATTGTCTCTAGCAGACTGTATTGACTTCAGACCTAAAGTAACAGACAACTTTACTGGTGCTGTAGTATTTACAGACGATGAAACATTGATGCCTAAGTTTGGCACTGATATGGTTCTTGACCTAGAGTATTATCTTGGTAAAAAGTGTAAAGTCTTTATGGATCGTACTGGTAGAGTTACTATCAGCGAAGGTGCATCTACACTAGTCAATCAACCAAGCGCACCAGAAATTAGTGACAATATTTTATTGTACAATATTCAACTGCAACCATACACATTTGGAACTTCTTCTGAAAACATCTTAATTGCTGGTGTAGACAATAAACGCTACACCATGGCTGATATTGGTAAGTTAGAACGAAGAATTAACAATCTAGAATATTACACATCTCTATCATTGTTAGAATCTGAGACACAGAACTTAACAATACGTGATGCTGATGGTCTTGAGAAATTTAAAAATGGTTTCGTTGTAGATAACTTTACAGGTCATGCTATTGGTGATACTAGAAATCCAGATTACCTAAATTCTATTGATTTTGATTCTAGAATACTACGACCATTCTTTGTTCAAGATCAAATTCCATTCGTAGAAGTAGCATCATCAAATAACGATAGAGCAGCACGTAACTATGCTTTGACTGGTAAGTACATAACATTACCATTCACTGAAACCAAGTATGTCGATCAACTGAGATCTTCTTCTAGCGAAAAGATTAACCCATTTGCTTTCTTTACATTCTTGGGTAGCATGACTATAACTCCAGCAAGCGATACTTGGTTTGCAGTTGAGCGTAGACCAGATATTATTGTTGAAGAAAAAGAAGGTAACTATAATACAGTTAAGAATCTTGCTGAAAAGGCAGGTGTTCTTGGTACTATTTGGGGTGCGTGGAGTATAAATTGGGCAGGTCGCACAGAAAATGTTCTTTCTTCTAAAACATACGCTGCAAGAACCGTGGGTGGTGGAAACTTTGCTGGTGGTTGGGGTATTAACGGAAATAGCTTCACTGTTTCTACAGTTCAGGTCAGTACACCAAAATCAAGAAAAGGCACAGAAACCTATGTAAAATCCATCTATGAAGAACGAGTCTTAGAAGATAAAATTTTAAGCACTACTATTCTTCCATACATGAGATCTCGTCGCCTGGCAGTTCAAACAAAATCACTTAAGGGTGGTACTGTATTCTATCCATTCTTTGATGGTAGAAATATACAACAGTATTGCACTCCTGCAGAAAAGATTATATTCAATGCAAGAACTGGTAAATCTACTGAGTTTGATACAGTTAGTCGCGCAGGTAATAATTATTCTGAAACTGCAAGATTGTTTGCAGGAGACTCTACAGATTTGGCTATTAGCGTAGGTGATGTTTTAGTAGAGTATAATTCATTAGGAACTGTTGCAACTGGTGTTACAGCCGTAGTAGTTGGCTGGGAAAAGTATGAAGCTGGTCCAGATGCAGGTAAATATGCTGTTTATGTAGTTAATAGAAAGTATCCAGTTAACGCTGCTACTACTGGTTTTGGCGTAGGTAACGTTATAAAAGGTACATTGAGCGAAGCTGAGGGTACTATTGTTTCCGCAACCACAGCAAAGGCAGGTGGCGAACTAAGAACTTCTTTACAAGGTTCTTTACACTTTATCTTCCATGTTCCAAACACTGACGCTGTTAAATTTAATACTGGATCTAATGAACTAGCATTACTTGACGTTGAAACATATGATAAAAAGTCATCTACATCATCTGCTACAAAGGCATTTACTGCAAGTGGTGTTTACCAAGAAAGACAAAATCAGATTCAGCGAATCCGTAATGGTGAGTTGGCCACTAAACAAGTTGATGATTTTGGAAATGATTTATCAGATCCAGAAACTAGATTCTCAAATTCACCTGGATGGTACGATCCACTGGCTCAGACTTTCTTAGTTCAAGAAACTAATGGTGTATTCGTAACATCTGTAGACTTGTACTTCTACAAGAAAGATGTTTCTGCTCCAGTTATAGTAGAGATCCGAGAAGTTGTTAATGGATACCCAGGTAAGAATGTTCTAACAACTGCTAAGACACAAATCGCAGCTTCACAGATTCTAACATCCGATAATGCTAGCGTGGCAACGAATGTCAAGTTTCCATCTCCTACATATCTAAACGGTAATACTGAATATTGTATAGTTCTAATGTCTAACTCTGATATTCCAGAAATCTTTGTTGCAAAACAGGGTGAACTATCTAAAGAAGATGGTAGTCAGATCGACAAGCAACCATACATGGGCGTATTCTTCAAGTCTCAAAATGCTTCTACTTGGACAGCAGAGCAAACTATAGATATGAAGTTCAAACTAAACAAAGCTGTGTTTTTAACTAACACAGTTAGTAACGTTGCTTTTGAAAATTCAAACGTAGCTGATTCTACTCTTGACGACAATCCTTTGTTGTTTACAGCAGGTTCTAGAAAAGTTAGAGTTTCTCATGACAACCATGGCATGAACACAGATTCAGTTGTAGCTATTAAAGCACTGCCACCTGTAGCAATTGGTGAGATTTACAGTGCAACTAATTCTGCAATCGTTTCTGGTATTGGAACTAAATTCGCAACTACCAATGGTATTGTACCAGGTGCGATTATTTACAGAGAAGATGGTAAAGTTATCGGTGAAGTTCTGTCTGTTGCTAGCGATACTCAGCTTACACTAAAGGCTAATTCAAAGTCTAACTATGGTGTTATATCAAACACTGAACCTTTTAGATTCATGAATCCATTAAATGGGGTTTCACCTAATGAAATCTTTAAGGTAGATGCAAACGGCAATTACTTGACGCACAATGTAGATTCTGTTGAACTAGACAGCTATGTTATCACTATTGGTAGCGATAATTTACAGTCAACTTTAAACACTTCTTCTACTACAGTTACACTTTCTACTGGCGATACATCTAATATGTTTGCTGGTCAGCCAGTTATAAAGACAAGCGGTACTGGAGTTTTTTCTACAACTGCTACAGTCACAGTTGCTTCCATAACAAACTCTACAACATTCGTGTTGAGTGTCGCCCCAGAAACAAACGGTGCGGTTGTGTTCTCTGTAGGTGACATTCCTACAGTCACTGGCAAGAGTGGTGGTGTTGGAGTAATGGCATCCAGAGATGTTCCATATGACATGTTTAATCCATCTATAAACATTGAAAACTATACTGGAACAAACAGCATTATTACATATCAAGGTGTTACTGGAAAGAGTATGGATGGAGCTCAAACTCCATATCTAACCTTCTCTAATGCTAACCTACCTTACGTGAATACATTCAGTATCACTCCTGGTGAGGATAATTATACCCCTGTTCCTATGGTTATTGCTTCTAGAGAAAACTCTGTTGCAAAAGGTTTGAACCTGTCTACGTTATCATCTTTGAGAAATACTGCAGTTATCAATGCTGAGCTTATTACAACTAATCCAGATTTATCACCTATCATTAATATTGAAAACGTAGCTATCACTGCAGTCTCTAACAAGACAAACAAGCCAACCACCTCTATGAATATCGATCCTATTGATTACATAGAAGTAGTTTCGGATGATCCAGGCATTGTGTTTAATGGCACTGGCGTTATGGTTATAGAAGATGCAGGGCTGCGCCAAGCTATTGCTGGTATAATTTCTGGACAGTATATTCAAATTTCTGGTTCTAGCGTTACTCAAAATAATGGAACTTGGTTTGTAACTGATGTTGATCCAGAAGGAAATACACTAACAGTTCAAGGAACACTAGATGCTAAAGCAGCATCTGATACTATTACTATTAAAGCACTGGATCGTTACTTCTCAGAACGAACACCAGTTGGTAGTTCTAGCATTAACAAGTATGTTACTCGCAAGCTGAAGTTTGCAAACCCTTGCACTTCAATTAAGATCAAGTTTGATGCTGACGTTCCACCAGCAGCAGATATTGGAGTATACTACAAATTGAACCCAACTGGAACTGAAACAGACTTTAACTTTGTAGAATATGAAGATGCCAGAACAACAGTTCCTGCAAATTTAAAGAGTAAAGATTCTGCATTCTTTGAGCATGAGATTGATCTAGATGACTTGCCATCGTTTGATGCGATAACAGTTAAACTTGTTATGACATCTACAGATTCTACACAGATCCCTAGAATTTCTGACCTTCGAATAATTGCTCTTGCTTAATTATGGAACTGTTAAAGGTTGAAAACCATGAGGGTCTCTATCGAGACCCTACAACTAATGTTATTATAAATAACAATAGCAAAGCATATACAGAATATGTTAAACGCAGACAACTGCTAGAGAAAAAACAACAAGAGTCAATTTCTAGAGATCAAGAAATTGAAGGTCTTAAACGTGATATCGCAGAAATAAAAAAGATGCTTTTAGATGCACTCGATAAAAGGTAACAAATGCCATTAGTATTAAGAACAGCTGTAGGTAGAACTACTCCGTTATCCAACACTGAGTTGGATGGCAATTTCACCTATCTAGAATCATATACTGCTACAAAACTTAGCTCAGCAGATTATAACTATCTTACAATAAGATCAAACTTAAACGCTGCTCCAACAAGTGGTGCTAATAGAGGATATGAGTCTGGTTTAGATGTTAGATACTTGCAAGGTCATGAGCCAAACAACGTATTACCTAGCATAACGAATAAGAGTTCGATTGTACTACGTGATGCAAATGGAGACTTTACTGCTCGTTATATAACTGCATCCTCTTTCGAAGGTAGATCTACAACATCTGGTGTGGCTGAACAAGCTACTAAACTACAAACCGCAAGAAAAATTAACGATGTAAATTTTGATGGCACAGCAGCTATCACCATTTATGATAAAACAAAGTTACCTTTAACTACACAATTTGTAGCGACTGCAGTAACTATTGGTGTCACATACATTATCGATGAAGTAGGTTCAACAAACTGGGTTGCTATGGGTGCAGCAGCCAGTACTGCTGGTCTTATATTCACATGTACTGCAGTAGGTGCTGGAACTGGTAAGTGTTCTACAGTAATGTTAGACAAACTAAACCTTGCAGCAACTACAACTGCAAGAGCCAGTATTAGATTGAATCATGGAACTGCTCCTACTACTCCACTTAATGGTGATTTTTGGACAACTACTGCTGGGCAGTTTAACTACATAAACGGAAACGTAAAAACTGTTGCGTATACAGATTCAAACATAACTGGAACATCTAGCAATATCACTGGAGTTGCAGCAATTGCAAACGGTGGTACTGGAAAAACTACAGTAGCTGAAGGGCGTGCTGCATTAGATGCAGCAAAACGTGGTGCCAACTCTGACATCACATCTATTACAGGATTGACTACTGCACTGGCTACTAGTCAAGGCGGTACTGGAATGGGATCTCCTGGAAATACTGGAAACATTCTTATTAGTGATGGATCTATATGGACTACAGCTAAACCATCAGGTAAGTGGGATATATCTATCTCTGGTAATGCTGATACTGCTACAATATTAGTATCTAGAGATTCAAGAGATGATGTAACGACTCCAAGCACATTAACTGCCCCTGGCATTGTTTTTGACTTTAAGAAAAATTCGTCTTCAGAATTAACTGATGGTGGAGACTACCATGGTCTAATGACTTTCCGTAAATATGGTGCAACAACAGATTGGACAGGTGGTAAATCTCATCAACTTGGATTCACTGATAACAATAACTTGTTTATTAGAAGCGGTACTTTAGCCACTTGGGGTGCTTGGCACAAGTTTGTTACAAGTGATAACATTGATGATTATGCTCCATCAAAGACTGGTAGTGGTGCTTCTGGCACATGGAGTATTAACGTATCAGGAACTGCTGCGTCAGCAGGTACTGCTACATCAGCTAGTTCTGCTACTCTAGCAGCTAGTGCAACTAAGCTAGCAAACAAAAGAAAAATCAATGGTGTAGATTTTGACGGTACTGCAGATATTACAATTTCTGACTCTAATGCACTCGCAAACGATGGTGGTACTTCTACTGGCAATATCACAATCAAAAATACCCAACCTACATTATTTTTAGATGATACTAATTCAGAGGGTGGTGGTATTGAACTTGCTATCTCGGTTCAAAATGAAAGTTTTATCATTTATGAGCCAGATGCTAGTGATGAAGAGTGGTTTCGTATTAACGACACATCATTTGATGAACCAGCTGGTGGTCCTGCTGGCGCCTATGTGCGTGGACAACATATCTTAGATGCAAGCAATTACACTACCTATGTTCCATCAAAGACTGGTAGTGGTGCTTCTGGCACATGGAGTATTAACGTATCAGGAACTGCTGCGACAGCAACCAAACTAGCCAATGCAAGAAAAATCAACGGTGTTGCTTTTGATGGTACTCAAGATATTAGTATTAGTATTCCAACATCCGCATTTGCTTCTGACGTTTACTCTTGGGCAAAGGAAGCTACTAAACCTAGCTATTCTTATTCTGAAATAACTGGCACTAAACCTAGCTATTCTTATTCTGAATTGACTGGAACTGCACCAACGTTTAATCAAGACACAACTGGTAACTCGGCTAATGCACCAAAATGGGATGGAGCGAAAAAATATGTACAGTCATCAGAACCATCTGGTGCAGCAAATGGTGATATCTGGTTTAAGGTATAACAAATGATACAATTTCAGTATAGTGGTTACACTAGAGCAGTAACGGTTCTGAACACATCTAGAGTTTACTACACGTTAATTGGCGGTGGTGGTGGAGGAGGAGGAAACGACTCTTCTGCTGGAACTAGAGGAACTTCTGGTGGTAAACTTGGTGGATACATAGATGTTGAAAAAGATGATGTTTTATATGTAGCAGTAGGTGGTGGTGGAGGAGCAGGTGGATCTGGCAGAGGAAATGCACTTGGTGGGTATGGAGGTTATTCTTTAAGAGGCTTCGGTGGTGGATATGGCGGTAATGCGGGTGCATATGGAAGCTCAGGTGCAGGCGGCGGTGGAGGTGGTGCCACTGTTTTATATAAAAAATCTGGAAATACAAGAACCACTATTGGAGTAGCCCACGGAGGTGGTGGAGGTGGTGGTGGTGGAAATGGAGTTCCTGGGTCATTTGTAAGCGACACTTTCTTCGCATCCTCGGCTGCAACCATTCCTTCATCATACGCCCCCGCACCACAACATGGTGAATATTCTGCAATAGCTAATAGTTATGGTGTGCAGATTTTCTCCTCTAGAAATAACACATGGAATAGACTTTCTTGGGCATATAATGCTCCTACCACTGGCACGTATACTCTTCGTTATAGTGTAGATAACTATGGACACTTTTATGTTAATGGTTATATAGTAGCAACTTCACCAACATGGGGTAACGAAAGTGAACCTAGAAATCATTCTAGTTATGTGGAAAGTTATATTTACTTAAACGCTGGTATTAATATACTCTCAGCAACTTATGCAGATCTAGGTCGAGAACATATGGTTGCTGCAGCAATTTATAATTCTAGCATGAATCTTGTTTGGACTACAAGAGATGCAACTAATAAAAATTTAGTTCCTACTATGGGTTCGTCTGGACAGGCACAGCGTGGAGATGGTGGCGGTGGTGGCGGTGGCGGTGGCGGGGCAACTGGCGGCGCTGGTGGTAGAGTCGCTGGCGATGAAGACTATTCGCACTATATCTATGGTGGACCAGTTGGGTCAGCAGATTGGGGTGGAATGTCTGGAAGTCCAGGATATTCCTTCAACACATCAGGTACTTCATACTCAGATGGCGCTGGTAATGGAACGATGAAACTTTCTTATGGAACATATGGTCAAGCCACAGAGAACGGATCTTCTGGTTATGCTGCGCTCTACTCTAAAGATTCTAAATTGGCTGTATTATCTGGCTCTAGTTGGAAACCTATCTACGGCGTATATATTAAACAACCAACATACTGGGCAGAAGCAAAGCAGGTTTATGTGAGAAAAGACAACGCATGGGTTAGTGTATATGGTGACAATATACCAAGCAGCGAATATTCATCGGAGCCTTTTGATGGTTCATCTTGGGGTGAACGTACATATACACAATATTAATATGTTTCACCAACATTTGATGTATAAATCTTAACCTAAATAATTCTAGTACAATTTAAAGAAAAAACATGGCACAGTTAAATCTTAGAAACGCTATCGCAGCTGGATTGACAAATACCCAGATAGATAACAACTTCACGTCATTGCAAAGAGACGACACACTTACAGTTTCTAATGCTGTTGCGTGGGCACCTAGCACTGCATATACACTAGGTCAAATTCTTTATACTTTAGAATCTGTATATCCAGGTGGTGTACAAGAATCTATGGGATTCTTGAAAACTGGCGTATCATACACAACAACTGTAGCTGCTAGAAGTAATCTTTCTACTGTTACAATTTCAGGTACAGCTGGTCAATTTACATGCGCTACAGAAACCCTTTCTGTTGGTATGGCAGTTAACATCACTGGAACTAATACTGGAACTGGATCTATCACAGGATACGATCCTACCGCAATTAACGTATATTATATTATTGGAACTCCGACTAGTACGACGTTTACACTTTCTGCCACTCCTGGTGGAACTGCCATAACAACTACTGCTGGAACACCAGCAGGATTAACGTTTACCAGATCTGGCGCTTTCACTGCAGCTGGTGCGCCAAATAACTTTATTGGTACAGTCTTTACTGCAACTGGCGCTGGTGTTGGTAGCACTGGTACTGCAACTCGCGTAACTAGATTTTATCAAGTAACTACTGCTGGAACAACATCTACTACTGCACCAAACTGGTTAGCACCAACAAGTTCTACATCTGGAACTGCAACATTACTTGCTATTGATCTACCTCCAGCATATCTTCCATTAGATGTTTTAGATAAAATTAAATTAGTTGATGGTGCTGGATCTGCATTAGATGCCGACCTTTTAGATGGACAACAAGGCAGTTATTACTTAGATACTAGCGCTACTGCACAAACGAAAACAGGTGACTTGACTATTGCAGGTAACCTAACTGTTAATGGAACTACTACAACAATAAACTCATCTACCATTACAGTAGATGATAAAAATATTGAACTTGGTTCAGTTAGTGGAGTAGCAGGGCTTATTGCAACATTAGCAACTGGAACTGCAGTTGTTACATTAACTACAGGAACAACTAGAGGTTTAATTCCTGGACAAGCATTAACCAAATCAGCTGGTACAGGTGTGTTTGGCACAACTCCTGTAATTGCTACTATTGATAGCCTAACACAATTTACAGCATCTGTTAACCATGCAACGGCAGGATCAATTACGTTTGACGCTGGTGGTGTAACTGATACTACTGCCAATGGTGGTGGTATTACGCTAAGAGGTGCTACAGATAAAACATTCCAGTGGCTAAGCACTACTGCTGCATGGACTAGCAGCGAGGATATAAATCTCGTTACAGGTAAAGTCTACGAAATTAACGGAACTACAGTATTAAGTTCAACTGCTCTTGGCTCTGGCGTAACTGGTTCTTCTCTAACTTCTGTTGGAACTATTGGAACAGGAATCTGGCAAGGAACTTCTGTTGCAGCAGCATACGGTGGTACTGGACAAACAAGTTATGCTATTGGTGATTTATTATATGCCACAAGTTCAACTGCATTAGGAAAATTAGCTGATGTAGCTACAGGAAATGCTTTACTTTCTGGTGGTGTAGCTACAGCGCCATCTTGGGGTAAAGTTGGTTTAACTACTCATGTTTCTGGAACACTTCCTATTGCTAACGGTGGTACTAATAGTACTACAACTCCAACTAACGGTGGTGTTGCATATGGAACTGGCACTGCACTAGGTTATTCTCTAGTTGGAACTGCTGGTCAATTTTTAAAATCTGCCGCAGCAGCTGCTCCAGTATGGGCAACTTTGCAGATGACAGATATTCCAGATGCTGCATTTAAGAAATCAGTCACGGTTGCAACTACAACAGATCTTGCAGCTAGCAGCTGGACTACAGCTGCTAGTGGAACATTAAGCGGTTATTCTGCCAGTGCTTCTCTTGCTGTTACAACTACTCTGAGTTCTACAACTGCTACTACTACAAGCACATCAGGTATTAAAGTTGGAGCAACAATTTCTGGTAATGCGAATATTCCAGGTGGCGCAACTGTAACTGCAATAACTAACGCTACAACATTCACTCTTTCTGTAGCTGCTACTGCAGCAGCATCGGCAGTAACTACAACATTCACAAACACTATTGCAGCTCTTTCAATTGACGGTGTTTCAGTTGCAGTAAACGATAGAGTTCTAGTTAAAGATCAATCTACTCTTGGTGGTATAGCAGATGCAACTGCAGCAGCAAAACATGGTATCTACACTGTATCTGCAATTGGGTCAGCATCAGTACCTTGGGTTTTAGTTCGTGCCGTTGATGCAGATGTAAGTAGTGAAATTTCTTCTGCCATAGTTGCTGTTGATAATGGCACCGTTAATGGTTCAGATTTATGGACTAATACATTTAGAGTAAGTGACACTCTCAATACCACTGCTATGAATTGGTATGAGATATTATATAATTCTGGAAGCTGGGCAATATCAACAACAGGTTCAGCTGCAACACTAACTACTTCAAGAACTCTTTGGGGGCAATCATTTAACGGATCTGCCAACGTTACAGGGGCATTGTCTAGCGTAACAACCATTGGTATGTCTGGTCAACTGACCAACACACAGGCAACTGGTAGTGCACCATTCGTGATAACTTCTACTACTAGAGTAGCTAACCTAAACGTAGCTACTGCTGGTACTGCTGATACACTAACTACCGCTAGAACAATTAACGGAACTAGCTTTAACGGTAGTGCAAACATTACTACCACAAACTGGGGTACTAGTAGAAACTTAACTATTGGTGGAACAGCTAAAGCAGTTGATGGTTCTGCCGCTGTGTCTTGGTCTTTGGCAGAAATTGGTGCTCTTGCTTTAACTGGTGGAACAATAGCAACAACTAACAGTTCAGCGTCATTAACTATTTCTGATACTGGAACTAGCGGTGCCAACATAAGACTGACAGGCAACGGAGCTACAACACCAAGCAAAACCATCAGAGCCTCATCTGGTGAACTTCAAGTAGTAAATAATGCTTATTCAACAGTTATACTTTCATTAACTGATGCTGGAAATCTTACTGCAGTTGGTAACGTAACTGCTTATTCTGATGCTAGACTAAAGACTGATCTAGAAGTTATTACTGGTGCTCTTGATAAAGTAGAACAACTAACTGGTTATGTATACACTAGAACTGATAGTGGTGAAAGACAGACTGGTATTTTAGCTCAAGATGCATTAAAGGTTCTGCCAGAAGTCGTTAATACTAACGGTGAATACTACTCTGTTGCATACGGTAACATGGCTGGTCTTATTTTTGAAGCAATCAAAGAATTGCATGCAAAAGTTAAAGATCTTGAAACTAAAATAAAATAAATAGAAGGTAACATGGCAACGATTTCTAATCTCTATATTGATCAGGGGTCTGATTTCAATGGACTTATTACGCTTACAGACCAGGAAGGGAATCCTTTGATTTTAACTGGATATACAGTAAAGTCTCAGTTTAGAAAATCATACAATTCATCTTCTTTTACAGATTTCACTGCAACTGTAAGTAATGCTAGTCAGGGAATTATAAACCTCCAGCTAACAGCTGCGCAATCTAGCGCAGTTAGAGCGGGAAGGTATTTATATGATATAGAAATCACATCATCTTCTGGAACTAAAACCAGAGCGCTAGAAGGTATAGTTATAATTACACCAGAAATAACAAGATCATGAGTAATATTACTGCTAAAGTTAGAACACAAGATTCACTTCGAGTTTCTATAACAAGCCCAAACCAGCCTACTGTTTCTTCAGTAGGTATTGGTACAAATAACATCGGATTAGACTCTAATAGTATGTCTAATGTTGATACGTCATCTTTGACTAATGGTTCCGTTCTGGTCTACAAAACAACAACAAGTAAATGGACATCTACCACTACGCTCGATGCGCAGAATATGGAAGGTGGAGAATTTTAATCGGAGAAAATAAAAGATGGCTTCTGTAATAAGAATTAAAAGATCCTCAGTAAGCGGAAATCCAAGTACGCTTGCTGCAGGCGAGTTAGCCTATTCTGCACTAACAGACAATGGCTCTAATGGAGGAGACCGACTTTATATCGGTATTGGAACTGAAACGTCTGGTAATGCAGCAAACCACTTTGTAATCGGTGGTAAGTACTTTACTGATCTTTTAGATCACACACCAGGTGTACTAACTGCTACATCAGCACTGCTTGTCGATAGTAATAAAAAACTAGATGAACTCTTAGTAGATAATTTGAGTTTAAATGGCAATAGTGTTACATCAACAAACACTAATGGTGATATCAATATTACGCCAAACGGTGCAGGTAAAACTGTTATCGGTAATGCGTATATTGGAGATACCTCTACTTCTCTTGCTGAGTATATCTACGATACCGTTGGTGGAGCAATTACTCAGGGTACTGGTATTACTATTACCAATTCTGATGCAGGTAATACTTCTACAGTTGCTATCACTAATACTACAGTAACTGCTGGTAGTTACGGTTCTACAACACAGATTCCAACGTTCACTGTTAACGCACAAGGTCAACTAACTGCAGCAGGCACTGCTTCTGTAGCAAGCACGTTGAATATATCTGGTGACACAGGTGCTGATGCTATTGCCTTGCTTAGTGAGACCTTAGGTTTCGTTGGTGGTACTGGTATTACTTCTTCTGTAACTGCAAATACCGTTACCTTTGATATTGATTCTACAGTTGCTACTCTGACTGACACTCAGACGTTAAGTAATAAAACTTTTGTGGCACCAGTTCTAGGTGCTGCTACTGCCACTAGCATTACTGCTACTTCTGGTAACTTGACTCTTGCTGCTGCTGCGGGAAATAATAACGTTTCTATTACACCAACTGGCACTGGTACTGTTGATGTTGCTTCTAAGAGAATCACTTCTGTTGCAGAACCTACACAACCTCAAGACGCTGCAACAAAGAACTATGTAGATACTGTTGCTGAAGGTCTGCATATTCATGAAGCTGCTCACTGTGCAACTACTGATACTCTGGCAGTTCTTTCTGGTGGAACTGTAACATACAATAATGGTACTGCTGGTGTTGGCGCAACACTTACTCTTTCTGTTGGATTAACTGCGATTGATGGTCACACATTAACTAATGGTGATCGTATCCTTGTTAAAAACGAAGCAACACAAGCACACAATGGTATGTATGTTCGTACCAGTGCAACAGTATTGACTCGTTCTCTAGATATGGATACTGCCCTTGCAATGGCAGGTGGTGACTTTACTTTCGTTGAGAATGGTACTCTTTATAACAGCACTGGTTGGGTTCAAACTGAAGAAGTTTTAACTGTAGGTACAGATAACGTTATCTGGCAACAGTTCTCTGGTAGTGGAACATTTACTGCTGGTAATGGTTTAACACTTTCTGGAACTGAATTTAACGTTGGTGGAACTGCTAACAGAATTAGCGTGACTGCAGATGCTGTTGATATCGCGTCAACTTATGTTGGTCAAACATCAATCACTACATTAGGTACTATTGCAACAGGTACTTGGAGTGCAACTACTATCGCTACAACTCGTGGTGGTACTGGTATAACTACATACGCTACTGGTGATTTACTATACGCATCAGCTTCTAATACTCTGTCTAAATTAACGGCAGGTGCTGATGGAACAATATTGCAAATGAACGCATCAGGAGTCCCAGTATGGGGAGACCTTGATGGCGGAACGTACTAAATAGTATAGAGTAACAGGGGAGTTTTTACTCCCCTCTTTTTTCCTTTCTTAAGGGTGCTAAATGGCAAACAAAATCATATTAAAGAAATCCTCTGTCGGAGGAAAAGTCCCACTTGCTGGCGATCTGGTCTATGGCGAACTCGCCTTAAATTATGAAGACGAAAAACTTTATTTTAAGAATTCGTCAAATTCGGTCAAACAAATACCTTCTACTGATACAGTTTGGACTAGAACATTTTTACTAATGGGAGCATAACATGGCAGCAGATGGATTAAAAGTATTGGGGCAGTTAGCACCCGCAGCAACTACAGATACAACTTTGTACACTGTACCCGCATCAACAAAAACTACAGTTTCTACATTAACTGTTTGCAACAGAACTGCAACGGCAACATCATTTAGAGTTAGCGTGCGACCTGCTGGCGCGACTCTGGCAAATCAGCACTACATATACTACGACCAAGCAATTGATGGCAACAGTACATTCGCATCAACAATAGGTATGACATTAGCTGCTACTGACGTTATCACAGTATATGCAGCTAATGCAAATTTATCATTCACAGCATTCGGCGTAGAGGTAGCATAATATGGCACAAGGTTCTTCAAACCCAACAACAGACATTAAAAAGGTTGCTGGCACAGCAGTCGATACAAACACAGGTAATGCTTCTGCAGGAACGCAACGTGTAGTTCTTGCATCTAACCAACCAGTTATTCCTGTTTCAGATAATGGTGGTTCAATCACAGTTGATGGTACTTTCTGGCAAGCAACACAACCAGTATCTGGTCCACTAACAGACACTCAATTACGAGCTAGTGCAGTTCCTGTTTCTATTGCATCTGTTCCATCACATGCAGTTACAAACGCTGGTACATTTGCAGTTCAAGTAGATGGTGCTGCATTAACAGCATTACAACTTCTTGATAATGCTGTTGCAACAGACGGTTCAGCAGCTGTAACTGGCATGTTCCAGGTTGGTGGTACTGATGGTACAAACGCTCAGATTTTATCTACAAACACATCTGGTCATGTAAACATTGCAGATGGCGGCAACTCTATTACTGTCGACGGTACACTTGCATCAACCCAGTCTGGAACATGGACAGTTCAACCAGGCAATACTGCCAACACTACTCCATGGTTAGTTAAGCCAGCAGAATCTCTTGGCACTGCTACTGCTCTTGGTGCTCTTAACGCAGAAATCGTACAAGCACTAAACGGAAATCTCGGAGCAGGTGCTACCATTACCGCTACCGCAACACCTGTTGGGGTAACGTTAACACCATATGCGTCTTACGATGGTGGAACTAACTGGACAGTAACTCAATTCTTTAATTCTGTTAATGGCGACGTCGTACCTACTTTAACATCATTTACTGTAGGCGAAGCATATTCGTTGTCTGCTGGTGATGGCGCAACACACGTTAAAGTCAGAGCCACAGGTTGGACTAGTGGTAGTGTTACTGTTAGATTATCTGCAAGTAACTCTCAAGGCTTAGTCAACTTAAAGGCGACTGCAACTCATGACGACCCAGTTGGTTCATTCATTATTCAAAATGGTGCTTACGCTTCATCCACTGCTCCATCTGCTGTTGCAAACGGAGACGCTGTTCGTTTATGGGCAACTACCTCTGGTGCATTGAATATCGCCGATGGTGGCGGTAACATTTCTATTGATGACGGTGGAAACAGTATCACTGTTGATGGTACTGTTACTGCTAATGCTGGTACTGGTAACTTTACAGTTACGCAAGCTACAGCTGCCAACTTGAATGCTACTGTTACAGGTACCGTTGAACTTGGAGCTACTTCTCTAGCTGCTTTGGAAAACATTAGCGTAACAGTTCCAGGTACAGTTGATCTTGGTACAGTTTCATTAACAGCACTAGAAACAATAACTGTTACATCAGGCACTCCTAATAACTTTCAAAGTAAAGCATATGGTGCCGTAACCACAGCTGCACCAGCATATACAAATGCTACAGATAATGCATTGAGCTTAACTACCAGTGGTTCATTACGCACTGCAGTTTCTGAAGCATTACCTGCAGGTACCAATAATATCGGTGACGTTGATGTATTATCTGTAATTCCTGGAACTGGCGCTACAAACTTAGGTAAAGCAGTTGACAGTGCATCAGCTGCAACTGATACAGGTGTTGCTAGTTTAGCAATAAGAACAGATACTTTAGCAACAATAACTCCTGCTGTTAGTGATTACACACAATTGAGAGTTAACTCAGTTGGCAGACTTTGGGCATCTGCAACAATTGATGCTGCACTACCAGCTGGTACGAATGCTATTGGTTCTATTACTAATACGTCATTTGCAGCAACACAATCTGGAACTTGGACAGTACAGCCTGGAAATACGCAAAATACTACGCCATGGCTTGTAACTTCTGGCGCAACATTGGGTACGCCATTTATCTCCTCAATTGCACAGGGTGCTACTGCTGGAACTGTTCCATCTGGTTTGTATTACTTTAGAGTAGTCGCTGTAGATGCTTTTGGTGGTACCACTCTACCAAGTTCAGAATCAAGTGTGACTGTCACTGGTCCTACTTCAATCAACTTGCAAGTACAAGCGACCAATATTCCTGGTATAGACCATTATAGAGCATACTTTACCACAACTTCTGGTAACTATACTAGTGGTAATTACATTAGGTTTGAATCATACTATACTACAATCACTTCTTTGAGTGGTACAGCAAGTGCGACTCTACCCACTGCAAACACAACTTATGACAGCAGAAATAAAGAATTAGCTTCATCCAACGATCCGAATAATAGCACTGTTATTAACCTTGCTGGCAATGCGGTATTTACAGGTAATACTACTGATATTTCAGAATTTTCTCAGATTTCTTTATCGGTATATTCATCCCATGCATCAGCGACTGATGGTCTTTCTTATCAATTCTCTCAAGATGGTACTAATTGGGATCAGGTAAATACAGCAAGCGTATTAGCTACAACTGAGCTATCGATCATTCTTGCTAGTAGACTTCGTTATTTTAGACTCGTTTATACTAACGGTGCTACCACTACTACAACATTAAGAATACAAACTCGTCTATGGAGAACCAGTTCTCCATCTACTATTAAAGAGTTAGCATTAGCAACAAAAGAGCAAGATTTAGTAACACAGACTCGTTCTGTATTGACTGGAAGAAACGTACCAGCTGGAACTACATTTAATGATGTAGTTGTCAAACCTGCTTCTACTGCCGCTGCCGCAACTGATACTGCCTTAGTTGTTGCAGTTAGAGATTCAGTACCTGTTACTGGAACCTTTTACCAAGCAACACAACCAGTATCATTAGCTTCTGTTCCATCTCACCCAGTAACGAATGCTGGCACTTTTGCAGTTCAAGTAACATCGGCTCCAACTACTGCAGTAACTGGCACTTTCTGGCAAGCAACACAACCAGTATCTGGTACAGTTACAGTAAATCCACTCCCAACTGGAACGAATTCAATTGGTAAACTTGCTGCTAACTCTGGTGTCGATATTGGTGACGTTGATGTTTTATCAATCGTACCTGGAACTGCTGCAACCAACTTAGGTAAAGCAGTAGACGGTGTTGCTGGTGCTACAGACACTGGTGTTATGGCACTTGCAGTTAGAGATGATGCTTTAGCTACATTAACACCAATAGATGGCGACTATACGCAACTAAGAGTTACTTCTCAAGGTAGATTGTGGGCATCGGCAACGATTGATGCTGCGCTACCAGCTGGTACAAATGCTATCGGTTCTATCACTAATACTACTTTCTCTGTTACTAATGCGGTTGCTACTAACTTAAAGGTGGAAGCTCAACAAGTACAAGGTTCTGCAGCCACTCGTTGGTATACACAGATATCCGATGGTACCAATAGTCCAGCTATTAAAGCAGCATCTACTGCAGCAGCTACTGCTGATCCTGCGATGGTTGTATCTTTCGCTGCTGCTAACTCTGCTACTAAGATTAGCGATGGTACTACCACTGCTACAGTTAAAACTGCTATCACCGAACCAGCGTTTGGTCTTGATACTGCACTTACTGTACAGACTCGTGATCCAGTTCGTATTCGTCCTTCAGAAACTTATCGTGACCCAGTTGATAAGATGCGTGTTTCTATGGGTCAGTCTCTTATCGATACTGACTTTGAATATGGTATTCAGCCAACTAAGTGGGAGAGTTTGACACTACTAAACAATAGAGCTACAGCTTTCTACGATGTAACTCAAGTTGTTCCTGGTGTTATCAATACCACAACAGTTAGTGTTGGTAATATAACAGCATCTGGTAAAACTGTTACAGTTACTGGTAATAACTTCAATGGCGCATTCGTTGTTGGTCAGCCGTTTTTTATAACTGGCACTTTAGATACTGCCAACGCAGATGGTTGGTGGATTGTTGATTCTGTAGTTTCCAATACACTGACTTTCTTAGTTAATAATGCCCCAGCAGCTAGTCTTTATGACGCTACTAAAACTTACATATATCCAGGCACATTCTTTACTGGTTCCAGTATAGCTCTTCCTTCTAATACTACAATTGCAGCTACAGTTGCTACTGCTGACACTGTAGGTAACTTTACTTGTGGTGCTACAGCAACTCTTGCAGTTGGTAATCCAGTTTATGTAACTGGCACTAACTCTGGTACTGGTTCTATCTCTGGTTATGCTTCAGGTAACGTTTATTATATTATTGCAACTAACGGTTCTACTACATTCCAACTATCTGCAACTCCAGGTGGTGCAGGAGTAACAACTGTTGCTGGTTCATTAACTGGTTTATCATTCTCTATGAATGCTATTACTGTAACTGGTACTACTGTTATAGTTAGAACTTTAGCAGACCATGGATTGCGTGTTAACAATGGCATTTATATGAAAGGCACTACTGGTGTCACTGGCGGACCAGTTAATGGTACTTGGAATATTGCCACAACACCATTAAATAACGTATTTACTTATACTACTAATGCAACTGCAACTGGTGCGATTACTGCTTCAGCTGGTGTAAGCGCAACTCTATATCCTCGTCAACCTGGATATATTGAACATCGTCCATATGATGGTGGTGTTCAATTCTCTAACGAAACTGCGTATCATGGATATTCTGATATCCGTCAAACACGTCGTTACTTCCGTTATCAATCTGGTAAAGGTATTCAGTTCTCAACTGGTACTATCATGAAGCCACCATTCTATGTCGATCAGTTGACATCTTCTGGCACTACTGTCACTGTTACTACTAAGTATCCTCATGGATTATTAGTTGGTTCAACTGTAATTGTTTCTGGGGCTACTCCAGCAGCATATAATGGAACTTTTACAGTCACTGCTTCTACACCATTAACTATCACTTACACAGCAGGTTCTGCACCTGGAACTTCTCCTGCCACTGGATTCCCTATTAACGTTAGCCCTGGAACATGGTACGGTGGTTCTAACCGTGTTGGTATGTTTGACCAACAGAATGGATTCTTCTTTGAATTTGATGGACAGACACTATATGCTGTAATTAGAAAGTCAACAGATCAAATTTCTGGTAAGGTTGGTGTTACTTTAGGTAGTCAAACTGTCACTGGAACTAATACGTTCTTTGCAAGTCAATTAAAACCTGGCGATCAAGTTGTTATCCGTGGTATGGCTTATCTTGTTCAAAACATTCAAAGCAATACATCTATGACAGTATATCCAGAATATCGTGGTGTTACTACTTCTAATTGCATATGTACTAAAACAGTTGAGATTAGAACTTCACAATCTGGGTGGAACATTGATACTGTCAACAGCGGAACACGTTCTTTAACTAACCCAAATGGTTTCCAATTAGACTTGACTAAAATGCAGATGTTCTATGCTGATTATAGCTGGTATGGTGCTGGTGCTGTTCGTTTTGGTTTCAAAGATCAACGTGGTGAAGTTATTTTCTGTCATCGTGTTGTTAATAGTAACGTTAACTACGAAGCATATATGCGCTCTGGTAACTTACCAGCAAGATATGAAACAAATACTCTTCCTGCAAGAACTCACTTGACAGCAACATTAGCTGCAGCAACTACTACTGGTGGCACTATTACTGTTGATGCAACAACATTATTCCCATCAAGCGGTACTGTAATCCTAACGCAATCTACAGCAACAGGTGCATACTCTGAATATATCACATACTCAGCTAAAACTGCTACCACTTTCACTATCACTGCTCGTGCACAAACTGGTGGTGTTGGTACTGCGCAAACCTTTACTTATAGTGCAACTGCTCCTATTAAAGTTGAACTATATGCCCCACAAGCTGCTCAAACTCTAAGTCACTGGGGTTCTTCTGTTATTATGGATGGTGGATACGATGACGATAAATCTCTGGTGTTTAACACTGGTATGACTACACCTATGGTAACAGCCACAGCAGGAACTCGTTATCCACTAATGAGTTTACGTTTAGCTCCTACTGTAGACAATGGTATAACTGGTCTACTTGGCGCTCGTGAAATTATTAACCGCATGCAATTAGCTTTAAGATCTATCGGTACTTATACAACTAACGTAGCGTTCCGTATTGAAATTTTACTTAACGCTCGTGTTAGCGGTGGAACATTTGCTCCTGTTGGTGGTTCTAGTTTATCACAGATCTGTTATCATACAAATACACAGACGGTGGCTGGCGGTGAGTCAATGTTTGCGTTTTATGCAACTGCAAACGACACCAACTCTATGGACTTAGAACAGGTTCGAGATCTAGGTACTTCTATTCTTGGCGGTGGTACTACTCTATCATTCCCTACTGGAAATAATGAGAAGTATCCAGATGGTCCAGATATTGTTACCGTTATTGCTATTCCACTAACATCAAACGCATCATCAAGTATTGTGGCTAGATTGAACTGGACAGAAGCTCAAGCGTAACTAAATATAATAAGAGAATATAAAGGTCTACCATGCCAGTAACCAGTAAAGAACAGTTAAAAGAATATTGCTTGCGAGCACTGGGAGCACCAGTGCTTGAAATAAACGTCGATGAAGATCAGTTAGAAGATCGTATCGAAGAAGCATTAGAGTACTGGAGACAATATCACCCAGATGGTGTTGAAAAGGTTTACCTAAAACACCAAGTAACTGCTCAAAACATAGCAAACAAGTACATAGAATTCCCAGATTTGGTGTATGGAATCACGCGAGTTATTCCATACAATCAAGGGTCTTCTTCTAAAAATCTATTTGATCTTCAATATCAACTTAGACTAAATGACTTGTATGATCTAACATCAACTTCGCTGATTTATTATAAAACTGTTATGAGTCATCTGGCTTTGCTAGATCTAGAACTGAATGGACAGACATTGTTTAGATTTAACCGCAGACAAAATAGGTTATATCTTGACATCAACTGGGAAAGCGATATTGTTGAAAACGAATTCATAGTTGTTGAAGCGTATCGCGCACTTGATCCAGTAGAGTACAGCAAAGTTTGGAACGAATCTTGGCTAAAACACTATGTAACAGCACTGTTTAAAAAGCAGTGGGCAGTCAACATTAAAAAGTTTCAGGGCTTACAACTTCCTGGTGGCGTAACTTTAGATGGTAATGGTTTGTACGACGAAGCCACTAAAGAAATTGACGACTTAGAAAATGACCTAATGACAAAGTCTGCACCTTTGGATTTCTTCTTAGGATAATATGGCAAGAAATGTCTACTTTTCTCATGGAACTAAGAACGAACAGTTCCTAATTGAGGATATTATTGTTGAATCACTTGCCATTTATGGGCAAGACTTTTACTACATTCCACGAACACTGGTTTCTAAAGATAACATTCTCGGAGAAGATCGTCTTAGTGAATTTAAGACAGCGTATCCAATTGAAATGTATTTAGAAAACACTGAAGGGTTTGAAGGACAGGGCGCATTTATGCAAAAGTTCGGCTTGATGGTTGAACAAACTGCAACATTAACAATGGCTCGACGTCGCTGGGATCAGTTAGTTGGTCGCTTTGGTCAAACGATTTTACCTAACCGTCCATGTGAAGGAGACTTACTTTACTTTCCATTGACAAGAGGTTTATTTGAGATTAAGTTTGTGCAACATCAAGATCCATTCCATCAACTAGGCAAGCTATATGTGTATAAGCTGCAAGTTGAATTGTTCCAGTACTCTTCAGAACGTATTGATACTGGAATTGAAGAGATTGACGCATTCGAATCGTTAAAGAGTTTTACTACAGATTCAACACGATCACAATACGGTGGAGTTTTTGCAATCAATGTGACTAATAATGGTACAGGTTACAACAGCGTTCCTAACGTTACAATAACAGGCGGTGGTGGAAGTGGTGCTACTGCATATGCTGTTATTGGAACTGGTGCAACCTTAGGTAAGGTAGTTTCTATTGTGGTGTCCAATCCTGGTGAAAATTACGAAACTACACCGACTGTTACCATAGCTGCATCAGGTGGAGTTAGAGCGACAGCAGTTGCAGTAATTAAACCAGATATTGACAGGGTAGATTCTTTTGGTGATAACAATGCCTTTAAAGAAGAGGGATCTAACTATATGTTCAATGAGTCAAACCCATTTGGTGAGGTAGAATAATGCTAAGTGGAAATGTATTTTATCATGGTATAATTAGAAAAACCATAGTTTCGTTTGGCAAGCTGTTTAGTTCAGTTTACATAGATCGCAAAGAAGGAGACTCTGTAACAGGTACTACCGTTCAGCGTCTACAAGTACCGCTAGCATATGCCCCAAAAGAAAAGTGGTTAGTTAGATTAGAACAAGATCCAGATCTATCCAACAATACATACACCTCTCTACCAAGAATGTCTTTTGAGATACTTGGTTATACGTATGACTCTACCCGCAAAACAAATAGAATGCAAAAGATTGTTTGTGGTAGCGGTGAAGACAGTATGAACTTTGTTTACTCACCAGCACCTTACAATATTGAGATAGCTTTATACATTCTAACAAAGACTCAAGAAGATGGTTTGCAAATCATCGAGCAGATCCTTCCAACGTTCACTCCAGAATATACTCTTTCCATAAAGGTGCTACCTGAAATGAACATCATTCAAGATGTTCCTGTTATCCTAAATTCAGTTAACGTTCAGGATGACTATGATGGTGACTTTCAAACTCGCAGATTCGTAACACATACTTTAAACTTTACGTTGAAAACTAATCTGTATGGCGCTATTGAAAACAATAAGGTTATTGCAGAAGCAGGAGTCAATTTGTCAGAAAATCAAGACGGATCCTCACCTTATAAAACTTATACCGCGACTGGAGATTCTACAACATCTACAGTTACAGATGAAAGTTGGATTGATAATTTCTAATGGCTGAAACTGGTTATAACTCAAACCCCAATTTAAAACCAATTGGGGTATCAATACAGTATACCGAAGAACAGGTACAGGAATACTATAAGTGTTCTCAAGACCCTGTATACTTCATTGACAACTACTGTTACATCGTGACGATCGATCACGGTCTACAACCATTCAAGTTATACGACTGTCAGAAAGAAAAGGTTGAGTTTATACACTCACACCGTAAGACTATTCTGATGGAAGGTCGTCAGCAAGGTAAGACTACTACTTCTGCTGCGTATATTTTATGGTACACTATCTTCAATGACAGTAAGAACGTAGCTATTCTGGCTAACAAAGCATCTACTTCTCGTGAAATTCTTTCTCGTTATCAGCTAATGTATGAGAATTTACCTATCTGGATGCAGCAAGGTATCAGAACATGGAACAAAGGTGACATTGAATTAGAAAATGGATCCAAGGTATTTACTGCGGCAACGACTGCAGCTGGTATTCGTTCTAAGTCTGTTAACTTATTGTACATTGACGAAGCTGCTATTATTCCAAACACAGTTGCGGAACAATTCTTTACATCTGTTTACCCTACAATTTCTGCGGGTACGACTTCTAAGATTCTTATTACGTCCACACCACTTGGTTACAATCACTTTTGGAAATTCTGGAACGATGCTGAGAATGGTCGTAATGACTTTAAGTCTATGTTCATTCCTTATTGGAAGATTCCTGGGCGTGATGAAGCATGGGCGCTGGAACAAAAGCGCCAGCTTGGAGATCTAAAGTATAACCAAGAGGTGCTGTGTAAGTTCCTTGGTTCTGCACTAACCCTAATCAATGCAGACGTTATTGCTAGATTGTCATACAATAATCCAATCTTTACCAACGAAGGCTTGGATGTATACAAAAAGCCTACCAGAAATCACACTTATGTTATAGTGGCAGACGTTGCAAAGGGTGTTGGTGGAGACTATTCGGCATTCTGCGTGGTAGATATCACTGCAGCACCCTACGAAGTTATAGCTAAATATAGAAACAATAACATTAGCCCATTGCTGTATCCTAACGTAATCTACAAAGTTGCAAAAGAATACAATAATGCCTACGTTTTATTAGAAACAAATATCTCGGAACAGGTAGCCCACATCCTCTATCAGGAATTAGAGTATGAGAATATGCTGTTTGTTTCTAGAGCAGGTGGAACCCAGCATGTGTCTAGCGGCTTTGCAGGATCCACATTACAGTATGGTGTAGTTACTGACAAAAAAGTCAAACGAGTTGGATGTCATAACTTCAAGTCTCTTGTAGAAGAGAATAAACTACTTATTATGGATGCTGATATTATTTCGGAAATATCAACATTTATTGAGACGAAAAATAGCTACGAAGCTGATGATGGATACCATGACGACTTAGTTATGTGTCTTGTGTTATTCAGCTGGTTAACATCTAATGCGTATTTTAAAGACCTAAATAATATCAATCTAAGGCAATTAATGTACGATGAGAAGATTAAGGCTATAGAAGAACAGTTGACGCCGTTTGGATTTTATAACGACGGCAATGATACAGAAACTCTCTACAATTTTTAAAATATCAAAAAAGATAAATAAGTTGTAGGCTGGCGCTTTAAAGCGCATAATGATATAACAAGGCAAGGAGAAAATACATGGCTAATTTATTAAGTCCAGGCGTGCAAGTAGTAGAGAAGGATCTAACCCAGATCGTTCCTAAAGTTTCTACTTCACGTGGAGCATACGCTGGAAGATTTAACTGGGGACCAGTACTGGATCCGCAGTTGGTGTCTAATGAACCTGAGTTGGTAACCGTGTTCGGTAAACCAAACAATGACACATACGAGTCTTTCTTTACCGCAGCAAACTTTCTGCAATATTCTAATAGTATGTACGTTAACCGTGCAGACTCTGCTAACCTAAAGAATGCTGTTGCAAAGCCATCTTCTAGCGTTGATGGTATTACACTCGTGACAGCTGGATCTGGTTACACTAGCGCTCCAACAGTTCAAATTGGTGCACCAAATACATTCGATGGACAACAAGCTGTTGCTGTTGCAGTATTGCAAGGTGCAGGTGTTCTTGTTGAAGCCTCTGGTGGTTCAAACTATTTACCTGTAAACTTAATTACTTCTTCTGGTACAGGCTTTACTGTTGGTATGAAGGTTTTGTTTAGTGTACCGCAGCAAACTGTAGACACTACTGATGATAACGGTGTTGTCACTCAACAATTAATCGGTGCACAGGGTGAAATTGCAGAACTTACCGTTGGTACTGGTATTGCAAAAATTAAAATCACTCAACAAGGTGCAGGTTATACCTCTCCAGCAACTATTACTGGTATCACTAACCCAGATGGTTCTACAGTTAGTGTGAATACATTTACACATGACCCAGTTCCAGTCGGAACTTCTGTCCTAAAATCAATTAACGTAACTGTTGAAGGTTCTGGTTACACTAGCGTTCCAGCTGTTACTATTACTGGCGGTGGTGGATCTACACAAGCAACAGGTACAGCTGTTATTCTACCAGTTGGTATTAAGGTTCGTAACAAGAATCATTACGAGCAAAACTTTATTGACGGTCAAGGAAACTTTGGTCCAGTAGCGGCTAAGTATGCAGGTTCATTAGGCAACTCATTGCTATTTGCAATGGCAGATAATGCTACCTTTAAGTCTTCCATTGATGGAAATGTCTTGGTTAGAACTCGCGTTGAGCGTTATGAATCTAAAGCAGAAATCACTAAACTTCGTAGACTGATTCCAGCGAATATCCCTGGTTCTAGTGCAGCATCTACTTTTACTACAGCAAGTTCTGGACTTGTTGGTAAAGTTATAAGAACTAGATCTACCAACGTAAAGAAATCTGGCGCAGCTGGTGGTACTCAATCTTATGGTAATATTGAGTTGGGGTTGGTTCGTTCAGTAGAAGCTGGTAACTTTATTAAAGTTAGATTAGCTAAACCTAATCCATACTTAAAAGGCACTCCAGGCGCACCATTCACGACTCCTGTGCTTCAAGGCGCAGACGTTACACTGAACCGTACTGGTTTAACTCCAACCGTGATTGGAACTTTTGACGGATATGCTAAACGTTGGAGTGAAGGAATTGATGATTATGTAATCGACGATAATGCTTTCTATATTAAACTTAATACAGCTGGTGCAGCATTAACTCTTTCTACAACTGGTACTGATACTCTAAGTATCGCACAAGTTGGTGGTAGAATCGTTACTGCAGGTCAAATGATTGCAGGTTATCAGTACGTTATCAGCGTTAAAGGTACTACAAACTTTACACCTGCTGCTGCAAACAACAACCCAGGAACTACATTTACTGCTGCAGGTCCTTTAACTGGTAGCGGTTCTGTGCTTACTGTTGCTAGAGTTGGCGCGATTACCCGTGTGGAAAAGGTTGAAGTTTTAAACATGGTAGGAAACAACAAAGCAGAGGCATTTGATGCTTCATGCGATCGTGAGTGGAAATATAGTAAAGAGTTCTCTCGTGCTCCAGGTACAACTGCATATGCAGAAGCAGCTGGTGGATCAAATGATGAGGTTCACATGCTGTTGATCGACACTACTGGTGCTATCACTGGTGCTGCTGGTACTATTATCCAGAAATGGGAAGGTGCTTCTAAAGCAGTTGATGCTAAAGCAAGCAATGGAACTTCTTCTTACTACAAGAACTTGATCAATAATTCTGGCTGGTTATGGTGGTTAGATACCCCAGATACAGCAGATCTTGTTGGTCGTGCAAACTGGGGTTCTGTCGCTAAGAACAACAACTTTGACGCTCTGGCAAATAACCCAGACGTTACACTAGCTGGTGGCGATGATGGTGATGCACTAACTCAAGCAAACCTAATGGACGCATATGAAATGTTCAATGATGCTTCTGCATATGACATTTCTCTAATGCCTACAGGTAATGTTTCTGCAGATACTGCCGCATGGATTATTGAAAACGTTGCAGCAGTTCGTAAGGACATTGTGGCATTCGTTTCTGCTCCACTGTTAATTGGTACTGCTTCTGATATTGCTACTGAAATGGTACAATATCGCGACACTATTGATGTTGGTGACGCTCTTGCATCTTACGGTGTAATGGACTCTGGTTGGAAGTATCAATATGATCGCTACAACGATGTATTCCGTTGGCTCCCTCTAAACGGTGACGTTGCTGGTCTGTGTGCTTACACTGATAGCGTATCTGATGCATGGTTCTCTCCAGGTGGTTTCAATCGCGGACAGATCAAGAA
>Ga0315900_10002284_pt1 | contig 29633 bp, 27 predicted proteins | sample LakEriMetagenome_FD_203521 | JGI IMG/M metagenome (GOLD analysis project Ga0315900, IMG submission 203521) | Freshwater fungal communities from buoy surface, Lake Erie, Ohio, United States - Buoy 12 MA114 | ecosystem: Environmental > Aquatic > Freshwater > Lake > Lake biofilm | place: USA: Lake...
TCCTTCAAGATCGCAATGATCTGCTCTTCGTTGAACCTGCTTCGCTTCATATCGTCCGACTCCTTGTGTCAGACTCTACCAAAAAGCGGTCACAATTCAGGGGAGCACGTCATCGTCTAGACGGGTATGACGGTCGTCTGCTTGACCTCGCTGAGGACCACGCTTGACTCGAATTCCCTTACCGCTGGAAGCTGGCTCAGCCGGTCATAGAAAATCCTCTCGTAATCCTTTACGTCAGGCACGCGGATCTTGATCAGCGCATCGATCCCCCCGAGCAGGACGTAGCACTCCAGCACTTCATCAAGTTCCTGAATGGCGGTGCGGAAGGCTGTGGTGGCGGCGCGATCATGGGTTGCGAGCTTTACCGTGACATAGACGATTGTGCCGCGACCAAGCTTTTCGGGGTCAACCAGCCAGACCCGCCGATCAAGAATACCCTCGTCCCGCAATCGCTGCACGCGGCGCCAGCATGGAGGCGGGGTCATGCCGAGTTTCTCGGCAAGGGCGCTGATCGATAGTGAACCGTCGCTTTGTAGTTCGCGCAGTATCTGGCGGTCGATCATATCAAGACTCATGGGTTACACCTTCCAGAAATGGGGTCGCTATCAAGAAAGAATGATACCCAAAATTACCGAAAGTGCCCAATTTTTTGGAATGACATCATCGCTGTGGGTTGCGACGATACAGGCATGGATCCTCTCGATCATCCCGACTCCGATCATGAACTCGTCCAATGGCGCCGTGACCCTGAAACAGAGTTGTCGGCGATCATTGCCATTCATGATCGATCGCTCGGCCCCGCCATCGGCGGATGCCGGATCTATCCTTATGCCTCGCGTGAGGCGGCGCTGACCGATGTGCTGCGGCTGTCGCGCGGGATGACGTTCAAATGCGCGATCGGCGGCATTCCCTATGGGGGTGGCAAGGCGGTCATCATTGCCGATCCGGCACGCGACAAAACGACCGCCATGCTCCACGCCATGGGACGCTTCGTCGACGATCTGGGAGGTAAGTATATTACTTCGTTCGATTCCGGCACGACGCTTGATGATGTGCGGACCATCGGCGAAGTCACGCCTCATGTCGGCGGCATTGCCGAAGGTTTCGGCAACGCCTCGCAGTCGACCGCCGAGGGTGTGTTCACCTGCATGGAGGCAAGCTGGCGCCACCTGACCGGCCGCGACCTTGCCGGTGCGCGGGTTGCGATCCAGGGCATGGGGAATGTCGGGCGAAGGCTGGCCGCGATGCTGCACAAGGCCGGGGCGCGATTGATCATTGCCGACGTTGACCCGCGCGCCTGCGAGGGCATCGAGGCGCAGATCGCCTCGCCGGACATGATCCACGCGGCCGATGCCGACATCTTTGCCCCCAATGCGCTTGGCGGTGTGCTCAATCCGGCCACCATCCCGGCGATCAAGGCGCGGCTGGTCTGCGGCGGAGCGAACAACCAGCTTGCCGCTGCCGGTGACGCCGAGGCGCTGCGTGAGCGCGGGATCCTCTACTGTCCGGATTATCTCGCCAATGCCGGCGGGATCATCGAGCTTCACTACCAGCGCGGAGGCGGAGATCATGCGGCGCTGGGCCGACACCTTGCATCGCTCGGCGACACGGTGCGCGAAGTCATCGCCGAGGCCGAGGCGACGGGCGCGACAACCGCAGCCGTCGCCGATGCCATCGCCCTGCGCCGGATCGAGGCCGCCCGATCGTGAGCCGGGTGAAGCGGATCACGGATTATTACCGGCGGATCGACGCGCAGGACATCGACGCGGTTCTCCGCCTGTTTGCGGACGATGCGGTCTACCAAAGGGCCGACCGGGTTTATCGCGGAAAGCCGCGGATCGACCGCTTCTTTCGCGAGGAGCGGTTGATCCGCGGGCACCATGCTGTCGAAGCGGTCTGGCAGGTGCCGGGCCATGTCATTGCGCTCGGCCAGTTCGACGGCGCCGGGGTGCATGGTGATCCGCGCTCCGTCGGTTTCGTCGATATCTGGGCGTTTGGAGCGGGTGATTGCGTCGCCGAACGCCGCACTTTCCTCGCCACAGGCCACGCGCTGGTCGAACGCTAGCCCGCCATCATCGCCTGACGAGGGGCCCCGGGAGCGTGGCGCAGACCACACACCTGTCACTTGAAGTCACTTCCAAGACACTGGTGTATTGACTGTTGCAAAAATTGAAGGCAGCCTCAAGATACAGGTGTGTATCGGAGTCTGGAGCGAGCTTGTTCCGACCCGGACCCACGGCTGGATCCGGCACCCTGTGTGCCCGACAAAGGGGGTTTCGACATGGCCAAGACTATTGCATCCCGTCGCATTTTCACTCTCGCCGCGCTGCTGCTGGCCAGCACTGCCGCAGTAACGCCAGCTCTTGCGCAGGACGCACAAGCTTCCGCGGACGAGGCCGACGGTGACGGCGCCACCAGCGCTTCGACCATCGTCGTGACCGCCAACCGCCGCAGCGAAATCATCTCGGAGGTGCCAATCGCGATTTCGGCGATCACGGCCGAGGAGTTCGAACGCCGCAATGCGCTCAGCCTTGACGATCTTCAGGCGGCGGTGCCGGGTCTGCGTCTGGTCGACATCGGCCCGGGTTCGCAGCGCATCCAGCTGCGCGGCGTGTCGCAATATCTGGGGCAGGCGACGGTCGGCAATTACGTCGACGAATTCTCGGTGACCAACCTCGGTCCGCAAGGCGTGGCCGAAGTGCAGCTGCTCGATCTCGAACGGGTCGAGGTGTTGCGCGGTCCGCAGCCCACGCTTTACGGCGAAAGCTCGATGGGCGGCACGATCCGCTACATCACAGCGCGCCCCGATCTCGACGAATTCTCGGGCTCGGTGACCGGCGAAGTCAGCACGATCAAGAGCGGCGAGGAAGGCTACCGGGCCGAGGGCTTCATCAACGTGCCGATTGCCCCCGGCGTTGCAGCGCTGCGCATTTCCGCGCAGCATCGTGACGTCGGCGGCTGGATCGACAGCCCCGTGGCGGACGACTACAACGACCGCCAGATCACCACCATTCGTGGCAAGTTGCTCGTCGAACCGAGCCCGCAGTTCTCAGTGACCGCGACGGTGCTCTACAACGAATCCAAGCAGGACAGCGTCAGCTTCTCGCTCGATGGCCTCAACACCGCGCAAACCACGCTGACCCCGTCCTCGCAGGAATATCTGCTCGGCTATCTCGAGGCGAGCTACGATTTCGGCGGGATCGAGCTGCTCAGCGTCACCGGCTATATCGACCAGAGCAGCTTTGCACGGCGCGACATCGCTCCGTTCTTCAACACCCTGTTCGGCTTTCCTGCCTTCACGCAGGTGTTCTCTGATGCGGACGGCAATTTCGAGCGCTTCTCGCAGGAGTTGCGCCTGACCTCGGACAGCGGCGGCAGCTTCCGCTATCTGTTCGGCGGCATCTATGCAGAGGGCGAAGGCACTGGTCTTGCCCTTTCAACCTACCGGCCTTCGCCGATCCCGGCTTTCGGCATATTCGACGATCGCTTCGCCACCCGGACCAAAAGCGAGACAATCGCAGCCTACGGCAACCTAGAACTCGACCTTTCCGATTGGCTGACGGTGGAGGCAGGCGGGCGCTACTTCCGCGAGAAGCTCGACCAGAGCGCTGTCACCACGTTGATCAATGCTGGCGGTCCCGGCGCGAATGTGGTCACCACAAGAGGACGTGAGGCGACCTTCGATACCTTCAATCCGCGCGTGTCGATCACGGCCAATTTCGACGGCTCGATCATCTACGCGTCGGCGGCCAAGGGCTTCCGTTCGGGCGGCTTCAACCTCAACCCAGCCGCACCCAACCCGACCTTCGATCCCGAAAGCCTGTGGACCTATGAAGCGGGCACCAAGCTCACCTTCCTTGGCGGCGCGGCCTATATTGAGGCGGCGATCTACTATCAGGACTACACCGGCATCCAGTCCACCAACGTGACGCCGCTCGGCGGGACGGCGGTGTTCAATTCGGGCGCCGCCGATGGCTTCGGCTTCGATCTCGCGCTGGTCCTGACCCCGAGCGACACCTTCCAGTTCAGTGCTTCGATGGGCCACAATGACGTGAGCTTCACCACCAATGCGGTGGACAAGTTCGCAGGCGATCCGCTCGATCTGGTGCCGCCTTACAACATCTCGGTCGCGGCCGACTGGACCCCGCGGGTGTCGGACAGCTTCGATCTGCTGGTCCATGCCGATCTCAACTATGTCGACGAGGCTGCGATCATCCTGCGCCAGATCGGCGCGCTCGGTTTCGATACCGTCGCCCCGAACGAATCCCGGGTGCTGGTCAACAGCCGCATCGGTGCCGATTTCGGCGGGTTCGAAGTTTATGGGTTCGCGACCAATCTGTTCAACGAGTTGAAGGAAGTGAACCCGGACTTCGGCGCCTTCGTCGAGCCGATCTTTACGCAGCCGCGCACCATCGGTGTCGGTGTGAGGGCGAACTTCTGATGGATTGGGGGGCAAGCGTCCGGCGCGCGGCAATGGGGGTTGCCGCCCTGTTGCTTGCCCCCCATTCTCTCGCGGCGCAGGCCGGGGCGGACGAGGCTGCCGCGCCTCGGCCGGTCCAGATCCACTTTGTCGACAATTTCACCCAGACCTTCGCCGTCCCGCCCGAGTTCCTCTGGGCCGAGCTGAAGCGGATGTACATCGACGGCAACAAGTATCGCGATCTTGGCTTTGCGATCGAGGTGCTCCCGCCCACGCCCGAGGCACCGCTGGGCGGGACCATCGTCTCGCAAGGTGATGGCAAAACCATCGACCGCCGCACCGCGCTGTTCACCGCGATCGACGATACCAGGCGCTTTCTCGCGCTGCGGGTAATCTACAGCACTGGGATTGCCGCCGAGGTCAGCTATGATGTGCGCGAGGCTCCGGGCGGATCGCTGGTGCAGCTCATCGTCCATGCCCAGCAGCCGATGCCTGCCACGGCCACGCCGCACGATGCCGCGGCCGTGCGGCGCGAGGCCGAGGCCCTGACCACGTTCCACTACGATCAGCTGGTGACGATGTGGGCAGCTGAAGCGCAGCGGGTTGAGGCGCTGTACCGGGCAGGCGCCGCCCCAGCGCCGCGCTAGTCAGCGCCACACAGTGCGCGCAACCCGCAGCCAGTTTTCGCCAAGAATCTTACGCACCGCGCCGCGGTCCGCGCCGCGGCCGAGCAATTCGGCAGCAATCGCGCAGATCTGCTGCGGCCCGATCATCGAGGTAGCATTTTGAAGGCTCGCCGCATCGGGGAATATCTCCGGCATCCCCGTCAGATAGTCGACGAGTTCTTGCTTATCGAAAACGTAGTCCAGTCCCAGTCCGACATGATCGGTGCCGACCAGCGACGCGACGTGTTCGATATGATCGACAAACCGCGCTACGCTGGCCGGGCCGTCGCCGAGAAAGCTGCCGATCCCGTTGATCCCGACGACCCCGCCGGTTTCGGCGCAGGCGCGGACCAGGTCGTCGGGAATGTTGCGATAATGCGCGAAGACCGCCGCAGGGTTGGAGTGCGAGAAAATGACGGGGGCGCCCGACTGCTCCATCACCTCCATCGCGGTGCGGTGCCCAGTGTGCGAACAGCAGGCAATCATGCCGACCCTGCGCATTTCGGCAAGAATGCGCTTGCCGTGATCCGTAAGGCCCCCATCGGTCTCCTCGGTGCAGCCCGATCCGGCACGATTGGCGGCATTATAGGCGACCAGCATCCAGCCAACACCGGCCTTGCGCCACGGCTCAATAAGGGCGTCGCCGCCTTCGTCGAGCGGGGCCATGCCCTCGACATCGAAGAAAACGGCGAGCTTGCCCTCGGCCCGTGCGGCCTCGATATCAGCAACCGTCCGCACTAATCGGCAAAAGTCGCCAGCGCACCCAATCCAGCCCGTCAGGCCGGCGATCATCGCCTCATGCTGCTCCAGCGGCACTGGGCCGAACCCGACATTGACACTGATCACGTCTACGCCGGCCGACGCAACATCCCTCAGCCGCGCGAAAAAGTCATGGTCGTCGGGCCTGAGCGGCAGGCAGGCGTGATTGTCCCACACCAGCGCATCGCGGACCAGTTCCTCGGCTTCCACAAAATCGGGCATCATCATCTCCGCAGCATCGCCGGTCGGCGGGGGAACTCTGGTGATTGATAGCTACGATACATATGTGTATCGTTCAACCCGGAGAGGGAGATGCCATGGTTTGCGACAAGTTGCTGCGAAGATACCGAGCCGACGGCGTTGTCCATGTGCCGCAGGTTCTCCCGCCTGAATGGGTGTCCCGCCTCGCCGCTGCGACCGACGTGGCGCTGGCGAGTTCGCCCGATGATGCCGAAATCTACGAGGGCACGCGCTCTGCACCGCTTTCCTACGGTGAACTGCAGGTGTGGAAGCGGCTGGGGACGTTTTGCGAAGCGGTGCTCGAAGGCAGCCTTGCGCGCCTCGCCGCGGGCCTCATGGGCTCGGCAAGTGCACGATTTTACTACGACCAGTTGCTGGTCAAGGAGCCCGGCTCGGTCCGCCGCACGCCGTGGCATCAGGACATTCCCTACTGGAAGGTTGCTGGCGATCAGATCTGCTCGATCTGGCTCGCGCTCGATCCGATTCCGGGCCGGGCCGCGCTGGAATTCGTGCGTGGCTCGCACACCTGGGGGGAGCACAATCCGCAGCACTTCATGGACGCATCGCCCTATGCCGGCACCGGACTTGCCGCGCTGCCTGATATCGAAAGCGACCGTGCTGCCTATGACATCCTCGCCTATGATCTTGCACCCGGCGACGCGCTGATCTTCCATGGGGCAATCGTCCATGGTGCGCCGCCCGCCGACCAGTCGGGCCGGCGCCGCGCTTGGTCGACGCGGTGGCTGGGCGATGATGCTGTCTTCGCCGACAAGCCGGGCGAGCGGGCCTTTCCGGCAGACGAGACCGGGTTGGTGCATGGCAAGGCCTATGCTGGGCCCGGCTATCCGCTGATTTACGAGAGGGCCTGAGAGAATGGAAAAGATGCGCCATACGCCGATGCAGCATCGCCACTGGCTACGCTGGAGCCTTGCAGCCGTTCTCGCGACGGGCCTTCCGGCCTGCGCTGCGGCCGAGGCAGGAGGGCCTGAATCGGTCCCAGCGCAGGCGGGTGTCGTATCGCCCGCACAGCAGGTTGCCGCCCTGCATGACGAGATGGTGGTGGCGCTGCGTCCCTTCGATGGGGCGGTGCGCGGCCTGCTTGGCGATCCTTTCGTCATCCTGCCACCTGATACGCTCGAGCACGCGCAGACTGTTGCGGCGTTGGGTGCCGGTTTCCGCCAGCGGCTCGAGGCCTTGCCGACCGACGGCCTTTCCGAAGCCGACCGGCTGACCCGCGATTATCTCGTGGCGCTGGCCCGCGGCATGGAGGATTACCCACGGTTCTGGCTCTATTCCTTCCCTATCACGCCCTATTCAGGCGGCTGGAAACACAACAGCTACCGCCAGCAGGCGATCGCAACCCCGCTCGCGAGTGAAGAGCAGCGCGCGCACTATCTTGCCGCCCTCAAGGCCTATGCGGCGCACATCCGCTCGCAGGCGGATAAGCTCGCCTTGCAGGCCGGACGCGGTATCCGGATCGCGCGCCCGGCGATCCCCGGCGCTCGCCGGGTTGCCGCCAATCTGGCTGCTGCCTCAAGCGGGTTCGTGCCCGACGATGCCCGGCTTGGCGCGGCCAGTCCCGAGGAGAAAGCCGCCTATCGCGCCGAAGTAGCGGCGCTGGTCGAGACCGAAATCGCACCGGCCTTCACGGCGCTCAGCGCGGTGCTGGACGATGACTATGTCGCTGCCGCCCCTGAGCGCCCGGGCCTGATGTGGCAGGAGGGCGGCGCCGATCACTATGCTCGGGTCGCCCGCCTGCACACCGGCACCGACCTGTCCCCGCAGGAGATCCACGCCATCGGCCAGCAGATCCTGCGCGATGCCCGGGCCGAGCTGGCCCAGATCAAGCAAAGCGTGAGTTTCACCGGCTCCGACCGCGAATTTGCCGCGCTGGTCGATGACGATCCGCAATTTGCCGCCTCCACACCAGAAGAGGTCGAGGCCCATTTCCGCCGCGCGATGGAGCGGATCGAGCCGGTGCTGCCGCGCTATTTCTCGCTTTTGCCCAAGGCCCCCTACGACGTCGAGCGCGCGCCGCGGAACATCGAAGAGGGCATGACCTTCGGCTTTTACCGTTCGCCCACGCCCGATAATCCGGTGGGTGCCTATTTGTACAACGGCTCGGCGACGGCGACGACGTCCTATGCCAACGCCGCGGCGCTGATCTATCACGAACTGCTGCCCGGCCATCACTTCCAGATCGCGCTGCAACTGGAAAACAAGGATTTGCCGCTGCTGCGCCGGGGCAATTCCTTCACCTATCTCAACGCCTATGTCGAAGGCTGGGCTGAATATGCAGCCGATCTCGCCGACGAGATGGGCATGTATGCCTCGCCCTATGAACGCTTCGGTCGGCTCTATTCCAAGATGTTCCTCGCCAACCGGCTGGCGGTCGACACCGGGCTCAACGCGCTGGGCTGGACGCATGAAGAAGCGCGCGCCTTCATGAAGGCTAACACCTTCGCCTCGGATGCCGAGATCGAGAGCGAATTGCTGCGCTATTCGACCGACATCCCAGGCCAGGCGCTGTCCTATGCAATGGGGCAGCGCGAATTGCTGCGGATGCGCGACGAAGCTCGCGCCGCGCTGGGCGAACGGTTCAGCTTTCCGGCGTTCCATGCCGCGGTGCTGTCGCCCGGGGCCGTGCCGATGGATCTGCTCGATGCGCACCTCAAGCGGTGGCAGGCGGGGCAACTCGCCGACTAGCGAACCTCAGATGAAGGAGGCGATCTGGTCGAGCGGCTTCTTCTTCAGTGCGTAGAGCGGCACGGTAGCGCCCTCGGCCGGATAGCCGACCACCAGCAGCAGGTAGGGCTTTTCGGATTTCGGCCGAGCGCACAGGTCGTTGAGGAAGGTCATCGGCTTGGGTGTGTGGGTCAGCATGCACAGGCCCGCATGGTGAAGTGCTGCGATCAGGAAACCCATCGCGATGCCGACGCTTTCGGGGACGTAGTAGTTCTGCTGCTCCCCGTCCTCGTCGATGCCGCCCTTGCGCTGACCGAAGATTGCGATGATCCACGGTGCATGTTCGAGATAGGGCTTGTGCGCATCGGTGCCGAGCGGAGCGAGCGCATCGAGCCATGCCTCGCCTGCCTTGCCGGCGTAAAACTCGCGCTCTTCCTTTTCGGCAAGCGCACGCAAGGTCTTTTTCTTCTCAGGCGAACCGATCGCGCAGAAATGCCATGGCTGATGATTGGCACCGCTCGGCGCAAGGCCGGCAGCGGCAATCGCGGCTTCGATCACGGCAGCATCGACCGGACGATCGGAAAACGCGCGCACGGTGTGGCGGCGCTTCATCCGTTCGAGGAAGGCACGGCTCTCTTCCAGCATCCTTTCGGGTGGCAGCTCGATGTGACCCATCAGGGGGACTGAATCATGCGCCTTCATCGCGTGCTCCTCGCGGGTGGATTGTCGTTCACAGGCCGATCCGCGCTGCCCATCGTTGCATCGTCGCCAGAACGATGCAGGTCGCCGCGCAGGCACCTGCGATCAGCATGAAGATGGTATCGAACCCCAGCGTTTCGGCGCTGGCACCGATCTGTCCCGACAGATATCCGCCCAATCCCAATGCGCCATAAAACAGGCCCACGGCAAGGGCTCCGTGGCGGGCCGGAACGATCCGGGTGATCGACGACAAGGCCGACGGGCCGACCAGCAGCTCGGCCAGCGTCATCAGGGCGATGGTGGCCGCCAGCGCGATTGCAGGCACGCGGGCATCGCCGGCCAGTGTTTCGGCAAGGGACAATCCCGCGAAAGCAAGCGCGAGAAACAGGAAGCCGGCGGCTGCCTTCGCGCTGAGCGACAGATTCGCCCCCGGGCCACGTCCCGCGCGCCAACGCCGTGCCAGCGGCGGCATCACCAGCAGCATCACCACCGGATTCATCGACAGGATCCACACCACCGGAAAATCCATGCCCAGCAGGGACGCCTCGACCCGGCTCGCGGCAAAGAGGTTGAGTGTGCCAAGCATCTGGAACAGTGTCACCCCGAACAGGGTGACCACGATCAGCACCAGGCTCGCCGGGAGGATCCAGCCATGTGCTGCGCCTTGGCTCTGGAGGGTAGGGGAGGGTGCTGCGCTGGCAGCGGCCGGAGAGGCAATCGCTCCGTTGATGTCGGCGCGGTAACGCCGCATCAGTACCAGCGCTGCGACCATGCCGAAGCCCGCGATGGTGAAGGCCGGCCCATAGCCAAATCGCACGGCGACCCAACCACCGATCACGATCGCAATCAGCCCGCCGATGTTGACGAACATGTGGAACAGCGAAAACCCCGCATCGCGTGACGCGTTTCCGGCAAACGGCAAGCGCCCGATGATGGCGGAAATGTTCGGTTTGAACAGCGCATTGCCCAAGGCAACCAGCGCCAGCCCGGCATAGAGCGTGCCGAGGCCGAGGCGGTCCGCTAGATCGCCGGGTGCGACAAGAAGCGGCACCGCGTGCGGGCCTGCAAGCGTGAAATGTCCTGCCAGCATCAGCACCGCGCCGAACCGCAAGGCCCGCGCCGGGCCGAGCAGCCGGTCGGACAATGCTCCTCCGAACACCGGAAGCACCTGCATCGCGGCCACCAGCCCGCCATACAGGCCAAGCGCGGCTGGGGCTTCCCACTCGAAACCGCCCTGCGCGACCCGGGCGGTCAGAAACAGCACCAGAAGCGTCATCAGGAGATAATAGCTGAGCCTTTCCCACACCTCGATTGCGGACAGGCGGTAGAGCACCGCGAAGGCTGCCTGATCATTGCCTGCCGCACTGTCGGCCGTCTCCGCCGGACCCGCCGCCGTCACTGCGAGCCACTTTCTCCGTCGAGGACGAAGCGGCGGATCAGCGCCGCTTCGTCTGGCGCACGGCCATGATATTCGCGATAGGCCTCGTCCACCGGAACCCGGTTGGCGCGCGAGAGCAGCACGTCGAAATAGCGTTGCCCGGCCGTGCGATCATGCAGCCCGCCGGGCGCGCGCAGGAATACCTCGGCAAGGTCTGCGGCGAGAATGTCCGACCACAGGTAGGTGTAGACATTGGCGGAGTATTCGCGCGACCAGGTATGGAAGGCCGACGAGGCGCGCATGATCGGATCTGCCGAAGCCGGAAAGCCGCGCTGCGCCAGCAATTCGCGCTCGAAGGCGTTTACGTCGGCAGGCGGCGTGTCCTGCTGGTGCAGCATCTGGTCGACCAGCGCCATTGCCATGTATTCCGGATTGACGCTGAACACTCGCTCGTAATGCCGCGCCGCCCGCAGCCTCGCGCGCAGGTCTGAAGGCATGGCACGGCCCGTGCGGTTGTGCGGCAGCCGGTCGAGCGTGCGGTCGGTCAGCAGCCAGCGCTCGTTGAGCAGGGAGGGCACCTCGACGAAGTCCCACGGCACGGTGAGCGCGGCGGTGCCATTGTAGCGTGCTGTGCTCGCCAGCATGTGCAACACGTGGCCGAACTCGTGGAACAGCACGTTGGCATATTCGAAGGGGAGCAGGATTTCCTCGCCCGGCGCAGCGGCAGGCGGGCTGGAATGGAGCGCGATCACCGGCAGTTCGCCGGGCGCGAGATCGCCTGCCTGGCGATATTGCGCCGCCCACGAACCTTGCGGCTTTTCAGGGCGAGGGCGGATGTCGAGATAGACGATGCCTGCCGGCTTACCGTCACGCCGCGCGAGGTAGACCTCGATATCCGGGCTGACGGTCGCCACGCCGGTCAGTCGCTCGAAGCTGTACCCATAGGTATCGCCCGCCGCGGCGAAGAACGCGTCGCGCACGGCGGGGAGCGGAAAGTAGCTGGCAATCTCCTGCGCATCGATACCGAAACGCTCGCGGGTCACGCGGTCAAGATAGTGGATGCGGTCCCACGGGGCTATGGCATCGATACCGTCGGCGCTGGCGAGCGTCTGTAACTCTGCTACCCGGCGCCCATCCGCGGCCATGACCGCGTCCCAATTGGCCTCGATGATCTTAAGCGCGCGTTCGGGTGTCCCGACCATCCGCGCGGCGAGCACGTAATCGGCATAGGTCTGATAGCCCAGCAGCTGCGCCTTGGCCTTGCGGAGCGCCAGCATCTGTGCGGCAACCGGACGGTTGTCGAATTCGCCCGGCGTCCCGCCGCGGTCCATCCATTGCTGCCATACGGCGCGGCGTGTCTCGCGGTCGCGCACGTGGGTCTGCACTGCGAACACCTGCGGGCGCTGGTTGGGAATGGCAAAGGCACCCACGCGCCCCTGCTTTGCCGCCAGCGCGGCGGCGGCATCGATCTGTGGCTGCGGCAAGCCGGCAAGCCGCTCCGGCGTGTCGAAAAAGGTGAACTGGGCCGCAGCCTCGCGGTTGAGGTTCTGGTTGAGCTGCGTGCCGAGGCGGGCCAGTTCGGCCTCGATCTCGGTCAGGCGGGCCCGATCCGTCGCCGCCAGCCCGGCTCCGGCACGCACCATTGCGGCATGGGTGACCTCGGTCAGCCGTGCCTGCTCTGCATCCGGGGTTCCCCCCGGTAGGCCGCGATAAACCGCCGCCACCCGCGCAAACAGAACTGGATCGCTCAGCGCGTCGGCTTGCGCGGCGTCGTTCATCGCCACGAGGCCGGGGCCAATCTTGCGCCATTCGTCGTCGGCGTGGGTGGCGAGATAGATACGCAGCACTGCCATCAGGCGGCGCAAGCGGCATCCCGACTGATCGAGCGCAGAAATCGTATTGTCGAAATCAGGCGGAGCGGGATTGGCGGCGATGGCGGCCAACTCGCGGCGGTAATCGGCCACCGCCTCCGGAATCTGGGCGGCAATCGAAGCGGGCGTGGCGCGATCCACCGGAGGCAGGCGCCATTCGCCCTCCCATTGAGCCAGATCGGTGGACGCAGCGTCTGCCTTGGCGGCCAGCGCAGGTGCGGCAAGCGCAGTGGGAAGCGCGGTCAGCGCGAGTGCGAGCGCCAGCGCCAGCCTCATGGCCGGGTTCCCGCCGCAGCCTCCGCGGCGGCCGGAGTGGCGTAGCTGCCCGCTGCAATCCGGCGCAGCACGTCGATCGTGAAACCGGGGTGCTCGTAGAGGAAATTGTGGCTCGAATTTTCCGGTGCCACGATCCGCGTCGAATTGTTCGAATAATCGAGATAGCGTTCGCGCGCCACGGAATAGAAGCGTTGCAGGCGCATCGCTTCGCGCTCCTCGGCATTGCGGAAGGTCGAAACGTCAGAAATCCCGACAGCGTTCTGCGGTGCGAGCAGATAGAGCGGCATGTCGCCCAACTCGCCCTCGAAGAAGCCTGTCTCGTAGGCGACGGCGGCCATGCCCTGGGGGGTCAGTTCCTGAAAGATCGAATGCGCCGCCATTTGCGCACGCGGGCGGGTGATGAAATCTTTCTGGATGAGGCTGTCGCGGCCCATCGTCTTTGCGATCTTGCGGTCCAGTTCGGCATAGGCGGGCGGCATTTCGGGTTCGTCCTTGAGCTTCTGGTAGTCGATCGCAAACAGTCCGAGGAACCCGTTCCACCACGGGTCGGAGGACAAAGTGGAAAGCTCTTCGAGACGCGGGCCGTAGAGGATCACGTCCGGCGGGGTTGCGTCCATCACCACCAGCGCATGGACCCGCTCGGGCCGCAGCCGCGCCATGTTTGCGGCAAGCAGCCCGCCGAAGGAATGCCCCGCAAGCAGCACCGGGCCTTTCGCGCCCACTTTGTCGAGCGCATCCCACATCTGCCGAGCTTCGCTTGCGGTCGAAAGCGGGAAGCGGGCTGGGCCGCTCCAGCCCATGCCGGGGCGGTCGATCAGCACGCTGCGGTAATCGGACTTCAGCGCATCGTGGATGAAGCGCATCGAGGTGCCCGGAGCATGGCCGCCGCCAAACAGGACGATGGTGGGCGCGGAATCGCTCTCGGGTCCTTCTGTGAGGACGTGGAGCTGTTGTCCGTCAACCTCCACAAAGCTTCCGGGTGCCGGATATTTGCGATCCATTTCCGCCACCTGATAAAGGTGCACTCCGCTACCGATCGCCATCGCGGCGGCGAGCAGAGCGACGGGGGTGGCGGCCCACCAGCGGCGCGTACCGAGAAACAGCACGGCTGCGACTGCCGCGACACCGGCAGCAAGGACGAGGCCCGCCCAGTCATTGCTCAGGAACCCGTGCATTGCGCTGTACCCCTCTTCCCTGCTCTCATCGGTGCACAGCTTACGATACACATCTGTATCGCGCAATTGTTTCATTGGGTGACGGTGATGGCCAATTGCCAACCCGGCTTAGCTATATCCGAATAGCACCTGCGTGTAGTGTGGTCGCATGGCCAGGCGTTCCTGTGCGGTTTCGCCGAGTTCCAGAGTATAATAGCCGACTTGGTGAAAATAGGTGATCCGCGCCCGCGCTTCGGCCTCGTTGGTGCTGTAGCCTGCCTCTAACAGCAGGTTGGCGATCGCCTTGATCCGTCCCAGATCAACGCTGCGGACGCGTTGGCTTACCGCCTGGTCGATAAGTGCCCATTGCCGGATCGCCGCCTCCAGTCGCGGATCGAACTGTCGTTCTTCCATCCACAGATCGATCAGTCGCTCCATCCTCTCGTGCGGCGTGCCCGGTTCAGCAAGCCGGTCGAGGAAATGCCGCGCGTTCGAGCTCTCCCAGTCGAGCAGCAGTTGATCGAGCAGGTCCTGGCGATTCTTAAAGCGCCAGTAAAAGCCCCCGCGGGTCACCCCGAGCCGACCTGCCAGGGGATTAACTTGCACCGCGCCGATTCCGCCTTCGATCAGCATTTCGCGCGCGGCCGCAATCCAGTCCCGTTCGACTGGCGTATCCCTTTCGTTATCAGTCCGCGCTTTTACCTGCATCGGCTTTCCGTCGGCGAGCGCGCGCGCCATGTCAATCCAGAGCTTCGATGACCGCCTTTTCGCGCTTCATGATCTCGGCGACTTCGGAATTGTGGAAGGCGACATCGGCCTGCATTTTCTCGCGAATGTATTCAGGGGTCAGTTCGCCGCTATCGGGCTTCTTCACGGGCCACTGGGTCTGGATGATGGTCTGGTAGATCGAAGCATCGGGTCCGTCAGCGGTCACTTGGTGGATGACATAGGCGGGCACCGGGTTTTCCAGCACGATCATCAGCGTCAGCAGCCGCGCCTTCTCGTCGATGCCGCTCACCATGATCGTGACCTGCGGGCGGCTGGTGTTGCTGGCGACAACCCCGCGCACAGCACCAAGCCAAGCTGTCGGATCGTCCGTCACCTGCGACACGGAAAAGCCCTGCTGGCGCATCCGCTCGCCATCCACGTAGAGCCGCTTGAGATGCGCCCACACGACATCGGCTGGCTTTTCGACCAGCATCGTGTAGTGATCGGAGAAAGGCGCGAGAACGGTTTCGGCCGGCGCGGGGGGCGGCGCATCCTCAGCCAGGGCTGGGCCGCTTACGGTCAGCACGACCGCAGCGATCAGCCCGGCGGCAAGACGTAGTGTCATCACAAAGTCTCCTTGATCCTTCCGCGCAAGTTTTCGATTGCGCCACGCCCCCGGGACATGAATACAGATGTGTATCGTGCGGTCAATGCGCGGGGGAGGATGCCGGTGCCGGACTCGGGGGGAAACAGATGAGCGGGGGCGCTGATCCCGATGGCAAGCGCTGGTCGTCGCGACTGATGTTCCTGATCGCCGCGATCGGCTTTGCGGTCGGGCTCGGCAACTTGTGGCGCTTCCCCTATCTTGCGGGTCAGAACGGCGGGGGTGCGTTTGTCCTGCTTTACATTGCCGCCGTGTTCATCATCGGCTTGCCGCTCGTGATTGCCGAAGTGGCGGTGGGACGGGCCGGCGGCGCAAACCCTGCGAGGGCATGGCGCAAGGTCGCCGAGATCCAAGGCGCGTCGCCCTGGTGGAGCGTGATCGGCTACCTCGGCATCGTGGCGAGTTTTCTTGTCGTCTCGTTCTATTGCGTGATCGGCGGGTGGACGTTGGCCTTTGCATGGAACGCGGTGAGCATGTTGGCGAGCGGAGGCGGACCGCTCGACTTTGGCGGACTTCTCGCCGATCCGCTCGCGCTCACGGGGTGGCAAGCCGCTTTCCTTCTCGCCAATCTCGCGATCATCCGGCTCGGCCTTGAAAAGGGGGTGGAGCGGGCAATGGCCGTCATGATGCCGCTCTTGTTGGTGACGCTGCTCGGCCTCCTCGCGTTCGCGCTGTTCCAACCCGGTTTCGCCCGCGCCGCAACGTTTCTGTTCTCCTTCGACCCGGCACTTGTCACTTGGGACAGCGTGATGAAGGCGGTCGGCCATGCCTTCTTCTCGGTTGGTGTCGGGGCGGCGGTGCTGGTGACCTATGGAGGTTACCTCGGCCCCGAGGAAAAGATCGGACGGCTCGCAGCGATTATCGTCGTTGCCCAGACGATTGTCGCGCTGCTCGCGGGACTGATCATCTTCCCCTTCGTGTTTACCGCCGGACTCGATCCCTCGGAAGGGCCGACGCTGCTGTTCGTGACCATGCAGGCCGCCTTTGCCGCATTGCCTGGTGGCGCATGGCTGGCGGCGGTGTTCTTTACCCTCGTGGCGATGGCGGCGCTCACATCGAGCATTGCCCTGTTCGAGATGCTGGCGGCGATCGGCGAGGCAAAGGGGATCGCGCGAGGGCGGCTGCTCGGTGGCGCCGGCGCTGCGCTGTGGGTGATCGGGCTCGGCACAGTGTTCTCGTTCAATCTCGCAGCTGACTGGCATCCACTGCAACGCGTGCCGCTGTTCGCCGGGGCCAATTTCTTCGGCGTGCTCGACATTGTGACCTCCGCAATTGCCATGCCGCTTGGCGGCTTGCTCGCCGCGATCTTTGCGGGATGGATTGTGACGCGTGAAAGCTGGGCGGCGCTGATCGGATGGCCGCAGCAGAGTAAGGCACTGGGGGCCTGGCTGCTGGTCTTGCGTGTGCCCGTTCCGCTGATCCTGATCGTGACCCTGGCAAAAGGATTGATGGGATGAGCGCCAAGACTGTTGCCCGATACACTGGTGTATTGTAGCAATCGGTCATGCGCAGTTCGTCGCCCTTCAACGCATGGTCCCTGATCCGGGGCGGCCTTTCTGGCCAGCGTCACTGGCAGGCGCAATGGCGCAAGGCCGAGCCGCGCCGCACCTATGACGTAGTGATCATCGGCGGCGGCGGCCATGGTCTCGCGACCGCCTATTACCTCGCAAGCCGTCATGGCATCCGCAATGTGGCGGTGCTCGAAAAGGGCTGGATCGGCGGCGGCAACACCGGACGCAATACCACCGTGATCCGGTCGAACTACTTTTATCCCGAAAGCGCCGCCTTCTACGATTATTCCCTGACCCAGTACGAACAGCTTTCCCGCGAGCTCGATTACAACATCATGTTCTCCCGGCGCGGGATGTGGGTGCTGGCCCATGATCCGCACCAGCGCGACAAGATGCGCCATTCGGCTAACGCGATGCAGCTCAACAATGTCGATGCCGAGTTTCACGGGCCCGATGCCGTTTATGCCGCCATTCCGGGCCTCAACCGCAACCCCCGCTATCCCGTATGGGGCGGCCTGCTGCAGCCGCGCGGGGGCACGGCCCGCCACGATGCTGTGGCCTGGGCCTATGCGCGCGCGGCCAATGCGCTCGGCGTCGACATCGTCGAACAATGCGAGGTAACCGGCTTCGACATCGCGGGCGGGCGGGTGCAGGGGCTGCGAACCACGCGCGGCGATATTACCTGCGGCAAGATCGGCGTTGCTGTCGCGGGGCATTCAAGCACAATAGCGAGCCTTGCCGGGCTGGAACTTCCGATCCAGTCCTATGCGCTTCAGGCTTTCGTGACCGAGCCGGTCAAGCCCTGTCTCGACGCCGTGGTGATGTCGCCTGCGACCGGAACTTATGTCTCGCAGACGGACAAGGGCGAACTGGTGCTTGGCGCGGGGCTCGATCTCTACCTGTCCTATGCGCAGCGCGGCAACCTGCCTTGGATGGAGCGGGCGGCGCAGGGGTTGGTCGACCTGTTCCCGCAATTCTCGCGCCTGCGCTTTCTGCGGCAATGGGCGGGTATCTGCGATGTCACCCGCGATTCCTCGCCCATCATCGATGAAAGCGCGGTGGCAGGGCTGCACTTCAGCTGCGGCTGGGGAACCGGCGGCTTCAAGGCCATTCCGGCAGGCGGTACCTGCCTCGCGCACCACCTTGCGACGGGCGAGAAGCACCCGCTCGCCAGCTTCGCCAGTTTCGAACGCTTTGCCACCGGTCACCTTGTTGACGAGGCGGGCGCTGCGGGAATTGCGCACTGATGCTGCGGATCGTCTGCCCCTATTGTGGCCCGCGCCCGGAGAGCGAGTTCCACTGCGCAGGCGATGCCGACCGGCGGCGACCCGAGCCCGAAGCCGGCGATGATGCCTGGGTGGATTACCTCTATATCCGCGCCAACCCCAAGGGGCTGCACCGCGAACGTTGGGTGCATGCGGCAGGCTGCGGGCAATGGCTGGTGGTCGAGCGTGACACGGTCTCGCATGAAATCCTTGGCGCAACCCCGCTTGCCGATCTGTCCAGGGACGGCCCGGCATGACGGCGTGGCGGCTCGATCATGGCGGGGCGCTGATCGATCGTGATCGTCCGCTGCGCTGGCGCTGGGGCGCGCGCGAACTGGACGGCTTTGCAGGCGACACTGTCGCATCGGCTCTTCTGGCGAGCGGCGAGATGCTGGCGGCGCGCAGCTTCAAGTATCATCGACCGCGCGGGCTTATCGGCTCGGGGCTGGAGGAGCCCAATGTACTTGTCCAGCTCGGCAGCGGCGCGCAGACGGTTCCCAACCTCAAGGCGACGGCGATCCCGCTTGCCGAAGGACTGACGGCAAGCCCGGTCAATTGCTGGCCCTCGCCGCAATTCGACCTGCTGGCGCTCAACGCCCTCATCAAGCCCTTCATTCCGGCTGCGTTCTATTACAAGACGTTCAAGTGGCCCGATTGGCACCTGTTCGAGCCCTTGATCCGCCGGGCGGCGGGGCTGGGCAAAGCGCCCGGCCTGCCCGATCCCGACAGTTACGAACACGCCTATGAGCGCTGTGACGTGCTGATAATCGGCGGCGGACGTGCGGGGCTTACCGAGGCGCTCGCGCTTGCCCAACAGGGGCGCGATGTGGTGATTGCCGAGCACGAGCCGTTCTGGGGCGGCAACCGCCGCGGCGCGCGGGCGCAGGATGATGCAGTGATCGATGATCTGGTGGCGCGGCTTTCCGCTTTCGCCAATGTGCGGATGTGGCCGCGCACGCTGGTGTTCGGGGCCTATGATCACGGCAGCTTCGGTCTGCGCCAGACCTTCGCCGACCAGCAAGCAGACGGCCTGCGCGAAAGGCTGATCCACCTGCGCTGCGGGCAGACCGTGCTGGCGAGCGGCGCGATCGAGCGGCCGATGCTGTTCGCGAATAATGACCTGCCCGGCATCATGCTAGCCTCTGCAGGTCTCGCCTATCTTTGTCGCCATGCGGTCGTGCCGGGGCGCCGGATCGGTTTTGCGGTCAACAATGATGCCGGCTGGCAGGCTGCGCTTGCCTTCCTGCGCCGGGGCGTTTGTCCGGCCTTCGTGATCGACAGCAGGCCAGGCCCAAATGTCCCGGCTGCCGAGGAACTGGCTGTGGCCGGAGTGGCGGTTTACGCCGGCACCCGGATCGAGCGTGCGCTGGGGCGCAGGCACGTGTGCGGGGCGCAGGCTTCGGACGCGTTCGGCCGGATCGAGCTGTCCTGCGATGCCTTGCTGGTCGCCGGCGGCTTCAATCCGGTGGTCAACCTTTTCTCGCAGGCTGCGGGACGTCTTGGCTGGTCGGAAGATTTAGCGGCGTTCCTGCCGCAGGTCGATGGCGTCACCTGGCGCGCCGTCGGGCGTGCTGCGGGCGAGGGTCTGCCGGCTGTGCCGCCGATTGCGGTGCCCGATCCCGATGGCAAGTCAAGCGGCAGCATCTGGGTCGATTACCAGAACGATGTGACCATGCGCGACATCGCCCTCGCCGCGCGCGAATCCTTCTCGGCGGTCGAACACCTCAAGCGCTACACGACGCTCGGCATGGCGACCGATCAGGGCAAGACATCGAACGTCAACGGGCTTGCCGTGATGGGCCACCTGACCGGACGATCGCCCGACGCAGTGAGGACGACCCGCTTCCGCCCCCCCTATGATCCGGTGACGGTCGGCGCCTTTGCCGGGGAGGCGCGCGGCGAACGGCTCGACATGGCCCGGCGTCTGCCTGCGCATGCCCTGCATATAGCGCGCGGGGCGGCGATGATGGATTATGGCGCCTTCCTGCGCCCTGCGGCTTATCCGCAAGCGCACGAAACGCTCGAGGCGGCAATCATCCGCGAAGTGCGCGCTGTGCGCCAGGGTGTGGGGCTGTTCGATGCATCGCCGCTCGGCAAGATCGAGGTACACGGGCCCGATGCGGCGAAATTCATGGACCGCTGCTGCGTCGGGACGATGTCGACCCTTGCTACAGGGCGCTGCCGCTACACCCTGTTCGCGGCCGAGACCGGGATTGTTATCGACGACGGCGTCTGCGTGCGGATGCCGGATGGCAGCTTCATTCTCGGCACCAGCAGCGGCGGGCGGCACCGTGTGCTCGCCCAGCTGGAGGAATATCTTCAGTGCGAATGGCCGGATCTTGCCGCAGCGCTGTTGGATGTCAGCGATCAGTGGGCGGTGCTGACATTGGCCGGGCCGCAGGCGCGCAGGGTTCTGGAAGGCAGCCGCATCGCGATCGAGCCTGGTCATGTGGCGCTGCCGCACCTCGGCTTTGCGCAAGGCAGCTTCGCGGGCCGGTCGGTCAGGGTGTCGCGGGTATCCTATACCGGCGAGACGAGCTTCGAGATCGCCTGTCCGGCCGATCTTGCCGGGGAACTGGCCGCCCACCTGCTCGAAACGGGCGCACCGGCGGGGATCGTGCCCTTCGGGATCGAGGCGCTCGACGTCATGCGTATCGAGAAGGGCTTCCTGCATGTCGGCAACGAGACCGATGGTACCACCATGCCGCAGGATGTGGGATTTGCCGCCCCGCTTACCCGCAAGCGTGCCGATTTCATCGGTCGCCGCGGCGCGCTGATGCCGGTCGGTCAGGAGGTGGGCCGCAAGCAGCTGGTCGGCCTCTCAAGCAGCGATGGCAGCCCGTTACCGGTGGGTGCCCATGTCCGGTTGGAGAACGCGGTCGGGTCTAACGGGTGGGTAACCTCCTCGGTGTTTTCACCGACGCTCGGCAGGCCCCATGCTCTTGCAATGATCGCTGGCGGGGAGACACGGATGGGCGAGGAAATCGTCCTGTGGGATCTCGGCCCTGACAACCGCGGGCGCGAGTACCGCGCTAGGATCGTCGCAGCCTGTGCCTTCGATCCCGAGGGGGCGAGGATGCGCGATGCGACTTGATCCGGCCTTGTGCGAACGCCTCGCCCCGGGCGAACTGGCGCTTTGCCGCTATCTGAGCTGGCAGCGCGATTGCGGGCTTGCCTCGCCCGTGGCGGGAGCGGAGGCTGCGGCGGGGTTCGGATTGCTCGAGCCGCTCGGGGAGGGACACGTGGCGGCGCTTGCGCCCGGTCGTTGGGTCTGGATCGCCACCGCCGCCGTCGAAGCGCCATTTGCGGCGGCCGGGAGCGTGTGCGCTGATCTTTCGGCATCGGTGATCGGTTATCGCATCGCGCGTTCTCGGCTCGATGGCTTGCTGCGCCGCCATGCTCCGGCGGCGCTCGATTGCGACCTGCTGGCCCCGGGCTTCCGCCGCATCGGCTTCGCATCCTGGACGATCGAGCTGGCGATCCTGCCCGACCGTCCGGCGATTGCGCTCGTCCCGCGTGGCCATGCCGACAATTTTGACGTTCTGGCGTCCGCGCGCCTGGCACCGGGGTCTGACAGCAAGGGAACATCGCAATGATCCGCACCGCTCTTCCGGCCCTGTTAGCCGTGCTCTCGCCGATGCCGGCTGAGGCGGCGGAGGCCGACGCTCCGCGCGCGGGTGAAGCGACGCCCCGCGCAGACGAAACCAAGGCCGAGGCCGTCGCCCGGATCGCGGACGAGACATGGCAATGGGTGCTCGGAAGCGACAATGGCCTGCGCGATGCGGCGGGGCTGCCGTTCAACGGGATCAAGGACATCACGCTGGAAGAGGCCAGGCGCGACGCCGACTTCGCGAACGGCCGGATCGCAGCGCTGCGGGCGATCGATCCGGCCATGCTGTCGCCTGATGACGAGATCACCCGGCGATTTCTGCTCAAATTCCACGAGGATGTGGCGCAGGGGCCGGACAACTGGATCAACGACTTCGCGATTACGCCTTATAGCGGCGTGCTCGGCCTGAGCGGTCTTCTGGAATTCGCCTCCAAGCGTCCCCTAGCGACCCCTTCCGAGCGGGCGGAATACCTGCGCCTGATCACGTCAATCGGCGATCGGCTCGACCAGATGTTGGGCCGGACCATCGCCCAGCGTGATGCCGGGATCTATCTTCCCAAACCAGCCATCCCGTCACTGCGCGCGACCTATGCCGCGCTGGCGGGCGGGGTAGACGCGCGGCTGGTGCCGGGAGCTGATCGCTTGACGGGAATGTCGGCTTCCGAGCGCGATGCATATATGGCCGAGGCGCGCAGCTTGGCAACCGGCCGTGTTGCCAGCGGCATGGCGGCGATCGCCTCGCTGCTCGATCCCGACTACGAGGCGAAGGCACCTGAGGCCATCGGGCTCGCGCAATATCCCGGCGGGCGCGAACGCTATCGCCGTGCCATTGCCACATACACGACGATGGAGACCTCACCTGAAACGCTTCATGCGCTGGGGCTTGAGCTCGTCGCCGACACGCAGCGGCGATTGGCCGGCATCCGTGCCGGGCTCGGCTTTAGCGGAACCCAGGCCGAATTTCACCGGATGATCGAAACCGACCCGCGCTTTCGGGTTGCCGACGCGGCCGCTCTGGAGGCTCTGTTCCGCGAACAGATCGCCCGGATCGAGGCGCACATCCCTGACTATTTCGGCCGTCTGCCCAAGGCGGGTTATGACATTCGCCGCATTCCGGCAGCGAGCGAAGGCGGCGTGGCTTTCGGCTACTACGAAAAGCCCTCGAGCGTCGAGCCGGTCGGCCTGTTCCGCTACAATGGCGCGAACCTCGACAAGCGTTCGATGGTGCTGGCTGCGGCGATGAACTTCCACGAGCTGGTGCCTGGGCACCATTTCCACCTTGCCCTGCAGGCCGAGAACGAGGGTCTGCCGACACTTCGGCGCGAACTCGCCAGCCTCAAACTCAGCGCCTACAACGAGGGCTGGGCGCAATATGCGGCAAACCTTGCCGTGGAGATGGGTGCGCTCACGGATCCGTACGAGCATTATGGCCTTGTCGCGCTCGATGCGATGATGGCGGCGCGGCTGGTGGCGGATACCGGGGTCAACGCCTTGGGATGGGATTTCGATCGCGCGCGTGATTACCTGGTCGAAAACACGCTGATGTCGCCTGAACAGGCTGGCGCCGAAGTGCTGCGCTATGCCACCGATGTGCCGGGACAGGCGTTGGCCTACAAGCTCGGCCACGAGCGCTTCGTCCAATTGCGCAAACGTGCCGAGGCAGAACTCGGCCCGGACTTCGAACTCAAGGCCTTCCACGATGCGGTGCTGGCCCCCGGCGCCGTGCCGCTCGATGTGCTGGAGGCTCAGGTGGACATGTGGATCGCCCGGCAACGCCAGAAATGACGGACCGCGCGTGAGCCCCGCCCGGCCGGCACGACATTGAGAAGGAGGACGTTGTGAAGGCACTGGTCAAGTCGAGTCCCGGCCCGGGTCTGACGCTCGAAGATGTGCCGATTCCCCCTATCGGCATAAACGATGTGCTGATCCGGGTGCGGCGAACCGCGATCTGCGGCACCGACATGCACATCTGGAAATGGGACGAGTGGGCGCAGAAGACCATTCCCGTGCCGATGATCGTCGGACACGAATTCGTGGGCGAGATTGTCGAGACGGGTTCGAACGTTCGCGACTTCCATCCCGGACAGATCGTCTCTGGCGAGGGCCATGTCGTGTGCGGGCAGTGCCGCAACTGCATGGCGGGACGCCGCCAGATGTGTGCCAACGCTCAGGGTATCGGCGTCAATCGCCCTGGCGCGTTTGCCGAATATCTTGCCATCCCCGCCGCAAACGTCTGGGTGCACCATCCCGGCATTGATCTCGATGTCGCCGCCCTGTTCGACCCCTTCGGCAATGCGGTTCACACGGCTTTGCAGTTCGATGTGCTCGGCGAGGATGTGCTGGTGGTGGGAGCGGGGCCGATCGGCATCATGGCGGCCGCTGTGTGCCGCCATGCGGGTGCGCGTCACGTGGTGGTGAGCGATTTAAACGACGAGCGCCTCGCCCTTGCCGCTCGCATGGGCGCGACCCGCACCGTCAACGTGATGCGGGAACGCCTGGCCGACGTACAGGCCGCACTCGGCATGACGGAAGGCTTTGACGTGGGTCTCGAAATGTCGGGAAGTGAAGCCGGTTTCGCCGCGCTTGTCGAAAACATGTGCCATGGCGGCAAGATTGCGATCCTAGGCCTGCCTTCGGGCGATGTTCGGATCGACTGGCACAAGGTGATCTTCAGCATGCTGACGCTCAAGGGAGTTTACGGGCGGGAGATCTTTGAAACGTGGTACAAGATGCAGGTGTTCATTCAGAGCGGGCTGGACCTCTCGCCGATCATCTCGCATCGCCTGCCCGCCGACGAATTCCGCCGGGGTTTCGATGCCATGCTGTCGGGCGAGGCTTCCAAGGTCGTTCTCAACTGGGAGTGAATTCATGTACGGCGCGTTTCAGGCACACCTCCAGAACGAACTGGCGGCGATCGAAGGCCAGAACCTCACCAAGCGCGAAAGGCTGATTGCTTCACAGCAGGATGCGCGGGTCGAGGTTGATGGTCGCACGCTCATCAACCTGTGCGCCAACAATTACCTCGGCCTTGCCAATCATCCCGAAGTGATGGCCGCCGCGCGCGACGCGCTGGACGAGCGCGGCTTCGGTATGGCCTCGGTTCGCTTCATCTGCGGGACGCAGGACATCCACCGGCGGTTGGAAGAGGACCTTTCGGACTTCCTCGGCATGGAGGATACGATCCTCTATCCCTCCTGCTTCGATGCGAATGGTGGGTTGTTCGAGACGCTGCTGGGGCCGCAGGACGCGATCATCTCGGACGAGCTCAACCATGCGAGCATTATCGACGGCATCCGCCTGTCGAAGGCGCAGCGTTACCGGTACCGCAACAACGACATGGCTGACCTCGAAGCGCAGCTGAAAGCGGCAGACGCTGCTGGCGCACGATTCAAGCTGATCACCACCGACGGGGTTTTCTCGATGGACGGGTACATTGCCCGGCTCGACGAGATTTGCGATCTGGCCGATCGCTACGGCGCGCAGGTGCATTTCGACGATTGCCACGCCACCGGTTTTCTCGGGGCAACCGGGCGCGGGACGCATGAATATCGCGGTTGCATGGACCGGGTCGACATCACCACTGGCACGCTCGGCAAGGCGCTGGGCGGGGCGAGCGGGGGTTACACTTCGGCACGAAAGGAAATCGTTGCTCTCCTGCGCCAGCGGTCGCGGCCCTACCTGTTCTCGAACAGCGTTGCCCCGCCGGTGGTGGCGGGCGGCATCAAAGCGCTCGAGATTGTCCGGCGGGGCGAGGCACTGGAACGGCTGAAGACCAACACGGCGCGCTTCCGGCAAGGTCTGGAGGCGCTTGGCTTTGACCTCCTGCCGGGCGAACACCCGATTATCCCGATTATGCTCCACGATGCAGGGCGCGCAGAGCGTTTCGCCAGAGCCGCAATGGAAAATGGGGTCTATGTCACGGCCTTCTCATATCCCGTCGTGCCCCAGGGGAAGGCCCGTATCCGTACGCAGATGTCCTCTGCACTGAGCTCTGACGACGTCGAAACGGCACTCGAAGCATTCGGGCGTGCTCTCTTGCAAGTTTAGCAGATTGCCTACCAATAAGGCCGGATCAACGGCTCGGTGTTACGCTCAAGGGTGTCGCGTACTGAAAAGCATGTAGATTTCCGTTGAGATTTGACCCGGGATGTTCATCGAGAAGTGACCCGGGTTGTGGGTAGCTATGTCTGCTCGGACTTGTGTTTGGTCAAGGGCTGGACGTTCTCCTTTTTGGTTTTCCGCTGGGCGGCAGATGCCTTGAACCGGAAGCTATCGTTGCCGGTTTCGAGGATACCCCCGAATGGCGCATCGCCATCAATCCCGAGGTCTGCGAAGGCTGCGGCGATTGCACGGTGAAGTCGAATTGTGTGAGTATTCTGCCGCTCGAAACGCCGCTGGGCCGCAAGCGTCAGATCGACCAATCCAGTTGCAATCTCGATGCGAGCTGCGTCGACGGGTTCTGCCCTTCCTTTGTGAGCATCAGACCCGATGTCGCACATCAGCCGGAAAGGGCGGAGCTCGGCACGAACGAGCTTCCCGCGCCTTTGGTGCCTGCGGTCGGGGACCGGCCGTTCTCGATCCTGTTCGCGGGGATCGGCGGCACGGGGGTGGTGACGCTCAGCACGATTCTTGCCGCAGCGGCCGACGCGCAGGGCCTCGCCGCGAGCAGCTTCAACATGACCGGACTGGCGCAGAAGGGCGGCGCGGTGGTCAGCCACCTGCGCATTACGCGCTCGCCCGGTGCTGACTTTGCCGCGCGCATCGCCGAGGGTGCAGCCGACACGGTGCTAGTCTGCGACCCCATCGCCGGAGCCAGTGCCGAAGCACTTCAGTCGATCGACCCGGCGCGCAGACGATGGACCTTTCCGACACGAGGCATGAGCAGGTCATCTCAGCAGAACGGGAACGCGCCCTAGCGCTGATCGAGGGCAATCTCGTCTGGGACAACCACGGTTGCATGCCGCTGCGCTGGGAAGACGAGCGGTTCCTGCCGCAGCTTGAGCGCTACCTGAATGCCGGCTTCGACGTCGCCGTACTGAACATCGGCTTCGGCGATGTGTCGGTCGAGAGCCATCTGCGCATGTTCGCTGCGTTGCGGCGCTGGATCCTGGCGCGGCCGGAGCGATACCGGCTGGTTCGCACAGTCGAGGATATCGCGATCGCGAGGACAGAGGCAAAGCTCGCCGTCAGTTTCGACATCGAAGGTGCCAACGCAGTCGGCGCTCAGCTCAGCCTCGTAAAGCTCTACCCGACCTCGGCGTACGCTGGATGCTGATGGCCTACAACCTCGCCAGCCCGGTTGGCGGCGGCTGCATGGACCCTGAGGACGGTGGGCTCACTGCGTTCGGGCGGAGCCTGATCGACGAGATGGAACGTGTGGGGATGGTGGTCTGCTGCACCCACACCGGCCACCGCACGGCTGCAGACGTCTTGTCGCGTGCGACCCGGCCCGTGATCTTTTCCCATTCCAACGCGACCGCGGTGCACCATCACGCGCGCAACATCGACGACGGCCTGATCAAGGCCTGCGCTGCCACTGGCGGGGTGATCGGACTTAACGGCATCGGCGAGTTCCTTTGCCCGCTGGGCGCGGACATGACTGAAGCCTTCGTCATGCATTGCGACCACGTGGTTCAACTCGTCGGGCCCGCGCATGTCGGCCTTGCCTTCGATCACGTCTTCGACATCGATGAACTCGAGAATTATCTGCGAGCCAATCCGACCATGTTCCCGCCCGAACGTCACTTAATCCCCTTTCGCCAGCTCAGCTTCGAGGCGCTCGGCGACATTGTCGAGAGACTGGTAGGGCCGACAGGGACGTTGCGGCGATCCTCGGCGGCAATCACCTGCGCGTCGCACAGGAGGTCTGGAAGCCGCCTGCTTAAGGTATTGCGCTTGCTGCAAATTAAGGCACTGCGAGTGTATCAGTCCGCCTTCGGCTCAGCTTCCGCTGCGGCGTGCTGAATGATTGGCAGCAAATCGGCAAAGCAATCCTTGTTGAGCGTCACGCCCGCAGCGACGGTGCGATGCGCCGGCGAATACCACGCCGCGGTACCCCAGAAACCTCTATGCCCGTATATCGGCTGACCATTGATCGTGTCCACCATGATGCCAAGCCGATAATCTTGCGCCCCCTCATGGCGGCCGAGCCAGAGCATCTCTTCGAGGGTTTCGGGATGCTGGAAAACGCGCCCTTCAAAGAGCGCTTTCGTAAGCACCGCGAGATCGTGCATGGACATGACGAGCCCGCCGCCGCCGTAAAGATCAAGAGACCCGCTCAGATCGGTAGTGTCCAGCTCCCCGAGATATTGCCGCGCCCTTGGCTCCGCGTCGGCCGGGGGTTCTTCAAGTATCTCCCACCAGCTCTTCGAAAGGCCAAGCCGCCCGAAGTCCAGCTGCGTGCGGACCGCCTGCGACAGATCGTCCCCGGTCACACGTTCAATGATGTCGCCAAGGAGGACGTAGCCGGTATCCGAGTAGCTGAACTTCTTTCCGGGCTCGCCAACTGGCTTGGCCCAGCTTATTCCTGCCTCGACCTGTTCTTCCCTCGTCCAGAAATGCGTCGGATCGGCGAGGATGCGCTCGAAATAGCGGGGGTCTTCGGTGTGATCGGCGAGACCGCCACTGTGGCTCAACAGATGCCGTACGGTGATGTGTTCCGTTGCATAGCCATCGGCGCGGAGCAAGTCATTGAGCCGCGGTGTGAGCAACGGACCAATCGGCGCGTCAAGATCGAGCCGCTTTTGCTCCCACAAGCGCAGGATCGTCGCCGCGACAAAGGCCTTGGTGTTGCTGGCAATGCGGACTGGCGTGTTGACGGTCATAGCACGCCCCGTGCGCCCGTCGGCTTGACCCGACGCGTAGCCGAACGCTCCGCCGGGCCCTTCCACGAATACCGCAAGGGGGCATTTGATCGCTTCGAGCGACCGGCTTAGGTTCGCGTGGGACACTTGGGCGCTCTCCGGGGGCTTGGCTTCACCGGCGCACGCGATCGCGCCGCTGGCTGCAAGGGCCAAACCGATCTTGGCTGCACGTCGGACAAACATAGTCATATCCTTCTCGATTCAATCTGGCACGATGTCTGCGATAACCAGGGTGCGGGATAGCGTATCGAAGGCCGTAGACATATCTACGCACAAATTCGATGTTGCGTTATCATTTCCGGGAGAAGTTCGTCCATTGGTAGAGGAAGTTGCGGGTTACCTTGAGCAGCTGATCGGTCCTAACGCATACTTCTATGATAATAACTACACGTCACAATTGGCGCGCCCTTCGCTAGATACGTTCTTGCAGGACATATACCGCAACCGCGCGAAGTTGATTGTCGTGTTTCTATGCGCCGACTACCAGCGAAAAAACTGGTGTGGTATCGAGTTTCGCGCGATCCGCGACATTATTGCAGAACGCGAGAATAACCGGATCATGTTCGTTCGCACCGACGATGGTGCGGTAGAAGGCGTGTTTGCGACGGACGGATACGTTGACGCGCGGCGTCATGATGCAGCGACACTCGCGAGCTACATCCAAGAGCGTGTGAACCTGCTTTAGCGCTTAGAACGGAACGTCGTCGTCATCGCCTATGGCCTTCGGCCCGTCGGCGGGCGCTTCGGCTTCCCGGCTAGAGCGTTTTCCGTTCATTCCGGCTCATATCCGCATGATCTGAAGTAATTGGCGCACTCGTCTGGCTGGAAGATGTCGACGAGCCGGCCGATCAGGTCCCATAGGCCG
>Ga0315900_10002288_pt1 | contig 29569 bp, 31 predicted proteins | sample LakEriMetagenome_FD_203521 | JGI IMG/M metagenome (GOLD analysis project Ga0315900, IMG submission 203521) | Freshwater fungal communities from buoy surface, Lake Erie, Ohio, United States - Buoy 12 MA114 | ecosystem: Environmental > Aquatic > Freshwater > Lake > Lake biofilm | place: USA: Lake...
TGATGCAGACACCGGAGAGCCGACCCAAAACATACGAGGTGCTTCGATGGCTGATCTCGTTCATGGATCAGAACCCTGATGTCCTAGTCGTGCCATCGCACGATGATGTCTATCTCCGCGAACTGGTCGCATCTGGCAGGCTTGTTCAGGGCTTTAGTCCTCTTCAGCCCTGATCCAGCTTTGAGGAAAGAATTGGGGACAGCCCCACTGCTGTCCCCCAGCGGATTTCTGAGAAGACTGGGCCTGCTTGGATTCGAACCAAGGACCAAGGGATTATGAGAAGACTGGACTCAGCAATCCCTGTTGGCCTTCAATGAATTATTCGTAAGTAGATATCGTGATTTCGACATCATCCATTGTTTTCGACAGATGAAACTCCCGACTCGTATTGCGCTTATCGGTCTCGGTGCGCTTGGACTATTGAGTTCAGTTCATTGGGCTCGGTCTCAGCAATTCGACGGACCACCGTTATTGCTCTACTTGCTCGGAGTTCTGCCGAACGTAGCAGCGGCAATCGCGATCCCGTACGTAGTTCTCAGCATCTGGGTCGATCAGGCTCCAACGGGCTCTTTTTCTGTTGTAAAGAAACGCCACTTAATGCTGACGGTTTTTTCTAGCGTAGGTCTCATCGCTTGGGAGTTCGGTCAACAATTGAGTCGGGGCTTGTATTTCGATCCCGACGATATCGCGGCAACAATCGTCGGAATGGTGTTGGGTTTGATGTTTTTCCGCTCGATCAAGGCGCCAGCGGCGGGTAAACCCACAGCAGACGACAGCTAGGCATCAGGGCGGCAAAGTCCCTGCGGCTCCGCCTCAAGACGTCACCCGCTGGAATCACTGGATGAGCTGGAGATGCGGTCGGTAAGACTTGCAAGACTGGGCCCGCTTGGATTCGAACCAAGGACCAAGGGATTATGAGAAGACTGCGGTTCGCGATCCCTGTTGGCCTTTAATGACTTACACGCGTCACTAACCTGTGTGTAAGAGAATGTGTAAGTAAATATCGGGTTTTTGACATGAGATTTTCAGATCGTAAAACGACGATGGGTCAATAGCTGTCCGTCATCGGATGTCTGTAACGCGAGTGTCATTATTTGGCTTTAGGTTTCTTACTTCGGAAAATCATGACTACTAACGTTCTCATTCTCTGCACCCATAACTCGGCACGAAGCGTCCTCGCCGAAGGAATGCTGAACCACCTTGCCAAGCAGTTGGGTAAGGATATTCGCGCGTATAGCGCCGGCAGCCATCCAACGGGCGTGGCGACCAGCGCCGCGGCCAAGCGCAGACACTGCCCCCAGATTTCTCGAGAGTCGCGGGAACGCCATCCGACTCGCAGCAATCCCAAATGAGCGCGGAGGTGAGCTTTCAGGTGCCATTGACCCAGGACGTGCGCGCGTTCAAAGCACGCATAGGCTTCCTCAGGTCGACCGGCAGATACATGGACTTCGCCCATCTGCATTTGCGCGTCGAATGCCGCGGACAGCGTCGCGTTCATCGTCAGGCATCCGGTGCGCCGCACCGTGCGGGGAGCGCGCGGATCTCGGCGGCCGTCGCCTCGAACTGCGCGACCAGCGCGTCGCTGGGCTTCGAGCCTTCACCCGGCACATAAACGCCAAATGCAGCATTTCCTTGCAGATCGTAGAACATGACGCCGCGCATGACCGACTCCTTCCCCGGAATCGACAGCACATAAATCGCCGAGAGCAGATCTGGACGCAGATGACCGCTCATGCCCGCACCGTCGCCATGCAGGTTGAAGAAATTGCTGCGCTTCGACGGCTCCCCGGCGAACACCTTGCCGTACGTCTCAAACACGTGCCCGCCCATCATCACGACGAACACCGATTTCTCCCAGCTCTCCAGGCTCTTCCATACCGTCTGAAAATGCGTGGCATCGACGCCATACGCCTGGGCGGGGGGAAGCGCGCTGACAACGGTCGCCTCGGGCATCTTCAAGTCCCGCGCCGCGGCAAACGGTGCCGGCGGCGTGGGCTTGGCAAAAGCCGATCGCACGACGGTCGTTTGGTCGGGCGTGGCGCATTGCGGCTCAGCCGCCCCCGCTGTCGCCATTCCGCTCAGCACGCTCACGACGCAGATGAGCATGGTGCGTCGGGGTGCAGAAAGCCTCGTCAATCCAGTCATCGAATTCTCCTGATAATTTTGACCTGAATACTCAGACGCGGAACTATTTGATCGCAAATCGCACGCTTGTCGTCTTGCCCTTGAGCAACACCACAGCAATGGCGCGAACACCGGATCCGGTTGGCGCTGCAGCTTTGACCTCAAACCAGTTCTCCCCAGCGGGCAGCAGGACTAGTTTCGTCGTCTCACCGCCGCGCAGCAACGTGATCGTGGCCTTACCACCTTTGACCGACACCTTCTTGTCGTGCCCGTCAACATACAGCCGCACCACGTCCGGCTTGAGCACCAGCTCATAGTCGAGACCGTTCGCTTCTTCCACGATGCCGCCATGCTTTGCTTCGTGTTGCTCATGCTCGCCGTGGTCATGATCATGGTCCTCCGCGGCCATCAGCGGCGCGCTCATCGCGAATGCCATGATCGCGGGCAACGCGAGCTGTTTCAGTTTCTTCAGGTTCATAACCAATCCTCTCCGTGTGAATGACAGATCCTGCTCAAAACACTAACGACTGCCAACCACCGTTGGCCAGATATACACATTGTTCCGCTCGCCGTACGGCCGCATTTTGTGTGCAACAATCCATGCAATGGTGGCCGCCACCAAGCGAAGTTGCGCATACGATCGCGCCGCAACGTTACGGCTGTGCCGCGCTTGGAACGCCCACAGGGTGATGGCGGCGAGCCGATGTCCGCGACCCACGGCGCCTCGCAGATGGGCCAGTCCCGCGGCCACGTCAATGGGGCCGCCAACGCCATCGATTTCAAATCGCCCCAGGGTGAGCATCGCGGGCGAGAAGTCCCGGTTCACGGCTTCCTGAATCCATTGCCGAGCGAGTTTCCGATTCTCTTGAGCCAATGCGACGAAGCCTAGAACATAGGTGCCATGCGAACACCCCGCGTCGTGCGCGCGACGCGCCCATGTCGTTGCATGGTTGATCCGACGGGGATCCCGCGCGGCAAAGAGCCAGAACGCCGCGAGCGCCGCCTGAGCGTGGTGATCCCCACCGCACGCATACGCGGTGCATTGCTCAACGGCCGATCGAGTCTCGCCCTGCGCCAGCTTTTGCGCAACGTCCCGAAGGGTAGGCGCTAGCATAATGACGACGGGCACCGGCGTGGACCAAGGGTCACCGGACTGGCCTTCCTTGTCGTTCGTCCGAATGGTCACAGGTTGGCCTGCGCCGAGTCGATGGCCGTCTCTGCACGCAGCTGCCCAGCGCGAAGTCCATTCAGCACTGCGAGCAACTCCGCGGCCTCGTGCACCAGCACTGCCGTCGTGATTCCGATCCAGCCTGCGAGCGCGGAGGGAATCATGGCTACCAGCACAGCAATCGACAATACGATGTTCTGGCGACTGACCTGCATGGCATGACGACTGATACGGATCGCCAGAGCGACTCGCCGCAGATCCTCCGACAGCAACGCGACATCCGCTGCCTCAATCGCAGCATCGCTGCCCGCGGCCCCCATCGCAATGCCGCAGGTCGCGGCGGCCAATGCCGGGGCATCGTTGACGCCGTCACCGACCATGAGCATGGGACCGGACTCCCGTTGGAGCGCTTCGATCGCGCTGACCTTGTCCTCAGGCTTCAGATCGCCGCGGGCATCCTCGATGCCGACGGATGCGGCCAGCGCACTCGCCGTGACCGCGTTGTCGCCGCTCAGCATCACGAGCCGCAGATTCATCCGACGCAGTTGATCGATGGCGTCTCGCGCCTCCGCTCGCGGTGTATCCGCCATCGCGATCAGCGCCTGTACGCCACTGTCGGATCCGAGTAGCGACACCGTATGCCCGGCTCGTCGTTCGCGTGCCACCGCGGCGGTCACCTCGCTCGCCAACTCGGCCCGCTCGGCGAACCAGCCGGCACTGGCCACGTACCAGCGCATGCCGTCAATGCTTCCGGCGATGCCGCTGCCGTTCATCGCATTAAAATCGGTGACGGGAAAGGGCCGAATGCCACGCTGCGCCGCCGCTTCGACGACCGCTAAGGCAAGGGGGTGTCGCGACTGGCCTTCCAGGCTTGCGGCGATCGCAAGCGCTGTGTCCTCAGCCCCGCCAAATGCCTCGAAGGCCACGACGCGCGGGGCGCCCATCGTCAAAGTCCCGGTCTTGTCGAACGCGGCGCCAGTGATACGCGCAAGGTGTTCGAGATGCACGCCGCCCTTGATCAAAATCCCATGACGGCTGGCGCTGCGGATTCCGGCCGCCATCGCGATCGGCGTCGAAATGACCAACGCACAGGGTGCGGAAGCCACGAGCAGCACGATGGCTTTTTGCGTCCAGAAGTCCATCGGCGCTCCGACCAGCCATGCGACGACGCACATGCCGAGCGCGACGGCAAGCACCATCGGCGTGTAGCGACGACCGAAACGATCGATCCACTGCTGCGCCCGCCCCTTTTGCTCCTGTGCCTGCTCGACAAGATGAATGATGCGCGCTATGGAATTATCGGCGAAGGCGCGCGTCGCCTCCACGATCACCGCGCCGTCACCATTGATCGAGCCTGCGAACACCTCGTCACCCGGCGCTCGAGGGACCGGCATCGATTCTCCGGTCACGGGCGCCTGATTCACCGATGTGGCACCTTCAACAATGCGTCCGTCGGTGGGAAAGCGCTCACCGGGCCGCACCCGAAATCGCATGCCGGGTACCAGCCCGCTTGCCGGCAGGACTCGCTCTACCCCCTGCTCAATCACAGCGGCAGTCTGGGGTACAAGATTCATGAGCGCGCGCACCGCGTTGCGTGTGGTCGCCTGCGTGTATTCCTCTACGCCTTCCGCAACGCCGAACAGCACCACCAAAGCCGCCGCTTCATCCCATAGCCCAAGCAGCGCAGACCCAATGGTGGCTGCAATCATCAGGAACCCGATGTCGATGGCACCTTCCGACAGCAAGGCCTCCAGCGACTCGCGCGCCCAGAACCAGCCCCCCAAAAGGATAGACACCGCAAAGCCCAGAACCTCGACTCGCGGCGGTAGATTCAACCAACGGCCCGCCAACCACGCCGCGAGCGCCAATGCCGCCGCGAGCAAGGGATTCCGCAGTGGTGCAAATGCCCACCAGCGCAGTGCCGGAGCGGGAGAATTGACCGGCAGGGCGACCGTCGTCATCACGTACTGGGAACGGGTTCCGATACAGGACTCGCGTCAGGCGCTGGCTGCGGCTCCCGTCCGAACAGCCGATACAGTGCCGGCAGCACCAGCAGCGTCAGGATCGTTGAGGAGACGATACCGCCGATGACCACCGTCGCGAGAGGTCGCTGCACCTCTGATCCCGGACCCACGTTGAAGGCCATCGGAACGAAGCCGAGACTCGCGACGAGTGCGGTCATGAGCACGGGGCGCAGGCGCAATAGCGCACCGTCCCGGACCGCTACGTCGAGACTCGCGCCGCCCGCCAACAGGCTCCGGATGAACGAGACCATCACGACGCCGTTGAGTACGGCAACGCCCGACAAAGCAATGAAGCCGACGCCGGCCGTAATCGACATCGGCAAGTCGCGAATCCACAGCGCCGCCACACCGCCCACCAACGCCAGTGGGACGCCTGAGAAAACAATCGCCGCATCGCGGGCGGACCCGAAGGCCGTAAACAACAGCACGAATATCAGCGCCAGCGCCAGCGGCACCACGAGCGACAGCCGCTCTCGCGCAGATTGAAGTTGCTGGAACGTACCCCCGTAGCCCAACCAATACCCGGCGGGCAACTGCAATTCAGTATCGATCTTGGTCTGAAGTTCAGCGATGAAGCCGCCCAGATCACGATCCCGCACGTTAGCGGTCACCGTCAGGCGGCGCTTGCCGTTCTCGCGGCTGATCTGGTTGGGCCCATCAGCTAGCGTCATCGTGGCCAATTCGCCCAGAGGAACGAATTGGTGCGACTCCGAGTCAGTCGGAAGCGGCACGGGAATGGCGGCGAGCGCACTGATATCCGTTCGCAGCGCCTCGGGCAGCCGCACGACGATATCGAAGCGTCGGTCTCCTTCGAATAACTGCCCCGCCTCCGTGCCGGCAATCGCGGTGGCGACCACCTGCTGGGCGTCATCCTGCGACAGCCCGTATCGTGCAAGCGCTTCGCGATTGGGCGTCACGGACAGCGTCGGCAGCCCCGTGATCTGTTCGACCTTGACGCCGCGTGCCCCGGCGACACTCTGCAGAATCGGCGCGATCTGCTGACCGACGGACAACAGCGTGTCCAGATCGTCGCCGTACACTTTGATCGCAACGTCGGAGCGAACACCAGAAATCAGTTCGTTGAAGCGCAGCTGAATGGGCTGGCTCATCTCGTAGTTTTGCCCCGGAATGCCTGCCAGAACGGCACTGACTTCTTGCTCCAGCTCAACCTTCGATTTCCCGGGATCGGGCCAGTCTTTACGATCCTTCAGCATGATGTAGCCATCCGAGATCGACGGTGGCATCGGATCTGTAGCGATCTCCGCAGTGCCGGTGCGCGCAAAGACATTCACGACTTCCGGCACTTTCATCAGCGCCTTCTCGATCTGGCGTTGCATCTCGACCGATTGTTCGAGTCCCGTACCCGGCATGCGCAACGCTTGCACCGCGAGGTCACCTTCATCGAGGCTCGGAATGAACTCCGATCCCAAACGTGTGGCGCCCCAGATACCGACCACCGCCAGAGCCAACGCTGCAAGCGCCACGCCGCGGCGCTGCCGCAAGGCCCAGGTCAGCGCCGGAGCGTAGCCGCGCCGCGCATACGTGATCACCGCATTGTCCATTTCCGACACCGGACCCGTGACGAACATCGCAATCGCGGCGGGAACAAAAGTCAGCGACAGCAACATGGCCGCCGCCAACGCAATCACCACCGTCATGGCCATCGGGTGGAACATTTTCCCCTCGATGCCCGACAGCGCAAAGATGGGGACATACACGACCGTAATGATGAAGACACCGAAGATCGCGGGCTGGATGACTTCAGCCGCGGCTCGAGCCGCCATCGAGAATCTCTCTTCGCGATTCAATAATCGGCCAAGCCGATGCTGCGCTTCGCCGAAACGCATCAGGCAGTTCTCGACGATGATCACTGCTCCATCGACGATCAGGCCGAAGTCGAGCGCTCCCATGCTCATCAGATTCGCAGACGTGCGGGTCTGCACCATGCCCGTGATCGTAATCAACATCGAAAACGGTATGACGGCCGCTGTGATCAGCGCCGCTCGGATGTTGCCCAGCAATACGAACAATACGACGATGACCAGCAGCGCGCCTTCGAGCAGGTTCTTCTCGACGGTCGCGATGGTGCGGTCAACCAGGGTCGTGCGGTCGTAGACCGGACGCAGCTTGATCCCTTCGGGGAGACTTTTCTGCACCTCAGCGACGCGCGCGGCCACCGCACTCGAGACGGTTCGGCTGTTTTCACCAATCAACATCATCGCCGTGCCGAGGACAACTTCTTCGCCGGCCTCCGTCGCCGCGCCGGTTCGCAGCGCCGTTCCGACTCGGACCTCAGCCACGTCATCGATGTGAATCGGCGTTCCGTCACGCGTCTCCACCACAATGCGCCGCAGATCTTCCGCGCTACCAACCTGACCGGGCGAACGCACGAGGTATTGTTCACCCGCCCGTTCGATGTAGCCGGCGCCGCGATTGGCGTTATTGCGCTCCAACGCGCTGCGGATTTCTTCCAGGGTCAGGTTGTACTGCAGCAACTTGCCTGGGTCCGGCAACACATGAAACTGCTTTTCAAAGCCGCCAATCGCGTTGACCTCGACGACGCCCGGCACCTGGCGTAACTGTGGCTTGACGACCCAGTCATGGAGTTCGCGTAGATCGACCGGCGTATACGGCGAGCCGTCCGCCTTCGCTGCACCAGTCTCGGCCTCGACGGTGTAGAGGAAAATCTCGCCGAGCCCGGTCGCCACCGGCGCCAGCGTCGGCGCGAGCTCGGCGGGCAGTCGCCCGCGCGCCTGAGCTAGGCGCTCGCCGACCATCTGTCGCGCAAAGTAGATGTCGGTGTCGTCCTTGAAGACCACCGTAATCTGCGACAGACCGTAGCGCGACAGCGAACGGTAGTACTCCAGTTCAGGCAGACCGGACAACTCGAGTTCGAGCGGAAACGATACCCGCTGTTCCACCTCGAGCGGCGAATAGCCCGGTGCCTCCGTGTTGATCTGCACCTGGACATTGGTAATGTCCGGCACCGCATCAATCGGCAGGCGCTGGAAGTTGTAGAGGCCGAGGGCCGCAAGGCCAAGAACAGCGAGCATCACCAGGAAGCGATGTCGAATCGAAAATCCGATGAGTTGTTCTAACATTTGCCGCGCCTAGTGCTCGTGCGCCGCAAGGTTCTTGCCGATTTCGGCCTTCAGGACGAACACGCCTGCGGACGCGTACTGTTCGCCCGCATCCAGCCCCTCCAGGATCTCAAGGTTCGTCAGCCCTCGCCGTCCGACTTTCACCGCCCGCGCCCGAAAGCCGTCCTCTTCCGGAATAAACACGACCTCTCGGTTTTCGAGACGTCGGACCGCATCGACGGGCACCGCGACCGCTGCAGCGGAATTCGGACCCACGCGCACGCGCCCAGTCACGAACTGGCCCGGCAGAGCGGCTGTCCCGGCGCCGCTTGCAAGCGACACCCGCGCACGCCGCGCCTGAGTACGACTTTCGAGTTCCGGCGCCACGCTTACGATTCGCCCTTCAATGACCCGATCGTCGATCAACACCTGTACTGGCTCGCCCACACGAAGCGACACTTGCGTCGCTGTGAACGCCTGCAGTTCCGCTTGCACGGCCGAAACGTCGCCGACAGTGAACAAGGGATCGCCACCCGCGACGTCTCCCACGTTCGTATGCCGAGCCAAGACGACTCCCGACAGCGGCGCAACCACGCGATACACCGTCAAGCTTTCATTGCTCTCCACGTCGGCGAGCGTCTCGCCTTTCTTGACCGGTTCGCCCATTTCCTTGTGCACAGCGACAACGGGGCCGGCAAATCGGGCCCGCACGGCCGCAACACGTCGCGGGTCAATGATCAATCGACCAGTGAGCGTGACGAACTCGTCGACAGCACCTGTCGCGGCCGTCGAGACCACGACGCCGATCTCGGCGGCTCGACTTGGCGCGATCTTCGCGAAATCCGGCTCGCCCTCTTCGTGCTCATGCTCACCCCCTTCGCCCGCCTCGCCCTCTTCATGAGCGTGCTCGTCGCCCTCGGCCGCGTGATCGTGGCCGTCATCCGCGGCATGGTCAGCATCAGTCGAACCAGCCTCTGTCGCGGCAGTCTTTGCTGCCGGATCTTCTCCGCAGGCCACGAGCAGCGAGCACATCAAGGTCAACAGTATCCAGCGATTCATGACTTACTCCGGGATGAGCGCGAGTCGGGCGCCCGTGAGGCGCTCGATCTCGATATAGGTGGTGTGATAGGCCGCAGCGGCATCCAACTGAGCCAGCTGCAGATCAATGACCTGAGCCTGAACAAGGGAAAGCTCGCGATACGGGAACCGGCCGATCCGGTATCCGCGCTCCGTGAGCACAAGCGCCTCGCGCGCACGCGGTAGATCTTCCTCGCCGATCGCAATCAATCGCTCTCGAGCGACTTCCAGCAATTGCAGTTGTCGAAACAGCGTCGAGCGCAGCGACGAGGCCGTCGCTTCTAACCGCAGATCGGAGCCTTCCGCGACAGCGGCCGCCTCGCGCTCGGCGGGTGCGTTGCGCGCGGCACTTCCCAAAGGCATCGACCATGAGAACATCAAGGCCTGGTCGCCAGACGCCTCGTAGCGTCGTACGCCGATGGAAGTCCGCCAGTCGGCGCTCCGCTGCGCGCGTACCAGCCTTGCCTCCGCGTCGCGTAGCGCACGCTCGGACGCGAACCGCGCAAGATCCGGCAACTTCGCGAGCTCCGATTCGAGTTCCGAATAGGATTTTGGCGCAGCTGTTTCGCGCAGCGACGCTGTCACCGTCGGTCGTTCCAGCGACGCGCCCCATTGCGACGCGAGTCTCATTTGCGCCGACTCCAACTCGCGCCCTGCGGCGGCGCGCGCGAGTCGGGCGGCGGTCAACGCGATTTCAGCGTTCAGCAACTCCGTCCGCGGGGCGCGCGCGGCGTTGACACGCGGTCGCACGAGATCGACCGTGCGCGTCGCCTGCTCAAATGCCTGCTCGGCAAGCGTGATTCGTTCCGCGGCGACCGCCACGTCGATGAACCGGCGCCCGGTCTCGGCCAGCAGGTCGAGAGCCTCGACGCGCTGCTCGACACGCATTAGATCGGCTGCGCGGTCTGCCACCTCGATCCGACCCGTGCGCTTGCCGCCTCGTTCGAACACCGTCCCGAGGCTCAGCCCGAGCTCGGCCGAGTCGACGCCCCGGTAGTCCCCTGTCCCGGCCAAGCCTTCCGCCTCAATGCCAAGCTCAATCGCCGGTCGCAATGCAGCGAGTTCGCGCCGCGCGTCCATCGCTCGTCGCTCGATCGCGAAGCGTCTGAACTCCGGGCGGCTTGCGAGCGTGCGCTGCGCGACTTCCTCAAACGTCAGGGCGGATGTCGGATCGGCGGCAACGGCCGCTGCCGTCGTACATGCCATGAGCACCATCCCTGCAATTCGCAGCGCGTTCATGGACGTTGCTCGGGCGCGATCGCCAACGGCCGATCACCGAGGGACGATTGATCACCGAGCAGATCGTTCGGCAGTCCATCGGGCGTCCAGCCTCGTCTCTTGAGGCATGCAGAAATGTACGGGTCGGTCGCCGCCACACGCGAACGACGGTGCGCCCCGCCTTTCCAAAAACGACAGGTCGCCAGGGACTGGTGAAAACCCGTGTTCCGTACCGCGGGCGTGCCTGTTGCGCGTGCGATGGGGCCGCTAGCGGTACCGACTGCAACCGCAGCCAATATCACCAGCAGCCGCGCCGCACCTGCGGCGTGAAATTGAACTTGGAATCTCATCGACCTCTCCCCGCGGCGCAGCACTTGCGCTTCGCGTCTGACTATCTCCATCCAACGGACGGAGTCCACCCACGGGAGAGATCAGCGGGGAGGTTTGTCGAGTCGTTGGAGGGGCGGGTCGCAATGCAGGCTGTCGCGATGAAAAACTACCTGCGTCGAAGGAATGAGGGGAAACGCCATCAGTGACGCCGCCGTGCCAACCGCAGCCCCCGATGCATGTCCGCACAGGTCGCAGTGGCCCGAAGCGTGCGTGCCCGAAGGGTCTTCTGTTCCGCCATCGAGTTCAGTCGCGTGATCCGATGCAGCGACGTTCGCACCGATCAGAACGGTGTCCGAGGAGGCCGTTTCGTTCGACAAGCAATCATGCCGCGCGCGAGCATCGACCGCCGCGAACAGTCCTAAGATTACGAGCCATATGCAAGCGTTTCTCACCGCGAGACATTAACCCACACCTCGACGCCAGGCAAGCTGCGGAGGAATCGACGATGAGACTTGGCGCACGTTCGACTTGATTTGATCGCACGACAGGCATGTACCGCCCGAAAAGCGGCAATCTTCTGCGCACCTCCGTGATGCATGTCGCGCTCGAGCGCATCTCTGGCGGCTGCCGCACCGCTGAAATCACGGGCGTGCTCGTTGAATTTGGCGCGGCGTCGGCGCGCGCCTACTGTCAGTATCTTCGCTCCAGAAGGGCCCGACGCCCCCGCACCGCCCGTGCCATCGATCACTGCGCGCGAGACGAAACTCGCGCCCGCCGCTTGCGACTCGATGCGATATTGCGTGCCGCTTGGAAACACATCACGAAAAGTGAGCGTGACGCGTCGGCCTGCGCTATCGAGCGCAGCCGTGAACTGCGCATCGGCCGCGAAATCACGCGGCGTGCCCAACACCGCCGCCGAATACGCGCTCTCACCCGCGACGTTGGTCGCACTCACCGCACAACTCGCCGCCACACCGTTTGGCAAGCCATCGACGACGATCGGGCTCACTGCCGCCTGATTGAAACGCGAGATGCCGTTGTAGATGCATCTGGCGGTGTAGCGCGTGATCATCGCACCGCCATCGCTGCTAGGCGCCGTGAATGCCACGACGAGACTGCCAACGTCGGCGGTCACGCCACTGACCGTCGGCGCACTCGGCATCGTGCGCGGTGTGCTGGTGGGCAGGTTGGCCGCGGCACCTTTGCCCGCAGCGTTGCGCGCGCGAACGGTGCATGCGTACGGGCTGCCGTTACGCAGCCCTGATAGCTTCAAAGGACTCGATGCAGCCGAAACCGTCTTTGAATCACCCTCGGTCGTACAAGCAAGTTCGTAATCGAGAATCTTGTTGCCGCCATCCTCGGCGGGCGCCGTGAAGGCGACCTCGATGAAACCATCGCCTACTGTCACGCCACCCAAAGTGGGCGCAGGCGGTGTCGTGTAGGGCGTCGCCGCGACCGCGAGTGAGCTCGCACTCTCGCCCACCGCGTTGCGCGCCGTGACCGAGCAGGAATATTCACGGCCGTTGGTGAGGCCCGTGACGACGATGGGCGAAGCGGCGACGGCAACCGCGCATGCCGTGCTCGATTTAATGCCGGAGGATACCGTCGAGGCCATCGAAGCGAAGCGCGCCGCGTTTGAAAGCGCCGAAGCTGACGACAATCTGGCGAGAGAGAGGCTACGCGGAGACCTTTTTTGTGCGGCTTTTTTCGCACCTAAGACAGAACTCAATAGACTTTTTGTTCCGCTATCTGGCGATCTGAACCAAGCGGCCGAAGGGCAACCCGTTCGACCCGGTGTTGAAGAACTCACGCAACGTCTTTCGGCTGAGCACCACTTCTTTCACTGGCGCCTTGCGTTCCCTGAGGTCTTCGCCAAAGGCGGTTTTGATGTAGTGCTGGCAAATCCGCCGTGGGAGGTTTCGCAGCTTTCGGAAGAAGAGTTTTTCGCCACCCGAGACGAGACCATCGCCAGGCGAACCGGGGTCGCAAGAAAAAAAGCTATCGCTACGCTCGAAACTGAAAATCCGCGACTTTGGGCACAGTACCTCAAGTCCAAACGAGAATACGATGCGGTTAACACTTTCGCACGGGGATCAGACAGATATCCACTCACGGCATCTGGAAAAGTAAATCTCTATGCGCTCTTTTCAGAGTGTATTGCAAAGCTGAGCGGAAATTTACCCTCAAGCGTATTTACAAATGAGCCGACCGATAACGGTCGAGCCGGTTTTATTGTTCCGACAGGAATAGCTACTGACGATGGGAATAAGCTTTTTTTCGATGCGATTTCTAGTAGCGGCCATCTCGCTAGCTTGTACGACTTTGAGAATCGTGAAAAGCTTTTCCTAGCTGTTGATTCGCGAATGAAGTTCTGTGCGCTGACCCTGGGGAGGGAAGCATCTGCCAGATTCGTTTTCTTCGCAACCAATGTTAGCCACCTTAGAGATGAGCGTCGCGCATTCACCCTTTCAGGCGCTGACATCGCTCTACTCAACCCCAACACCCGAACCTGCCCAGTGTTTCGGTCGCAGGCTGATGCTGCGCTCACCAAAAACATCTACAGCCGTATACCGATCCTAATCGACGAAAGTAAAGGCGCGTCGGGGAATCCGTGGGGCATAACGTTTCGGCAAGGCCTGTTCAACATGACGACAGACAGCGCTCTTTTCCACACAGCCGCCGAGCTTGGCGCCAGCGGGGCTCACCGTGATGGCCCGAACTGGATTGACGCTGGAAACCAAGTCTACGTTCCGCTCTATGAAGCAAAAATGGTCCATCAATACGATCATCGCTGGGCTACGTATGAGGACAACGGCAGCGACTCGCGCGAAATGACAGAGAAGGAGAAGAGCGATCCCTCTTGTTTTGCACAGCCGCGGTATTGGGTAAAAGAAACCGAGAAAGAGCGTGTACTCGAGGGAAGGACTCCTCGTAAGTGGTTGATGGGGTGGCGTGACATTACCAACGCCACTAACGAGCGCACAGTGATCGCATCGGTAGTGCCAAACGTAGGTGTTGGGAATAAACTTCCTTTAATCTTCCCCGGCTTAAACCATTCAGCACCGAAAGTCGCTGCGCTGGTAGCAAATTTCTCCACCATTTGCTTTGATTTTGTTGCTCGCCAAAAAATAGGTGGTACAACTCTAAATTATTTTTACATTAAGCAGTTTCCGGTATTACCTCCCGATCAATCCTCCTCGATAGATCTCAACTTTATTGTTCCTCGGGTGCTCGAACTTACCTATACCGCTAAAGATCTCGCGCCATTTGCTCGCGACCTTGGTTGCGACAAGAACCCTTTCGATTGGAATCCCGTGCGTCGCGCCCTGCTGCGCGCTGAACTCGATGCCTACTACGCCAAGCTCTACGGTCTGACTCGCGACGAACTGCGGTACGTTCTCGACCCCGCCGATGTCTACGGTGATGACTATCCGTCCGAAACATTCCGGGTTCTTAAGAGCAACGAAATCCGCCAGCTGGGCGAATACCGTACTTGCCGGCTTGTGCTGGACGCGTGGGATCGACTGATCGCAAATTGACAGCTTTCCCGCGTGATGCAGGTGCCCGGCTCACCCAAACCTCTGAACCTCACCCCGACAAAGTCCAGAGGTTGTGAGACGAAACGGCGCTGAGACGGGTTTTGGGCCGTTTGGGGGCAAACCGCAGTCCAGAGCCCCGTCGTGAAGTGCTGCGATTTAAGGGATTTCTGAGCGGCCTCAATTACCGCTGAGCCAGTTCATGATCGATGAACTGGCGGGGCGAGTGAGATTCGAACACTCAGTACCTAACCTCGCTCGGTTCAATTAAGGCAGATGTAGTTTGAAACTGTCGTTTCAAACGACAGTTTCGGTAATTCCGAAGCGTTCAATCGCAGTCCTACATCGGCTCGAGGTTACGACTGCCGATCTTAGTTAGTGCATTGGTATGGTTGTCCCATTCTGTGAAGACGTCGGGTGGCATCTCTGGGAAGTATCCGTACCCTGTATTCCGCACATACCGACTGGCATCGTCGAAATACTGTTTTAGCTGCTCTGATGCGAGCTCATAACTCCTCAATCGTTCACTCCGCGTTAAACCCTTTTGTCGTTTTTCTTTCGATAAAAGGCCGCACGACTCGGCCAGACGAACCCTTTCGCTGTCGGTCATAGTATCCAGCGCACTCAGACCCATATCACGAGCGGCGCTAAACACCTTATAAGCCATCCTCAGCTCGCCTTTTTCTACCGTCGCAGTCAGTCGATACTTAGCCGTACTATAGCGACGCGTTAGAGGCACTCGGCCCTCTGGACTTCCGTGCTCATCGCGTTGTGTAACAACCTCATCGTTCTCAATAGACCCTGTCTTCCTCGGTAGTTGCTTGAAGTGCTTAATGTTCTTGATAGCTGCACCCACCAGTTCTTGGGCTTTCTTCACGCCAAGGTGCACGTCCACGACGATGACTGCATAGGGGTATTCAGCCATTTCCGGCTCCCAGTCAGCTTGCTCTGTCAGAACTTTCGCTTTTGGAAACAGTGATCGCTCCTGAAATAGCTTTCCGTGATTCGCCCCCTCTTCCCCCCACCAGGCCTTGAAGGATCGATACGGGCTATCGCCTTGTATCCTCACGTCACCAAAATCTTTATATAGCTCTGCTAACGGACCATCACCCGGGCTTTTGCAGGTTTCGATATACCGCTCGTTGAGCCCGAGAAAGCGCCACCACCAGAAATAAGGGCTCTTTTCGATTCCTTCCGGTCGCAACCCGGTAGAAAACGTCGGTTCTGCAGCGATGTAGTGCGGCATTTAAGGCCCCTCAAAGTTCATCTCGGTGTCAGATCGTCTAATGGCGTGTAAGTCCGTGATTTAGCGGTATTTATGGACGTTTATAGACGCGCGCAGTAGGTGCTTATCTAACTTCGCAGTATCGGTGGCGCGTACGACCCATCGTTATGCATTTCTATACCGATCCTCGTCGCCGTGAGAGGCACGGCGACTCTTCACAAAATGAGGATCAAATCATGGGTAACGAATCTAACAATTTCAAGCGTTCGTCAAAAACTCGTTCGGACCGGAATTTGGCGTATACCGCTGAGTCGAGCGCAGCCGATGATGGATTGGACAGCGGCGTCGTTCCGATCACCACACATCGTAATCACCCGGTTCATGAGGACCGTAAGTTGGTTCAGGCAGTAATCGCTGGTGATCGGTCCGCTTTTCAAGTGCTTGTGACTCGTGCAGCACCGTTCATCGAGATCTTTGCGACTGACGCGGTTTGGGAGAATAATTCCGAAGGCTATCAGAAGGCTATTTCGCTTCTTAGCGCTGATCGCTTTCTCCGCCTTCAACAATGGAACGGCGAGCGCTGTCCGCTCAACCGCTTTCTCGATCACCTTTTTCGAAGCGCTCTCACAAAAGTTATCAAGGAACGTCGACAGGTTGTCGCTAATGACCCGCGACTCCACAAGGCCATTCGTCAGTCTATCGACGTACTCTCGGATGTTCACTATTGGATTCTCTGCAAAATCGTGATTGAAAACGTATCGCGTAAGAAGATCTTCCAATACGCCAACGAGCTCCCCGAGTTGCGACTCACTTCACCGTCATCGATTGGATCTACTTACTGTCGCGCCTTGCGCCGCCTCGCTAAGGTCTGCCCGGAGCAATATACAAGCACGGTCAACGAGTTCATTAACACGCGTAAGCGCAGCGGAAAACTGCGTTAGACATTGCTAACTCCTAAAAAGAACGACGCCCCGGAAACGGGGCGTTTTTCTTTGTGTGTCTAAATCGTGTTTTGGCGCTTTTAAGACTGGTGGTTACTACTCGTGGATCATCGAATCACTGCTTGTATTCGATGAGATGTAAGCACTACAGGGATTTTCCTCTGTACCCAAATCTGGGAATCGCTCATCAGTTAAATATGGAGATATCTATGACTACGAAGACCAGTCTGCAAAGCGGCACTCTGCCGTCTATTGCGGTGGACCCTACAAAGGCGACGGTAACGGCCATCGAGGTGTACGACTCGGGCACTCCGATCGAGACTTGGGCAGAGGAAGTGGTGCGCGAACAGCGCGTGCTTTCGCAGGGTGACGTCAAGGCACACCTGACCGACCTTGAAGCCCGTCGTGTGGCGATTGAGGAGGGTGTGATGCAGCGCGCCAATCATGCGCTGTACTACCTGCTTTCGGATTGCCTTGCTCTCGCAACGCTTGCCTCGACAAACGATCCCTCGAATCTTCGGATGCGTGAGATCGATGCGTTCTTGGCAGCGCGGAAGATCAAAGTGGGAGCGACTGAACCGCTGTTCTCGAAGGTCATCAGCGCCGTCTTCGGCGATGTGCATCGCTCGCGTATCAGCTCTTACCGTACCGTCCTGAAAGCGGCGAGCGCTGCGGGGATCTCGGCTGCCGCACTGCCGGGTTGGATCGAGTCGCAGGGCGGTATCCAGGAGATCCGTCTCGCTGCGAGCGGTAACGGGCGCGATCAGGTGGCTGAGATGGCCTCTCTCGCGATCGACTACCTGCGCGATCAGGGGAGTGTTTTTGCACTGCAGAGTGATGAACTCTCGAAGCAGACCTCAATTGAGAGCAACGGCAAGGAGGTCGTCCTGGTTGCCACCAAGGCACATAACGGGACCTTCATGGTGCACACCGTTATCGAGGACCAGTCGGCTGTGAAAAAGGCGCTGGATGCGTATCAGCGCAAGAACCACGAAGCGATTAAGGAGTTCAAGTACGAACTCAAGTATCGCCCGACGAAGTCTGCCGCCTAACGAAATGGGAGGGGGCGGCAGCGCCTCCTCCCATCTCTCGACGCTATCTATCTACCTCGAGATTGACACCCATGAGCTTCGCACCCACCCAAATCAGCGACATTGTTGTTGCCTCTAACGAGTCGCGCCAACGGCTGAAAGATCTGTGCTCGGGTCTTTACCCGCGCTCGAACACCCGATCCATGATCGTGCTCCTCACCGGTCCCTACGGTACCGGGAAGACCTGCCTCGCAGAAATGCTCCCGGCAGCGCTTGAACACGCCTACTTCCGCCATCGAACTCCCAGTACCGAACCGTTTTCCTACCGATATATCGACTGCCGGAAGACGCCGATCAGCGGGAGCGTGATCGACGACATTCGTCGAGTCACGGAACTCGGTCCACCGCCGGCATTGTCCCGAAACTACGTGATTTGCGACGAGATCGATAACCTCTCTATCGATGACCAACAGCAGTTGTATGCGCTGACCTACCAGTCACGCGTCGTCTTTATCCTCACCAGTAATCATCGCGCGAAGATTGATAGCCGAATCGTGGATAGCGCGATCGACATCATTCTCGATAGTCCCTCGGAAGAACACCTGAAAGATCTCGCGCTACGGATTGCCACGGCGAAAAACGCAATCCTTTTTGAGCAAGAGGCGCTCGATATCGCAAAGCGCTGTAATCACTCTTGGCGCCCGGTCGAAGCCCACGTCGAGGCGGTCATCGCTAATCGAATCGCTCAGCCGATCACCCTGAAGGAGTTCTGTGATCGTAAGCGAATCGACCGCTATGGCCGACCCGACCGACCGCGAGTCTCCGAGGCGGATTACCCGCCGCAGTATATTGACGAGATCCTGATCTCAAACCCAGAGTCGAGAAACGTGGTTGAGAGGCTCGTGACGGGATTCTCTCGACCGCCCGCCGATCGCGCGATGGGTATTCTTATTTTTGGCAAGCCCAATACCGGTCGTAAATCTCTCGCGGCGCTCTTGCCATCGTCCATTGAGCAATGTGCCTACGGTGATAACACTGAGCCGACCGGATTCTCAACCTATGTCTGCTTGAGCGGTCGTGACGGTGAAGCTCTGATCAATGAGATCGCGACGCTACTGAATTTAGTCTGCCTCGAAACGGTTAGCCATCTTCGCTACATCACCCTGATCGATCCAGAGCGATTGAGCGTCGACGCTCAACGAAATTTGAAATCTCTGATGAATCGCCCCGGAGTGGTTTTCATTTTGGTTGCAAGCCGGATTACGACGATCGATTGCGGAGTTTTGGATCGATGCATTCACCGAATTTATCTCGACTATCCGACCCGGGAACAACTTTACTCACTCGCCGAGTCTGTCATGCAATTCCAGGAATTCGGCTCTAAAGATGAACTGACAGATCAGATTCCGGCAGGCGTTTTTAAGAACTACGCGGATTTTTATATCTCGATTGTGAGTGCGTTCCGCAGCGTCAATCAATCAATAGACGATGAAAGTACAGAGTAAGAAAGTTTCAAAGACAACAACGTCTAAATACGGTTAATAACGATAAGGAGTGTTTATGAATTCTGTATCTCAAGCTATTTCTGTTCCTAATCTGGTATCCGAGTTTTTCAAAAAGTATCCGACGGAAGTCATCCCGGTTTACGTCTGCGCCGCAAACTCGCAAGATTGGAGTCCAAATATCATGGCCAATCAACTCCCGAAAATTGTAATCACTCAGGAGCTCGAAGAGGCGGTTGGAGAGTTTTGTGCCGATATTCTTGGGGTTGTCGAGCTCCAGTGGGGGCGAACAGATCGTATTGACGGTCAGTTCACCCTTCGATTGGCGACAAATGGGAAAATCGACGTGGATGTATATCTTCGGAAATATGTCGAAGAATATGTAGAGATTGAAACGACTTATACGATTTAAGTCACCTAAGTCAGATTAGCTCTACCGCCTTCCTCACCGTTTGCGGATCAGTGTCGATGTAACGCTGTAATACAGCAAGACTTCGATGCCCCGAGAGCTGCATAAGGACACGGGCGGCAACGCCCTTGGCGGCAAGGTTGGTGATGAAGCCCCGTCTTCCACTGTGTGAAGACGCTCCTGAGATACCGGCGCCCCGGTAGATGTAATGAAAGACCTGGGCGCCGGTATTGGCGGTAAAGCCCCGATCCGCATTCTTTTGCGTCGTGAAGAGTGCGCGGTTGAGATCCGTAAGTAGTACGGGTTTCAGATCCTTCGTATTGAAGCGATTGAGCAAGTACTGACGAATCTCGTCTTGCGCTTTCTTGGGCAGTAGCACCACTCTGCCCCGATCTCCTTTCGTTTGACTGGGTTTTAGACGGATCTCGTCTTTGATTTCCGCATCCGGGGTCAGTACGTCTCCCAATCTGATACTGACCAACTCTCCCACGCGCATGCCGGTGTAGTGACTGAGCAAGACTAACGCGCGATTGCGCGAGGCATGTTTTCTGCCTGCGATGAAGAGCAGGACTTTGCGAACTTCTCGATCCGATAGAACTCGGGCTTGTGACATAGATATGTTGTCTCCTCTAAATGTAATATTTAGTCGAGATAACTGTGCTCCCATTAGATTCGGTCGGACAACCGGAATTTCGCTAAACTGACTTTTCTAATGGCCTCAATGGCTTACGAAAAAATCTAACTTTTTCGATGTTTCCTTACATTTCATCCGTAGGAGCTGGCCTGAGCGCATAGGCGACGATTCGATGCGCGATAGCAGTCTTGAGTGAGATCCGCTCAGACCCAGTCCTAGGCGGTCCTATGCGGCGAGCGTGTTTCTGGGTCTGATGACATCACGTCGATTTCGGGCAAATAAGTTGCCAAAACCGCTCTTTGATCTCGGAACTTTTTTCGTTGGTTATCGATCAGGACTAAATACTTCTGTCTGCAGAGCGTTATGAGCGCTTTGACAGTCATTACCTACCATCGATAACGAGCTGTGCCCCTCAGATGTTTGGGCACCGAAGATCCCGTGGGAATGCATAGGGTCCGAACTTCTGGGCGATGGCAGAGACAATCCGTCACTACCCCCTATATGGGGCTGCCACTCGAGGTCGTCGACGAGCTGACGGATGTATATCAAGGACGTAAAGACGTGAGTGTTATTACTCAACGTCACGAGCAGGCTACGCGACTACGGCGACCTGCAAACGAGATCTCAAGCGGTCATCTCCGCGAAGATCATCGTTGCGTTGTATCAGCAGCGTGTAAAGGGAGACCGCACAACCGCCCCTTCCTCTTCGAAGACATCGAGAGGTTACGTACAGAGATGATGAGGCGAGAGACTCAGCGAAAGAGTCATCGCGACACTGGGCCAAGCGAGATAGGCCCAGTGTGGCTCGAGATCTTGCGAAAGTGCGAGAGAAATCCAAAAGACCAGATTGCTTTTTATTTGATATCTCTCGTCCATCCCTGGCCTAAGTGAAATATATACATCTGCCGCGAGATGGCTCGCCAGTGAGCGAATAGCGAACGGCAGCGAGCCACGAAGCGGCTAGCGAGTGCTCGTCACTCGCTCTTTGATATCGGTTGATGGGTGATGTCTTTCCCAAACCAAAGACCGCTCTGCTGGTCGTTTAAACGACAGACATGATGGATCGATATCTCTCGACTAGTTGGCTGAGATAGCTAGCAATACCAAAGAGCTTTTCTGCATCTCTGACTAAATACAGACATGAAATGCAGTGAAATACTACCGCCCTTCAAGTGCTACCAAGTCAATGTTCGTCTGAAAAGTGGGCTGTCAGGCAGAACACTGGTCTTTGCCGAGAATCCGGCTTTTGCGCGAGATCTGGCAATCTCACTTTATGGGAATAAGAACCTGATCTCGGTCGTAGTCTCGGAAGATACCAACGAGAGTCAGACTACAAATAAGCCACCCGATCCTGACCAGCAACGGATCAAGGCGTTAAGCAATCAGAAACAGCAGATCAATCAGCAGCTCAAGAACGCCAGAGCCCAGAACAAGCTCAAGAAAGCACAGCAAGCCATGCAATCCATGCGTAGTACCAAACCCGTCAAGTCAATGTGAGTCGATCTATCGTGAAAGTGGGATCGATCACGATGCGTGCATACCAGTGACTACGCTCTTTGAGCGTCTTCGACTCCTTGAATGGGCGCCAGCACTCCCCAGTACTCAATATCTCGCAGGGGATCTGCAACTTGTCGAGTCGATCTCTGATGAGATGCCTAAACCACTCCGTGCCATTGGGCTTTCTGAAGTAGATTTCGCGTCTCAGTATCACCGACCCATCACCCTCGATCGAGATCTCATCGATATCCCCGACTCGTTCGTAAAGGAGTTCGACGGTACGCCCTAGTTCGATCAGCTCTTCTTTGCTGTGATAGCACAGCTTCTTATTGGTACGTGCCAACGTTGCGCCCTCGTATATGACGGAAGACGCTCTGTAAGCTATAGCCGAGAACTGGGCAGGACAACCGAGAGGCGAGATAAATCGAAAGGCCTATGGCCTTCAAATAGTTATCTCACCTCATCGCCTTAATCGAGTGAGTGGATCGATTGACTCGATGTACGTCTCTGCCCACTGAATGAAGTTAATTCGCTGCTCGCCGAGCTTATAGATCAGTGGGACGCCCTTTCTCGCGGCTTTCAAAGCACTGAGATATTCCCGTAGGTTGCTGGCTTGCACCCAATTTTCTGTTTGGGACTCGAGCTGCTTCTTCAGGCGATCTTGGATCTCTTCGCGCGCTCGAGCGAGGGCTCGTTGTTTATTGCGCTCCTCTCGCCGCTCTTCTTCACGCCGCCGTTCTTCTTGGTTACGGCGCCGCTCGTAGGCGTAATGAAGCATCTTCAGGAGAATCTCAGGTATTTTATCTTCGAGAGGCTTAGTTTTCGTTTCACGATAGGCTTGGCCTAGCGTGTAACCGTCAGCGCCGTCATTGAGCTGCATCATCATCGATCCATTCGGGGAAAAGTCGTACCCCGGATGGACGAAATACTCACCCCTCAATTTCGCAAGACGATCTTTATCCCGCCAGGTTCGCTCGGCTCGCTTCTTCCCCTCATAGAGGCGTATCGTGAACCTCCTCCCCTCGACGTCGAAGTAGCCCAGCATCCGATAGTTGCCGTGCTCACGCCGTCCCCAGACCGATTCGTTACCTGCGGGCTTCTGCGCTCGATACTCCCAGCCCATTTGCGCGGCCGCCCTTATCAACGCCTCTACGATCTTCACAGCACGTGGAGCGAGAGACTTCTGAACCTCGACGTTAAAGCCTGGCGCTGCATACAACTTCTCAAGCGCTTCCTTTTTTGGCTCTGGGAGTATTCCGCACTCAACGGCTACTCGTCTTGCGGTAGGCGTTAGATTCCTCAGATCCTTCGGAAACACGATAGTGACCGCCTTCAATTCCTGACGGCGCCGCTCTTCAATATCGTCAAGCGTCGGCGTGCGCGGTGGAATCTCATCGGGCAAGGGCGGCCCCCAGTAAACCGATGTGGGAGTCTCGTCGGGTATGACTTCAGGTAAGGGACGCCAAGGCGGTGGCTTCCCTGCCTTTTTACGATGCCACCACCCCGGACCCGGAACGGGTACCGCTGCTAAGCGACATCGCTTGGCAAGATCACCGCCAGAAATTCCTATCTTTTTGGCAAGTATCGCCAACGGGGTAGTCCACACCAAACGGTAGGCGTCTTCCCGAGCAAGACGATCGTGATTCACTATGGGTTGCATTTGAGTCGATCCAGAATGGATTGAATTAGTAAGGGGCTCGTTCTGTAGCGCAATACGATTCGCCCTTCCTGTCGCTTACGCAACCGACTCGCGATTCCCGCCCAATGCCCTCTTTTTTTATAGTTGCCACCCGCAGAGGCTTACCGCCTATATGCGCGCCCCTCGAATTTCTCTGTTTGGCGCGTATTGCAGACGACAAGTACCGTCTCTACACGACAGAGGCCTTCACCTTAATGGAAGAGAACTGGGACTTAGATCCGGTTGAGTTCACGACCGCTTACGATCCCGCAGTGTCGCTTTATCTGACTGAGTCGTTGTGGAGGTTGGCTGTCACAGAGCATGATCTTGATCAGATTGTCAGGAACAACACCCTCTAAGCCGCAACCCTCTTTGGAGCATTGATGAAATACCTGATCGGGCTAATAGCTTTATCGACGGCTTTGATTTCGAGCGCAGCCACGCCACTCACCCCAGTGCCATTACCGCAAAAAGGTAGTTGTCCGTTTGGTTACAGCAGCGACTCGAAGTACTGCACGCCGAGTAATGGCGCGAAATTCGCGATACTGAAAGGCCCAAGCGGATCGTGCCCATCCAGCTACTCAAGCCAGGGTGCTTACTGCGTCGCGGAGTCGTTCGCCCGATTTGCGTTTGTGAAGTCGGGTGGAAGCTGCCCGTCAGGATATGGCTCGCAGGGTGATTACTGCGTGTCGGATCGCTAAGCGACTTTCGACGCCTTCACTGACTTGTACTTGTCACTGACTGTCGAATTCGCCTCCAGTACCTTCTTGGTCTGACGCCCGCCCAGCTGAGTGATCGCCGTGACCACATCGAGATGGCTGTAATGCTTCTCGATCATAAGGACACTCGTACCCATCTGACGTGCGAGAGTATGAATGGGCACTCGGTCGTAGAGTAATGCGTACGTCGCATAGGCATGACGTAGGCTATAGAGAACTCGCTTCTGCCCCGTCTTAGGATCGATCAGCAGGTTATGTTCGCGCAGGTACGCACAGAACATGTTCTCAAGACTGGTCGGATCGACGAGCTGATAGCGACCTCCTGCTACTTTGACTCGGCACTGGAAGACCAAGTCATCATTGTTGGGTGTGATCAATTCGGCGAAGGGCTGCGCGTGGTTTGGCGTGATGCCGTAGTTGCGCTCTGCGATACGCGCAAATGCTGCCACCGATCGCTCCATCGCGACGATGGTTCGACCGCCCGTTTTTCCTGATACGGGCATCTGCATAGTTCGAACAGGCTCAGGCTTTGTCACCTTAGTTGAAGATTGATTGAGCGTACTCACCTCGTTGGCGGCGTAGTTGTACTTGATCTGCCGCCAGCGGATCCCGAGCGGCTCCTTGCCAGGTCGTACGCCCGTATCCAAGATGAAGTGCACGTAGTCCTTGAGCAGCAGTCGTCGCTCGCGGCTGGTATCGGTACGGGCTCGATCGATCCAGGCATCGAAGTTGCCGAGCACCGCGGCGATCTCCTCGACCTCGAAGCTCGGTCGAACCGCGCCCGCTTTACCCTTGGCAATGAGAGTCGGCCGCTCCTGTTGCGTCAAGAACCCTTGGATAACCGCCTCATCGAAGATCCTGTTCAGCGCCGCGTTGTGCTTGAGCATGGTGCTCTTGGTCGGCGCTTTGCCCATGATCTCGATGCGCTTCTTATCAAGCTGATCGATGACATTGGGCGTGATGCTCGTGATCTCCCGCCTGCCGATCGTAGGCAATATGAAGTCGTTGATGATGCGGGCGTAGGTCTCGTAGGACACTTTGCCTTGTCCAATGGCGATCTCATCTTCCATTCTCTTGAGTGCCAACGCCGCTACATGCTTCACACGCCGAGTCACGACGGGCAAGCCGTTACTGTGACGAACCTCGGCGGCGATATACATCTTGTGAGCTTTCTCGATCGCCTTGGGCAACTCGTGCTCGCCTGTTGAAGCACGCTGCCATAGCCGATTGATTCGATAACGGCACTGCCACACAGCACTGCGCTCACGCCGATACACGATCAGCGTGCGATTCATGACGACATGAGTTGTCTCGAGTGCAGTGGGCATACAAACGACGTTATAGCCGCGCGCTTGGGCGGACAACGCCGTTTGTCAATTTCGGATTTTTTCTTAGAGGTTATCGGAAGGTAATGGGCCTGCTTGGATTCGAACCAAGGACCAAGGGATTCGGCTTTGTGTACTTTTCAGTACTCGCTGGACTTTGCCTTCACCGTGGCTCGCGCTTTAGGTGGGTGCCGTCAAGTCTCTACACCTTCCCTCTCGGGCTTGGCTCGGCGTTGCCATCGTCGTTAAGCACGACATTAGGGTTCGCCGACTTTGACACCATCCCACGTGTAGTTTCCCATCACGTGGCACAACTTTCGCCATGAGTCCCCTGCACTAACCGCTGTGCTACAGGCCCACACTTGAAACCGATACCGATCCTCCCAAACTACACATCTATAGTGCTACTCGCTGACCCCAAAACACCCCGAAAAACGGGGTTCTGAGGTGTGTAAGCGGTGTGTAAGCACTTCGTGAGACTATTTTCGCTCTAACTCCATGTGGCCGCAGCCTTTTTTTCTGAGGCCAGTTTGGTCAAACGGATTATGAGTCCCCTGCACTAACCGCTGTGCTACGGGCCCGCCGGGCGGACAGTTTACCAACGCTCGTCCCCATCCGCTGCGGCCTGCGTGCATCATTCACGCTATCTGACTTACATCCCGTGAAACGCCAAGGAGTCCCATGAAACTGTTCTTCGCACCCGGTGCCTGCTCGCTCGCCTCGCACATCGCACTGCACGAAACCGGCCTCAGTTTTGAGGCGATCAAGGTCGAGGGTCGCGGTCAGAAGACGGCGGGCGGCGAGGACTACCTACGCATCACCGCGAAGGGCTATGTACCCGCGCTTAAACTCGATGACGGTGCGGTGCTGACCGAAGGCACGGCGATCCTGCCGTACATCGGCGACCTGAAGCCCGCGCTCGGGCTCGCCCCCGCAGCGGGCACGATGGCGCGATATCGGATGCACGAATGGCTGGGCTACATCAACTCGGAAGTTCACAAGAACTTCAGCCCGTTCTTCACGCCAGGCACGACGGATGAGCAGAAAGCCGCGGCGAAGGCGAATCTGTCGCGTCGACTGGGCTTCATCGAAACTGAGCTCGGAGGAAGCGCCTTCCTGCTTGGCGATCACTTCACGGTGGCTGATGCGTATCTGTTCACCGTGCTCGGCTGGCTCGGCTACGTCGGCATGGATCTCGGCCAGTGGCCGCAGCTCAAGGCCTATCACGGGCGGATCGCGGGACGACCCGCCGTCCAGGCAGCCATGAAGGCGGAGGGACTTCTCAAATGAGTGATACACCCACGACGCCTCCCGGGTACCTTCTCGTGCAGGGCAAGGTCACCGATATCGAAGGCTTCAAGCCCTACAACGCCGCGCTGCCACCGCTCTACAAGAAATGGGGTGGGTATTACCTCACCGTCACCCCGGCTCCGAAAGTGGAAGTCGCCGAGGGTGATCCCCGTCAGGAGAGCATCCTGCTCGCGCGCTTTCCGTCGAAGGAAGCCGCTTGGGGGTTCTGGAACTCCGCCGAGTACGCCGCGGCCAAAAAACTGCGTGAGGGCAAGGGCACGTTTTTCGTGACCGTGCTCGAGGGCTTGCCCGGAACCTGATCAGCGCCGGCCGAGCAACCAGAAGGTCGACACCGGGCCGATGCCCTTGCAATCGACTTCACCGTGAGGCTCGATGCGAAAGGCTTTTTTGATGGCCTCGGCGGTCGATGCCGAGAGCTGAATGCGGCCGGGCTCAGACGTCGACTCCATCCGACTCGCCGTGTTGACCGTGTGGCCCCACACGTCATAAGCGAATTTGGTGTAACCGATCACGCCGCTGGCGACAGGCCCGGTGCTGATGCCGATGCGGATCTGCAAATCGAGGCGCTCATCGCGGTTGAAACCTCGCAGATCCTCGAACATTCCGAGAGCCATCTCGGCGCACAACTCTGCATGGTCGGGGCGGGGAATCGGCAGTCCGGCTGCGGCCATCCACGAATCACCGATGGTCTTGATCTTCTCGATACCGAGTCGATCGGCGCGCTGATCGAACCGCGTGAACAGCCCATTCAATGCCTGCACCACGCGCGTCGCCGGCATCCGGGCCGCAAGTTCGGTGAAACCTGTGATGTCGCTGAAGAGGATGCTCGCGTCCGGGTAGTTTGCGGCGATGTCTTTCTCGCCGCGCTTGAGTCGATCGGCGATGCGCGACGGCAGGATGTTGAGCAGCAAGCGCTCAGTCTTTAGCTGCTCGATCTCAAGCAATTGCTTTTCGCGATCCAACATTTCCATGCGGCGGTGGTCGCGATCACGCAGGGCCTTCATCAGCAGGTGGTTACGCGTGCGGGCAAGCACCAGCGGTGGACTGATGGGCTTGGTGAGATAGTCCATCGCGCCGAGTTCCAGTCCACGCTTCTCGTCTGAAGAGCTGATGAGGCCGGTTAGAAAGATGATCGGAATGCCGGAGGTCGCCTCGTCCTCACGAAGGCGACGACAGACCTCGTAGCCGTCCAGATCGGGCATCATCACGTCCAGCAGAATGAGGTCAGGCGGCTCGTGTGACATCGCAATGCGCAGCGCCTCGGCCCCGGATGTGCTGACCTTGACTTGATAGTGCCTTTGCAACAAAGTTGTCAAAAGGGCCAAGTTGTCGGGCGAGTCGTCGACAACGAGCACCGTGCACCGACTGAGGTCTATGTCGGCGGGGTGGAGGCTCTGGAGGTTCAATCGTCACCCATCGGTTTCATGATTGGGGATGTTACGCCGATATCCTATTATGGCTGACGCACTGACCGGCCCCAAGGACGACCCATGTACGGAATGATCAACCGAGCGCTCGAAGACATGGTGTTGGCCAATCACGGGCCAGAAACGTGGCGATCCATCCAACGCAAGGCCGGCGTGGATGTCGAAATGTTCGTCCGCATGGAAGTCTACCCCGACTCGATGACTTACTCCCTCGTCGGGGCAGCCAGCGAAATCCTCGGAAAGTCGGTGCCCGATTTGCTGCGGGATTTCGGTTTGTTCTGGGTGCGATTCACCGGCAATGAAGGCTACGGCCCACTGCTCGATGAGGCAGGCGACAACCTGACGGAAGTGCTCTCGAACCTCGATGAGATGCACTTTCGGCTCGGCACCATCTTTCCGATGTACGGCGCGGTGAAACCGGGTCAGGGCATGCAGCCGCCACAGTTCAGCTGTACAGACATCGAGGGCCAGAGCCTGACCCTTCACTACCACTCCAAGCGTGCGGGCCTCGCACCGATGGTGATCGGCCTCGTCGAGGGCCTCGCGGAGCGATTGAAGTGCACGGTCAATATCCGTCAGCTGACTTTCAAGGACCGCGGCGACGACCATGATTCCTTCTCCGTACGCTACAGCTGAACCGGGCAACGAGACGGAAACACTCCTCTTCGAGCTGTTTCCCTTCATCATCGTCACCGACGCGTCGCTGACCGTACATCGCTGGGGTCGTCTGGCAAGCGTGCTGGCTCCGGAACTCGAGCCTGAACGGTCACTGCTCGAGGTTTTCGAATTGCAAGGTGTTCGGCGCGACGACACCCGTATTGATCCGGCCACGTGGCGTTCAAGCAGACCCATCGTACTGAAGCACCGGCAGCACACCGAACGAGTGCTGAAAGGCCAGTTGCAATTTCATGGCGATCACACGCTCTATTTTCTCGGCTGGCCAGTAGTGACTCGGGCCGACGATCTGGTCAGCCTCGGCATCAAGCTAAAGGAGATTCCGCCGCACAACAATTTGAGTGACTTGTTACTCGTCCTGCGCAACAGCCAACTGACCCTGGCTGATGCAGACCAACTCACACAGAAGGCGCGCGAGCGTTCGCGCGAGCTGGAAGCGCTCAACGAGCGTCTTCGCGGCGAAGCTGAACTCGTACGCGCAAGGCAGGCAGCTGAAGCAGCAAGTGACGCAAAATCCCGCTTTCTGTCGCACGTGAGTCACGAGCTGCGCACGCCGATGAACGCCATCCTCGGTTACTCAGAAATGCTGGTCGATGGCTACTACGGTGCAATTCCCCAAACAGCCGCCAGCGTCCTCG
>Ga0315900_10002289_pt1 | contig 29566 bp, 32 predicted proteins | sample LakEriMetagenome_FD_203521 | JGI IMG/M metagenome (GOLD analysis project Ga0315900, IMG submission 203521) | Freshwater fungal communities from buoy surface, Lake Erie, Ohio, United States - Buoy 12 MA114 | ecosystem: Environmental > Aquatic > Freshwater > Lake > Lake biofilm | place: USA: Lake...
GGCGAATATAGGGCGATAGCGCTGAAACATTGCGGGGCTTGCCGGGGCCGGAATCATGATTGCGCCCTTCGGCATAGGCACGGCCCATCAGCGGCGTGAATGCGGCAAGCCGCGCAAGGCCAGCGGCACGGGTCGGCTCCATCAGGTCAAAGCACCCGAAATCCGCGCCACCACCATGGCTTATTTCCGCGGCTTGCGCGGCGATTTCGCCTGCCACTTGCCGGGTGCCTTCTTATCGCGCGGGGGTATTCTACTTTCTGCCTTGCGGGGCGCAGCCTTGCCTTCGGCTACGCTGCGCCTTGGGGATTTGTCGCTGGGTGGGCCCGGTTTCTTGAACCAGGGCGCCTTGGCAGGGGCCGCGTTTTCCACGGCACGCGGCGCTGACACGGCCGGTGCCGGCTTCGCGTGACGGGTCGGCGCATGACCTGGCTTGAGCGGTTGCATCGGGCGAATGGTTATTTCGGCATTCTCGCCAGTTGCCTGGCGGGCCGCGGCCGCAAAACGCTCGGCGGCATAGGATGCAACTTCGAACTGCGTTTCCTGACCCAGGATGCGAATGCGCCCAATCTCCTGGCGCGTCACATGGCCGCGCCGGCACAAAAACGGCAGCAGCCAACGCGGATCGGCATTGCCATCACGCCCGACATCCATGCTGAACCAAATGCCAGAGGCACCGCGCGGCGCTTCCGCAGCCCCTTCCCGCCGCGCTTCGCGCCTTTCGGGCTTTTGTTCGGCGATTTCTTCGGGTGCCGGCAAGGGCGCGCGTAGCATTTTGACCAACGCCGCGGCCAGGGTTTCGCTGGTGATTTCGCTACCGGCCAGCAGGCGCTGGGCGAGGGCCAGATCATCTTCCGAAGCTTCTTCCGCCAAAACGCTGCGCGCCTGTTCGGCCAAGCGTTCGGCATCGCGCGCACGCACCGCGTCGGCCGATGGCGCCGGCCCCCAGGTTGCGGCAACCTTGGCGGCACCGATCAACCGTTCTGCCATGCGACGGCGTGGATGCGGCACCAGCAAAACACTGGTTCCTTTTCGCCCGGCGCGCCCGGTGCGGCCGCTGCGATGCAGCAGGGTTTCCGAATCCCGCGGCAATTCAGCGTGAATCACCAAATCCAATTCCGGCAAATCAATGCCGCGCGCCGCGACATCGGTCGCGACACAAACGCGGGAACGACCATCGCGGAGCGCCTGCAAAGCCCGCAGCCGCTCCGCCTGCGTCAGCTCGCCGGAAAGCGCCACGGCGGGAAAGCCGCGTTCCGCGAGATTGCCATGCAGCCGCGCCACCGCCGCGCGTGTCGCGCAAAACACCATGGCTAGCGGCGGGTTTTCCAGGCGCAGTAAATTCACAACCGCGCGTTCAATTTCATGCGGTGCGACCAGCATGGCGCGATAGGTGATATCGCCATGCGCTTCTCCGCCGCCGCCCACTTCAAGGCGCAGCGCATCGCGCTGATAGCTTTTTGCCAGTGCCGCAATCGCGCGCGGAACGGTGGCCGAGAACATCAGCGTCCGACGTTCCGGCGGCAGGCGATCCAGGATCGCTTCCAATTCTTCCCGGAAGCCGAGGTCAAGCATCTCATCGGCTTCGTCCAGCACCACAACGCGCAGCGCATCGGGCTTTAGATTTCCGCGTTCCAGATGATCGCAAAGGCGGCCAGGTGTGCCGACAATGATATGCGCGCCGGCGAGCAATTGGCGCTTTTCCGCAATGGGATCCATGCCACCAACGCCGGATGCAATGCGTCCGCCGGCGGGGGCGTAAAGCCAGGTAAGCTCTGCCTTCACCTGCAAGGCCAATTCGCGTGTGGGCGCGACCACGATGGCCAGTGGTGCGCCGGGTGGCGGCAGGCGGTCAGCGCCGCCCAGCAATTCCGGCGCGATGGATAAGCCGAAAGCAACCGTTTTGCCCGAGCCGGTTTGGGCCGAGACAAGCAAATCCCGCCCGGCAGCATCTTCCGCCAGGACCGCGTTTTGTACGGGGGTGGGGGCGGCATAGCCGCGTGATGTCAGCGCCGATTGCAGCGCCGCAGGGATACCAGAAAAGGACATGAGGAGTTTGGTCTCGGAAAAAGCAAGCCTTTCCTTGCGCCCCGGCGCCGTGCCGCGTCAAGCGTTGCGTGGTTTTGGGCATTGATCCCGGCGCATGGCTGGGTCACGTTGTGGCGTATTGAAAAGGAGGAACACCATGCAAGAAACCATCATATTCCCAGGAAAGGTCGAATGGTCGGGCGAAAATCCGGGCATTTCGCTGAAGGAGGACCCGAATGGCCCCTTCACCACAATCGCCAGTTTTTTCCGCGTGGTGCTTTCCCCGCATGGGGCTGGCCATGCGCTGGTCTTGATGCAATCCCCGCATGAGGCGAACCCGGCTGATGGGGCGGCAAATTGGTGCCTGACGGATAATGAACCGCTCGCGCGCTGGCTGCTTGCCGAATACCTCAGCCATTTCGGTGCCTTTCGTGGCATTGCGGGGTTGGCGGGCCTGCGCTTCCGCAAGCTGGATGAGGTGAAAAGCGCGGGCGATCCGCGCAGCCATTACAGCGAAAGCGTGCGCGCGGGCGATATGACGGTTTCCATGGCGTGGCAGGGTCTGGGTGAGCCCTTCTGCTTCGCCTTTGCGCCGCCGCAATCCGCAACCGGCAAGCATGTGATGCCAAGCCTATTCATTGGCTGCGAAAGCGCCGCCGTGACGGTGAATGGCGTCCGTCGTCCCGGTGCGCCGATTCCGCGCGAAGTGGCGGGGCACAAGATCAGCACGGCGATGCTTGCCTTCAGTGAGACTTGGCTGCGGGTTTGAGGCAGGCTTGAGGATAAACAGGGCGTGATCCAAACCAGAGGATCATGCCCTGCGCTGGTGATTATGCCCGAACGGAAATGCAAAGCGCTCCCGTCAATATCCCAGGCTGAAATCCACCAAATTGATCAACGGCCGGCCGGCGCGCATGTTGTGGATATTCGACACCACCTGAGGTGCGACGCTGGATGGGATGGTGATGCTGGCGGCATGCGGCGTCAGGAACACCTTGGGGTGCGACCAGAAGCGGCTTTCAGGTGGGAGGGGTTCGGGTTCGAACACATCAAGCGCCGCGCCGGCGATATGGCCGGAATCAATTGCGGCCAGCATGTCTTCCGCGACCATATGCCCGCCGCGCGCGCCATTGATCACATAAGCGCCGCGCGGCAGCGCTGACAGCAGCTTGGCATTCAGTACGCCGCGCGTTTCAGGTGTCAGCGGCAGCAGGCAGATCAGAATATCGCTTTGCGCTGCCATCGCCATCAGCCCATCCGCACCATGGAAGGTCTGCACGCCGGGCAGCGTTTTTGCACTGCGCGACCAGCCCATGACCGGAAAACCAAGCGAGGTCAGCACGCGCGCCGAAGCGCTGCCCAATTCGCCAATGCCCAGAATGCCAATGCGCCGTTCTGCGGTGCTTGGCGCGGAAAGCTCCAGCCATTCCTTGCGTTGTTGCAGCGCGCGGTATTCCGGATCCTGCCGATGGAAGCGCAGCACATTCAGCAGCACCCATTCCGCCATGGCGCTGGTCAGCAACACGTCCTTCAGCCGCGCCACGGGAATACCTGGCGGCGGGCCGGGCGGGCGCAGTAAATGATCAACGCCAGCACCCATGGAAACAATCAGCTTCAGATTCGGATAGCGGCGGAGTTCTATCATGTCATGCGATGTCCAGACCACTGCGGCTTCAATTTCGGCAGGGTCGCCCGCATCAGGAAACAGCCGAATTTCCAGACTGGGATCAACGGCCAGCAGCGCTGCCTTCCAATCCTGCATGGTATGCGCCTTGGTTGAAAGCAGAATGGCCATTACGTTTTTTCCTTTGAAATCGCTTCATCCAGTCGGCGCACAAAAGCGCGCCAATCATCCCGCCGCGCCGCCGCCCATTCCGTACCATCAGGTAGTTTTGCATAAAGGCTGAGGATGCTTTTGGACCAGAGAAAATCAAATTGCTGTGGCGATGAAAGCGCCAGTGCCGCGGTGCGTTCAAACACGCCATCCTTGATTTTCGGCATGATCTTCGTGAGCCACCACCAGCAGCCAATGCCAAGCACCACCATGCCGGCCCATGTGCCGCCTTGCTGAATGCCAAGCGCTTCCAAGGGCGCGCCACCCCATTTCAGCGCAATGAAGCTTGTGGTCAGGATCGTTGCCGTTGGCCAGACATTTTCCCAGGTGCGATAGACCGGGGAGCCTGGCGAATTCATCCGGCGCAGGCTGACGCCAAGCTTCACTTGCTCGGCATCCAGCATCTCTTTCAGGCGTTCCAATTCACTCACTGTAGGGTCGTTGCCTTTTCATTGCTGGTCAGGTCGAAAGCGGCTGCCATCAATTGCCGCGTATAGGCTTGCTTGGGGGCCTCCACCAGCGCAGCGGCTTCGCCTTCTTCCACCACAAGCCCATCCTTCAGCACCGCAATGCGATGCGCCATGGCGCGCACCACGCGGAGATCATGCGAGATGAACAGATAGGCCAGCCCATGGCGCGCCTGCAAATCGCGCAGCAAATCCACCACCTGCGCCTGCACACTGACATCAAGCGCGCTGGTTGGTTCATCCAACACCACCAGGCTTGGCTTCAGTACCATGGCGCGCGCAATGGCGATGCGTTGGCGTTGCCCGCCGGAAAACTCATGCGGGTAGCGTTCCGCCATGCTGGGGTCTAGGCCCACTTCGCGCAAAGCTTCTGCCACACGCGCCAGACGTTCGGGGCGCGGCAAGCTGGCTTCATGCACTTCCAAGCCTTCGCCGATGATTTCCGCGACACTCAAGCGGGGTGAGAGCGCGCCGAAAGGGTCTTGGAAAACTATCTGCATGCGTCGCCGCCAAGGGCGCAGCGCACGGGTGGAGAGCGCCTGGAGATCCTGCCCCGCAAAGACAATGCTGCCCTGGCTATCCGCCATGCGGAGCAACGCGAGGCCAAGCGTTGTCTTGCCGGAGCCACTTTCACCGACAAGGCCAAGCGTTTCGCCGGCGCGCAGCGAAAGGGAAACGCCGTTCACGGCTTTTACCTCGGCTACTACGCGGCGCAGCAGCCCGCGCCTGATCGGAAAATGCACGCGAATGTCGCGCGCTTCCAGCGTTGCCGCCGCATTGGTTGGAACTGGCGCCGGCGCGCCGCGCGGTTCGGTTGCCAGCAGCATGCGCGTATATTCGTGCTGGGGGGCGGCAAAAACCTCAGCGACCTTGCCCTGTTCCACCGCATGGCCATCCTTCATGACCACCACACGATCGGCATGGCGGCGCACGATGGAAAGGTCATGCGTAATCAGCAACATCGCCATGCCAAGCCTTTGCTTGAGCGAGGCGAGCAAATCCAGAATCTGCGCCTGGATGGTCACATCCAGCGCCGTGGTGGGTTCATCGGCAATGAGCAGCTTCGGGTCATTGGCGAGTGCGGCTGCGATCATCACGCGCTGGCGTTGCCCGCCTGAGAGCTGATGCGGATAAGCCCCCAAACGTTCCTCGGCCTGCGGAAAGCCAGCCAGGCGCAGTAATTCAATCACGCGCGCGCGCAAGGCCTCACCGGCCAAGGGACGATGGAGCGTAATGGCCTCGGCGATTTGGCGCTCAATGCTGTGCAAAGGATTGAGCGAGGTCATGGGCTCCTGAAACACCATGCCGGCCACGCCGCCGCGTAATTCGCGGAGTTGCCTTTCATCCGCATCCAGTACGGAGACGCCATCCAGCGTGATGGACCCAGCCGGATTACTGCCGGCGCTAGAAAGCAAACGCAGACAGGAAAGCGCGGTGACGGATTTGCCGCTGCCGCTTTCGCCCACCAGTGCCAGTGTTTCGCCAGGCTGCACATCAAAAGAAACGCCGTGCACCACTTCCCGCCCGCGAAAGGCAACCGACAAATCGCGCACCGAAAGCAGTGCCATCAGCCCTGACCTCCGGGGAGTTTGCGCGGGTCAAAGGCATCGCGCACGGCTTCGCCCACAAAAATCAGCAGCGTCAGCATGCTGCCCAGCACCAGGAAGCTGGTCAGCGCAAGCCAGGGCGCGTTCAGATTATTCTTGCCCTGATTGACCAATTCGCCGAGCGAGGGCGAGCCGGGCGGCAGACCAAACCCCAGAAAATCGAGCGAGGCCAGCACCGTGACACTGCCTGACAGGATGAAGGGCAAAAAGGTAAGCGTCGCGACCATGGCATTCGGCAGGATATGGCGCTGCATGATGCGCGCATCGGAAACGCCCAAAGCCTTGGCAGCGCGCACATAATCGAAATTCCGCCCACGCAGGAATTCCGCACGTACCACGCCGGTCAGATTCATCCAGGAAAACAGCAACAGGAAGATCAGCAGCACCCAGAAGCTCGGTTCAATCACACTGGCCAGAATGATCAGCAGGAAAAGCTGCGGCATGCCGGACCAGATTTCGATGAAGCGCTGGAACAGCAAATCCGTGGTGCCGCCATAAAACCCCTGCACCGCGCCGGCGGCGATCCCAATGACGGAGCTGATGATGGTCAGCGCAAAACCGAACAGCACGGAAATGCGAAAGCCATAAATTACCCGTGCGAGCACATCCCGCGCCTGATCATCGGTGCCCAGCCAATTGCGCGCCGAAGGAGGCGCAGGTGCGGGGCGCCCCAAATCACGCACCACACTCCGGTAGGAATAGGGGATCAGCGGCCAGATCAGCGTGGCACCTTTGGCCTCAATTTCTTCGCGAAAGCCACGATCATGCCAATCGGCCAGCGTGGGCAAACCATCTTCGATAATGTCGCTTTCAGCGTAATCCACCAGCACCGGCGCATACCAGCGCCCATCAATGCGTGCCACGATGGGCCGGTCATTGGCCAGGAATTCAGCGAAAAGGGTGATGAAAAAAAGCACACCGAAAATGATCAGGGACCAATAGCCGCGCTTATTGGCGCGGAAATTCGCAAGCCGCCGCTGCGTCAGTGGGGAAAGCGTCATCGCCGCGCCTCAAAATCAATGCGCGGGTCCACCAAAGTATAGGTGAAATCACCGATGATCTGCATCACGAGGCCCATCAGGGTGAAGATGTAAAGTGTTGCGAACATCACCGGGTAGTCACGGCGAATGGCGCTTTCAAACCCAAGCAGGCCAAGCCCATCGAGCGAGAACACAATCTCCACCAGCAGCGCGCCGGTGAACAAAATACCGATGAACGCCGCGGGGAAGCCCGCGATGATCAGCATCATGGCATTGCGGAAAATATGGCCATAAAGCACGCGGCTTTCGGAACCGCCCTTGGCGCGGGCCGTCAGCACATATTGCTTGCCGATCTCATCCAGAAAGGCGTTCTTGGTAAGCATCGTCAGCGTGGCGAAGCCGCCAATCACCAGCGCGATGGTGGGCAGCACCATATGCCAAGCGTAATCCATGATACGCGCGCCAAGTGACCAGGTCTCCGACCCTGGACTGTTCAGCCCGCGCAGCGGGAACCATTGAAAGAAGGAACCGCCGGCGAAGAACACCACCAGGACAATCGCAAACAAAAAGCCCGGTATGGCATAGCCAATCAGCACCACCGCCGATGTTGCGACATCAAAGCGCGAGCCATCACGCACGGCCTTGCGGATGCCAAGCGGGATGGAGATCAGATAAATCAGCAGCGTGGACCAAAGTCCGAGTGAAATGGACACCGGCATTTTTTCGATGATCAGGTCAATCACTGGCCGGTCGCGGAACAGCGATCGCCCGAAATCGAAGGTCAGATAGCCCAGGATCATTTCCTTGAAGCGCGTGGTCGCGGGTTTGTCGAAGCCAAAGGCGCGTTCGATTTCAGCAACGATGGCGGGATCAAGCCCGCGCGCCCCGCGATAAGTGCCAACCGGGCCTTCGCCGCCACCACCGCCCATGCTGCGCTGTTCCAAGGCATTGGGCGTGCGGATTTCGCCACCGCCTTCGCCGGTGATGCGCCCCATGGTCTGGCCTTCGCCGCGCAACTCCGCGAGCATTTGTTCAACCGGCCCGCCGGGGGCGAATTGCACCACGGCGAAATTGATCAGGATGATCCCGAACAGGGTCGGAATCACCAGCAACAAGCGGCGAAGAAGGTAGGCTGCCATCGCTACAGGTTGCGCCGGGCTTCCGCCAGCGCAGCGTCGCGCGCCGGGTCTATCCACCAGCCGCCGGGAAATCCGAGACCAAAGCGCGGCATGCTCGGCGGCAGGCCGAAGCGTTCCCAGAAGGCGATGCGGAAGCTGCGGCTATGCCAATGCGGGATCATGTAATTATGGTGCAGCAACACGCGATCCAAGGCGCGGGTGCGCGCAATAAGCTCGGCCTGATTGGGTGCGGCGATGACCATTTCCACCAGCTCATCAATCACCGGGTCGCAAATGCCGGCAACGTTCTGGCTGCCATTCTCGCGCGCCTTGGCGCAGGTCCAGTAATCACGCTGTTCATTGCCGGGATGAAACCCCTGGCCGATGCTGTCAATTGTCATGTCATAATCAAAGGCATCCACGCGCACCTGATATTGCGCAGGGTCCACGGTGCGCACGCGCGCTGAAATGCCAAGCCGTTCCAGCCATTGCACATAGGGCAGCGCCACGCGTTCAAAAGTCGCGCCTTGCAGCAGGATTTCGAATTCAAAGCGTCGGCCTTCGGCATTCACCAGGCGGCGGTCGCGCACAATCCAGCCCGCTTCACGCAACAGTGCCAGCGCGCGGCGCAACCCTTCGCGGTTATTGCCGGAACCATCGGTACGTGGCAGGCGATATTCCTCAGTGAAAACAGGCTCCGGCACACGGCCGCGATACTGGTTCAGGATTTCCAATTCGCGCCCTTCCGGCAGCCCGCGTGAGGCAAAATCAGAATTGGAAAAATAGCTCTCGGTCCGCGTATAGGCGCCATAGAACAGGTTGATGTTCATCCATTCATAGTCGAACACTTCAATCAAGGCGCGCCGCACCCGCGCATCCTGAAACAGGGGCCGGCGCAGATTGACGGCGAAGGCCTGCATGCCGGTTGGGATTTCGTGGCGAATCTCGCGCTTGGTTGCAAGACCGCGGCGCGCGGCAGGAAAATCGTAACCTGTCGCCCAATCGCGCGCGACATTTTCCGTGCGGAAATCGATCTGCCCGGCCTTGAAGGCTTCAAAGGCGACCGTGGTGTCGCGGAAATATTCGTAGCGGATGGCATCGAAATTCGACATGCCGCGCGTGGTCGGCAGATCGCGCCCCCAGTAATCGGCGACGCGGCGCAGCACCACGGTGCGGTTCGGCTCAAATCGGTCAATACGATAGGCGCCAGAACCCAGCGGCAGATCAAGGCTCGGCCGCGTGAAATCGCGCCCTTCCCAGAAATGCCTCGGCAGGATGGACATTTCCCCCATGATCATCGGCAATTCGCGATTTTCATTAGTGCGGAAACGATACGTGACGCGCCGCGCATCTTCCGCCACCACTTCCGTTACATCCGCCCAATAGGAACGGAAGAAGGGCCGACCATTGGCGCGGAGTGTATTGAAGGTGAAGACCACATCTTCGGCGGTGATCGGCCTGCCATCATGCCAGCGCGCCCCTTCGCGCAATTCAAACGTCACACCGCGGCGATCCACCGGTAATTCGATGATGCGCGCCAGATGCCCGTATTGGGACAAGGGCTCATCCAGATTGCGCGCCAGCAGCGTGTCATAAATCAGGTTGCTGCCAACCGCCGGTGTGCCACGCAGGATGAAGGGATTGAAACTGTCAAAGGACCCGATGGCGGTGAGCGTGATCTCACCGCCCTTGGGCGCATTCGGGTTTACCCAGGGCCAATGGGTGAAATCCGCGGGCAAAGCGGGCTCCCCCAGCAGGGCCATGGCATGGGTGCGCACCACCTGACCGGGCCTATCGCCCCCGGCAGGCATGGCGGCGCGGGCCGCTTGGGGCAGGCTGGCAAGGGCGGCGCCGAGCGCCAAAAGGTCACGTCGTTGCATAGGCTTCAGGATGGGGGTTCAGGGCGCCCGGGGCAATGGCGCTGTGTTTCAGCTTTGTAAAAGATGAACCGCTTCCGCCAGCAGCCTGGGGTCACCCAGCGCGATCACGCGCCCATCGCTGCCCGGATGCAGCGCCTGGCCGGCCCAATCAGTCACGCGCCCGCCTGCCCCTTCAATCACCGGCACCAGGGCGGCCCAATCCCAGACCTTCAGATCGCTTTCCGCCACCACATCAATCAGGCCAAGCGCCACCAGCCCATAGGCGTAGCAATCGCCGCCCCAGGTGACGCGCCGCGCGCCCCGGCGCAGCCGGTCAAAGCCTGGGCGATTGGTGGCGGAGAACATATCGGGGCTGGTGCAGGAAAGCTCGGCCTCGGCCAGGGTGGGGCAGGGGCGGCAGCAGGCCGTCCCGGCAAAGGGGCCGGAAAACCGCGTGGGCTGGCCCGCCACACCCAGCCAGCGTTCGCCGGTGATAGGCTGGTCAATCAGGCCAAGCACAGGCTTGCCACGATGGAGCAGCCCAAGCAGGCTGCCAAAAATTGGCCGGCCGGTGACAAACGCGCGGGTGCCATCAATCGGGTCCAGCACCCAGACCCATTCCGCATCCGGGCGTTCTTCGCCATGTTCTTCGCCGATCACGCCATGATCCGGGAGGGTTTCGGCCAGAAGGGCGCGAATCGCTTCCTCGGCCTCACGATCTGCGCGCGTGACGGGGCTGGCATCGCCTTTCGCTTCCACCAGCAGGGCGGAACGAAACAGAGGCCGGATCACGGTCGCTGCCCGATCAGCGGCGGCTTCCGCCACCGCGATGAAGTCTTGCGGGATCAGGGCGCAGGCGCGTTCGGCGAAATCGAACGCAGATAGGCGATCAAATCCGCGCGGTTCTGCACGCTGGCAAGCCCGGCATAGGACATGCGATTGCCCGGCGCATAGGCGCGCGGATTGGCGAGCCAGGCATTCATATCCTCATAGTTCCAGACCTTATTGGCCATGGTGCGCAGCGCGGCGGAGTAGTTGAACCCATCAATATGGGCGTGCTTGGCGCCAATAATGCCATAGAGGTTCGGGCCAACGCCGGAACGCCCGCCTTCATTGAAGCTGTGGCAGGAAGCGCATTGGCGCTGCGCGATTTGCTGTCCGGATTGCACATTGGCGGCCGCAAGCAGCGGTGAGATGGGATCAAGCGCCGGGGCGGCCGGGGCCGCGGCCACCGGGGCGGCCGCAGGCTCACCGATTTGAATGGCGGCTTGCTTCGGCGTTGTCGGGTGCACGACCAGGCGGCCAACAAGGCCCGCCATGCCGAAGGTCACACCTGCCGTCAGGATGGCAGCGAAAATCTTGTTCAGTTCAAGACTGTTACTCATGGCCAAGCTCTTCCTCACACCGGGCGCTGCCAGCCGGTTTGCACCCGGGGACACGCTTCTTTAGAACGCCGGGAACATATAGATCACCCACCCCGCCGACAAGGCGGCCGGAGCCCTTTTCCTTGCGTCCTATCCTAGTTATCCCTGCCCGCATGGCCGCGACCCGCCTGCCCGGCAAGCCGCTGGCCGATATTCATGGCCGCCCCATGATCGCCCATGTGCTGGACCGCGCCCGGGAAGCGGGGATCGGCCCCCTGGCCGTGGCCTGCGCCGAGGAGGAAATCGCCGAAGCCGCCCGTGCCGCCGGCGCCGGCGCCCGCGCCGTGGTGGTGGCCGATGATGTGCCATCCGGCACGGATCGCGTGCAGCGTGCCATGAAGGCTTTGGACCCCGCTGGCGATTATGATGTGGTGGTCAATCTGCAAGGCGATTTCCCGACCATCCGGCCGGAGACACTGCGCGCCGTACTGGCCCCGCTGGAAGACCCCAGCGTGGATATCGGTACGCTGGTTTGCCCCATCGCGGATGAGGTTGAAGCACGCACCGATTCCTTCGTGAAATGTGCCTGCGCCTTCACCGGCGATGCCATGGTGGCGCCGGCATTGTATTTTTCGCGCCTGCCGATCCCCTGGGGGGATGGGCCGCGCTGGCATCATATTGGTGTCTATGCCTATCGGCGCGCTGCGCTTGACCGTTTCGTGACGCTGCCGGCGAGCCCGCTAGAGCTGCGCGAAAAGCTGGAACAGCTCCGCGCCCTGGAAGCCGGCATGAAAATCAGCGCGGCGCGGGTGGAACACGGCCCCTTCGGCGTGGATACGCCCGAAGATCTTGAGCGCGCCCGCGCCCTTTTGGCCCCTTGAAGGATTGAACCATGTCTGCCCATCGCATTGCCTTCCAGGGCGTACTCGGCGCCTATTCTGATCTTGCCTGCCGCGCTGCCTATCCGGGATCAGAGACCCTGCCCTGCCCTTCCTTTGAAGCGGCCATGGCGGCGCTGCGCGATGGGCAATGCGATCTGGCCATGCTGCCGTGCGAAAACTCCCTGGCAGGCCGCGTGCCCGATATTCACCGCATGCTGCCCGATTCCGGGCTTTTTGTGGTGGGCGAGCATTTCCAGCGCGTGGAACATTGCCTACTGGCGCCCAAGGGCGCGAGCCTTGCCACGCTGAAGCGCGCCCATAGCCATCCGGTCGCCTTGGGCCAGGTGCTGCGCCTGCTGAGGGACATGAACCTGACCCCGGTGATTGAAGCCGATACGGCGGGTGCGGCGGCGCTGATCGCCGAACGCGGCGGCGTGGAAGATGCCGCCATTGCCAGCGAATTGGCCGCCGAAATCTACGGCTTGGAAGTGCTGAAGCGGAACGTTGAGGACGAAGCACACAACACCACGCGCTTTTATGTGATGTCCCGCGACCGGTCCGACCCGCCCGCAGATGCGCCCAATGTGGTGACCACCTTTGTGTTTCAGGTGCGGTCCATCCCGGCGGCGCTTTATAAGGCGCTGGGCGGCTTTGCCACCAATGGGATCAATATGACCAAGCTGGAAAGCTATATGGTCGGCGGGCGCTTCGCCGCGACGCAATTCCTCTGCGATGTCGATGGGCATCCTGATCAGCCGGCGCTCCGCCGTGCTTTTGAGGAGCTGGCCTTTTTCTCCTCCTCCATGAAAATCCTGGGGGCATATCGGGCGCATCCCTATCGGCTGGAGCAATCAAGCCCGGCGGAATAAGAGCTTGGCCAGAGAGCCCTTCCCTTCAGGGCGCTGGTCAGGCTAGAAGTCTTTGAGAGGACCCGTAGCTCAGCTGGATAGAGCGTTGCCCTCCGAAGGCAAAGGTCGTACGTTCGAATCGTATCGGGTCCGCCAATTTTTCAATAGGTTAGAAGCCCCTCTACCGGCACCGGCAGTAATCTAGCTACCACATAGCTACCACCAAAGCGGCAATCGGCGCCGGAAATGGTCAATCATCCGCCCGCGGCGGATGGGGCAGGCGTGGCAGAACCACAGCGGATTTTTCGCAATTCACCGCCCGGCGCAGCGTATCGCGGGCGGCTTGGGTTTGGCCGGTTTCCAGCAGCGCAACAGCTTGCCGGATCGCCGCGATTAGCTCTGCCGGGTCGAGGGTCATGGGAAAAACCGCGCCGCGTGGTCATCGCTGCCGGCCTCTGGCGCAGGATCAACGGCAGCGCGGGCGCGCGGGGTCAGGCCGAAATCGCCCAACATCCGCGCAGCATCCCGCCGGGCAGCTTCCAGAATCCGCACCGCCGGATGGGGCTTCACGCCATCAGCCCCGGTTGGCGTTGTCAGCCCCTCCGCCGCGATTGTCGCCCGCGCCACGCCAACATCCTCCAAGGTTTCGGAAAGCAGCCCCAGGGCAGGCAAATCGCCGGCGGTCAGGGTGCCACGCTCGCAGCAAACCGCGGCAAGCCCTCGCCAATGCTCCGCCGCGGCTGGCGATAGATGCGCCGGCGGTGGCGGTGGCGTGGCCAGCCTTTCGCCGGCTTGCGCTGAAATGCGGCTTGGGCGGCTGGTGCCTAGAACGGTCTTGGTTGCTTGGTTTGAGCGATGGTTCGGCATGGTGTTGCCCTCTCGAAAAAGTTTCACGAATTGGCACGCTGCGCGCGTTTGGCCCCCATAGCGGTTCGGCGCCCCCCCCGAAGAATCACCCCGCCCCCGGGGGGTAGCGGCCATCCGTCAGGGTCGCAGCCTGCCGAGCCCCGCCATCCACCGCGACGGCGGACGTTGTGATGATGCTCGCATAGGCTCCGCAAGTTTTCTGGCGTATCGGCCCCGCCATCCCGGCGCGGCTTGATATGGTCCGCCACGCTGGCCCTGTTTGGGCAGCCTGCAACCGCGCATCGGTGGCCATCACGGCGCAGGATGGAAGCCCTAAGCGCCCGCCATTCTTTGCTTATGTAGTAGGGATCAGACATGCTTTTTCCTTTCAGATCAGGCAGCGCCAAGGCGGTGCGGCTTGGTGATGGTGTTCAGCCCTTTCGGCGGTGGGTGGCAGGCATTGCAGCGCCAATGCTCTGGCCCGGCTTCATCCGCACCACGCCACCAGCCCAGCCCGGCGCAGCAGGAACATGCGCCCGGCGCCATGCGCGCCGATCGGAAAGCAGCACCGCGGCCCGGCCCGAAAGGCATATCGCGCCAGTCGGCAGGCGGTTGCACCGGGGGCGGTGCCAGGCGCATGGCCAGCAGCGCGGCCACATCCGCCTTATGCTGCCGTAGTGCCTGCACCACATCCGCCGGCGGTTCGGCTGCCGCGGTCATCAGCACGCGACCATCAGGCGCCAAGGTGAAGCGCAATCCGGCGGCCTCCGCTTTGGCCAAGACGGTGGCGGCGGTCATAGGTCCGCACTCCATCCAGCCGAAGGCGCCAATGCGTCAGCGTCAGCGGTGCCGATCGGCATAGGGGGCATAGGGGGCATAGGGGGGGCATCGCCCTCTGGTGCCTGCCGAAGCGCATAACGGTCCGCGCCCCATCGGCCTTCGCTTGGGCTGCGCGTCAGCACGAAGCCTGCCGCCCTTGTGCCATCCAGCGCCCGCACCACGCTTGCCAGATACTGCCGCCCGCGCCCGGCAGGATCAGCGGCGGCCTTCACCGCATCGCCCAAATCCGCCACCGCCATGGGCGTGCTGCCGTGCGCTTTCCACCAGGCGCCAAACATTTCCGCCACGCGCTGCCGCCGCGGGTCTGCCGCCTTGGCGTCCGCAAGGCGAAGCGCAGGATCAGCGCAACCAAGCGCCAGCAGCGGATCACGGCACCAGCGGCCCCAATCGTGAAAGCTGCCTAGGCTGCGCCCCTTTGGTAGATCATCGCCAAGCAGCCGGCCCCATCGCCAGATTGTCAGCGCTGCCGCCAATAGATCAGCGCGGGCGGCAATCGTTTCGCCAAGCAGATCGCCGCGGAAATCGCGCGTTTCGGGGTCCTCCATCCCGGCGTCGAGTTCAACGGTCACGAAGCGCCGCGCCAAATCCTCCGAAAGGCGCAGCCCGTTGCCAGTCACAGCAACGAAGGCGGTGGGGTTCAACGCGACAGTCGCGCTCCGCCCCAATGGTCGCACCGCTGCCGGCCTTTCCGTAATGGCGGAAGCCAGCACATCGGAGCGAAGCGCGGTCGAGTTCATATTGTCGAGAAACAGCGTCGGCGTTGCTTCGATAAGCGCCGCGGCAATGCGCTTGTCGAGTTCCTCCGCGGTGGCGCCGGCGGTCATTGCAACCGGCCTTGTGCCGAAGGCGATGGCGACAATACAGCGCACCAGCAGCCCCTTGCCGGTTCCGGCGCCGGAATATTCTGGCGCGCGTGCCAGCAGCGCCGGTGCAAGCCATAAGCATGGCCGGCAGATCGCAGTCAGCAGCGCGACCAGAAAAGCGCTTTCGTCAGCGCCGGGCGGCTTGGCCGAATCAACCACCGAAACCACCGCGCCGGGTTCTGTTATTCGTTCCGAGTCGGCAAAGGCGAAACTGCGAAACCATTGGCGCAGCTTCATCAGCGCCGCGGCAGCATCATCACGCGATGGTGATGCTGGCACATCCACCGCCGGCACGGCTTCGCACCATAAGCGCGAAGTCGCATCATAGCCTTCCGCTGCGCGGATGGTTCCATCACTATGCAACAGCGGCGCCGATGTTATGCCATCCAGCGGACGCAAGCCCCAGGATGCGCGGTCATCCAAATACAGCTTGGCCACGCGTTCCGGCAGCGTAATGTCGGCGCGTTCCATCGTGCCGTCTCGATTGCTGAACCATTTCCAGGGTCGGGCGATGCGGTGACATTCTGTCACTACGCCACTAATCGAAAGCGGTTCGACAACAAAGGCGCCGCGCGTTCTATCGCGGGCGATGCGCGCCGGCCCGCCTCGATCGAAAAGATTCGGCTGCGCTGCCAGTAGCTTCGCAAGTTCCGCGGCAGTATCGGGCAAGTCTGCACTATTCACCAGCAAATCGGCCCTGCCGCGCGCATCACCGGCAGGCGCATCGGGTTCGGCTTCCGCTTGTTCCTGCCGTGTTCCGCGCAAGGCTGCCGCGCGCAGCGCTTCCAAGTCCGCCACAGGGATGCGGTGGCGCTGCGCCATATCGCGGCGCGTCGCAAGCCAATCCTCTGGCGCCATTGCAGCAGCCCGCGCCACATCCGCGCGCAGCCGATCGCCGGGCGATGCGCTTTCGGCTTTCTCCGCCATCGCTTCATCCAGCACACGCGCAGCGTGTCGGCGGTGACGCCTTCCGGCAGCGTGTCCGCCAAATCCCATCCATCAGGCCAATCGGCTGGCACATCCAAAAGCACCACGCTGGCAGCGCCGGCAGCGGTGGCGGCCTTCACCACATCAGCGGCAGCCTTGCGGCCCGGCTGGTCATTGTCTGGCCAGATCGCCACGCGACGGCCTTGCAGTGCTGACCATTCAGCTTTGGCAACCGCTTGTGCGCCACCAAGCCATGCAATCGGCACCAGATCAGGGAAGGCTTGCGCGGCAGCGTCGGCAACCTTTTCGCCTTCCACCACCAACACCGGCGCGGATGGCTGCGCTGCCAGGCGGTCAAGCCCATATAGCGGACGCGGTGCGGGCGGTGCCTTCCAGCGCCAGCCATCCGCGCCGCAAGTCATCGGCAAGATTTCCTTGCGCGCGCCGGGCGGATCAAACCGCGCGACAATGAAAAGCAGATCGCCGGCGGCATCAGTATAGCGCCAGATCGCGCTTGGCGTTCCTAGGCGATTATGGCGCAGCTTGGCCGGCAGCGGGCGCGGCGCCGGCATGATCGGCGCCCATGTGTCAGCGTTCATTGCGCGCCTCCATCCCCAGCATCGCGGCCAAGCGCTGCGCGGCTTCTAGCTGCCGCACGCGCCACACGGCTGCCGCCAAGCTGACGGGATCGCCACCGCGGCAACCGGCAGCGAAATCGCACCAGGCGCCGCGCCGATCGCCGGTCAGCGCCACGGCAAGCGAATCGCCCGGCTCGCCTTCCAGGCTGCCGCACCGGAATTGCGCGCCGATTTTGCGGCCCCGCGGCAGGATGCGCGCCAGCACATCCGGCAGTCGCGCCAAGGCTGCGCGGTTCACGGCATCAATGAGAAGATGACTGGTCATTGTGCGGCCTCCATTTCACGCAACGCTGCCAGCGCTGCGCCAAGGGTGGCGAAGGCTATCGGCAAGCGCTGACCAGGCAGGGCGATGCAGGCGCGTGGCAGCCCTTCGGCGTCGCGCAGATCATCGCGCAGCACCAGCTTTGCGGCAGGCTTGTGGATGTGTGGCGCGCTGGTTTTCCGGCGCTGGTTTCGATGTTTTTCAGTCGTCACGTTAAGCGCTCCAATCGGATGCGCGGCGCGTAAAGGCTGGCAAAGTCGGCAGCGTTGCGCTATAGAAAGCGCTCCCAAGTTTTCGCCGCTTTCCCGCCCGGTTGCCTTTGCGCCGGGCGGTTTTCTATGGGGTTATGGTCGGCAGCCTAAGCGCTATCGCCAGCAGCGGCAGCGCAATGGCTTGGGCGAATATCACCATGATGACCGCGCGCATTATGCTGCCTCGCTTGTCGAGCAACGCGGCGCGGATGCGGTGCGCTGCGCCCAATCAAGCGCATCCTGCCAGCGGTAAACAGCCCGCCCGCCAAACAGGCGGAAAGGCGGACCACCGCCGCGCGTTGCTTTGGTGGCCAAGGTTTTCGGGCTGATAGGGAAGCCGGCGGCGGTCAGCGCCTCGGCAATTTTCTGGCGCGTCAATTGCGCGTCGGGTGTGTCTGGAAGCATGGGCTTAAGCGCTCCATCGGTTTGCACGCGGTGGCGTGCGGTTGCGATGGTTCGCTGTTAAGCACATAAAAAATCGCCCCAGGGGGGGCAATTCTTACTCTATTCTGCCCCGTCCCTCCATGGCGGTCGCTTCGCCGCACCGCGCGGCTTACCAGACATTTTCCGTCGGGCTTCGCGTTCATCCTTTAGGCCAATACGCTCGGCTAAGGCATCGTGCGCTTCTTTGTAAACTGTCCCGGCTTCCCTGATTTCCGAGAAAAGATCGCCAAGATGTTGGGCTGTCCCGGCGCGACGATACTCTGAAAAAGCTTCCCATTTTCCCGCTCGCAATCGCAGGGCCTCGGGTAGCAACGCTAGGGCCTTGCCGGGTGCAAGGGGCGGCTCATTCTTTCCGGGCGCCCCCTGCTTCCCATCCTGATATTCAGGCGGACGGTTACCCCAGGCCAAACTATGCAAATCAGTGCTTGTCTTTTCAAGAAATGCACGAAGCTCGAAAGGCATTTCAAATCGATTCCACTTATATCCAGAGGCTTGGCCTTGCAGCCAAAAGCGAAACCCCCGCCAAGCGTAAAGCGGGTTACCGGTTTCGCGGTATTCTAAAAGGCTCGTCATACAGAAGTGCCGATAGATTCCGCCCGCGAAGGAATCGTGTCGCTTAGCCATCGCCCCCTCCTATGGCCCCTATGGTCCCTATGCTTCCCGGCCCCGCGCCGCGCGACGTGAAGCCCGGCTGCGCGGCCCTTGCACCACATCGGCGGCAGCTTCGCCGGCCATCTTGCGCGGCAGGCGGAAAAGGACGCACTCGCTTTCTTCTCGATCCACACAACAAAAGGCGATAGATGATTTTCTAACGCGGGCTGTAAAAATGGTGGGGTTCGGATTGAACAAGCCCCTATGCCCTTGGGCAAAACCCTTCGCGGTTTCTATGTCCAATGTCCAAGATAACCCCTTGCCGGATTGCCTATCACCGCCCCGAAAGAGCGTGATCATCGGCGGCAGGCTGTCATAGAAGCGCCGTGCTTCCGGTTCCATGCAATCGGCGCTCCATCCCAGCCTGAAAGCGCGGAAACAACGTGCATAATCGCGGTGCGGGATTCTATCAAAGCTAGGCCATTCTTGCGCGACATAGGGCCAAAAGCGCTGGCATCTCTCAAAATACTCCGGCACATTTTCGAGGAAGATATCGAGGAAAGCGCCGGGCCTTTCGTGGGAACCATAGCAATCCAATTCAGACAAGATCGGATCATCGGGAATATCGCTTGTCATGCGCGCGTCTTTCTTTGTGGCTGGCGCGGTCCTTGCACCACATCGGCAGCAGCTTCGCCGGCCATCTTGCGCGTGATGGTGGCGGCAATCCGATCGGCGGCAGCGGTCAGCGCATCACCAAGATGGATATAACCGCGCGTTGTGCTGCCGCTGCCCTTATGCCCGACAAGCATCCCAATCGTTGCTTCCGTATAGCCCAAATCATTGCCCAGGCTGACGAAGCTATGGCGCAGCACATGGGGCGTTATATTGGGCGGCAAATTGCCAAGCTTGGCGATACGCTCAAACATGCCAGGGAATCCCGTCATGGTTCCTTCACCGCGGACGGGTGGAAACACAAGCGCATCAGGCTTGCCGGGCGATTGCGCGCGCAGCACATCGCAGGCAGCGGCAGAAAGCGGGCGGATGCTCTCGCCTGTTTTGGAATCGGGCAAGCGGGCGGTGCGGCGCGGCAGATCAATCATGCCCCAGGTCAGCGTCAGCGCTTCACCGCTGCGCCAGCCGGTCAGCGCCAGAAAGCGCATCGCCGCAACAGCGGCAGGCCATGGCGCCGATCGGGCAGGCGCACCAGGCTGGCGCGGCGCCGGCGGTTGCGCTGCCGCGGTAAGCGCCTTGCCTAGATCGGCATATTCCGCATCGCTTAGGCGTCGGCTGCGCTGACCATCAGCAAATCGCGTCACGCCTCGCACCGGGTTTGCCGTAATCAGATCGCGCCTTTCGGCATAGGTGAAAATGGCGCCAAGCAGGCCGATGGTTCGGGATGCTGCGCCCTTGCCGCCGCGGATATTCGAAACCGCCCGCGGCTTGTCCAGCTTCACGCGGCGGCTTTCCTTGCCTGCCGCAATATCCTCCATGAAGCCTTGCACATCGGCGCGCTTCACCGCCTTAACCTTAAGGTGGCCAAGCTTGGGCAGGATATGTGCCGCGATGCGGCTTCGATCGGTGGCCAGCGTGCTTGCCTTTTTGCTTATGCCCTTGCGTGTCAGCAGCTTCCCGGCTTCCGCGTCGGCGAGGTAGCGCTCACATAGTTCCTTCACGGTCATGGCGCGGCGCGTTTCCAGCTTTTGCGCTGCCGGATCAGCACCACCGATAACCTTGGCGCCAATGGTCTTGGCCATCTGCCGCGCATCGTCTGGCGTCAGCGGCCCCCACCGGCCAATGGTGTGAAAGCGCTTCCGTCCTTCCGCGGTCCGGTAAAGCAGAATGAAGGCAACCGCTGCGCCTTTTTGGCGTCGCGCGCCAAAGCCCGGCAGGCCGGCATTGCCGCCATCCCATAGCGTGCTTTGTTCCGGCATCGCTTTCAGATCGCGAAGCCCAATCGGATGGTCCAAGCGCATGGTCGCCACCTTTGCCTTAAATCCTAGCTACCAAATAGCTACCAGCACGCGGCAAATCAATACAAACGGGCGCAATCGCCCGCAAAATAAGAAACGCTATTTTTCAAGGGTTTATGGGATAAGAAAAAACCAGCGCAAACCGCCGCAAGCCCTTATCTTTGCCCTCCGAAGGCAAAGGTCGTACGTTCGAATCGTATCGGGTCCGCCAATTTTTCAATGGGTAGGCGGTGCCGCACACCGCCCCTTCCCCACCCTCAACAGCACCCAAGCCGGTTGAGGTAATGCGTGCAAACGGCCTTCTCAAAGCCTGACCAAGCTTGAACGAAGCCAGCGCGGGATGGCATGGCGGCGCGATAGGCCGCGCGCAATTCGCGCTGCGCCGCATCCAAATCAACACCCATCAGCCGGCCATGTTGCACCACACTGCGGCCCGCCACCATCAACTCCCGCACATGGGAACGATTGCCGCGCGCAAACAGCAATTCAATCGGATCAACCGGCATCAGCGCATCTTCATCCAGCGCGGCACGATCAATGATGAGCAAATCCGCCGGATTGCCTTCTGCCAAACGTCCACCTTCGCCGGCGCCAACTGCTTCACGCCCAACTTCAAGCGCCATGCGCAAAATCGTGGACGGTTCAAAGGCACGATCAAACCCCCAGCCCGCATGCAAGGACCAAAGCAGCCTGATTTCGCGAAGCGCGTCATCATCCTCATCAAAGGCTTGGCCATCAATGCCCATCGCCACTTTGCAACCGCGCTTCAACATCTCGGCCACCGGCGCAATACCGGAACGGAGCGCGAGGTTAGACGATGCATTGGTGACGATGGTGCAGCCAGCCTCAGCAATCATCTCCAACTCATCAGGTTCGGCGTAGACGCAATGCGCCAGCGTCAAGCGGGGTGACAGCAGGCCAATTTCCTTCCAGCGCTTCAGCATGCCCTGGGGATAGCTGCGATCCGCCCAGGCGCGCTGGTACTTTGTTTCATAAAGATGTGTGGTGATGCGCCGGCCGGTGCGGGCGGAAGCTTCGGCAATCGCTTCCCATAGCGGTTCGCTGCACCATTGCGGGCCATTCGGCGCATATTGCACATCAAACATCGGGCCGCCGAGCGCGGCCGCCACGGCATCCACCCGCGCCAATTGATCCTTGATTGCCATCATGGGCTGGGAGAGGAAGCGCGCTTCAACCTCTGCCCGCGCTGGCGCTTCAAGGCTGACGAGTAGATCATCATGCGCGCCATAAACCAGCGGGTTGCAATCACGCATCCCAATGCCGAAGGCGACACGCACGCCAACATCACGCGCGGCGCGCGCCATTGCCTCGGCTTCGGTCATATAATCCGTAAGGCCCATGGGGCGCACATGATGGATCATCACAGCGCCTTGGCCACCAAGCGCGGCGCGCGCCAGCGGTGCAAGGGTTGCCAAATAAGGATCAACCGGCGCCATCATCGCCAGGCGATGCAGCCAGGTTTCCAGCGGTTTGCCGAAGCCACCCACTGAACTGGACCGCAAGGGCCGTGCGTGATCATGCGCATTCACCAAGGCGGGCATGATGATCACATCCTCAGGCGTATCCCCGGCAGCAGCAATGCGCGCGATGCGACCATCTTCGATGGTAAGGCTGAATTGTGTCTTCCGCCCTGTGGCATCCAAGCCTTCGGTCGCATTGATCACGCGCATCTTCTACCCCCCTAAGTGCGAAACTGGTGCGTTACGCAGCCGGGCGCGGCAAGGCGCGGTCGGTGCGTGGCGGCAGGAAGGAACGGTTGAATACCTCTGAGGCTTGAGGCGCGCGCGGCAGTTGGAAGGCTTCCTGGATTTGCTCGATTCCCTTTTGCATCCGCGCATCAGAAACATCGCCAGCACCAAGGCTTTCAGTTTCGGGCGTGAAGATATGGTTTTTATAGGTAAAGATGACGCGGCGCGCCTCGATCTCAGGATTGATGGTGGGTTCCACTCGCGCCATCACACGTCCGGCCTCGGCCGGGTTTGCATTCATTTCAAGCATCGCGCGATTGATGGCGCGCACCAAGCCCGCCACCGCGCGCGGATTTTCACGGATAAGGCGTTGGGAGACCATGACGCCATTGGAATAGGCGGCAATGCCGTGATCCGCATACATGATAAAGCGATAATCCTTGTCAGGATCCTGGCGCATGCCAAACAGATTCATGTAGGATGTGACGGTAAAAACAAAGCCACCCTGCACCTGGTCCTGCACCAACATCATTTCCTGCACATTGGGGGCGATATTCACCACCTCCACCTTGCTTGCATCAATGCCGTTCAGGCGGGCGAAAAGCGGAAAAAGACGATGAGTCGCCGCACCGGCGGGGGAGGTGAAGCGCTTGCCTTCCAAATCCTTTAATGCGCGAATGGGCGCACTCGCCTTATGCACAATGGCAAGCGGCGATTTATTGTAGATCATATAAACCATTACCGGCGCCTCATTCGGGCGCGCCGCGGCTTGCTGGATAATGGCACCCATATCGCCAAAGCCGGCATCATAAGCGCCGCCCATGATGCGCGTGACAGTGGCGGCGGAACCTTCGCCCTGATCAATCGTCACATCCAGGCCTTCGGCGGCGAAATAGCCGCGATCCCGCGCATGGAAGTACCAAGCATGAATACCCTGATAGCGCCAATCCAAGGTGAAGCGGAGCCGCGTGGGTGCCCCTTGCGCAACCGCAGGCTGGAAGCGCGCAGCAGTACCAAGTGCACCAGCCGCCAGAACGGATTTCAGGAAATTACGGCGCATATTTCAGATCTCCAGGAAGGGGGTTGAACCAGAGGGATTTCAGCTTGCCGCCAGATCGGTCTTGCGATGCGCCCAGCCGGTGACGCGGTGCTCGATCAGCGAGAAAATCGCGTAGAGCGAGACGCCAAGACCAGCGAGCACAAAAAGCCCCGCAAAAACCAAGGGCACATTGAAGGAGGATGAGGCGATCATCATCATATTGCCAATGCCGCGATTGGACGCAACGGTTTCCGCGACAACCGAACCAACAAAAGCCAGCGCAATCGCGACTTTCAAGGAGGCGAAGAAATAAGGCATGGCCCGCGGCAGGGACACATTCCAAAGAATATCGAGCTTTGATGCCTTGAGGGTTTTCATGACATCCTCAAGCTCTGGCTCTACGGTTGCGATGCCGGTCGCGACATTCACCACAATCGGGAAAATGCAAATGATCATGGCGGTCAGGATCGCAGGCACCGTACCTGCGCCATACCAAAGCACAAAAATCGGCACCACCGCGACCTTGGGGATGGAGGAAAATCCAACCAGCAGCGGATAGGCCGTATCATAGGCCAGGCGTGAGGAGCCGATCAGCACACCAATCGCGACACCAATGGCAACGCCAAAGCCAAAGCCGACCAAGGTTGTGTAGAGCGTCTGATAGGTATGTGGCCAAATCGCCGGCCAGAATTTGATCAGCGGGGCGATGATCTGTGTTGGGCGCGGCAGCAGAATATCGGAGATATTTGCAGCTAGGCAGAATACTTCCCAAAACGTAAAGACGCCGATGATGAGCGCGGTGGAAGCGGCCTTGTCACGAGCAAGATCAAGAATGCGCTGCATGGCTTCAGCCCTGCCCTGGCGGGTGGTTGACAATGCCGGTGCCGCCGCGTGCACCAACAATCATGGCGCGCAGGCGCTGATTGAGCGCGACAAAATCCGGCTGAAAGGTCATTTCAATGGTGCGCGGGCGCGGCATCTCCACTGGCGAGTCATCCAAAATACGCCCAGGCCGCGCGCTCATCACACAAATGCGATTGGCGAGGTAAGCGGCTTCCCGCAAATCATGCGTCACCAACAGCACCGTGAGCTTCTTGGAAAGCCACAAATCCTGCATGATGGCCCAGAGCTCTTCGCGCGTGAATTGATCCAGCGCGCCGAAGGGTTCATCGAGCAGCAGTAATTCCGGGTCATGGATCAGCGCGCGGCAGAGATTGGCGCGCTGCATCATCCCGCCCGAAAGCTGCCAGGGATATTTGTCGCCAAAGCCGGCAAGCCCAACCTGTGCCAACAACGCTTCAACGCGGTCGCGAAATTCGCCCTTGCGCTTGGCGGAAAATTCACCACGAAAGGGCGGCACAATCTTAAGCGGCAACATCACATTGTCGCGGATATTGAGCCAAGGCAGCAGCGTTGGATTCTGATAGGCCATGCCGATCCGGATCGGGTTGGCGCCAATCTCTCGCCCGCCGATAAAGACGTAACCGGAAGACGGTTTCAGCAATTCGCTGACCATTTTCAAGATGGTGGATTTGCCGCAGCCGGAAGGCCCGACCAAGGCCACGAAATCCCCCTCTGCGATCGTCAAATCTGTGGGTTGCAGCGCCTGCACGGCCTTCTCGCCACGCCCGAAAGTGACGGACGCCTGTTCGAAGGCAATGAAAGGCCGCGCGACAGGCGCGGCGATACTTGATGCGGCAGTCATGGCATTCATGAAGCAGTCCCGGCAGACACTTTGGCTGGGCCTTGCAAAACCGCTGCCAGAGTTTGGTCTGTGTTGAGCGGCTTTGATTGCGGCATGCGCTGGATATCCGTGACCTGCCTTCCCCAGCCAGACGTCGCCTCAATCAACTTCCGGTCGCGCTGCACGAAACGGCCTCGTACAAGGGTATGAATTGGAATACCGGTGACGCTGACACCTTCAAAAGGCGTGATTCGCGCCCGGATGGAATGCAGTGCGGCGGCGCGGATCACCTCGGTCCTTTCCAAGTCCACCACGGCGATATCGGCATGGGCGCCGATTTCAATCCGCCCCTTCATGGGCCAGAGCCCAAAGGATTGGGCAGGATTTTCTGCTGAAATCTTCGCGTAATGCTCAAGGCTTATGCGGCCCTTTGCCACTTGGTTGAGCATCAGCGGCATTTGCGTTTCCACGCCCGGGAAGCCGCAATCAGCGCGCCAGATGATGTCCTGTTGCTTTTCTTCGGGCGCATGAGGCGCGTGATCGGTTGCGATCATATCCACAACGCCAGTCCGTAGAGCCTCCCAGATCGCTAGCGAATCCGAATGCTCCCGCACCGGAGGATTGACGCGAATGATGGACCCAAGCCGCGCATAATCCCGCGTGTCCAACAGCAGGTAGCAAGGGCAGGTCTCACCGGTAATGTCCACGCCGCGCGCCTTGGCTTCCGCCAAGGGCCGCAGTTCAAGCGCCGAGGAGATGTGCAGCACATGCACGCGCGCCCCGGTCCAGTCAGCCAATTCCGCAGCGCGCGCCACGGCTTCGGCGGCCACAATCGCGGGCCTTGCCGCAATATGCGCCAGCGGGTCATTGCGCCCTGCCGCCATCAGCCTTTCCTGCCGCCAGGCCATGATCGAAGCGGTTTCCGCATGGAGTGAAATGCGCAGGCCCGATGGCGCGATGATTTCAAAACCTTCCAACATCGCGCCCGTTGAGGGCGAGGGCAGATTGCCGAAGGTATTGCCCATGAAGCATTTGAAGGCATTCACGCCGCCGGCGATCAGCCCTTCAAGTTCCCCGATATTGTCTTCCGCGAGCAGCCCGTAAATGCCGTAATCAACATGAGCCTTTGCAGCGGCCGCCTGCTTCTCGCGCAATTCCTTGACAGAACGCGTCGGCGGATCGGTATTGGGCATTTCGAAGACGGTGGTCGTGCCACCCATGGCGGCAGCGGCGGAACCGGTGCGCCAATCTTCCTTATGGGTATAGCCGGGCTCACGGAAATGCACATGCACGTCAATCGCGCCTGGCAGGATGTATTTGCCGGAAACATCCACAACCTCCCGCGCGGGTGGCATGGCTTCCGGCGCGCCAACCGCCAGGATCAGCCCATTCTTGATGGCGACATCGGCGCGAAAGCGCGCGCGGGAATTCACCACAATGCCGCCGGCGAGAATTGTATCCGCCATAAAAATCTTGTCGTTCATGATATCCTCACAGCATGGCCCAGCCGCCATCTACCGGCAGGTCAACCCCGGTGATTTGGCGGGAAACATCGGAAGCCAGGAACAGGCAGGCATGCGCCACATCCTCATCCGTGGAAACGCGCCGCAGCGCATAATCGGCAGCGTGTTTTTCAACGGCTGCGGCTTCACTGATACCAAGGCGCTTAGCCATTTCCGGCACAACCTTGGTGCGAAAGCGCGGGCCATCCACCATGCCGGGGGCAACGCAATTCACATTGATGTTGTAAGGGCCGGCTTCCAGCGCGAAGCTTTTGGTGATGCCGCGCAAACCCCATTTGGATGCGGAATAGGCCATGCGCCCGGCACGGCCACGCATACCGAAAGTACCACCCACATTCACAATCTTGCCGCCCTGCTGCGCGATCATGGTGGGCAGGCAGGCGCGCATGGTGTTGAAGCAACCGCGCATGTTTAAATGCACGATTTCATCGAATTCCTCCTCTGTGGTTTCCCATCCGGTCTTGCCTATCGGCCCCGAACCACCCGCGACATTCACCAGAATATCAATCCGCCCGCCAAAGCTTGCGCGGGTTTTCTCCATGGCGGCTTCGCAGGCGACACCCGAGGTGATGTCGCAGGCAATCACAATCGCCTCCGCACCCAGCGCCCGCGCTTCCACGACCACCGGTTCAATCGCCGCGACATCTCGGCCAATCAGTGCCAGCCGACAGCCTTCGCGCGCGAAGCCCAGCGTTACGGCCGCACCCATCCCCTTCGCCGGGCCGGTGATGACCGCGACGCGCCCTTTCAGATTCAATTCCATGATGGTTTCCTGTGGTCAGATCAGCTTCGTGATACGGTCAGCGAGTGGTGGCAGGAAGGCGCGATTGAACACTTCGGTCGGCGCCGGCGTGCGCGGCAACGCATCCGCTTCCACGACAATACCGATGGACTTCGCAAAGCGCGCATCATCAATATCGCCAAGGCCGATGCGCGCGATTTCCGGGTGGCTCATTTCATCGCGCAGCGTCGCCATCAGGCGTTCCTTTTCCACGACCTTATTGATCAAGGGCTCCCGGCGTGCCACGGCATCAATCGCTGCATCAGGATTGGCGAGCGTATCCTTCAGGCCGCGATCAATCGCGCGCAACAGGCTGCGCAATGCTGCCGGATTGTCATTCACCAGGCGCCGCGCGACGATGATGGCGTTGGAATAAAGATCCATGCCGTGATCGCCATAATTGATGAAACGGAAATCCTTGTCGGGATCCAAACCCACCAGCTTCGCCGAAAAGCGGATGGTATTCACAAAGCCAAACACACCATCCACTTGGCCGCGCTGCAGCATCTGCTCGCGCAGATTGGGCTGCATATTCGTGATCTGCACTTTTACAGCATCAATGCCGGTCATGCGGGCAAAGGCGGGGAAAAGCTTCAGCGCGCCATCATTGGCCGGCCCACCCAGGGTGCGGCCTTCCAGATCCTTCGGCGTGCGGATTGGCCCATCGGCCTTCACCGCAATGGTGAAGGGCGGGCGATTGAAGGTGGATGAAATCGCCATCGGCGTCGCACCCCCCGCCGGGCCGCGCGCAACAAGTTGGATCAGCGCATTGATGTCGCCGAAGCCAAGATCATAGGAACCGGAAGCCACTGCCCCCACCGCGGCACCCGAGCCATTGCCCTGATCCATGGTCACGGCCAGGCCGGCTTCGCGAAAATAGCCTCGGTCATCGGCCAGGAAGAACCAGCCCTGGGGGCCCTGGTAGCGCCAATTCAGCACCATTTTGAGCCTGAGCAGCGATTGGGCGATGGCGGGGCTAGCCAGCAGGGGCATAGCGCCAGCGCCGAGCAGCAGGCTGCGACGGGTGGGGGAAAGGGGCATGGGAACCTCCTCAAGGCAGGGCCAAAGGGCCGGTGGACCTGGATTTCGCCCTTAAGCCAGGAGGAGTGTTGCCGTCTTCTGCTAGTTTCGTGCATATCTGATGCGAAAAATGCACCACTAGGGTCCGCCATGCGCCATTTGCGGCTTCTGAACTATATCAATGAGGTCGCCCGTACCGGGTCCATCCGGCGCGCGGCCGAACAGCTCAACCTGACGCCCTCTGCACTCAATCGCCGCATTCAGGATGTGGAGGCCGAGCTCGGCACCGCGATTTTCGAACGCCTGCCGCGCGGCGTGCGGCTGAACGCCGCCGGGGAATTGCTGATCCGCCACATCCGCAACCAGATCGCCGATATGGGCCGCGTGCGATCCCAGATCGAAGATCTGACCGGCTTTCGGCGCGGCACCATCGCCATCGCTTCAAGCCAGGCGCTGGCCTATGATTTCCTACCTTCCATGATCGCGGCCTATCGCGCGGAATTCCCGCTGGTGGAGTTCGATTTGCAGGTGCGTGACCATGGCGAAGCGCTGGCGGCGCTGCTGGAATTTGAGGTGGATCTGGCGATGGTATTTCGCCCGGAACCGATGCGGGATTTCCAGATCATCGCTTCCGCTGAACAGCGGCTGGTCGCGATCATGGCGGAAGACCATCCTCTGGCGGCGAAACCAATGTTGCGTTTGCGCGAATGTGCGGAATATCCGCTGGCCATGCCGGCGCAACGCTATGGCGGGCGGCAATTGCTGGAAGAAGCGGCCGCGCGCAGTTCCTTCAGGCTGCATCCCGTGGTGCAATCGAATTCCTTTGAGTTTCTCCGCAATTATGTGCGGTTCGAAAAAGCGATCACCTTCCAGATCGCAATTGGTGCGCCGGCTTCCATCCGCGAACGGCATGGGCTGGTGGCGCGCCAGATTGATGCGCGCGATATCCCGGCCAGCCCCTTGGCGATTGGGCAGCTCCGCGGGCGCGCGCTACCGGTGGCGGCGGCGAAATTCGCCGAACAAATTGGGCGCAGGATGGAAATGGACGGGCTGACGGCGCCTAGGGGTTAGCAGGCTGCTGAAATTCGTAGCCTGATTTCCGTATTTATGATTCACTGTTGTTGCATTTGGTCGAGGTTGCGATGCGTGGCAATGACGCGGTGGCTGGTTCCTTGTTCAGCTATGTTGATCTTGA
>Ga0315900_10002290_pt1 | contig 29566 bp, 28 predicted proteins | sample LakEriMetagenome_FD_203521 | JGI IMG/M metagenome (GOLD analysis project Ga0315900, IMG submission 203521) | Freshwater fungal communities from buoy surface, Lake Erie, Ohio, United States - Buoy 12 MA114 | ecosystem: Environmental > Aquatic > Freshwater > Lake > Lake biofilm | place: USA: Lake...
GTCCTGCAGGTCGCGGTAGTACTCGCCCACCTGGTTGGCCAGCAGCAGGCCCTTGTAGACCACGGTCCGGCTGGACATGCTCGGCACGTAGTATTCCTTGCTGTGCTTGAGCTTGAGCGCCTGGATTGCGGCGCTGGCGGTCTTGCGGATCACGTACAGCTTGCGCTCCAGCGCATCCTGGACGATCACGTCGCTGCCGCGGCCAATGAACACCTGGCGCAGGATCGGCTCCTTCTCGCGCACCGTGGGCGACATCGGCATCTCGCGATTGACCGGCACATCACGCCAGCCCAGCAGCACTTGGCCTTCGGCCTTGATCGCGCGCTCCATTTCCTGTTCGCAGGCCAGCCGGGACGCATGCTCCTTCGGCAGGAAGATCATGCCGACGCCGTATTCACCGGGCGGCGGCAGCTCGACGCCCTGCTTGGCCATCTCATCTCGGTACAGCTGATCCGGCAGCTGGATCAGGATCCCGGCGCCGTCGCCCATCAGCGGATCGGCACCGACCGCCCCCCGATGGTCCAGGTTCTCAAGGATCTTCAGCGCCTGCTCGACGATGGTGTGGCTCTTCTGGCCCTTGATGTGCGCGACAAAGCCGACACCGCAGGCATCGTGTTCATTCGCGCGGCTGTAAAGCCCCTGCTCCTGGAGGTGGGCAATCTCGGCCGGGGTGGCGACCGACGAGGCAGCCAGGGATGCGGCAATGGCGGGCTGGGCAGACGAGGCCATGGAAAGCTCCTTCACTCTCTTCACGCAGGGAGGCAGGAGGATAGTGCAGCGCAGCAGAGACGCCAAGCAAAATTAAATGGGGTCAGTATCCAATAAATAGGCAAATCAATTGCTCGGTTATTTATTGGGGACAGATTGAACGGCGGTCGCGCCCTTGCGCGGCCGACCCGGCTTGCCGCGGGTGATCCGTCGCTCCGTCTGCTTCTGCAAGTTCGCCAGGAAGGTCCCGTCCCCCAGCGCCCAGCCGTGGAGGGCCGCATCGACCAGTGCCGCCTGCTGGGCCGCCGTCAGCCCGGCCTCGACCTGCCGCGCATAGGCCTGTTCCCGGGCAAAGGGCGTATCCCCCAGAGACCAATACAGAGAGTGAGGGCTCACAAGTTGATCGGCCTGCGCCCCAGCATAGTGCCGATGGCTGGACCAGACCCATGCGGCCGGTGAGTCGGCCCGGCCGGCCTGCACCGGCAGCAGGTCGAAACGGCTCATGCAGGGCATCAGCCAGGTTTCCGCTTGCAGGACCGCGCAGCGGTACCGCCCTTCCCACAGCGTGCCGGACCGGCCGTGCCGCTGGTTGAATTGCCGCACATACCGCCGACCCACCGCCTGCATGAATCGGGACAGCGCCTCCGCGCTGGCAGGCGTGGCGAGCAGCTGCAACTCACTGTCCAGGAGCACATAGGCATGCACCGCCACCTGCGCCTCGCGGGCCTGCAGGGCCAACAGGGCGTGCATGGCGGCGTAGTCCTGATCGTCGAGGAAGATCGACTGCTGGTTATTGCCCCGCTGGATCAGGTGGTGGGGCAAGCCGGGAACGGTCAATCGGGGCAGGCGGGCCATGGGGCATGCTACCCCGGATCCTCGAATCTGTCCCTGTTTTTTTAGACCGGACGCTCGGCGTCGGCCTCAGCCGCAGGACCGCCCCAAGGGTCGTCCGCAGCGTCCGGGGGCAACCGACCGAAGCGGGTGGACTCCAGGCCCTGGAGACCGAACTCAGCCAGGAGCGCGCGCAAGCGGCGGGCGGCACTGCGCTTGCGCTGGCCGGTCCAGCGAGCCAGGATGAGTTCATTCTTCAGGCTGTGTTCCCAACCCACCAGCTCGGTGACCGTCACCTGGTAGCCACAGGCCTCGAGGTACAGGCACCGCAGCACATTGGTCAGCTGGCTGCCGATTTCCCGGGTGTGGATCGGATGACGCCACAGCTCAGCAAGCGGTGTGCGGGCCAGGTCCAACGCCTTGTGCTGCCGCAGCCATCCCGCCACCTCGGCCTGGCAGCAAGGCACCAGCACCAGGCCACGGGCCTGACGGGCGAGGCCGAAGTCGATGGCCTCGTCGGTGGCCGTGTCGCAGGCATGCAGCGCCGTGACCAGATCCACCTGCGCCGGCACCTCGGGCGCCTCGATCGCCTGCGCGGCGCGCAGGGGCAGGAAGCGCATGCGCTCAAAGCCCAGGCGCAGCGCCAGTGCGCGTGACCGCTCGACCAGCTCGGGCCGGGTCTCCACCCCGACTACCCACCCACCGCCACGCGGCTGCAGGACCAGGTCATAGAGGATGAAACCGAGGTAGGACTTGCCCGCCCCATGGTCCACGAGGGTGGGCCCGCCCTCGCGGGCGGGCAGCTCGCGCAACAGGGCCTCGATGAACTGCACCAGGTGGTAGACCTGCTTGAGCTTGCGTCGCGAGTCCTGGTTGAGCTTTCCATCACGGGTCAGGATGTGCAGCTCCTTGAGCAGCTCGATCGACTGCCCCGGTCGCAGGTCGGTCTCGTCCGGGTGGCCACGGTCAGGGGAGGCGCGACGGTTCATGGCAACTCCTCGGGCCTTGGCTGCATCTGTCGGGCCCAACCATCGGGTCCCAGGCGACGCGCAGTGGCGATGTTGGCCTGATAGATGGTGCTCGGGTCGGGCACCGCCTGCACGGCGCGGGCGATGCTGTCCTCGCGCAGCAGGTGCAAGGTCGGATACGGGGCGCGATTGGTGAAATGGGCCAGGTCGTCCGGATCGGCCCCGGCGAACTCAAAGCGCGGATGGAAATGCGCCAGTTGCAGCACACCTTGCAGGCCACGCTGGGCCAGCAGCCGCTCCGCCTCGCCCATGAAGCCGTTGAACTCGACGAAATCAGGCATTGCGTCCGGGGCCACCAGCAGGGTCGTGTCGCGCTCAGACGCCGTCCGGGCCAGCAGCGCATCGACCTCCTGCGCCAGGGCAGCCAGCAGGTCGCCCCATTCGGTGGCATCGGTGACGACGATGTGCACCTGCCCCTTGACATGCACCGCCTTGGCGAAGGGACACAGGTTGAGCCCGATCACCGCCCGCTCAAGCCAGACCCGGGTGGCGCCCCAGGCCGGATGGGTCGCGACCTCCGACGAAACCGCAGCCGCAACGGGGACGGGCAGAGAAGGCATGGGTGAAGCAGAGGTCCGGTCGGAGGGTGTCAGGCGGCCAGCAGGCGCTGACCGGTCAGGCGCTCATGCTCCCGCGCGGCGAACCGATCGGTCATGCCGGCGATGTAGTCGGCAATCGCCCGGGACCGGTCAGGCCGGTCCTGGTAAGCGGCCGGCATTTCCTGCGGCTGCGCGAGGTACGCCTCGAACAGCTCGCGCACCACCTGCCGGGCCCGGCCGGTCATCTCCAGCACCTGCGGATGGCGATACAGGTTGCGGAACAGAAACTGCTTGAGCTCGGTCGAGCCCTGGCGCATGTCGGGGGAAAACTGCAGCAGCGGCGGTCCGGCGCGCACCGCATCGACCGTCGCCGGAGCCGCCTCGCGCAGGGCCCGTGCGGTGGCATCGATCACATCGTGCACCTGGGCGCTGAGCATCAGGCGGATCGATTCGTACAGCAAGCGTCGACCGCCCAGGTGCGGATGGGCGGCCAGCGCCTCGCGCCGGTAGCGCGCGAACAAGGGCACCTCAGCCACCTGGTTCATCGTGATCAGGCCCGAGCGCACCCCGTCATCCACATCGTGCGCGTTGTAGGCGATTTCATCGGCCAGATTGCACAGCTGCGCTTCCAGGCTGGGCTGAGTCCGATCCAGGAAGCGGCGGCCCACGCCCCCAGGCTCGCGGGCCTCCAAGCGCTGCGCATGTATGCGCGAGCAGTGCTTCAGGATGCCTTCGCGGGTCTCGAAACTGAGATTGAGTCCATCAAAAGCCGGATAGCGCTCTTCGAGCGCGTCCACCACCCGCAGGCTCTGCAGGTTGTGCTCAAAGCCGCCGTCGGCGGCCATGCAGGCATCCAGCGCATCCTGGCCGGCATGGCCGAAGGGCGTGTGGCCCAGGTCATGGGCCAGCGCGATCGCCTCCACCAGGTCCTCGCACAGCCCCAGGGGCCGGGCGATGGACCGACCCAGCTGCGCCACTTCGATCGAATGGGTCAGGCGGGTGCGGAACAGGTCACCCTCATGGTTGAGAAACACCTGGGTCTTGTAGACCAGCCGACGGAACGCCGTGGAATGGACGATGCGATCCCGGTCTCGCTGAAAGGCGGTGCGGTGCGGCGTGGGCGGCTCGGGATGGCGGCGGCCGCGCGATCGGGCCGGGTCACAGGCATAGGGGGCCAGCGACGGGCCGGTGGACACCGCAGGGTCAGCGCCAGCGGGGAGCCCCGACATCAGGGCGGGGTCATGGGCAGGGTTCACGGGGCGTCCTGGGGCAAGGCGGTGGACGGCTCACCGCGTGCAGCGCTCGATCACCTGCCGCACCAGACGGTCCGGCGCCGGGCGCACCGCCGCACGGCCGGGTCCCTCAATCACGACGAACCGGATCTCGCCGGCTTCGGCCTTCTTGTCCAGCCGCATCAAGGCCAGGTAGCGGTCGGCCCCCAGGGCCGGTCCCACGGTCGGCAAGCCGGCCTGGGCGATCAGGCGGGTGCAGCGCTCGACGAACGACGCCTCCACCCCGCCCAGCTCGAGCGACAACTGCAGCGCCATCACCATGCCGCAACCGACCGCCTCGCCATGCAGCCACTGCCCATAGCCCAGACCGGCCTCGATGGCGTGGCCGAAGGTATGGCCGAAGTTCAGGATCGCCCGCAGCCCCGACTCGCGCTCATCCTTTCCGACCACGTCAGCCTTGATTTCACAGCTGCGCCGGACCGCATGCGCCAGGGCCTGGGGATCGCGGGCCCGAAGCGCCGGCAGATGCGCCTCGATCCAGTCCAGGAAGGCGATATCGGCAATCGGGCCGTACTTGATCACCTCCGCCAGGCCGGCGCTCATCTCGCGGTCCGGCAGCGTGCGCAGCGTTGACAGGTCGCACACCACCTGCTGAGGCTGGTAGAACGCGCCGATCATGTTCTTGCCCATCGGGTGGTTGATCGCAGTCTTGCCACCCACCGACGAATCCACCTGCGCCAGCAGCGTGGTGGGCACCTGCACGAACGGCACGCCCCGCATGTAGCAGGCTGCAGCAAAGCCGGTCATGTCGCCAATCACGCCGCCCCCCAGGGCGTAGAGCACGGTCTTGCGATCAGCGCCATTGGCCAGCAGCGCATCAAAAATGCGCTGCAGGGTTTCCCAGGTCTTGTGGGCCTCGCCATCGGGCAAGGTGACGGTGTGCACCTGCGCATGGTGCGTGGCCAGGGCCTGGGCCAAGGCCGGGCCGTACAAAGGACCGACCGTGGTGTTGGTCACGATCAGAGCCATCGGCGCGCGGGGCAGCCCCCAGGCCCCGATGCGGCCCAGCAGCCCTTCGCCGATCAGGATCGGATAACTGCGGTCACCCAGGTCGATCGAGACCTGCTGGACGGGGGCTGGGGTGGACATGTTCCGAGTTTAAAGGGCGGGCCGGCCTCAGCCCTGGCCCCGCTGGGGCCCGCCACGCTGCAACTGCGACACCAGCCGGCCCACCAGGGCCTGCAGGCTGGATCGGCCGGTGTCGACCGTCAGGTGGGCAGCTTCGCGGTACAGCGGGTCGCGCTCCGCATGCAGCGCCTGCAGACGCGCCATCGGATCGTCCACCTGCAGCAGCGGCCGCTTGCGGTCGTGACGCACCCGCTGGAAGATCAGCTCGGGGCTCGACCGCAAATACACCACCTGGGTGTGGGACCGCAGCTGCTGCCGGTTGGCCTCGCGCAGCACCGCGCCCCCGCCCGTGGCCAGCACCGCCCCGTCGGCTGGCGCGACGAGCTCGGCCAGCACCGCCTGCTCGACATCCCGAAACGCCGGCTCGCCCTGCTCCGCGAAAAACGTCCGGATCGGGCAGCCGATGCGGTCCTCGATCACCGTGTCGGCATCGATCACGGGCACGCCCAGCCGGCGGGCGAGCAACCTGCCCACCGTGCTCTTGCCGGAACCCGGCATCCCCACCAATGCAATCCGTTTGCTCACCACACGCCTCTCGTCCGCATCAGCGGACGGCCGTGCGGTCGGTGATCATCTTCGGGGTGATGAACACCAGCATTTCCTGTTTGTTGGTGGAGCGCTGGCGGTTGCGGAACAAGGCCCCGACCGCCGGCAGCTCCCCGAGAACCGGCACCCGCGCCTCGTTCTCGGTTTCGGTCAGCTCAAAAATGCCGCCGATCACCACGGTTCCGCCATTTTCCACCAACACCTGAGTGCGGATGTGCTTGGTGTTGATTGCGATGCCGGCCGCCGTGGTCTCGCCCCGGCTGTCCTTGCTGATGTCGAGGTCCAGGATGATGTGGCCCTCGGGGGTGATCTGCGGCGTGACTTCCAGCCGCAAGGTGGCCCGGCGGAAAGCCACCGACGTGGCGCCGCTGGAGGTGGCCTGCTGGTAGGGGAACTCGGTCCCCTGCTCGATCAGGGCCTTGGTCTGGTCGGCCGTCACGATCCGGGGGCTGGAGACCAGCTTGCCTTTCCCATCGGCCTCCAGCGCTGAAAGCTCGAGGTTCAGGAAGCGGTTGGCCGAGGCGCTGAACAGCGAAATGGCCACCGTTGCGGCCGAAAACCCGCCCTGCCCCACCGCCGGCAGGTTGACGAAGTTGGTGTTCACCGTGTCCAGCTGGGCGGCGCCTTCGCCCGTGGTGGTGGACACCGCGTTGTAGGTGCCCCCCACGGCCACCCGGGCCGGCCCCACGTCCACGCCGGCGCGTCCGCCGCGCAACCCGCGCAGGTCGCTGCCGCCCAGACGCACGCCCAGCGACTTGCCGAAGGTGTCGGACGCCTCCACGATCCGGGCCTCGATCAGCACCTGCCGCACGGCCACGTCGAGGCGGGCGATCAGGGCCTGCACTTGCTCGAGGCGGGCCGGGATGTCGGTCACGAAGATCTGGTTCGTCCGTTCCTCGGCCATCGCACTGCCCCGCGCGCTGAGGATCCGGTTGGCCGCCGGACCGGATTGCAGCTGCTCGGCGATCGTGCGGGCTTTCGCGTAATTGAGCTGGAAGGCCTGGGTGCGGACCGGCTCTTCGCTCTGGCGGGCATTGAGGGCGTCCCGCTCCTGCTTTTCGCGGGCGGCAATCTCCTCCTTGGGTGCAATCCAGAGCACATTGCCCATCCGCCGCAGGGCCAGGCCCTTGGCCTGCAGGATGATGTCCAGCGCCTGGTCCCAGGGCACGTCCTTGAGCCGCAACGTCAGGCTTCCGCCCACCGACTCGGAGGTCACCACGTTGAACTGCGTGAAATCGGCGATGGCCTGCAACAGGGCCCGCACCTCGATGTTCTGGAAACTCAGCGTGATCTTCTCGCCGGTGAAGGCGGGGGCAGGCACTGTGCGTGATGAATCGCCGCGCGGCGAGCGCAGCTCGACCACGAACTGCCGGTCACTTTGGTAGGCGCTGTGCTCATAGGGGCCGCGTGGCTCGATGAGCAGCTGCACCCGGTCCCCCACGGCGGTGGCCGTGACCGACTGCACCGGCGTGCCGAAATCCGAGACATCGAGCCGGCGTCGCAAGCCCTCGGGCAGGCTGGAGCGCAGGAACTCCACCATCAGGCTCCGGCCCTGCGGACGCAGGTCCACCGGCACCTGGTCGTCGGCCAGTTCGACGACCAGGCGGCCCGCGTCGCCGTTGCCGCGTCGGAAATCGATGTCCCGAAGGGGCCGGGTCTCCCGTGCCGCCGCCGCGCCCACCCTCGGCAGGCTGGCCAAGGGTGAAGGGCTGACGGCCGGTGTCGGGGCATCGAGGTACACCAGCACATGGTGGCCCTCGAGCTGCGTCCGGTAGGGTACCGGTGCCTGCAGGTTCAGAACGAGGCGGGTGCGATCGCCTGACTCCACCACCCGCACCGACCGCACGTTGCCCTGCGGGACCTCGACCAGGTTGCGCTCAAGACCGCTGCGGACACCGGGCAGGTCGAGCGCGATACGGGCCGGCGCCGGAGTCGCAAAGCCGTTGGGCAGCGCCGCCAGGGGCCGAGACAGCGTCACCCGCACCACCTCGCCCCCGCCGTGCGCATGGGCGGTGACCGCCCGCACCTGGACTGCGTCCGATCGCGCGTCCGGTGCCACTGCCGAGGCCGTTGCCGCCAGGACCAGTGCGCCGGCCAGAAGGCCCGCGCGAACCACCGCGCGAGCGATCGCGCGAGTCATTCCAAGCGGTCGGTCGGGCCGGTGAAAAAGGCTCCATCGCAAGCCGTGGCCGCAGTCGGGCGCGGGCTCGGACTCGGGCAGGGCCGGTGCAGGAGGTGCGACTGGCGAAGCAGGGTGGAACCGGTGGATTCGAGGAACCCGCGGAACAGGACAGGTCATGGGCTCTTCCCCGAGGCCTGCAGGGTGACCACACGCTCCACCCAGAGGCCTTGGCTGTCACGCACGATCTCGCGCAGCAGGACCTCACTATCGGTGATGCGCAGGATCTTTCCGTAGTGGGGCCCGAGGTACTGCCCCACCCCGGCCTGGAACACCTGCCCGTTCACCCGGATGAGTGCCACCCGATGGCCGGGACGCGCGAGCATGCCCACCAGCATCATGGCCTCGAGCGGATGGTCTTCCAACGGCTGCCGACGGCGTCGGGCCTCGGCCGCCACCAGGGCCGCGCCCGCAGCCGCAGCGCCGCCCTCGGGCGCCATCGCCGGCGCCAGCCGCTGCGGGCTGAACGGGTCCGGTGCGCTGGCCTGCGTGTACGGCTCGGGGGCGAACGACCGTGGCGGTTCGACCGACTCGACCCGGGCGCTGGTGCGGGCCCGCTGCTGCGTCATCCAGTCTTCCACATCCCCGCCGCCCTCGGATCCGCATCCGGCCAGGGCCCAGCCGGTGACCAGAGCAGCCAGGATCCCGCGGATGGATAGAGCCGCCCGACCGATGCTGGCGAACCGTCGGTACAACCTCTCCTTCATGAGCGCTCCCTGGGCACCGGCCCCGCGGCAGGTCCGGGTGGGCGCCGTGCAGCCGACTCGGCCAGGTCGAGGTCGCGGAAGGTTTTGGCGGTGGCCTCCATCACCAGCAGTCCGTCGCGATGGGGCGTGATGGCCAGGTTGTTGAGCGTGACGATGCGCGACAGGTGCGCCACATCGGCCACGAACGCGCCGATGTCGTGGTACCGGCCTGACACCTTGATCGCAATCGGCAGCTCGGCGTAGTGATCGCGCAGGACGACCTGCCCGGGGCGAAACAGCTCAAACACCAGACTGCGCGACAAGCCCGCCTGGTTGATATCGGACAGCAGGGCATCCATCTCGGCGCGGCCGGGCAGCTGCCGCTCCAAAGCCGTCACATGGGCCTGCACCTGGTCGCGCTGGCGTCGCAGCGTGAGCAGATGGACGGCCTGGGCCACCTTGCGGGTGTAGTCCGACTTGAGCTGGGCCTCTTGCGCCTGCAGCTCAGCGAGGGCCTGGGCGGTGGAGGCGATCCGGGCGAACCACAGGACGGTCAAGGTCAGGGCGGCCAGGCCTGCGCACAGCAGCAGCCGGGGGCCCCGGGGCCAGGCGGCCGGATCGCGCGGATCCAGCCCAGTGAACTGGCGGCGCAGCATCGGCCCGGTCGCCTCGAGGCAGCGCAGGATGGCGTGGCCGGCCCCCATTTCAGGACCTCGAGGCGCGGACCGCCCCAGCGGGGGGCGCGACGGTGGTGGCCGGGTTCTCTCGCTGGATGCTGACGCGGACGGTGAACTGCGACAGCCGGCGCGCATCCCGCTGGGCCGGATTGACCGTGCCCGCCACGATTTCGACCAGCTCTGGGTCACGCAGTGAAGCGCTGCCCTGAGCCAGGTTACGCAGGAACTCGGAGACCCGCTCCTGGGCCAGCGCCAGGCCGGTCAGGGTGACCAGATGCTGGTCCTGCCGCAGTGATTGCAGGTGCACGCCCTCGGGCAGCAGCCGCACCAGGTCATTGAGCAGATGGACTGGCAGGTTGCGATCGGCCTGGAGGTTTTCCACCGCCTGCTGCCGGATCCGCAAGGCGGCGATATCGGACTGCAGGTTGGCAATGTCACGGATCTGGGTATCGAGCCGTCCGAGTGCGGCCTGCAGCACGGCGTTGCGGGCTTCCTGCCGGGTGATTTGGTGGGCCTGCCAAAGGTAGACACCGCCCGCCAGCAACAGGCCCACGAGCGCAGAGGCTGCCAGGGCGACGCGCAGCGCGGCGCTCCGGCGCCTGCGCGCCGCCGCGCGATGGGGCAGCAGATTGATGAGAATCATCACCGGGTGAACCTCCGCATGGCCAGGCCGCAGGCGGTGAGAAAACCCGGGGCCTCCTGCCGCAGCTGGGGGTGACGCAGGCCCGCGCCCAAACCCATGCCCTCGAACGGATCGGCCATGGTGCTGGGGAAGCCAGTAAGGCGGGTGACCGTGTCCGTCAATCCCGGAAGATGGGCGGAACCGCCGGCGAGCAGAACATGGTCCACCTGGTCGTGGGGGGTGCTCGCAAAGAAGAATTGCAGGGCCTGCGCGACTTCCTGGCCCAAGCTGTCCACGAAGGGGGCGAGCACGGTGCCGGCGAAGTCTGCGGGCAGGTCGCCCGAGCGCTTGCGCTGCTCTGCCTCTTGGGGCGAATAGCCGTACCGGCGCCCGATCTGCTGAGTGAGTTGATTCCCACCAAACAGCTGGTCACGGTCGTACAGGGCTTCACCGGACCGCAACACCTGCAGGCGGGTCGCCTGGCTGCCGATCTCGAACAAGGCCACCAGGGCCTCGGGGCCCAGCCTGGGCAACCGGTCGATCAGGCGCCCGGCGGCCCGGCGCGCGGCGAAGGTTTCAATATCGACCACGAGCAGCTTGAGCCCGGCGGCTTCGGCCAGCCCGAGGCGGTCCTGTACCTTCTCCCGGCGGGACGCGGCAATCAGCACCTCCACATCCTGCAGGTCGGGTGCATCGGGGCCGACCACGCAAAAATCGAGGCTGACCTCCTCCAGGGGGAAGGGCAGGTAGTGATGGGCCTCGATTTCGACCTGCAGTTCCATCTCGGCGTCGGACAGCCCGACCGGCAGCCGGGTCTTCCGAGTGATCACGGCCGAGGGCGGCAGCGCCATGGCCACCTCGCGGGTGCGGGTGCCGCATTTCTTGACGAGGCGACGCAGGCTCTGGGCCACCGGCTCGAAGTCTTCAAGATGACCGTCATTCACCCAGCCTGGCTCCAGGGGCTCCTGGCCCCAGCGCTCGAGCACCCAGTCGCCAGCCCGGCGTTGACCCAACTCGATCAGGCGAATGCTGCTGGCGCGCAGGTCGACCCCCAGCAGGGAGGCCGGCTCGCGTCGCCACAGCGCATCGAATTGAAACAAGACGCGCCCCCAAATAGACACGAAAGAATGCATTTGAAGGGATTTTCAGGATTCATTCATTTGCAGTTCAGGCCGCTGCAAGCCAAGCGAGCCCGCACCGCCACCGATCACGGCAGGCCTGGGGGCGGCAGCCGGGATAATCCGGGCCATGCCTGCTCCCTCCGCTGACCACGCCGCCGCCGCCACACCCGGGGGCGGCCTGCGCGCCCTGCTGGGCAAGTTCCTGCTCTGGGGGCTCGGGCTGGGAGTGGCTGGTGCGGCCTGTCTGGCTTTCGTGGTCGCGGTGGCCCTCGCGGTGGCGTATCCCAACCTGCCCGATGTCTCCGACCTGTCGTCCTACCGACCCAAGCTGCCACTGCGGGTGTATTCCGCCGACGGCATGCTCATCGGTGAGTTCGGCGAGGAGCGCCGCAGCCTGACCCCGATCGCCGAAATCCCTCAGGTGATGAAGGACGCGGTGCTCTCGATCGAGGACGCGCGCTTCTACCAGCACCATGGTGTCGACTACAAGGGCTTGCTGCGCGCCGCCCTTGCCAACCTGGGCCGGGCCAAGAGCCAGGGCGCCTCCACCATCACGATGCAGGTGGCGCGCAATGTCTACCTCACCTCGGAAAAAACCTTCATCCGCAAGCTGTACGAGGTGCTACTGACTTTCAAGCTCGAGCACCTGCTCACGAAGGACCAGATCCTCGAGATCTACATGAACCAGATCTTCCTGGGCAACCGGGCTTACGGCTTTGCGGCCGCCGCCGAAACCTACTTCGGCAAGCCGCTGTCTGAGATCACGGTGGCCGAGGCGGCGATGCTGGCCGGCCTGCCCAAGGCGCCGTCGGCCTTTAACCCGATCAGCAATCCCAAGCGGGCCCGGGTGCGGCAGCTCTACATCATCGAGCGGATGGAGGAAAACGGCTTCATCACCCGCCCGCAGGCCGAGGTGGCCAAGCGGCAGGAACTGCGGCTGCGGTCCACCGCCGACCCGCTGCGCACCCATGCCGAATTTGTGGCCGAAACCGTGCGGCAGCTGGTGTACGCGCAGTACGGTGACGAAACCTACACCCGCGGCCTGAACGTGTACACCACGATCAAGTCCGACCAGCAGGAGGCGGCCTACCGCGCCCTGCGCAAGGGCATCATGGACTACGAGCGGCGCCAGGTCTATCGCGGGCCGGAGCGCTTCGTCGACCTGCCGACCGATGCCAAGGCGCTTGAGGATGCGATCGACGATGCGCTGGCCGACCACCCCGACAACGGGGATGTGCTGTCCGCAGTGGTGCTGGAGGCCAACGCCCGACGGGTGCTGGCCGTGCGCAGCAACGGCGAGCCGTTTGAAATCACCGGCGATGGCCTCAAGCCGGTGCAGTCCGGCCTGTCAGACAAGGCGGCGCCGAAGGTGAAGATTCGTCGCGGTGCCGTGGTCCGCGTGGTCAAGGGCGACAAGGGTTGGGAAATCACCCAGCTGCCCGAGGTGGAGGGCGCGTTTGTGGCGCTCGACCCGCGCGACGGCCGCATCCTGGCGCTGGTGGGCGGGTTTGATTTCAACAAGAACAAGTTCAACCACGTGACCCAGGCCTGGCGCCAGCCGGGCTCGTCCTTCAAGCCCTTCGTGTACTCGGCCGCGCTCGAGAAGGGCTTCACCCCGGCCACCATGATCAACGACGCGCCGCTGTTCTTCGACGCGAGCGTGACCGGCGGCCAACCCTGGGAGCCGAAGAACTACGACGGCAAGTTCGAGGGCCCGATGCCGCTGCACACCGCCCTGGCGAAGTCCAAGAACATGGTGTCGATCCGCATCCTGCAGGCGGTAGGGACGCAGTCGGCCCAGGACTGGGTGACCCGCTTCGGCTTCGAGGCAGACAAGCACCCGCCCTATCTGACCATGGCCCTGGGCGCCGGCTCGGTCACCCCGATGCAGATGGCCACAGCCTATTCGGTATTCGCCAATGGTGGCTACCGGGTGAATCCTTGGCTGATCAGCAAAATCACCGACCAGCGAGGCAAGCGGCTGGTGGAGACGCCGGTGCCGGAGCCGGCGGCTTCGGGCCGGGCCATCGAGCCCCGCAATGCCTTCATCATGAACCGGCTGCTGCAGGAAATCACGCGGTCGGGCACCGCGGCCCGGGCGCAGGTCGAGCTCAAGCGGCCCGACCTGTACGGCAAGACAGGCACCACCAACGATGCGATCGACACCTGGTTCGCCGGCTTCCATCCCACCGTCGCTGCCGTGGTCTGGATGGGTTACGACTCCCCGCGCTCGCTTGGCGATCGCGAGACCGGCGGCGGGCTGTCGCTGCCGGTGTGGATCAGCTTCATGGAGACCGCCTTGCGAGGCGTGCCGGTGTATGAGGCCGCCGCGCCAGAGGGTGTCGTCAACGTCGGGGGCGAGTGGTTCTACACCGAGTTCAGCCGGGGATCGGGCGTGACCAGCGTGGGCGCCAATGACCCGCTGCCGGCGGCCGGACGGCCCGCCGCCGACGAGCGACGCAGCATCCTCGACCTGTTCCGGAACTGAAGCGCCCGGGTCAGCCAGCGAATTGCAGCGAAAGACCCGACTGCTCGCTGGCGCAGCGGGTCAGGTGCGCGAAGAACTCGCCATGGCCCTTGGTGTCCATCCAGCGCGTGCCGTCGAAGCGGTAGTGGAAACCGCCCGAGCGGGCAGCCATCCACACCTCCTGCAGCGGTTTTTGCAGGTTGATGATGATCTGGCTGCGATTGGGGAAGGTGAGCGTGACCATCCCACCAACGCGCTGGTTGTCGATGTCGGCATCGGTGGCGTCGTTCAGGCGGTCGCAGCTGGCCTCGACACTGCTCAGCAGGGCCTCGGCCCGGTCCTGGTATTCGAGGTCGGTCATTACAATTCGTCGATGTTCGCGAAGTTCAGAACGATTCTAGTGGTCGCCGTCGCGGCCGCCGGCGCGCTGACGCAGTCGGCCTGCGGCCAGAAGGGGGACTTGATGCTGCCCCCCGACAAGGCCGCCGAGGCGGCCCGCTTGGCGCAGCGCGCAGCTCAGCGGATGCAGCAACCCGCGCTGGGCCCGGCGTCAGTGGCCTCATCGCCGGCTTCGCCCGATTCGCCGGTCGGACCGGCCCAGCCGCCTTCAACCCGTAGACCATGAACCTGCCCGGACATCCTCACCTGGCCCGACGCGGCGCCGACCTCTGGCTCGAAGGCTGCCGCCTTTCCGATCTCGCGCAGGCACACGGCACGCCGCTGTTCGTTTACTCCAAGGCCGCCATGCTGTCGGCGCTGGCCGCCTACCAGCGCGGTTTCGCCGGACGCCGGGCGAGCATCCACTACGCGATGAAAGCCAATTCATCGCTGGCGATCCTGCAGGTGTTTGCGCGGGCAGGCTGCGGCTTCGACATCGTCTCGGGCGGTGAGCTGGCGAGGGCGCTGGCGGCGGGCGCCTCGGCGGACCGCATCATCTTCTCGGGGGTGGGCAAGACGCGCGCCGAGATGCGCCAGGCACTGCAGGTGGGCATCGGCTGCTTCAACGTCGAGAGCGAGGCCGAGCTCGACGTGCTCAGCGAGGTGGCGCAATCCGTCGGGCGGCCAGCGCCGGTGAGCATTCGCGTCAACCCGAATGTGGACGCCAAGACCCATCCCTACATTTCCACCGGCCTCAAGGGCAACAAGTTCGGCGTCGCCCATGAGCGGGCCCTGGCCACCTATCGGCGTGCGGCAGGCCTGCCGGGGCTGTCGGTGGTGGGCATCGACTGCCACATCGGCTCACAGATCACCGACGGCGCACCCTACCTGGATGCGATGGACCGGGTGCTCGAGCTGGTCCAGGCCATCGAGGCCGCAGGCATCCGCCTGAAGCACATCGACTTCGGCGGCGGCCTGGGGATCGATTACAACGGCGACACCCCACCCGCGGCCGATGCGCTGTGGCAGCAGCTGTTCGCACGCCTGGATGCGCGTGGCTACGGCGACCGGCACATCATGATCGAGCCAGGCCGCTCGCTCATCGGCAACGCCGGGGTGTGCCTGACCGAGGTGCAATACCTCAAGCCGGGCGATTCAAAGAATTTCTGCATCGTCGATGCGGCGATGAACGACCTGCCCCGCCCGGCGATGTACCAGGCCTTCCATGCGATGGTGCCTCTGCAGGAGCGCGCCGGAATGGCCGCGGTCACCTACGACGTGGTGGGGCCGGTCTGCGAGAGCGGCGATTGGCTGGGACGGGACCGGGCGCTGGCCGTGCAGCCCGGGGATCGGCTGGCCGTGCTCTCGGCTGGCGCATATTGCATGAGCATGGCCAGCAACTACAACACCCGCGGCCGGGCCGCCGAGGTGCTGGTCGATGGCGAGCGGGCGCATGTGATCCGCCTGCGGGAAACCGCAGCCGACCAGATGCAGCCGGAGCGTCTGCTCGATTGAGCGGTCAGGCCGCGCAACCCGGCGGCCGGGCGTGGCGGCTCAGACGGCGGTTCGACGCGGCCAGTACGCCCGCAGGATCCGCCATCCGATCAGCACCGTCAGGACGCCGGCGTAGAGGAACACCTCGGCGAAATCATTCTTGCCCGCACGCATCCAGAAAAAGTGCAGCAGCACGAGAAAGGCGATCCCGAAGATCGCCGAGTGCAGCACCCGCCAGCGCACCGGCCCCATCCAGCGGATCGCCGCATTGAGGGACGTGGCCGCCATGGGCACGAGCAGGGCAAACGCCACCATGCCCACCAGGATGAACGGCCGCTTGGCAACGTCGGCCAGGATCAGGGGAAGGTCGAGCCCCATGTCGAACCAGGCATAGGTGAGCAGGTGCCATAAGGCATAAAACGCCACGAACAGGCCCAGGGTGCGCCGCAGCCGGGCCAGCGCGGGCAGGCCCAGCGTGATCCGCAAAGGCGTGATCGCCAGGGTGGCGCACAGAAAACGCAGGGCCCAGTCGCCGGTGGCGCGGATCAGGGCCTCGGCCGGGTTGGGGCCCAGCTGGTCCGTCAGCGCGGCCACCCACAGCCAGGCAAACGGCACCAGCCCGGCGACGATGAGCGCCGGCTGCATCCAGGGCGACAGCACCCCCCGCTGGATCCGGGCACGCCAGGCGGCCGATCGAGACGCCGAGCGTACCGCCTCGGACTGCACCGGTGCAGACAGGCTCATGGCGCCCCCGCTCAATAGAACTTGCGCAGATCCATGCCGGCGTACAACTGGCCGACCTGGGGCTCGTAGCCGTTGAACATCAAGGTCTTGCGACGCTTGGCGAACAGGCCGTCCTCGCCGATGCGGCGTTCGGTGGCCTGGCTCCAGCGCGGATGGTCCACCGACGGATTGACGTTGGAATAAAAGCCGTACTCACGCGGTGCCGACTTGTTCCAGGAGGTAACGGGCGGCTGCTCGGTGAAGCGGATGCGGACCAGGGACTTGCCGCTCTTGAAGCCGTATTTCCAGGGCACGACCAGCCGCACGGGCGCGCCGTTCTGGTGGGGCAGGACCTCGCCATACATGCCGAAGGCCAGCATTGCCAGCGGATGGCGGGCCTCGTCGAGACGCAGGCCTTCGACATACGGCCAGTCCAGCACGCTCGAGCCCAGGCCGGGCATCACCTTGCGATCAGCCAGGGTGGTGAATTCGACAAACTTCGCGCTGCCCAGAGGCTCGACCCGATCGATCAGGCGGGCCACGGAGTACCCCACCCAGGGAATCACCATCGACCAACCCTCGACACAACGCAAGCGGTAGATGCGCTCTTCCTGCGCGCTGAGCTTGAGCAGGTCATCGATGTCGAAGCGGCCGGGCTTGCGCACCAGCCCATCAACCTCGACCGTCCAGGGACGGGTGGACAGGGTATGCGACAGGCGGGCCGGATCGGCCTTGTCGGTGCCGAATTCGTAGAAGTTGTTGTAGGTGCTCGCGTCCTTGAAGTCGGTGAGCTTTTCCATGGTGAGCGCGCCGTCGACCGCGGATCGGGTGGCCGGCAAGGCGCTGCGCTGGCCTGGCCGAGGCACGCCGGCCATCTGCGCCCGGGCATCACGCGCGGCCCAAGTCGCGAGGGCGGCACCGGCAGCGCCGGTGGCCATGAGGCGAATCAGCTCACGCCGCTGGCGATAGATGCGCTCGGGCGTGATCTCGCTGGCCGTGGGAGCGTGGAAGCCATCGCGGTTTGTCTTGATCAGCATGGAGTCCCTTGAATCCGTCTCAGAGGAGCCCGCGCATTGCCTCGTGCAGCGGCCGGCCCAAGGGCGAATTCATACCATGGATCGCAAACCGCAGGGGCACGGTCACAAATTGCCGTAGCTGTGCAAGCCAGAGAGGAACATGTTCACGCCAAGGAAGGCGAAGGTGGTGACCGCCAAGCCGACCAGCGCCCACCAGGCCGACACCGCGCCGCGCAGGCCCTTCATGAGGCGCATGTGCAGCCAGGCGGCATAGTTAAGCCAGACGATCAGGGCCCAGGTTTCCTTGGGGTCCCAACTCCAGTAGCCCCCCCAGGCCTCGGCCGCCCACAACGCGCCGAGCACCGTGGCGATGGTGAAGAAGGCGAAGCCGACGGCGATGGCCTTGTACATCACATCGTCCATCACCTCGAACGAGGGCAGCCGCGCGGCGATACGACGGCGCAGCATCAGGATGCCGGCGACGATGAAGGCTGAGATGCCGAAATACACCGCCCAGTAATTGCTCATGCCACCGTCAGGCGCCTTGCGGAACACCATCGGCTCAAAACACAGCACCACGCCCAGGGCCCACAGCGATGCCAGCTTCCACCAACGGTTCTCTTCGGCCTGCAGCTTGATCAGATAGGCGAAGGCCACCATGGCGGCAAGCGCGAAAGTGCCGTAGCCGACGAAGTTCGCCGGCACATGCAGCTTCATCCACCAGCTCTTGAGGGCGGGCACCAACGGCTGGATTTCATGCGCCTCCCGGACCACGGTGTACCAGAGGAGGAAACCGACGGCCGCGCTCACCACGAGCATCACGAAGGCCCCCATGGAGCGGGTGCGGTACTGCGCCTCGAAGTACAGGTAGAACAGCGCCGTCATCCAGCAGAACAGGACGAACACCTCGTAGAGGTTGCTCACAGGGATGTGGCCAATGTCCGGGCCGATCTGGTGGCTTTCATACCAGCGCACCAGGGTGCCCACCAGGGCCATGACGACTGCCGCCCAGGCGATGCCTGAACCCAGCCGCTCCATCGCGGGGCCCTGGGTCCGGGCGAAGATGCCGATCCAGTAGAACATGGTGCTCATGAAGAACAACATGCTCATCCACAAGATCGCCGACTGGCTGGACAGGAAATACTTCAGCCAGAACACGGTGTCCGCCCGGGCGAGATCGCCCTGATAGCTGCCAATCGCCAGCAGGGACAGCACGGTCACGCCACCCATCAGCACCTGCAGCGGCCGCCAGAACCAGCCCAGCCAGATCACCGACGGCACGGTGCCGGCCAGAATCCAGCTTTCATACACATCCATCTTGCTGCCGTAGCGATGGAAGGCGAAGCCGGCGCCGGCGATCACCAGCGCGGCAAAGACCCAATCGAGTGCGTTACGCCGGGCGAAAAAGCCAGGGTTGAGGGTCAGGGTGGTCGTAGCCGTATTCATGCGTTCGGTGCGAGAAGTTGGGACCGCAGCCGCTCGAACTCGCGGTCGGCGTCGAGGGTCTTGCGATTGGTCGACAGCGCCATCGTGGCGCGGGCCGCATCGGCCTGGCCGTCCAGGGGCGCCAGCCAGACCCACAGGCGACGCTCACGGACATAGAGCATCGCAAAAATACCGATGATCAGCAATGTGCAGCCCAGATAAACAATGTTGCGACCGGGGGCGCGCGCGACCTGGAACACGCTGGCCTGCACCTGCTGGAAATCCTGCAGCTTGAACACCATCGGGGCCGGATACAGGGGCAGGTCGCTCAGGGCCAGCACCGACTGGCTCATGAACACCTGGGTCTTGTCGTCGGCTGACAGGGGCGGCAGGCCAGCCCGTTCCTGGGCCAGCTGCGCCAGCTCATAGAGCGCACCACTGAGGATGCGAATGACCACTTCACCGGCGCGGGAACGCTCGGCCTCGGGCACATTGGCCTCCATGAAGCTGGCTATTGCCTGGAGGCCGGCCGTCGCCGGTGCGGGGGCGGCGACAGCGCCTGGTGCAGTCCCTGGTCGAGCGTCCGGCACCGACGTGGCAGCTGCCGTGCCACCGGCGCCCGCAAACAGCTCGAGTGCGCGCCCGGCGGAGGCCGCCAGCTGCTGCACGAGGTCTGGACGGGTCGGATCAGTGGCCTTGGCGGCATAGCGCCGGACGGCCTCGGCCCGCAGCCGGGGGTCTTCCAGTGCGGCGCGCAAGCGCAGGAAGCCCTCGAGCGTGCCCTGGCCATCGGCCGGCAGGCGCAGGTAGCGGAAGGACTCCGCAGGCGTCTCCCGCATGCCCAGCAGGAACACTGTGCCTTCGGTGCCCAGATCGACCGGAAGCATGTAGTTGTGGAATTCTCGGGCCTGCCCGGCAGCATCGCGCAGCTTGTAGGTGATGCTCGGACCCACGTTGCGCAGCTCTTTGCGAGTGACCGTCTTGTGGCCCGCGCCCAGGCGGGATTCGATCGACTGACGCAGGTCGACCGCGCGCACATCGGCACCGCTGGTGCCGGCCGCGCCAGCCCCGAAGTTCTCCACGTTGATGACGCGCAGCGCGGTGTACTCGAGGGTGAGGGTGTCGGCTCCCGGGTCTGAACCGCGGGAGAGCGGGGTGCTGCCACCAATGACCCCCTGCACCTCGAAGCGCTGGCCGCCCGGGGTCAGCGGGATGGCCTGGAGCTTTACGGAAGAGCCGCCATCGTCAAAGCTGGACTGGTAGATCTCGATCCCACGGTGGCGCGCCGGATGGTTCACCTCCACCCGCGCCGGGATTGCCTGGCCAGTTTCGCGGTCGTGGATGACGATCTCGCTGGCGAAGAGTTTGGGCATGCCGGTGGAGTAATGCTCGACGATGAACTTCTTGAGCTCGATCGAGAAAGGCAACTCCTGCAGCAAGATTCCGTCGCTCTGGTTGAGGATGGCCGTGCCCGACTGCATGCCCTCGGCCACCATCAGGTTTCCGCGAAAGGTGGGGTTGGACGACGACAGCCGATGCTCGGCCGGGACTTCAGCGATCAGCCCGCCGCCGCTGTAGGTCGACTTACCGCCCAGCAGCATTTGCGCCCGCACGATCAGGTCGCCGTCCAGCAGGCCGCCGATGCACACCAGGACGATCGAGCTGTGGGCCGCGATGTAGCCGAGCTTGTTGGCGGCGCCGGCGCGCGCGGCCACCATCCAGCCGGCGCCGGCCGGTCCTTCACGCCGTTGCAGCTTGACCTTCCAGCCGGCCCCTGCCAGGGCCTGGCCGATGCGCTGGGCGGCCTGCTCGGGCGCCCCGGCCACCGCGCCCTGCGCCCGGTGGGCGAAGGCCTGCAGGCTTTGCTCGCGCACGTTTTCCTTGAGCGACTTCAGGTCGGCCAGGATCTTGGGCGTGTTGCGGGCGATGCACAGCGAGGTGCTGGTGACGAGGAACGCCAGGATCAGGAGAAACCACCAAGCGCTGTACACCGCGTTGAGCTGCAGGGCCGCGAACAGCGAGGCCCAGAACGGGCCGAACTGGTTGACGTAATTGACGGCCGGCTCATGCTGCTTGAGCACGGTACCGATCACCGAAGCGATGCAGATGACGGTCAGCAGCGCAATCGCAAAGCGCATCGACGATAACAACTCGACCGTCGATTGCCAGGCCCGCGAGCCCGCAGAAACTTCAAGACCGTCAGTAGAGGAGCTCATGGGTGTCGGGGCGCAAAGAAAAACAGGCGGGCACCGCAGCCGGACCCGCCTGTCTGATCGAGGGTGGCGAGAGAGACTCTCGCCGCAGCGTCAGCGCAATCCTGCCGCGTAGTCGGCAACCGCGCGGATCTCGCGGTCATTCAACTTGGATGCCACCTGGGTCATTTGCAGGTTGTTCTTGCGCACACCGTCGCGGAAGGCGGTGAGCTGGGCCGCGGTGTATTCGGCATGCTGGCCGGCGATGCGCGGGTATTGGGCCGGGATGCCGGCGCCATTGGGCGAGTGGCAGCCCGCGCAGGCGGCGATATTGCGGTCGGCAATGCCGCCGCGCCAGATGCGCTCGCCCAGGGCGACGAGTTCCTTGTCTTTCGCGAACCCGGGCTTGGCCTTCTGCTGGGACAGCCAGGCGGCGATGTTGCGCATGTCGGCATCGGACAGGCCGGCGGCCATGCCCTGCATGATCGCGTTGGCGCGCTTGCCGGATTTGTATTCCTGCAGCTGCTTGGCCAGGTATTCCGGATGCTGGCCGGCCAGCTTCGGGTTGGCGGGCGAGCCGGAGTTGCCGTCGGCGCCGTGACAGGCGGCGCATTGGGCGGTGAAGCGCGCTTCGCCGGCAACGAGGTCGGGCTTGGCGGCAGCCGCAGGGGCCGCTGCGAAGGTGGGCATCAGGGGCGCTGCCAGCAAGGCCGCCACGAGCAAAGACGCGTGCAACTTCATGGTCGAAACAAAAGGGAGGGCCAAAAGGGGAAGGCGCAAAACCTCCGGATTCTACAATGCTGGCTCCGGCGCCCTGCCGGCGGCCGCCCGGGCCTGCCGGGTGCACCTCCGCCTGCGTGCCACCGCGGCCCCTTGCTGCCTCTGCCCCCATGAACGCCGCTGCTTCCCCTTCCGGCCCGGCCCACCCGGCCGCCGCCGCCACGACCCCCGCCCAGGCCCTGGGCTGGATGCACACCGCCCGCTTCCTGACCACAGCCCCCCGGCTGGAGTTCCTGCCCGAGCATGAACTGCCCGAGATCGCCTTCGTGGGGCGGTCCAACGCGGGCAAATCGACCTGCATCAACACGCTCACGCAGCAAAAGCGGCTGGCATTCGCCTCCAAGACGCCGGGCCGCACCCAGAGCATCAACCTGTTCAGCCTGGGCCGCCAGGGTCTCACCGACGCGGTGCTGGCCGACCTGCCAGGCTATGGCTATGCGGCTGTCCCCCGCCAGGACAAGCTGCGCTGGCAACAAGTGATGGCCAACTACCTGGTCACCCGACCGAACCTGCGGGGGGTGGTGCTGCTGTGCGATCCGCGCCACGGCCTGACCGAACTCGATGACATCCTGCTCGACGTGATCCGCCCGCGGGTCGAAGAGGGCCTGAAGTTCCTGGTCCTTCTGACCAAAACCGACAAGCTCACGCGGGCCGAGGCGGCCAAGGCGCTGTCGATCGCGCGGCTGCAAGCCGGCGGCGGCGAGGTCAAGCTCTTTTCCGCCCTGAAGAAACAGGGCGTCGAAGACACGGCCCACCTGCTGTGGCGGTGGGCACACCCGGAAGCAGACGCGATCGAGCCCGGGCCCCCGACCCCGGACTCCCCGTGAACAGACATCCCGTCGCCAACCCCCCCAGGACGCACGCCCCATGATCGAGACACACGCGCTGGCCCTGCCCCATGGCATCACCCTCAGTTGCCGGGTGGCCGGCCCGCGCGGGGCGCCGTTGCTGGTGTTCCTGCATGGCTTTCCGGAAGCGGCCTTCGTGTGGGATCCGCTGCTGGCCTATTTCGCCGATCCCCGCCACGGCGGGTACCGCTGCGTGGCACCCAACCTGCGCGGCTATGCCGATTCCAGCGCCCCGGCCGATGTGCGGGACTACCGTTCCAAGTTCCTCGTGCAGGACGTCGTGGCGCTGCTGCAGGTGGAAGGGGGCGGCCGACCCGCCGCAGCCCTGGTGGCCCACGACTGGGGAGGTGCGCTCGCCTGGAACTTGGCCAGCCAGCATCGGTCGGCGTTGCAGCGGCTGATGATTGTCAACTCCCCGCATCCGGGCGCCTTCACGCGCGAACTGCAGCACAACCCGCGTCAGCAGGCCGCCAGCGCCTACATGAACTTCCTCGCCCGACCCGATGCGCCGGCGTTGCTGGCGCAGGACGACTACCGGCGGCTGTGGCCGTTTTTCATGACCGGGCCTGACGGCACGGCCGACCCGGCCCACGCGCCTTGGCTCACCGAGGCGGTGAAAGACCAGTACCGCGCGGTGTGGCGCGGCGGCGCCGGCCTGGTGGGGGGGTGCCACTACTACGGCGCCTCGCCGCTGCGGCCGCCGACGGCGCAGGATCCGGGCGCGGCAGCGGTCACCTTGCCCGATGACGCGTTCCGGGTGGAGGTGCCCACGCGGGTGCTGTGGGGACTGCGAGACGCCGCCCTGCTGCCGGGCCTGTTGGACGGACTCGATCACTGGGTTCCGCAGCTGCAGGTGCAGCGCTTCGAGGATGCGAGCCACTGGATCGTGCACGAACACCCGCAGCGGGTGATCGGGGCGCTGGCGGACTTCCTGGGCGACATGCCGACGCCTGCACGCCCGGCGTCCGCTCAATAGAAGGCGGCCTCCCCGGCCGGTCGCGACTTGAAGCGCCGGTGGACCCAGAAATACTGCGCCGGGCAGGCCCGCACCTGGGCCTCGATCCAGCGGTTCATGCGAGCGGTATCGGCCACCGGATCGTCGGTGGGAAAGTCGTCCCACGGGGGCAGATACTCCACCTCGTAGCCCTGCCCCCCCGGCAGCAGGCGCGCCACCACCGGCTGCACCGCCATGCCCAGTTGGCGCGCCAGCCGGGACGGGGCCACCAGCGTGGCGGCCGGCACGCCGAAGAACGGCACGAATTCGGCATCGCGCGGGCCGAAATCCATGTCGGGAAGATTGAAAAAACCCATGCCGCGGCGCACCGCGCGCACCAGCGGGATCGCCCCTTCGCCACGCGAAAACAAGGCCGTGTTGCCATGGCGCAGCCGCGCGCGGCGCATTGCGGCATCGATTACCGGCTGGCTCTGCGCTTGATAGATCGAGGCCAGGCCGCGCCGGATCGTCAATTGCGTGGCCACGCCGGCCACATCCAGGCCCACGAAATGCGGCACCAGCCACATCACCGGCCCCGGGTGGCGGTCGGCAAAGCCCGGATCACCCGTCACGCGAATCAGGCGCCGCAGACGCCAGCGCGGGGCGAACCACAGCAACCCCCGCTCCAGCACACTGCGGGCGAACCAGCCGAACACCTCGCGAGCCAGGCGGTCACGCGCGGCCTCGTCCAGCTCGGGAAAACACAGGCGAAGGTTGCAGCGCACCACCCGACGCCGCGAACCGGCCACGCGCCACAGCAGTGCCCCCACCGCCTGCCCGAGGGCCGCCTGCCCGGCCAGAGGCAGCCATTGAAAGGCCCAGAGAAATGCGAGCATCAGCCAGCCCGCGGGGTACGCCACCGCCGCGCGCAGACGGCGGCGCCAGGCGACGCCCTTCATGCTGGCTGCGCCGCGGCGCGCGGCGTCTTGTAGCGGGCATAGCTCCAGAGGTATTGCCCCGGGCACTCGCGGATGATGCGTTCCATTTCGGCATTGAGCTGCGCCACCGCAGCCTCCAGCACCTCGGGCAGGGGGGCCTGCAACTCGCGGCAATGCAGGCGATATCCGCGCCCGGCCGGCAAGCGCTCACCCCACACAATGCGAACGGCCGCCCCGGTTTGCAGGGCCAGACGGGCGGCCAGCGTCATGGTGTAGGCCGGTCGGCCAAAAAACGGCGCCCATACCCCCATGCCCTCGGGGGGGACCTGGTCAGGCAGCAGGCCCACCGCCCGCCCTTCACGCAGGGCCTTGATCATCTGGCGCACGCCGGTGAGGGTGGTGGGCACCGCCGCCAGGCCGGGCCGCTGGCGCGAGGCGGCCACCAGGGGCGCGAGCCAGGGCTTGCGCGCCGGCCGGAACAACACCGTCAGCGGTCCATGGGCCGCAAGCTGGCGGGTCGCCATTGACTGCGCCGCCACCTCGAAGCATCCCAGGTGGGGCGTGAGCATCAGCACGCCCCGACCGGCGGCATAGGCCTCGTCAATGCAGCCGAAGTTTTCCCATTCGACGGGCACCGGCGCGCCGAACCACAGCCGCGGCAATTCCATCACCATCCGCCCGATATGGGCCACCGCAGGCCGAACATCGGCAAAGCCATACCCGGCCTGCGCCGCATGGGCCCGCAGGCGCCGGCGCCAGGTGGGCGAGGCCACGAACACCGCCCACCCCAGCGCCGCGCCCAGCGTATGCAGGCCCCTCAGGGGCAGGCGTGCGAGTAGGCGAAAGACCAGGGACAACATGGGAGCGTGCAGGGATCGTCAGGCTTGGAAGGGGACCATGGGTCGCGGCAGACCGCTACAATAGCGGGGTCGCCGAGTTATTGAACTACTTGCAGGGCGACGTTAAACAAGCACTGCTAAAGCGTTCGCCGTAGCTCCCGCGAAGGCAACGCGCCTTTCAACCCACGGAGTATCTCAAATGGCGAACGATTTCCTCTTCACCTCCGAATCCGTCTCGGAAGGTCACCCGGACAAGGTGGCAGACCAGATTTCCGACGCGATTCTCGACGCGATCTTCCAGCAGGACCCCCGCAGCCGCGTGGCCGCCGAGACCCTGACCAACACCGGTCTGGTGGTGCTGGCCGGCGAGATCACCACCAATGCGCATGTCGATTACATCCAGGTGGCGCGTGACACCATCAAGCGCATCGGCTATGACAACACCGACTACGGCATCGACTACAAAGGCTGCGCGGTCATGGTCTGCTACGACAAGCAGTCCAACGACATCGCCCAGGGCGTGGACCACGCGTCCGACGACCACCTCAATACCGGCGCCGGCGACCAGGGCCTCATGTTCGGCTACGCCTGCGACGAGACCCCCGAACTGATGCCCGCACCGATTCACTACGCCCACCGCCTGGTGGAGCGCCAGGCCCAGAAGCGCAAGGACGGCAGCCTCCCCTTCCTGCGCCCCGACGCCAAGAGCCAGGTGACCATGCGCTATGTGAACGGCAAGCCGCACAGCATCGACACCGTGGTGCTCTCCTCCCAGCACAGCCCCGAGCAGAGCGATGGCAACAAGATGAAGGCCTCGTTCGTCGAGGCGGTCATCGAGGAGATCATCAAGCCGGTGCTGCCCAAGGAGTGGCTGAAGGAAACCCGTTACCTGATCAACCCCACCGGCCGCTTCGTCATCGGCGGGCCGCAGGGCGACTGCGGCCTGACCGGCCGCAAGATCATCGTGGACACCTACGGCGGCGCCTGCCCGCACGGCGGCGGCGCATTCTCGGGCAAGGACCCGTCCAAGGTGGACCGCTCGGCCGCCTATGCCGCGCGCTACGTGGCCAAGAACGTGGTGGCGGCCGGCCTGGCCAAACAGTGCCAGGTGCAGGTGGCCTACGCCATCGGCGTGGCCAAGCCAATGAACGTGACGGTGTACACCGAAGGCACCGGCGTCATCTCCGACGAGAAGATCGCCGCGCTGGTCAATGAGCATTTCGACCTGCGTCCGAAAGGCATCATCCAGATGCTCGACCTGCTGCGCCCGATTTACCAGAAGACCGCCGCCTACGGCCACTTCGGCCGCAACGAGCCCGAGTTCACCTGGGAAAAGACCGACAAGGCTGCCGCGCTGCGCGCCGCGGCAGGGCTCTAAGCCCCTCGGCTGGCCTCACGCTCACGTCGGGGCTGGCCGGACCTCCAGCGCCACCCCGCCGGCAAACCGCAGCTTCGGCACCGCCGAATACGCAAATTGCCCACGGGGTCCGAGGTCCAGCATCACCTGCAGCCGCGGTGACGGCGCGGCCTCCCAGGCCCGCAGCAGCCGCGTGCGCAACAAGCTGTCATCGCACAGCACCTGCCGCAAGCGCGCGTGGTTGCGCGCAATCGCCTCGGCATCCACGTAGCGCGCGGACGACTTGTCGCGCGTCTGGAAATTCGGCGTCAGGTCCATCGACAGGATCAGAGTCGACCCGTCCACCTCCAGCATGAACTGCCGCCCCAGCAGGCTCGTGCTCAGGCTGCCATCACCGTACCCCAGCTGCACTGGGGCCAGCGTACGCCGAAGGGACTGCCTCATTCGGGCCAGCGTGGCGCGCGGGCGGTCGCCCCGCTGTAGGAAGTCGCTGCCAGGACCTGTGCGCCGTGGATCGCCGACTTCCTACAGGCGTACCGAGCCTTCGCTGACGGTCGCGCTCCGATTCCCGGCGGGAAGATGGTTCGGATCCCTTCCCGCAGGGGGACGGGCACCTTGAGGCGTACGACCATGGCGGCTGAAGAACATGATTCCAACTGCGACCTGCCGGAAGACCTGAGCGGCGGGTCGCATCCTGTGGGCACCGGCGTGGAAGCCCAGTTGCAGGGCGTACAACGCAACCATGACCAGATCAAGATGCTGCGAGACCAGTTTCGCGCAGCACGCTGAGCGTCCGGGCTAGCGCCCCGGCCGAGCCCCCGACCACGGGAACCCGACAGGTCCCTTGGTTTTCATCATCCCACCCAACCGGAGAACTCCACCATGGCCACCAAGGGGACCCCCCGTGACACCGCGCAATCGAGCCAGGAGGCGGAAATCGCCGCCGGCACCAGCGCCCTTGCCGACCTCACACGGCAGCAGATGGCCACCAGCGCCTCGACCGCCAGCGCCCTCCTGCGGGCGATGGACACCTTCCAGCAAACCCAGCTGCACATGATCCAGCGCGCCGCCCTGCTGCAGGAGCAAACCGCCGATCGCCTGCGCAACGCCAACAGCCCGATCGAGCTGCTGGCGGTCCAATCCACCGTCATGCTCTCAAGCATGAGCGAGTGGGCGCAATACACACAGGAGCTGATGCTGGCCTCGCTCAAGGCACAAGGCGAATTCATGCGCCCGAGCGAGCAGCAGCAATCCGTCAGCCAGGCTGCCAGTGCCGCCGCCCCGCTGTTCCAGGCCTGGCAATCCGTGTTCACCGCACCGCTCAACGGCGCGATGACAGCGAGCGCCCGGCATCACTGACGAAAAAAAACCCGGCCAGAGGCCGGGTGAAGAGGCACGAGTGGAATCGTTCAGGAGGGGCTGCCCGAGCGGCCTTCCTCCGAGGAATGGGCGCCGGCACCGCCGGCACTGCGGACGCTCAGCAGCATGGTGACCGCCAGGATCGCCACCACCACGCCCAGGGAGACGGCCGCCGGGATCTTGAACACATCGATCAGGCACATCTTGGTGCCGATGAACACCAGGATCACGGCCAGGCCATAGTTGAGGAGGTGGAACTTGTTGGCCACCGCCGCCAACAGGAAGTACATCGCGCGCAGACCCAGGATCGCGAACACGTTGCTGGTCAGCACGATGAAGGGGTCGTTGGTGATCGCGAAGATCGCCGGAATGGAATCGACCGCGAAGATCACATCGGTCAGCGCCACCAGGCAGATCACCATGAACAGCGGCGTGGCAATGCGCTTGCCGTTTTCGACGGTGAAGAATTTTTCGCCATCAAAGCCCTGGCTCACCGGCATGACCTTGCGCAGCAGCTTGAGCGCGGGGTTGTCGTCGAGGCTGCTTTCCTTGCCCGCGGCCCACCACATCTTCGCGCCGGTGAGGATGAGGAAGGCACCGAAGACGTACAGGATCCAGTGGAACGTGGACAGCAGCCAGCCGCCCACCAGGATCATGATCGTGCGCAGCACGATCGCGCCGATGATGCCGATCATCAACACCCGCTTCTGGAATGCCGGTGGCACCGCGAAGTAGGTGAAGATCATCAGGAACACAAAGATGTTGTCGACGGCCAGCGATTTTTCGATCAGGTAGCCGGTCAGGAATTCCAGCGACTTCTCATTGGCGATGGCGGTCGAGCCGGTGGTGTCACGCACGGCCCACCAGAACAGCCCGTTGAAGACGAAGCTCAGGACGATCCAGACAATCGACCAGTTCAGCGCCTCCTTGAAGCCGATTTCATGGGCGCCCTGCTTCTTGAGGACGACGAAGTCAATGAAAAGGGACACCAGGACGATGGCCACGAAAGTGACCCAGAGCCAGGTGGGGGCGATGGTGTTCATGAAGGAATTCGTGCGTGTGTGTGCGGCAAGGATCTGCCGTCGCGCGATGGCCAGAGCGGCCAGGCGCGACGGAAGAATGCCAGTGAACGGATCGTGGGGTCAGGTTATTCGCTGTTGCCGCCGATGCCGAACAAGCTCAGCAAGCTGGTGAACAGATTGAACAGCGAGACGAACAGCCCCACCGTGGCCATGACGTAGTTGGTTTCACCGCCATGAACGATGCGGCTGGTCTCGAACAGGATCAGGCCGGCCGACAGCAGGGCCACCATCGCCGACACCGCCAGGCCCAGGGCAGGGATCTGGAAGAACACCGCACCCAGGCCCGCCAGCAACGCGATGACCATGCCGGCGAACAGGAAGCCGCCCATGAAGCTGAAGTCACGGCGGGTGGCCAGCACCCAGGCCGACAGCGCGAA